>JAESFW010000053.1_pt1:112500-321012 | contig 321012 bp, 274 predicted proteins | sample 9269481 | NCBI WGS metagenome assembly JAESFW01 (sample SAMN14515350, study PRJNA621654) | algae metagenome | isolation source: Lyngbya sp. HA4199-MV5 and co-occurring heterotrophs from soil with... | place: USA: Ahupuaa O Kahana State Park, Hawaii | collected 2009-07-21 | reverse complement strand
TGGGAGAGGGGCGTTGAGCAGGCGCTCCGCCGGAGGGAGAGGGGCTCGGAAACTGGCTCGGAACCTGGCTCGGAACCTGGCCCGGGCGCGGATTCGCATTCGTCGGCTGCGCCGGCGCCGGTGTCGGCGATGCCGGCGATGTCGCCGGTGCCGTGCCGGCGGGCGCAGCCTCCTCCCCTTCCTTCTCGGGCATCTTCCCCAGCAGGTAGGCGTCGAAGATCTTGCGCGCCATCGGGCCGGCGGTGCTGCCTCCGTAACCGCCGCCTTCCACCGCGATGGCGATGGCGATGGTCGGGTTGTCGGCCGGCGCGAAGCCGACGAAGAGCGAGCGATGGCGCAGGTGCATCGGCAGGCTGCGCGGATCGACGGCCGCCGTGCCGCGGCGGCTGATCACCTGCGCGGTGCCGGTCTTGCCGGCCATGAGATACGGCGCACCCAGCGCCGTACGCCAACCGGTGCCGCCGGGCTGCATGGTGTCCTGCATGCCGAGCCGCACCACCTCCACGTTCGCCGGGTTCGGACTGATCGCGATGGGCGCGGGCTGCGGCACGGGTTCCCATGGCCGATCGAACCCGACACGGGTCTCCCGCACCAGGTGCGGACGCCGCAACTGCCCGCTCGCGATGCCGGCCGTGGCGCGCACCAGTTGCAGCGGGGTGACCTTCCAGTCGCCCTGGCCGATGGCGACGTTGACGGTGTCGCCGGGGTACCAGCGTTCCTTGCGCGACTTCAGCTTGGCCGCCGGCGAGGGCAGGATGCCGCCGATCTCGCCGCGCAGGTCGATGCCGGTGGGCTGGCCGAAGCCGTAGTGCGCCATGTACTCGTCGAACTGCGCGATGCCCATGTCCAGCGCCAGCCGGTAGTAATACGTGTTGACCGACTGCGAGATCGACTTGCGCAGGTCGGTCACGCCGTGGCCGCGCCGGCTGGCATCACCCCAGCCGCGACTGGTGCCGGGCAGGTAGAACATGCCGGTGGACACCACCGTGTCTTCCGGCTTGCGCTTGCCGCTGTCCAGTCCGGCCAGCGCGATCAGCGGCTTCAGCGTGGAGCCGGGCGCCACGCCGCCCAGCACCAGGCGGTTGAACTGCGGGCGCGACGGATTGTCGTTGAGCCGCTTGAAGTCCTTGCTGGAAATGCCGTTGACGAACAGGTTGGGGTCGTAGCTGGGCAGGCTGACCATCGCCAGGATCTCGCCGGTGCGCGGATCGACCGCGATCGCCGAGCCTTCCAGTTCGCCGAAGGAATCGACGATGGCCTGCTGCAGCTTCGCGTCCACGCTCAGGCGCAGGTCGGTGCCGGCCTGCGCGGGCACGCGCCCGACCACGCGCAGCGCGCGGCCTTCCACGTTCGTCTCGACCTTCTCGTAACCGATCTTCCCGCGCAGCTGCTCGTCGTAGTAACGCTCCAGGCCGGTCTTGCCGATGTGGGTCAGCGCCGAGTTGATCTCGCCCAGCGTTTCCAGATCCTTCTCGTCCACGCGGCCGACGTAGCCGACGATGTGCGCGAACAGCTCGCCGTAGGGATAGCGCCGGGTGAGGTACGGCACCAGTTCCACGCCGGGATAGCGCCAGCGGTCCACCGCGAAGCGCGCCATCTCCTCCTCGCTGACGCGCAGCTTCAGCGTGATCGGGCGGAAGCCGCGCGTCGCCTTGCGGGTGGCCTCGAAGCGCTCGATGTCCTCGGGGGAGAGGTCGATGATCTTCGCCAGGTCGGCGACCAGCTTCGCCGGCTCCTTCACCTTGTCCGGCGTGACGTCCAGGCGGAACGCCGGCACGTTCTCCGCCAGCAGCAGCCCGTTGCGGTCGTAGATGGTGCCGCGCCCGGGCACGACCGGCCGCGGGCGGATGCGGTTGGCCTCCGAGCGCGTGGCGTAGTCGGCGTGCTCGATGACCTGCAGCTTGAAGTACCACGCGCCCAGGCCCAGCAGGCACAACGCCACCACCACGAAGCCGGTCACCGCACGGCGGCGGAACTGGTCGGCTTCGGCGTGCGGGTTCTTGCCGCGTCGGCGGGCTCCGATCATCGCTCAGCCCCGCCGGCGGCGACCCAGCCGCAGCGCGTCCATCAGCACGAACAGCGGCGGCCAGAACAGCATGCCCAGCAACGGCGCCCACCAGTACTGCCAGGGCAGCGTCGGTTCGCCCAGCGTCAGGTGCACCACGGTGGTGACGATGCGGTCGTTGAGCAGCAGGCCGCCGATCGCCAGCGCCTGCTGCGACATCGGGAAGAAGCGCAGCCGCGCGCGGAAGCGCTGCAGGATGAAGGCCATGATCAGCAGGCGCAGCGCCTGTTCGCCCAGCAGCGTGCCGAACATCAGGTCGGCGACCAGGCCGATACCGACGGCGAAGCCGAGGCCCGCGCTGTCCGGCGCCTCGATCACCCAGTACGCGACGATCAGCGCCAGCCAGTAAGGGCGAAGGGGCTGCAGCACCTCCGGCAACGGCAGCAGGCCGAGCAGCAGGGCCACGATGACGCTCAGCGGCATCAGCCAGCCGGTACGGGCGCGGCTCATCGCTGCGGCTCCTGCGTGGTCGGGCGGGGCGAAGCCGGAGTATCGCGGTCGAGTCTTTCGCCGGTTACGGGCGCGCGGCCGTTGAGCCCCTCTCCCGCCGGGAGAGGGGTTGGGGTGAGGGTCGGGACGTTCGCGGGGCGTGGGGCTTGCGAAGAAGTGGGCGCGGGCGCGGATGTATTCTGCGCAGCCGCCCCGGTGCTGCCTTCGTCAGCCCTCACCCCAACCCCTCTCCCGGGGGGAGAGGGGCTCTGGGTCGCGGGCGCGACAGGTGGCGCTCCCGCCGGCTGCGCGGCACCTTCGCCAGGCGTCGCCACCTCCGGCAGAAACCGCGACGGATCCGGGGTTGGCAACGGCTGCGGTGGCGCGGACTTCAGCAGCAGCACGTCGCGGCCGCGATCCAGGCGCGCGGCCGGCGTGACGTCCCCCACCAGGAAGGCATGGCTGTCGTCCGGGCGCAGCGCGGAGATCCTGCCGACCGGGAATCCGGCCGGGAAGCGGCCGCCCAGGCCGGAAGTCACCAGCAGGTCGCCGACCTCGATGCCGCTGTTGAGCGGCACGTCGGCCAGTTCCAGCAGGTCGCTGCGGCCGCGCCCGTAGACGATCAGGCGCACGCCGTTGCGCGCGACCATCACCGGCACCGCATGATCCGGATCGGTGAGCAGCAGCACGGTGGCGTGCGCCGGCGTGGTGTCGATGATCTGGCCCATCAGCCCGCCGGCATCGATGACCGACTGCCCCACTTTCGCACCGGCGCGGCTGCCGGCGTCCAGCACCAGACGCTGCCGACCGGGTGCCAGGTCGACATCGAGGATCGGCGCGAGCTGCACGTCCAGCCCGCGCGAGGTCTTCACGCCCAGCAACGCGCGCAGCTGCGCGTTGTCCGTGGCGGCCGTCTGCAGACGGGCCAGCCGGGCGTTGGCCACCAGCAGGTCGTTGCGGAGACGCCCGTTCTCCTCGATCAGGCCGGCGCGGGTGGCGGCATCGTCCTGGACGCGGGTGGTCACCCGCCCGGGCAGACCCGCCACCCACCACAGCGGCTGGGTGACCACGTTGAGCTGCGAGCGCAGCTGCGACAGCCAGCCGCCGCGATGGTCCATGACCACCAGGGCGATGGTCAGCGCCAGATAACCCAGCAGCCGCAGCGTGCTGGCGACTTCACCGGGACGGGAGGCGACGGGCGGACCGGCGTAGGAGGGCACGGGCTAGGGACGCGTGGAGAGAAACGAGGAGTGGGAAGTGAGGAGTGCAACGCAGGCCAGGGCGGGCGAGTGGCTTCCACTCACTTCTCACTCCTCGCCACTCGTTCCTGCCTTCCTCATTCCGGCGCGAAGAACTCGTTGCCGTGCATGTCGACCAGCTCCAGCGCACGGCCGCCACCGCGGGCCACGCAGGTCAGCGGGTCGTCGGCCACCTGCACGTGCAGGCCGGTCTCTTCGCTGATCAGGCGGTCCAGGTCGCGCAGCAGGGCGCCGCCGCCGGTCAGTACGATGCCGCGCTCGGCGACGTCGGCGCACAGCTCCGGCGGGGTCTGCTCCAGCGCCAGCTTGACCGCGCTGACGATACCGGACAGCGGCTCGTGCAGGGCCTCCAGCACTTCGTTGGAGTTGATCTTGATCATCTTCGGCACGCCCTCGGCGAGGTTGCGGCCGGAGATCTCCATCTCCTGCACCTCGGCCTGCGGGTAGGCGCAACCGATCTCCAGCTTGATGCGCTCGGCGGTGGCTTCGCCGATCAGCATGCCGTGGTTGCGGCGCACGTAGTTGGTGATGAACTCGTCGAAGCGGTCGCCGCCGATGCGCACCGACTGCGAGTAGACGATGCCGTTCAGCGAGATCACCGCCACCTCGGTGGTGCCGCCGCCGATGTCGATGACCATCGAGCCGCGCGCCTCGGTCACCGGCATGCCGGCGCCGATCGCGGCCGCCATGGGTTCTTCGATCAGGTAGACGTCGCGCGCGCCGGCCTCCTCGGCCGATTCCTTGATGGCGCGGCGCTCGACCTGGGTGCTGCCGGCCGGCACGCACACCAGCACGCGCGGACTGGGACGCAGGAAGCGCGACTTGTGCACCTTCTTGATGAAGTACTTCAGCATCGCCTCGGTATAGGTGAAGTCGGCGATCACGCCGTCCTTCATCGGGCGGATGGTGGTGATGTGGCCCGGCGTGCGGCCCAGCATCTGCTTGGCCTCGGCGCCCACCGCCGCGACCGAACGCGAGCCGCCGATGGCACGGTCCTGGCGCACCGCCACGACCGACGGCTCGTTCAGCACGATCCCCTGCCCGCGCACGTAGATCAGGGTGTTGGCCGTGCCCAGGTCGATGGACAGGTCGTTGGAGAACATGCCGCGGAGCTTCTTGAACATCGGGGGACGGGTTCCTGCTGGGGGCTGGAAAATCGCGCGGGGCTGGCGATTTTTTGGGCAAAAAACAAGTCGGCTAGCCTAACAATCCGGCATGGTGCGGGCAAGGAAAAATCTCGTAAATGCACAGGAAAAACCGCGCTTCGCCGAACGCATGCGCGGTCGTGGCCCGCACCGCTCCGCCGTGCCGCGACGTCGGACAAGACTGGCCGCCGCCCGGTCCAGCCGGTAACCTTCGCACCGGCGCGCCGGGAATGGGGCGCACGTCCCGCTTTTCCTGCGGCCCGGGACGGCCGCACCCGCCCTCCAGCCGAGTCTGCCGATGTCCGCACTGATCTGTGGTTCCCTTGCCTACGACACCATCATGGTGTTCCCGGACCAGTTCAAGAACCACATCCTGCCGGACAAGGTGCACATCCTGAACGTGTCGTTCCTGGTGCCGCGCATGCGCCGCGAGTTCGGCGGCTGCGCCGGCAACATCGCCTACAACCTCAAGCTGCTGGGCGGCGACCCGGTGCCGATGGCGACGGTGGGCCAGGATTTCGGCCCGTACCGCGAGCACTTCGTCGAGCAGGGCATCACGCTGGATCAGGTGAAGGTGATCGACGAACTGTTCACGCCGCAGGCCTTCATCACCACCGACCACGACAACAACCAGATCACCGCCTTCCATCCGGGCGCGATGATGCGCAGCTACGAGAACCACGTGAAGGACGTGGCTGGGGTGACTTTCGGCATCGTCAGCCCGGACGGGCGCGAGGGCATGATCCAGAATGCCGCCGAATTCGCCGACGCCGGCATCCCGTTCATCTTCGACCCGGGCCAGGCCATGCCGCTGTTCAACGGCGAGGAACTGCGCCACTTCATCGAACTGGCCGACTACGTGACCGTCAACGACTACGAGTCCAACCTGCTGCAGGAGCGCACCGGCTGGAGCGAGGCCGACATCGTCCAGCGGGTGAAGGCCTACATCACCACGCGTGGTCCGCACGGTTCGCAGATCCATACGCCCGAGAAGACCTTCGACATCCCGCCGGCGCACGAGCGCCGGGTGACCGACCCGACCGGCTGCGGCGACGCCTTCCGCGCCGGCCTGATCTTCGGCATCGAGAAGGGCTACGACTGGCTCACCATCGGCCGCATGGGCAACCTGATGGGCGCCCTGAAGGTCGAGCATCCGGGGACGCAGAACCAGCGCTTCGACTTCGACGAATTCAACGAACAGTTCAAGCAGCAGTTCGGCTACGCGCTGTAGGCCGGCCGCGGCCGGGCGTGGGCGGCGACGCCGTCCGCGATGTGCACGCCCCTCTCTCCTGCGCCTCAAATGTGACTCGACGTTTCCCCCGGGATGGTCGCCACCCGGACCTGTTTGTGACGTAAGGTTAGCGCCGGGGAAGCGGCGTTCGGTGCGCTGTCCCGCGCAGTCGGCAACGGGCAGGGGCAGCATGGTCGTGCAGCATCGGCAACCTTTTTCGCAAGACGTCCCCGTCTCCGCCGTTGCCACGTTCCGCCAGCTCGCGCTGCAGGCCCTGCTGATCGTCGCGGTGGTCTTCATCGCCAGCGGACTGGGCATCCTGACCCGCCCCGAGCACCAGCTGGCCGCGTTCTGGCCCACCAATGCGCTGCTGCTGGGCCTGTTCGCCCGGCGTCCCGCCCTCGCCTCGCCGGCCGGCTGGGCTGCCGCCGCGCTGGGCTATGTCGCGGCCGACCTGCTGACCGGCAGTCCGCTGTTCACCACGCTGCGCCTGACCACCGCCAACCTGGCGGGCGTGGCGGCCGGCTTTCTGGTGTTCCGCCGGGTGCGCCACGAGGACCGGCAGCTGCAGCATCCGCTGTCGATGCTGTCGGTGCTGGCGGTGTCCGCCGCCGCGGCGCTGGCGGCCGGACTGGCGGGCAGCCTGACCTCGTCGATGAAGCTGGGCTTCCTGGCCACCAGCGGCTTCTGGTTCTCGGCCGAGCTGGTCTGCTATGTCGCCATCCTGCCGGTGGTGTTGCTGGCACCGGCGCCGGCCACGCTGGGGCATGCGCTGCGCGAGCGCCTGGTGCGGCTGCGGCGGCGCCCGCTGACGGTGATGCCGCTGCTGGCGCTGCTGCTGACGATCCTGCTGGGCGTGGCGATCGGCGGCCCGGGCGCCATCGCCTTCCCGGTTCCCGCGCTGTTGTGGTGCGCGCTGGCCTACCGCCTGTTCACCACCGCCCTGGTCACCCTGCTGCTGTGCGTGTGGACGCTGATGGCGATCGCCACCGGCGTGATCGATCTGCAGCTGCAGGGCGATGGCCCGCTGCCGGTGATCTCGCTGCGCATGGGCATGGCGCTGCTGGCGGTGGCGCCGCTGACCGTGGCCAGCGTCAATGCGGCGCGCAACCGGCTGCTGGCCACGCTCAACCACGCCGCCGACCACGACCCGCTGACCGGCACGCTGAACCGCGCCGCCTTCCTGCGGCGCGGTCGCGAACTGGCCGAACGTGCGCAACGCACGGGCGGTACGGTGGTCGCGATGATGCTCGACATCGACCACTTCAAGTCGGTCAACGACCGCCACGGCCATGCGGCCGGCGATGCGGTGCTGGTGACGTTCGCCACCCGCATGCGCGAACACCTGCGCGAGGACGGGCTGTTCGGGCGGTTCGGCGGCGAGGAGTTCGCGGCGCTGTTGCCCGGACTGGACGCCGACGCGGCGATGCGCGTCGCCGAGCGCCTGCGCCACCTGGCCAGCGAACCGATCACGCTCGACGACGGCCGCGTGCTGGACATCACCGTCAGCGTGGGCGTGGCGCTGTCATCCGCGTCGATGCACGCCGATGCGCTGGAGACGTTGCTCAGCCAGGCGGATGTGGCGCTCTATCGCGCCAAGGCGATGGGGCGCAACCGGGTGGTGTCGTAAGTGCATCGGGCGGCGCGATACGTCGCGCGGAAGGCTCATGCCGGATCGCGCCCGTCTCGCGCAGGCGCACGGTCGATCTCGGCCAGGATCGCCGCACAATCGGCCAGCCGCCAGGTCGCCCACGCCGACCACGCCTCATCGGTGTCGCCGACCAGCACGGTATGCGTGCCGGCGGCGCGACCGCACTCGATGTCGAACCGGTAGTCGCCCACCATCACCATCTGCGCCGGCGACACGTTCCAGCGATCCGCGAAGTCATGCAGGCCGTCCGGTGCCGGCTTCGGCGTCGCCTCGTCGCGCCCGATGATGTCGGTGGGGTCGAACACGCCCTCCAGACCGATGGCGCCCAACGCCACCGTGGCCAGTGGGCGCGCATTGCGGGTGAGAATGCCGAGCCGGCATCCCCGGCCGTGCAGCGCGCGTACCAGTGCCACCGCGCCCGGCGCCGGCGTGGCCGCTTCGGCCAGCGTGCGCTCGTGCCGCATCAGCCAGTCGTGCTTCTGGCGCGCCTGATCCGCCGGCAGCGCGGCGAGGTGGCCCAGGATGTCGGCGTCGGCCGGGATCTCCAGCGCACGCCGGATCAACACGAAGTCGTGCACCGGCGCCGTCAGCGTGCCGTCCAGGTCGAACACCCAGTGCCGCAGGTCCGCCAGCGCCGGCACGGCGGCGGGTGCCGCTGCCGGCGTCAGTCCCATCCCGGCATCTGGCTGCCGTCCAGTCCGCCGACCTCGAACACGGCCGTGCGCGGGCTGCCGTCCTTCACCAGGAACTCGACTTCCAGCACCTTCGTCTTGCGCACGAGACGCCACAGCGCCTTGTTGTCGTCGATGAACATCGCCGTCGCTTCGTCAGTATCCGGCCGGTGCGCCGCCATGCGCCTGGGCGCGGCGCTGTCGGCGACCAGGGTCACCTGGCAACGGGTGTAGCAGGCCTTCGCGAAGTCGCTCGCCTGCAGCACCAGGTAACTGCTCCGTTTCCACTCGGGGTGGTCGCGGAACACCAGCTGCACCGGCCTGGCGCCGCTGCCGTCCACGTCCACCGGCTCCTTGCTGTAGATCATCGCCGAACGCTGGATGCCCTTGCCGGCCGGCACCTGCGCGTAGGCCCACAGCGCTTCCATCCGCCGCTGCTCCCGCGCGGTCTCGGCCTTGGACTTCACCTCGTCCAGCGCAGGGCCGATGCGTGTGGCCGCGGTGCTCTGCGGGTACTGGTCGACCAGTGCGATGCCATGGATGCGCGCCATGTCCCAGTCGTTGGAGGCGACGGCGCTGTCGTACTTCTTCGCCAGCTCGTCGGCCTGCTGTTCCATCGCGGCCGTTTCCGCCGCCGCGGCGGCGGCGCGTTCGGCCTCGCGGTCGCCGCAGGCGGACACGGCCAGCGCGCAGGCCAGCGCCAGGGAGAAGGCGTGGGTCGTGTGCTTCATCGTCATCGGGGGGTTCCTTGCTGGATCAACAGGACGACCGCGGCCGCCACGTCGTCGGGTTTTTCCATGATGGACATGTGGCCGCAACCGTCCAGTGAAACCTGGATCGCCTGCGGCATCGTCTGTGCATACAGCGCCATCGCGCTGTGATCGATCACGCGGTCCTGCCGGCACCACAGCAGCAGCGCCGGCTGGCGGATCGATGCCGCGCGCTCGCCGGGCAGGAAGCGCTCCTCGCTGCGTCCGATACGGTCCAGCACCTGCTGCTCGAACGGCGCCTGCGCGATGCGCCAGTCGATCACCGCCTTCGACGCCGGCCACGGAATCGCCGGTTGTGCCGCCCGATCGTGGAAGACGGTGTCCAGGTAACGTTGCAGCGAGGCCGCGTCATGCACCGCGAACGGATTGCGTCCGGCCAGCACCTCCAGGCCGAAGGCGTTGTCGGCGAAGCGCACGCCCGCCGCGTCGATCAGCGCCACGCGTGCGACCAGCGCCGGGTGGTCGGCGGCCGTGATGGCCACGATGCCACCGCCCATCGAATGCCCCAGCAGCACGACGGGACTGCCATCGCGGCGGACCGCACGCAGGAAGTCCGCCAGTCTCGCGGCCTGTGCGCGGAAACCGTAGTCGGCCCCGGCGATGCGCTGGCTTTCGCCCCATCCCGGCAGGTCGGGGATGACGAGCCGGTAGCGGCCGCGCAGCCGTTCGGCCAGCGGATACCAGTTCTCCTTGCCGCCCGTGAAGCCGTGCACCATCACCACGGTCGCTGCGGTGGGATCATCCGCATCGCTTTCGTCGTAGACCCAGCGATGGTCGCCCGCCACGACGTGCCGTTCCGACAGGCCGATCCACCACCCCTGCAGCGCAAAGCCGTTGCGCAGCGGCGCCATCGGGTCGCGCCACAGCCAGACCGCTGCCACCGCGCAAACAAGAACGGCCGCCAGCAAGGCGACCGTCCGTGTGCGGGTCAGGCGCAACGCCATGGCTTACGGCGCCGCCGGGGCCTTCGCCAGCAGCGCTTCGACCGAGCCGGTCGTGATCGGGTGGTAACCCGGCCGGGCACGCGCGAAGCTCTCCTTCGCCAGCGCCAGGCCTTCCGGCGTCTTCACCAGCTCCTCGTAGATCGGCATGATCAGCTTGCGACGGCCGACGCGCTCGATGAACTTCGCGATCTCCGGCTGCGCGTCCACGTAGCCGCTGCGGATGGCCAGCGGATACCAGCGCATCGCGATCTCGCCATTGGCGGTACCGGTAAAGCCGTAGGCGCCGTCGAGCTGCTTCAGCTGCTCGACCGTGAGCTTCTCGCCCATGCCCTCGAGGAAATGCACCCACTGCTGCGTCACCCAGGCGTCGGTCAGCTGCTTGTTCGGCAGCTGGCCGCTGCCCTGCCAGGCGATGCGTGCGGTGTCGGTGTTGGAGAAGCCGCGCGACTGCACCTGCGGCGCGTTGGCGGGAATGCCCGTGCCGTAGACCCAGGCCTGGATCTCGGCATCGGTCACCAGGTTGGGATGCTTGTCGAACAGGTGCTTCTTCGCGTAATCGAGGAACTGCTCGGTGGTGATGCTCTGGAACGCGAAATGATCGAAGTAGCCGCGCAGGAAGGCGTCGAACGCCTGCCGGCCGAAACGCTCTTCCAGGAACTGCAGGAACCACGCGCCCTTGTCGTACGACACCGCGCTCAGCGCGTCGTCGGCGTCCAGCTGCGTGCCCGGCTTGACCGCCAGCGACTGCGTCGCCTCCGGCATGGTGCCGATCTCCTTCTTCAGGCTGTTGCGGGCGATCGCATACTCCATGCTCGCCTGCTCCTTGCCGTACAGCGCCTCGACGATGCGGTTCTCGACGTAGCTGGTGAAGCCCTCGTTCAACCAGCCGTGCTTGGCGCTGGAGAAGGTCACCAGGTTGCCGGACCAGCTGTGCGCCAGTTCGTGCGCGATCAGCGAGACCAGCGTCTTGTCGCCGACGATCACGGTGGGCGTGATGAAGCTCAGGCGCGGGTTCTCCATGCCGCCGTACGGGAACGATGGCGGCAGCACCAGCATGTCGTAGCGGTCCCAGCGGTAGGGGCCGTACAGCTGCTCGGTGGTGGCGATCATCTTCTCGGTGTCTTCGAACTCCTTGGTGGCGCGGTCGACCATCGCCGGCTCGGCCCACACGCCGCTGCGCGCGGAGATCGGCTTGAACACCAGGTCGCCGGCCGCGATCGCCATCAGGTACGAGGGGATCTTCTGCGGCATCTTGAACGTGTAGTCGCCGTCGCGCGCGGCGGCCGGGTCGTTGTCGGCGCTCATCAGCACCATCACGTCCGGGCGCGAGGTCACGTGAGCGCTGTAGGTGTAGCGCACCTGCGGCGTGTCCTGCAGCGGCACCCAGCTGCGCGCATGGATCTGCTGCGACTGGCTGAACATGAAGGGCAGCTGCTTGCCTTCGGTCATCTCCGGCGTCAGCCACTGCAGGCCGGAGGCCTCCGGCGAACTGGCGTAGGTGACGCGGACCTTGGCGTTGCGGGCCGGCGTCTCGATGGTCAGCTTGCTGCCCAGCACCGCATCCTTGGCGGCCAGCGCGTACTGCAGCGGCGCCCACTCCTCGGCACGATCGGCCTGAGCCTGTCGAAGGCCTTCGACCTTGGCGATGGTCAGGTCGCGCGTGTCCAGCACCAGCTGGGTGGCGGCCTTGTCCTTCCAGTCCAGCGTGTAGGTCGCGGTGCCGCCGATGGTCTTGGCGTCGAAATCGACGGCAATATCCAGCGCCAGGTCGTAGATGGCGACCTTCTGCGGCTCGGCATACGAATGCTCGTCGCGGTCGACCGGTGCCTGGACGGCGGGCTTGGGGGTGGCGGCCACGGGGGTGGGGTCGGGTTCCTTGGAACAACCGGCCGCCAGCACGGCGGCACAGGACAACAGCAAAGCCAGAGAACGCATCAGGGGACTTCCAGCGCTACAGGGGAATGCCCAGTTTACCGCGCCATGGCGCGGCCGCCCGGTTCAGACCTTGTAGCCGGTGTGGATGGCGACGATGCCGGCGGACAGGTTCTTGAACCCGGTCCGGGCGAAGCCGGCCTCGTCCATCATGCCCTGCAGTTCGGCCTGCGGCGGATGCTTGCGGATGCTTTCGGCCAGGTACTGGTAGCTGCCGGCGTCCTGTGCGAACAGCTGCCCCAGCTTCGGCAGCACCTTGAACGAGTGGAAGTCGTAGACCGGCTTGAACCAGTCCACGGTCACCTCGGAGAACTCCAGCACCCGCGCCTGCCCGCCCACCTTCAGCACCCGGTGCATCTCGCGCAGCGCGGCCGCCTTGTCGGTGACGTTGCGCAGGCCGAAGGCGATGGTCACCAGGTCGAAGCTCGCGTCCGGGAACGGCAGCGCCTCGGCGTTGCACTGGACGTATTCCAGTCCCTGCACCACGCCGCGGTCGGTCATGCGGTCGCGGCCCACCGACAGCATGCCGGCGTTGATGTCGCCCAGCACGATCTGGCCGGTGTCGCCCACGCGGTCCTTCAACAGCGCCGCGATGTCGCCGGTGCCGCCGGCCAGGTCGAGCACGCGGTCGCCTCGCTTCACCTGGCAGGTGCTGACGAAATACCGCTTCCAGACCCGGTGGATGCCGAGACTCATCAGGTCGTTCATCAGGTCGTACTTGCCGGCGACCGAGGTGAAGACTTCGCCGACCAGCTTCTGCTTGTCCTTGGCGGCGACGTCGCGGAAGCCGAAATGGGTGGTGCCGCGTTCGTAGGGGGATTCGCTCATGCCGGGATTATCGCACTCCCCGGCCCGCGCATTCCTCACAGCGCTCAGCGGTGCCGCGGCAGCAGGCGCATGCGGGCCGGCTCGCGCAGGCCGGAGGGCGCCTGCGGGGGCGTGGCCGGTACGCGCTGGAGCAGCGGTGGTGGCGCGGACGACGCCTGCGCCGTCGCGGCCGGCGCTTCGCGGGCGGGCATCGGCAGGCTCATCACGCGCGGGCGCGGGCCGATCCGCACCACGAAGCCGTGATCGGTGGCGGACACGACCTGCAGGTGATGGCGGCCATCGGGCGTGCTCCAGATCTCGCCCGGCCTGAACATTGAGCCTTCGTTGTTCGACAGGTCCGCCGGCGGCAGGTCGGCGTCGATGCTGCGGGCGATGCCGTAGTCCTGCAGCGTGTGGATGATCACCGCATCGCCGGCCAGTGCGGCTTCGTAGGCGCCTGCCCGCCGGCGCGCTTCGATGACATGGATGACGGTGCGGTAAGGGTCGGGCTGGGGCACGCCCTCCAGCACGATCATCTGCACGCCGTCCGCGTCGCGCAGGCCGGCCACGTCCAGGGGGATCTCGTGCACCTGCCGGTTGTCCATCCCCAGTACGCGCTTGCGCGCATCGGGCACCCAGCCCAGTCGTTCGCGCTGGATCATGCCCGGATGCTTGGGCAGCAGGCCGTAGACCGCATCGTGGGTCGCATGCCGCCACGCGTCGCTCATCACGTCCCAGGGGTTGTCATGGGTATCGGTATCGCCATCGGCGTTGTCCGAGTGCGGCAGCCCGTAGCCGTGTCCCATCTCGTGTGCCAGGCCGGCCAGGTTGGCGAAGGCCCAGGGGGGGCTCCAGGTCGCACGCATGCAGCGGTATGCGCCCTCCAGCTCGGCGCAGGCGCCGCCGCCCCAGGCACGGCCATCGAGTTCTGCGTTGAACATCAGGTTGATGCCCTGCACACCGCTGAAATCGACCTCGGCATCGGCCTGCGCGGTGCAGTCGGCGAACAGGGCATTCAGGTCGACCTTGAGCACGCCATTGACGCTGGCGACGTAAGCGGCGCGGGCGCGTGGCAATGCGTACCAGCCATGGGCCGAACTGCCGGCCAGGTCGATCCGGCCGTAGGACACCTCGGACCAGTAGTGCCCGAGCTGGCCCGGCGCCGACCCGTACTGCTGCTGGAAGAACGCGCGCGGCTTCGGCTCCCCCGCCACATCGGCGAACCGGCACATCACCGTGACCCAGCGCGTGCTGCCCTGCACATTCGCGGCCGCGAGCACCCGCCCGCTGACGTGCCGGTCGGCATCGCGCGCGACCGCTGCGTCGGCGGGCACGATGGCGTCTATCCGCGCCGCGTGGAGACCGGGCGCATACGACACCGCCACCCGCCGGTTGGCGAGCGCGTACAGATCGCCGGCGGCGCGCCGGGACTGCGCGGTATCCAGCGGCAGGCGGACACCCGACCCCACGTCGAGCCAGGCCTCGAACCGCGGCGTCGCACGTTCGCCACGCGTGGCCGGCGCCGGATCGCCCCACTGCAGCTGCAAGGTGCCCTGCACGATCTGCTGCGCCGCGGCCACCCACGGCAGGCCGCACAGCACCAGCAGCATCGTCCTGCGCAGGACGGAACGCACGTAACGCGAAGGCCGCCTCGTGGCATCCATCGCACGCGCCTCAGCGAGCCAGGACCGCGCACAGGGTAGGCAGCCGCAGCAACCGCGGCAGCACGTCGCAGCGACGGTCCTGTGCGCGGGCCCGGCGCGCCGGCGGCGAGGCCTTCGGTGCGGAAGCCGGCGATGCCGTCGCGCGCGTGGCCGCTTGCCCGGCCGACACGGTCGACCTGACCAGCACCGGCGATGGCGTGCTCATCGCGCGCGGCCGGGGTCCCACGCGCACCAGGAAGCCCTGCGCCGTGATCGACAGCACCTCCACCCAGTGCCGCTCGTCCGGCGTACGCCAGCTTTCGCCGACGCGCAGCATCGAGCCTTCGTTGTTCGAGAAATCCGCCAACGGGATGTCGGTGTCGATGCTGCGGGCGATTCCGTAGTCCTCCAGCACATGGATGATCACCGCATCGCCCGCCAGCCTGCCGTCGTAGCTGCCGTGGCGGCGGCGCGCCTCCAGCACATACACGACGGTGCGGAACGGATCGGGCTGCGTCGGCTGGACCAGCACCAGCATCTGCGCGCCGCTGCCCGCGGCGCCGTCCGCCCAGGCCAGCAGCACGTCATGCGTGGCGGCGTTGTCGGCGGCCAGGACGCGCTTGCTGTCCGGCGCCACCCATCCCAGCCGGTCGCGCTGCGCCATGGTCAGCTGCTTGGGCAGCAGCCCGTACGCGGCGTCGCTGACCGCGTTGCGCCAGGCGTCGCTCATCAGGTCCCAGGGATTGTCGTAGGTATCCGCATCGCCATCGGAATTGTCCGAATGCGGCAGGCCATAGCCATGCCCCATCTCGTGCGCCAGCGGGGCGAGATTGCTGAAGGCCCAGGGCGGGTTCCAGGTGGCGCGCGTGCACTGGTAGCTGCCGTCCAGCGTTGCGCAGGCGCCGCCGCCCCACGCGCTGCCGTCCAGTTCCGCGTTGAACATCAGGTTGACGCCCTGCGCACCGCGGAAATCCACCTCGGCATCGGCCAGCGCCGTGCAGTCGGCGAACAGCTGCGACAGGTCGGCCCGGGTGCGGCCGTTCACGACGGACAGGTACGAAGCCCGCGTGCGCGGCAGCGTGTACCAGCCATGCGCCGTGCTGCCGGCCAGGTCGATGCGGCCGTAGGACACGGCGGACCAGTAGTGGCCCAGCTGCCCCGGTGCATCGCCGTACTGGGACTGGAAGAACGCGCGCGATTTCTGTTCCGACGGCACATCGGCGAACTTGCACATCACCGTGACCCAGCGCGTGGTGCCGGACAACAGCGTCGGCGTGCGTCCGCCGACGCTTTCGCTGCGGGCCATCGTCCTGCCGGCCGATGCCTCGACCGGGACGATCGCACTGATACCCGATACCACAGGCATCGCGTTGCCGGCGCCCGCGGCGGCCATCACGTGCGCCGGTGCGCGGTAGGCCACCGCCACACGGCGGTTGGCGAGTGCGTACAGGTCGCCGGCGGCGACGCGTGCCTGCGCGGCATCGAGCCGGTAGCGCCGCTCCGGCCCCGCATCCAGCCACGCTTCGAACTGTGCCGCGCGCGGCGTGCCGTGCGCCACCGGCGGACCGTCGCCCCAGCGCAGCTGCAACACGCCCTGCACGATCTCGTCCGCGTGCGCCTCCATCGCCGCCGCAGCCATCATCGTCAGGCACGCGACGACACGCGGCATGGTCGCGCATACGGCGCGAATCCATCGGCCCCGGTACATTCCATTCTCCGAAAGCGCGCGGTGTCGCGCGACTACTTCGGACATCGCTCCGGGAGGCTCGATCCGGCAAAGGGATTGCCGTTCGCGACGGCGAATGTCGCGTTCTGGAATGCAGGTCGCCGTTCACCTGCGCCACGGTGCGCACTCCGTCGCGACGAATACGTATGCGTTCGTGTCCGCCGATTCCGTCGCTGTCACACCCGAATGCGACGACGTCCGCAGATGCGGAGCGTTGCGTGGCCGACGGTCCGGCGCGATCAGGGCTCCAGCCGGATCAGCGCTCCAGCAGGGCGCACAGCGGCGCCCTCCGCAGCAAGGACGGCAGTGCAGCGCAGGCACGACGATGCAGACCCGCCGCCGCGCGGATGACGGGCACCGACGGCGCCGGTGGCGTGGACGACGATGGACGCGCCGCCGGCGACGAGGACGCCGCGACGCTCGCGGGGCGCTCCAGCGCGGGCGCCGGCGAACTCATCGAGCGTGGCCGTGGCCCGACCCGCACCACGAAGCCCTGTGCCGTGGCCGACACCACTTCGACCCAATGCAGTTCGTCCGGCGTGTTCCAGCGTCCGCCCACCTTCAGCATCGAGCCTTCGTTGCTCGACAGCGTGGCGGCCGGCGTATCGCGGTCGATGCTGTAGGCGATGCCGTAGTCCTCCAGCTTGTGGATGATCACCGCGTCGCCCGCCAGCTTCGATTCATAGGTGCCGGTGCGGCGACGCGCTTCCAGCGTGTAGATCACCGTCCTGTAGGGATCCGGCTGCGCGGGCAGGGCCAGCACCACCATCTGCGTGTTCGACGTGTTGAGCACGCTGCCCGCATCCAGCACGAACTCGTGGGTCTCGCGGTTGCCGGCCTCGATCACGCGCTTGCGCGACGCAGGCAGCCAACCCAGTCGTTCGCGCTGGTACATGTTCGGATGCTTGGGCAACAGCCCGAAGGCGGGATCGCTGGTGGCGTTCCGCCACGCATCGCTCATCACGTCCCAGGGGTTGTCGTAGGTGTCGCCGTCGCCATCGGAGTTGTTGGAATGCGGCAGCCCGTAGCCATGCCCCATCTCGTGCGCCAGCGGCGCGAGATTGGCGAACGACCATGGCGGACTCCAGGTCACGCGCGTGCACCCGTAGACCCCGTCGAGCGTGCTGCACGCGCCGCCGCCCCACGCGTTGCCGTCCAGCTCGCCGTTGAACATAAGGTTCACGCCCTGGATGCCGGCGAAGTCGACCTCGGGGTCGGCCGCGCTGGCGCAGTCGGCGAACAGCTCCGACAGCTGCGCCTTCTGCTTGCCGTTGACGTCCGCCAGGTAGGCCGCACGCGGCTTCGGCAGCGTGTACCAGCCATGCGCGGTGCTGCCGGCCAGGTTGATCTGGCCGTACGACACCTCGGACCAGTAGTGGCCGAGCTGGCCCGGCGCATTGCCGTACTGTTCCTGGAAGAAGCTGCGTGGCTTCTGTTCGGCGGTGATGTCGGCGAACTTGCACATCAGCGTGATCCAGCGCGTCGCGCCGATCACCGGTGCGGACGCCATGACGCGGCCATCGGCGCCCATCGCCAGCGCACGCTGCGGCAGGCGGTCGGTCGGAACGATGGCGCTGATCGAAGCACGTGCGCCGGCCGCCGACATGACCTTGGACGACGCGGCGATGTCCGCGCGCACCGCGTACGACACCGCCACGCGGCGGTTGGCCAATGCGTAGAGATCGCCCGCCGCCCGCCTGGCTTGATCCACATCCAGTGCGACACGCCGTCCCGGTCCCATGTCCAGCCACGCGTCCAGCTGGGGTGGCGCCTGCACGCGGCCCGGCAACGCGCGCGGCGGATCGGCCCACTGCAGCTGCAGGGTTCCCTGCAGGACCGTTTCCGCGCGCAGCGGAAGCGACGGAAACAGACATGCCAGCACCGGCAATCCCGCGCCGAGGAGCACCCGCATGCTCCTGCGCCACGTGCCGGCCGATCGGTGGTTGACCACGCGCGACCCCATTCACGATGGACGGGTCGGAATGACGCCGTCATCGTGGGTGTCGGCTGCAAAGGTGAGTGCTTGAGGGGTGAAGGACGCGACAGGACACGTTTTCCGCACGGATGTCGCGAACTGCGATGCCGGTCAGCAAACGCGTGCGAAACGCATCCATCCGGGCCCCGACAGCGCCCTGGCGCGCGCTGTCGGGGCCGCACCCAGCGTGTCGGAAAAACCCCTACCGGTCAGCGTTCGCGCAGCGCGCAACCCGCCGGCGATCTGCGCGCATCCGACGCGCAACGCGGCGTGGACGCATCGCGCGCACGCGGACGCGTCCGGTCATCAATGACCGCGCGCGTGCCCGGCGTCGATGACGCAGACGACGGCGCGGGCGCCGCGACCGCCGCGGGCCGCACCAGCGCCGGCAACGGACTGCTCATCACGCGCGGCGGACCGACCGTCATCACGAAGCCGGTGGCCGTCTGCGCCTTGATCGTCACCGCATGCGAGGCTTCCGGCGTGACCCAGCGCTCGCCCACCTTGAACATCGAGCCTTCGTTGTTCGCGCGGTTGGCCGGCGGTGTGTCGGCATCCATGCTGTACGCCGTGCCCGACCGCTCCACCTTGTGGATGATCACCGCGTTGCCGGCCAGGTTGCCTTCGTAGGTGCCTTCGCGCTTACGCGCTTCCAGCGTGTACACCACGGTCGCGTAGGGATCGGCCTGCGGCGACAGCGACAGCACCAGCATCTGCGCATTGGCCGCGCCGGTCAGATGCGCGTAATCGAGAGCGATGTCGCGCGTGGCCAGATCGCCCAGCGGCACCACGCGCTGCCTCGCCGTGTCCACCCAGCTCAGGCGATGGCGCTGGAAGATGTTGATGTGCTTGGGCCGCGTGCCGTACGTGGTGTCGGCCACCGCGTTGTTCCAGCTGTCGCTCATCACGTCCCACGGATTGTCGTAGGTATCGCTGTCGCCGTCGGAATTGTCGGAATGCGGCAGGCCGTAGCCATGCCCCATCTCGTGCGCCAGCGGCGCCAGGTTGCGGAACGACCAGGGCGGATTCCACGTCACCCGCTTGCACAGGCGCGCGCCGCGCACGGTGGCGCAGCTCTGTCCGCCCCAGGCGAACCCGTCGAGGTCGCCGTTGAACATCATGTTGATGCCGACCGGCGCATTCAGGTCGACGGTCTCCGGCGCCGCCGAGGCGCAATCGGCGAAGAGCTTGTTGAGGTCCGCCTTGTCCTTGCCGTCCACCTTGGTCACGTAGGTCGAACGCGGGTTCGGCAACGTATACCACCCATGCGCCGTGCTGCCGACCAGGTTGATCTTGTTGTACGACACCTCACGCCAGTAGTGGCCCAGCTGGCCGACGCCTTCGCCGTACTGCGACTGGAAGAACGCCAGGTCCTTCTGCTCATCGACGATGTCGTTGAACTTGCACATCAGCGTCACCCAGCGCGTGGTGCCGCTGATCGGCGCCGCCGCCATCACGCGTGCGTTGGCCGCATGCACGGGCGCCGACTGGGTGACGCGATCGGCCGGCACGATGGCCTCGATCGCGGGTGCGGACGACATCACCCGCCCCTGCGCCGCGAACGCCACCGCCACGCGGCGGTTGGCCAGCACGTACAGATCGCCCGCGGCAAGCCGTGCCTGCACGGGATCGAGCGGCAGGCGGCTGCCGTCATCCTTCAGCAGCGAGGCGTTGAAGCGCGGCGAAAGACGGGGTTGGCCGGTTGCCGCAGGCGCGGGATCGCCCCACTCCAGCTGCAGCAACCCCTGCTCGATGGTCTGCGCGCGCAGCGCCGTCGCGAACGAGAGTCCGCATGCCACGGCCAGCATCGCCGTGATTCGCGCACCGCGCGACACCCTGTTGAGCTTCCCTTTCATGTTCCCCGGCTCCCCTGACCTGAACGCGCACCACGCAACGCACTCCGCGTTCTAACGGGTATGCGGCCAGGGCGCCGTGCGTGGCATCACACTCTCCACCTGTATGATCCCGTTCCCCCTCCAGCGTCGACGCAGGCCGCCATGAGCGCTTCTCCCGACTACCGTGCCCTTCTGGAAACCGCGATCAGCGAAGCGCGCCAGGGTCTGACCGAAGGCGGCATCCCGATCGGGGCGGCGCTGTATCACCAGGACGGGCGCCTGCTCGGCTGCGGCCACAATCGCCGCGTGCAGGAGGGCGACCCGTCCGTGCATGGCGAAACCGATGCGTTCCGCAAGGCGGGGCGCCAGCGCCGCTACCGCGACACGATCATGGTCACCACGCTGGCCCCGTGCTGGTACTGCAGCGGACTGGTGCGGCAGTTCAACATCGGCACCGTGGTGGTCGGCGAATCGGTGACATTCCAGGGCGGTATCGACTGGCTGCGCGAATCCGGGGTGGAGGTCATCGACCTGCAGAGCGAGGAATGCATCACCATGCTCGGCGACTACATCCGCGCCAACCCCGAGGTGTGGAACGAGGATATCGGCGAGGATTGAATCTCCGTCCCGCAGGGGTCAGGCCTTGCGCACGAATTCCGACTTGAGCTTCATCGCGCCGATGCCGTCGATCCTGCAGTCGATGTCGTGGTCGCCATCGACCAGGCGGATGTTCTTGACCTTGGTGCCGACCTTCACCACCAGCGACGAGCCCTTGACCTTCAGGTCCTTGATGACGGTGACCGTATCGCCGTCCTGCAACAGGTTTCCGTTGGCATCCTTGGTCACACGTTCCTCGTCGCCGGCAGGCGGCACGTCGGCCGACCATTCGTGACCGCATTCCGGGCACACCAACTGGCCACCGTCCTCGTAGCTGTACTCGGACTGGCATTGGGGGCACGGCGGCAGCGTCGACATGGCGGACCGGGAAGCGGATACAGCCGCGATTGTCGCATGCGTAGCGTGCGCCGCGCGCACGACCGCGTCTTGATGGGTTCATGCGGTCGTGCGCATGGCGCACGCTACAGGGCGTGCGGGCTGTAGCGTGCGCTGCGCGCACGGCCGCATGTAGATGGGTTCATGCGGTCGTGCGCATGGCGCACGCTACAGGATGTAGCGGCTCAGGTCGGGATCCTGCACCAGTTCGCCCAGATGCGCATCGACATAGGCGCGGTCGATGACGACGCTCTGGCCGTCGCGGTCCGGCGCCTCGTAGCTCAGCGTATCGAGCAGGCGCTCCAGCACGGTGTGCAGGCGACGCGCGCCGATATTCTCCTGGCGTTCGTTGACCAGCGCGGCGATCTCGGCAAGGCGGTCGATCGCGTCGTCGGCGAAACTCAGCGCCACGCCTTCGGTCTTCATCAGCTCCACGTACTGCTTGCTCAGCGCGGCCTTCGGCTCGGTGAGGATGCGGATGAAGTCCTCCTTGCTCAGCGCCGACAGCTCCACGCGGATCGGGAAGCGGCCCTGCAGCTCGGGAATCAGGTCGCTGGGCTTGGCCAGGTGGAATGCGCCCGAGGCGATGAACAGGATGTGGTCGGTCTTCACCGTGCCGTACTTGGTCGACACGTTGCTGCCTTCCACCAGCGGCAGCAGGTCGCGCTGCACGCCCTCGCGACTGACGTCGGCACCGCTCATGGTGCCGCTGCGCTTGGCCACCTTGTCGATCTCGTCGATGAAGACGATGCCGTGCTGTTCGCACGATTCGATGGCGGCGGCGCGGATGTCGTCCTCGTTGACCAGCTTGGCGGCCTCTTCCTCGATCAACTGCGGGCGCGCGGCCTTGATGGTCACGGTGCGCTTGTGGGTCTTGGCGCCTCCCAGGTTGGAGAACATCTGCCGCAGCTGCTGGCCCATTTCCTCCATGCCGGGCGGCGTCATGATGTCGACGCCAACGTTGGCAGCCAGTTCCAACTCGATCTCGCGGTCGTCCAGGTCGCCGTTGCGCAACTGGCGGCGCAGCTTCTGCCGCGTTTCCGACTCTTTCGATGACGGTTCGGCACCGATGTCGACGGTGGCCGTGGCGGCGCCGAAACCGAAGCCGTTGCCACCCGACGCATCACGCCGCGGCAGCAAGGCATTCAGGATGCGGTCTTCCGCCCGCTCCTCGGCCTGCGTGCGCATGCGCGCCTTGGCCTGCTCGCGGTACATCTTGACCGCCGTGTCGGCCAGGTCGCGGACGATCTGCTCCACGTCCTTGCCCACGTAGCCCACCTCGGTGAAGCGCGTGGCCTCGACCTTGACGAAGGGCGCATTGGCGAGCGTGGCCAGGCGGCGCGCGATCTCGGTCTTGCCGACGCCGGTCGGACCGATCAGCAGGATGTTCTTCGGCATCACTTCATTGCGCAGTCCGTCGTCGAGCTGCATGCGGCGCCAGCGGTTGCGCAGCGCGATGGCGACCGCGCGCTTGGCAGCCTGCTGGCCGACGATGTGGCGGTCGAGTTCCTGCACGATCTCGCGCGGGGTCATGGTTGAAGAGCCGGGATTGGTCATGGCCGTGATTCGTGATTAGTGATTGGGGATTCGTCAGAAGCGGTAGCAGAGGAAGGCGAGCGGCGCGAAGTTCGTTGTTGCCAATCACGCATCACGAATCACCCATCACAGCTCTTCAACGACCACGTTGCGGTTGGTATAGATGCAGATGTCGCCGGCGATGTTCAGCGACTCGACGGCGATGGACTTCGCGTCCAGTTCGGTATGCGCGAGCAGCGCGCGCGCGGCGGACAACGCGTAGGAGCCGCCGGAGCCGATGGCGATGATGCCGTCCTCCGGCTCGATCACGTCACCGGTACCGCTGATGATCAGCGAGGTTTCCCTGTCGGCGACGGCGAGCAGCGCCTCGAGCTTGCCCAGGCGACGCTCGGTGCGCCAGTCCTTCGCCAGTTCCACGGCAGCGCGCGTCAGCTGGCCATGCTTCTCCAGCTTGGCCTCGAACAGCTCGAATAGGGTGAACGCGTCGGCCGCCGCGCCGGCGAAGCCCGCCAGCACCTGGCCGTCGCGGCCGAGCCGGCGCACCTTGCGCGCATTGCCCTTCATCACCGTGTGGCCCAGCGTCACCTGGCCATCGCCGGCGACGGCGACATGGCCGTTGCGGCGCACGGACAGGATGGTGGTGGCGTGGAAGACGTTCGGGTTCTGGCTGGGGTCCATGGAGGCCTCCGGGGGGTTCTCCCAGAGGTGGGGACGCTGCCTCCGGGTTCAAGCATGACGTTTGGCGCCGTTGTGGGAGCGACGTGAGTCGCGACGGCGATCCCAGGACACCCGGCGACGTACGACACCCTCCTGACCGCGCCTGATACGGCTGTCTTGCCTGTTGATATCTGCGGTCGCGACTCACGTCGCTCCTACAAGGGACTCAGCGTTTCCGCTTCGCCCGCGGATGCGCGGCGTCGTAGACCTTGGCCAGGTGCTGGAAGTCGAGGTGGGTGTAGATCTGGGTGGTGGCGATGTCCGCGTGGCCGAGCAGTTCCTGCACGCCGCGCAGGTCGCCGGAGGATTCCAGGATATGGCTGGCGAAACTGTGCCGCAGCATGTGCGGGTGCACGTGCTTGAACAGGCCCTGCCGGTTCGCGAGTTGCTTGATGCGGATCTGCACGGCGCGCTGCGAGATCGGCCCGTCGCCGCGACCGGGGAACACGAAAGCCTCGTTCGCCGCCGGCCGTTCCTGACGCCATTCGGTCAGCGCAGCGCGCGCATGCGAACCGACCGGCACCTTGCGTTCCTTGCTGCCCTTGCCGAGCACCGTGACCATGCCGCCGGCCATGTCCAGGTCGCGCCAGCGCAGCGCGCACAGTTCGCTGAGGCGCAGACCGGAGGAATAGAACAGTTCCAGCAACGCACGATCACGCTTGCCCAGCGGTGCGTCGGTGGGAATTTCGACCAGCCTGACGGCCTCGTCCGCGTCCAGGACCTGCGGCAACTTGCGCGGGGCCTTGGGTGCGCGCAGCGCAGCGGCGGGACTGGCGGCGATGCGACCGTGCTTCAGCAGCCACTGGTAATAGCTGCGGCACGCCGACAGCCGGCGTTGCAGGCTTTTCGGCGACAGACCGCGCCGATGTTCGCTGGCGACGAAGCTGCGCAACTGTTCCGGCTGCATGTCGGCCAGATCCGCGATGTCCTGGGCGTGCGCCCATTCGGCCAGCGCGGCCAGGTCACGGCGATACGCGTCCAGCGTGTGGGCCGAGACGCGGCGCTCGACGTCGAGATGGGCGAGGAAGTCGGCGGTGGACATGGATCTTCCCTCCCCGTCATTCCCGCGAAGGCGGGAATCCAGCGACTTCGTGCTTCGGAAAGCCGGCGACACACTCGGCCAAAGGCACTGGGTTCCCGCCTTCGCGGGAATGACGGGGGAGGATTGCGGAGACGAGTTCAACCATCGAACCGCTTCAGCGCCGTCACCAGCGTGTCGCCCATCATGCGCAGGAACAGCGTGCCCATGCCGGGATAGAAGCGGTTGCCGTCGCGGCTGCCGACCGCGACCAGACCGATGCCGGGCAGCGGCAGCAATGCGGACGAGGCAACTTCCTCGGCACGCGACCCGTACAGCAGCACGTGCTTCTCCGGCTGCAGGCGGCCGCAGATCGGCTCGCCGTCGCGCAGGCAGTCGCGGAACGGTGCCATGTGCGGATTGTCGGCCGGCACCACCTGCAACCACTCGCTTTCCTCCAGGCCGGCGATCGGCTGCAGCAGCACGATGCTGACGCGGTCGCCGTTGAAATCCTCGGCCAGCGAGGCCGCCATCGCACGCACGGTGTCGGCGGCGGTCCCCTGCTTCATCAACGTCAGCGCCAGCTGGTGGGTGCGCACGGCCAGGCGCTCGTTTTCCTGCGCATTGGCGAACAGGTCGCCCAGGCGCTTGGAAAGCTCGCGGTTCTTGTCGCGCAGCACTTCCAGCTGATAGCTGGCCAGCGACGCCGTCGGACCTTCGTCGCGCGGCACCACCATGCTCAGCGCCAGGTCCGGGAACTGCTTCAGGAAGGTCGGATGCCGCCGCAGCCACGCCGCGACTTCGTGCGCACCCATTTTTTCCGCTGTCTCGCTCATGCTGTCCATTCCCCTTCGAATACGAATGCCGCCGGCCCGGACATGATGACCGGCGCGTCGTCGGACGGCCAGCGGATGCGCAGTTCGCCACCGGGCAACACGATGGCCACGTCACGATCCACCCGGCCACGACGGATCAGCACGGCGGCGGCCGCGCAGGCACCGCTGCCGCAGGCCAGCGTCTCGCCGACGCCACGCTCGTACACGCGCAGGCGCACGCGGTCGCGCGCCACCACTTCGGCGAAGCCGACATTGACCGATTCCGGGAAGTGCCGCGCCCGCTGCAGCAGCGGGCCGTAATGCGCGACCGGTGCCGCCTCGACGGAGGGCACTTCGATCACGGCATGCGGATTGCCCATCGACACCGCGCCGAAACGCAGCCGCAGGCCTTCGTCCACGTCGGCGTCGTACTCCGCCCGCGGCTGGTCGAAGCCCTGCAGCGGGATGCGGGCCGGCACGAACTCGGGCACGCCCATGGCGATGGCATAGCGGTCATCGCCGATGCGTTCCACCGCATGCGTGGCAAGCGGACTGTCGACCTCGAAGACATCGCCCCGGGCGACACCGTCGCGCACCAGCCAAGCCGCGACGCAGCGCGCACCGTTGCCGCATTGCTGCGAGCCGGAGCCATCGGCGTTCCAGATGCGGTAGGCCGCGACCGAACCGGCGCTGCGCGGCGGTTCGATGGTCAGGATCTGATCGCAGCCCACGCCGCGGTGCCGGTCGGCCAACGCGGACGCCAGCGCGGCATCCGGCGGCGGCGCGCCATCGCGGAGATCCAGCACCACGAAATCGTTGCCGGCCCCGTGCATCTTGGTGAAACGCATCGCCCTGGACCGCGCGTGCGGAGACTCAGCCATTCCCGTCGGTGGCCGGCACCGTGGCCGGATCGATCGGCGGCTCGGCGGGGACGCTGTCGGTCGCGGGCGGTGCCGCCTCGGCCGGCGTCACCGGCGCCTCTTCGACCGGCTTCTCCGGCATGAACAGCGGGCCCTTGGCACCGCAGGCGGACAGGGCCGCCATGAGGGCGGCGGCGAAGGCAAGACGGACGTTCCGGTTCATGCCGCGAGTATAGCCACAGCGGGATGAATGCGATCGTCGATCACCGGCCGTGCGGCGGCTCCGGACGTCGCCACAGCCAGAGCGCGACGGTGGTCATGCAGGCGATCGGCAAGGCGACCATCCACCCGCGATGCGAGCCCATCCACAGCATTGCGGCCAGCAGGATCGCCGCACTGACCAGCATCGTCCACGTGGCCGCCCACTTGGCGCGCCGGGAGACCGCACGGTGCAGATGCCAGTCGTGGATCATCGGGCCGAAGCGCGGGTGGGTGACCAGGTAGCGGTGCAGACGTTCGGAGCCGCGCGAGGCGGCATAGGCGGCGATCAGGATGAAGACCGTGGTCGGCAGGCCGGGCACGAAGACGCCCACGATGCCCATCCCCAGGCTGGCATAGGCCAGCAGCCGCCACGCCCAGCGGAAGCGCGCAGGGCGCGCGTCGGGCAGGTCGCGCGGCGGTGGCGGAGACGGCTCGTGCACGGCGACCTTGTACCCCAAATCCCGCACCGACGGCGCAAACATGCTCTGCGCGGAGCGGACCACCACGCCCCAGCTTGCCATGACGCATCACTCCGACCGAGGACCTGCCAGGGTATCGGCTGGCCAGGAGCGTCACTGAAGCGCCGCCTGTCGGCGACGGGCCGCAGACGGAAAGAGCCGGGTTTCCCCGGCTCTTTATGTTGCCGCGCGAAGCGGTTACTTCGACGCCACGCCCAGCTGGTCCAGCATGAAGGCGTACATCTCGGCACGCTCGCGGTACTGGCGGAAGCGGCCCGACTTGCCGCCGTGCCCGGCCTCCATGTTGGTGCGGAACACGACGGTGTTCCTGCTCGTGTTCAGGTCACGCAGGCGGGCGACGTACTTGGCCGGCTCCCAGTACTGCACCTGCGAGTCCCACAGGCCGGTGCCGACGAACATCGCCGGGTAGGCCTTGGCCTGCAGGTTGTCGTAGGGCGAGTACTTCAGGATGTAGTCGTAATAGCCCTTCTCTTCCGGGTTGCCCCACTCGTCGTACTCGTTGGTGGTCAGCGGGATGCTGGGGTCCAGCATGGTGGTGACCACGTCGACGAACGGCACCAGGGTCAGGATGACCTTGTACTTTTCCGGCGCCATGTTCGACACCGCGCCCATCAGCAGGCCGCCGGCGCTGCCGCCCATTGCGGCGACGCGATCCTTGGCCGCATAGCCTTCCTTCACCAGGTAGTCGGTGACGTCGATGAAGTCGGTGAAGGTGTTGATCTTGTTGTACAGCTTGCCGTCGTCGTACCACGCACGGCCCATTTCCTGGCCACCGCGGATGTGCGCCAGCGCGTACACCACACCGCGGTCGAGCAGGCTGATGTTGGTGATACTGAAGTTCGGATCCATCGACGAGCCGTAGCTGCCGTAGGCGTACTGCAGCATCGGCGCCTTGCCATCACGGGCGACGTCCTTGCGGTAAACCAGCGTCACCGGGATCTTCGTCTTGCCGTCGCGGGCCGGCGCCCACACGCGCTCGGTCACGTACTTCGAGGCGTCGTAGCCCGGCACCGGCTGCTGTTTCAGCTGGCGGCGTTCGCCGGTCTTCGTGTTGATTTCGTAGGTCGTGGCCGGCGTGGTCATCGACGTGTAGCTGTAGCGGACCCAGTCGGTGCCGGTTTCGGGATTGGCGGACAGGCCCATCGAATAGGCGGACTCATCGGCCTTGATGTACTCGCTGCTGCCGTCGGCCTTGACCACGCGCAGGCTTTCCAGCGCATTGGCCCGCTCGGAGACCACGCTGAAGCCGTCGAACAGCTCGACACCCTCGACGAACACGTCGTCGCGGTGCGGTATCCAGTCCTTCCAGTCCTTGCGCGAGGTCGAGCCCGTCGGCGCCGTGACCACCTTGAAGTTGGTGGCGCCGTCGGCATTGGTGCGGATCACCCAGCGGCCACCCAGATGATCGGCCTGGTACTCCACGTCGCGCTCGCGCGGCGCCAGCACGGTGAAGACACCCGGATTGGCCGCCGGCGTGCAGCGCATCTCCGAGGACACCGTGCTTTCCACGCCGATGCAGATGAACTGGTCGTCGCGGGTACGGCCGATGCCCATGTAGAAGCTGTCGTCTTCCTCTTCGTAGACGAGTTTGTCCTGGCTGGCCGGCGTGCCCAGCACGTGCGACTTCACCCGCTTGCTGAGCAGGGTTTCCGGATCCTTGTCCACGTAGAACAGCGTGCGGCCGTCATCGGACCAGACCAGGTTCGGCTCGGCATTGGTCACGGTATCCGGCAGCATCTCGCCGGTGTCCAGGTTCTTGAAGCGGATCGTGTACTGGCGGCGGCCGTTGGTGTCGTCGGCATAGGCCAGCAGGCGGTTGTCCTGGCTGACCTCGTAGTCGCCGACGCTGTAGTAGTCCTTGCCTTCGCCCAGCGCATTGACGTCCAGCAGCACCTGCTCGCCGGCGAAGTCGCCGGCCTCGTTGGCCTTCTGGATCGACACCGCGTCCACGCCCGGGCCGTCCTTGCGGCGCGCGTGCACGGGGTAATCCTTGCCCGTCACGAAGCGCGCGTAGTACCACCAGCCGCGCTCGCGGTACGGCACGCTGGCGTCGTCCTGCTTGATGCGCGCGACGACCTCGTTGTAGAGCGTGTCCTCCAGCGGCTTCAGCGGCGCCATCACCGTATCGGTGTACTTATTCTCGGCTTCGAGGTAGGCGAGCATCTCCTTGTTCTCGCGCTTGTCGTCGCGCAGCCAGTAGTACTCGTCGTTGCGCTCGGCGCCGTGCGGCGCCTTCACGACGTGCGGCTTCTTGGCCACGTCGGGCGGGGTGGCGGTGGCGGCGAAAGCGGAGGTGATCGGGGTACTCATCAGGACGGTCGCGGCAAGCAGGAAGGAGGTCGGCTTCATGGATGGGGTCCGGGGATGCGGGATGCAATGCGTCGGGATAGGCCCCCTCCCCCGCGTGCGGGGGAGGGTTGGGGTGGGGGACAGCGGCTCCGTCTGACGTCGGCGCTGCCCCCTTCCGCCCTTCGGGCATCTTCCCCCGCAGGCGGGGGAAGGGAGCGAAGACTTACTTCGACAGCTGCTGCCAGAGGAAGGTATAGGCCAGCGCGCTCATGTGCGCGGCCTGGGCGTTGTTCGCCGCGCCGCCGTGGCCGCCCTCGATGTTCTCGTAGTAGCGCACGTCCTTGCCGGCATCCAGCATCATCGCCGCCATCTTGCGGGCGTGGCCGGGGTGCACGCGGTCATCGCGCGTCGAAGTCATGAACAGCGTCGGCGGATAGTCCTTCTTCGCATCGAACAGGTGGTACGGCGAGAAGGTCTTGATGAACTCCCAGTCGGCCGTGTCGGGATTGCCGTACTCGGCCATCCACGACGCACCGGCCAGCAGATGGCTGTAGCGCTTCATGTCCAGCAGCGGGACCTGCACCACGACCGCACCGAACAGCTCCGGATACTGCGTCAGCATGTTGCCGGTCAGCAGGCCGCCGTTGCTGCCGCCCTGGATGCCCAGGTGCTTCGGCGAGGTGATCTTGCGGGCGATCAGGTCCTGCGCGACCGCGGCGAAATCCTCATAGGCCTTGTGGCGGTTGGCCTTCAGCGCGGCCTGGTGCCAGCGCGGACCGTACTCGCCGCCGCCGCGGATGTTGGCGACCGCATAGACGCCCCCCTTCTCCAGCCAGCCCTTGCCGACGCCGCCGGAGTAGCCCGGGGTCATCGAAATCTCGAAGCCGCCGTAGCCGTACAGCAGGGTCGGCGTGCTGCCGTCGTACTTCAGGCCTTCTGGACGCACCAGGAAGTACGGGATCTTGGTGCCGTCCTTCGAGGTGGCGAAGTGCTGCTCGATCTTCTTGCCGGACGCATCGAAGAACGCCGGCATCGACTTCAGCTGTTCCGGCTGCTTGCCCAGCTCGACCAGCGACAGCGTGGTCGGCGTCAGGTAGTCGGTGACCGTCATCCAGACCGCATCGCTGCTGTCGGCATCCACCGCGCTGACGCTGATGGTGCCGAAGCCGGGCGCACCCACGAACTCGCTGCGCTTCCAGCCCGTCGCCGAGGGCGTCAGCACGCTGAGGCGGTTCTTGACGTCGTCCAGCACGTTCAGCACGACGTGGTTCTTCGTGACGGACATGCCCGCGAGCGAGGTGGTCATGGTCGGCTCGAACAGCACGTCGAACGTGCGCGTGCCGGCCATGAAATCATCGAACTTCGCCGCCAGCAGCGAGCCGGCCGCGTAGGTCGTGCCGCCGACGGTCCACGGCTCGCGCAGCTCCAGCGTCAGCCACTCGCGGAACACGCCCTTGTTGGCCGAGTTGGGCGCGTTGATCTTGGCCAGCGTGCCGTCGGCGCGGCGCAGGTACAGCTCGTCGTTGTAGAAGGCCAGCGTGCGGCTGACGAAATCGCGCTGGAAGCCCGGCGTGTCGTCGTGGTAAGCCGCGATGTACATGTCGTTCGGCTTGCCTTCGTAGACGACCTTGGCGCTGTCCAGCGGCGTGCCGCGCTTCCATTCCTTGACGATGCGCGGATAGCCCGAGCTGGTCAGGCTGCCGGCACCGAAGTCGGTGTACACGTAGACGGTGTCGGCGTCCTTCCAGCCCAGGGCGCCCTTGGCCTCGGGGCGATAGAAGCCGTCGGCGAGGAACTTCTTGTTGACCAGGTCGAACTCGCGGGTCTCGTCGGCGTCGGCGCCGCCGCGCGACAGCGCGATGAGGCAACGCGTGTAGTCGGGCTTGCGGCAGTCGGCCCCGTGCCAGACCCAGTTCTTGCCTTCGGCCTTGTTCAGCGCGTCCAGGTCGAGCACGGTTTCCCACTGCGGCTGCGCCTTGCGGTACTCGGCCAGCGTGGTGCGGCGCCAGAGACCGCGCTCGTGCTGCTTGTCCTTCCAGAAGTTGTAGTAGAAGTCGCCGATCTTCTGCACGCCGGGAATCTTGGCGTCGGAGTCGAGGATGGCGCGGATGTCCGCTTCCAGCTGCCTGAAGGCGGGCGTGGCCGCGATCTCGGCCTCGGCCCTGGCGTTGACACTCTTCACCCAGTCGAGCTGCTTCTGGCCTTCGACGTCTTCCAGCCACGCATACGGGTCGTTGGACACATCAGCCTCCGCGGCGTGGACGGGGGCGGACATCACGCCCGCAACGGCAAGACCTGCGGCCAGGCAGGCATGGGTGAGTCTGGGCATCGGGGAGCGCTCCGGAGGTGCAGTTCATGAACATGTCACGCTAGCACAAGGCCCGGAGGCCACCCCCTGCCGAAGGTCAGGCCGCCCGGACCACGCCCGCGTGGCGGGCACGCAGGCGACGGGCCTGGGGCGAGCGGCGGCGGACCGCAGGGCGAAGCCGGCGCGCTGCCGCCGGCAGGCGGAACCGGTGCAGCGCCCACCACGCCACCGCCGGCATGCCGACCAGCCACAGCGGCAACCAGCCCAGGGCATCGGTGCTGGCGCGCGCCAGCGGCACCAGCAACACCAGCGCAAGTCCTGTCAGGACGGCCCGACGCAGCATGCGATCCAGGGCAGCGTCGGGACGATCGGGATCGACCGGACGTGACGAGGGGAATGACGCGATGGACACGATGGACATGGCAAGGGGCTCCCGTGAGGTGATGTCGGTACGACGTCACACTGGCGCACGGGCATCTCACGGACTGCGACATCACCGGTTAACATCTTCCTCGCATCCTGCTGGCTAGCGTGTCCGTAAGACGGGGAGAAAGGAGTCAACATGCCCATGCCGTTGTTTCCCCGTGTGGTCCGCCTCGCGCTGTTGGCCTGCCTGCTGGCGCTGATGGCCGGTTGCGGCCATCGCGGCGCCGTCCGGGAAGACCCCGCCGCGCTGGACCTGCCCCGCTTCATGGGCACGTGGAACGTCATCGCGCACGTCCCCTACTTCGCCGAGCGCGGGCATGTGGCCGCGCGTTACGAATACGCGCTGCGCGACACCGACAAGGTGGGCGTGACGTATCACTACCGGGAAGGCTTCGACCAGCCCGGACAGACGCGCGAAGCCCGCGCCTCGGTCAAGGGCGACTCCGGCAATCGCGAGTGGACGCTGTGGTTCGTCGGCGTGGTGCCGGCGAAATGGCGCATCCGTGAGGTGGCGCCCGACTACTCCTGGGCGCTGGCCGACTACCCCGGCCGCGACATGGGCTGGATCCTGGCGCGGGATCCAATGATGGACGATGCGCTTTACCAGGACCTGGTGAAACGCGCCCGCGACCACGGCATCAATGCCCGCCAACTGGTGCGTGTGCCGCAGCTGCCGCAGCAGGTGGGGACGCCGGGATTCGGCGAACCGAAAGAACCGTGATTCGGCATCCTGTAGGAGCGACGTCAGTCGCGACCGATTGCGGACGTTGCCCTGGATGCTTCGCAACAAGAGTGGCGCCTGCTTCCTGCGCCATAACGCGTGAGTACCGCTTCAAGACACTCGAGATCAGTGGTCGCGACTGACGTCGCTCCTACATGGATCATCGCTTCTCGTAGTTCGACAGCGCCAGTTCCAGCAGCGCCTTCGCCTGCTCGCGCAGCACGGCGGGCTCGACGATCTCCGCGTCGGCGCCGTAGTGCAGGATGTCCATCAGCAACTCGCGCGAGACGCTGTAGGGGATCTTCAGCTCGTAACGGCCATCGGGCAGGTGGCGGCCCTGCTGCTTGGAATGCCACTGTTCGTCGGCGACCCAGCGCGCGGCCTTGGCGCTGAACAGGATGCTCGCCCAGCCCTTCGGCTCGCCGGAGAAGATGCCGTAGCTCGAGGCCAGATGCTGGTTCAGTTCCTCATTCGGAAGGTCGCGCGCGGCCTCTTCGGCCAGCCGCGCGTTGCTCACGCGGTCGACGGCGAAGCTGCGCAGGGCGTTGCGCTCGTGGTCCCACGCATCGAGGTACCAGTTGTCGCGGTAGTGGGTGATGCGCTGCGGCGACACCGTGCGCCGGGTGCGCTCGTCGGTGGAACGGGCGCGGTATTCGAACTGCAATTGTTTGCGCTCCAGCACGGCCGAGGCGACGGTACGGAAGCTGGCTTCGTCGAGCTTGCGACCGCGGTGCGGGATGACGCGCACACGGTCGACCGGCCAGTGGTCCACGCCGGCATGGTCGGCCAGCAGGCTTTCGATGCGCTTCTGCAACGGCGCCAGCGCGCCCGACAGCACGCCGCCCCCCGTGCGCACCAGCAACTGCTGCGCCGCCAGCAGCGCATACAGCTCTTCCGAGCTCAGCCACAGGCCGGGCAGCTCGAAACGGTCGCTTTCGGCGGCGTGGTAGCGGAACCCCGCTTCGCCGTCGCCCTCGATCGGCGCCATCAGCGCATCGCGCAGGTACGCCAGGTCGCGGTAGACCGTCGCGCGCGAACAGCCCAGTTCCTCCTGCAACCGCTTCACCGTGACCGGGTAGCGGGCCGCCTTGAGGAGTCGGTGCAGGGCGGTGATGCGTTCGATCTTGTCCATGGGCGGCACGGCAGGGGGCGTGCCCGGATTATCACCGACGGATGGCCGTTTTCATCGCCCCGTCGCCGTTGGAACAGGCAACGGGGACCTGCGCCGACGGCGTCTTGGGCCCGTGCGGTGCCTGGTGCCCCGGCGTGTCCTCACCGTCGTGGCGCCCTCAACGCGCGGACCCAAGGCGCTGTCGCGCCGCACTACGCCGGCAAGGAGTGTGCACCGCTCTGCCAGCACGTGCTCACCGACGCACGCCTGCCATGGGCCCATGCGGCGCACGCGATCTTCATCCTCGAAGCACGGTCTCCGGTCTGCGCGCAACGGATGCGTCCAGCCCGACGCCAGCGACCCGCAAGGGGAACGCCGTCGATCGTGACGGCCATCGCGGATCGGACGCATGCGCGTGCGCGAGTGCATGTCGCAAACCTGAATCCGAACAAGCACTTGGGTTGTGGTGTCACACATCGCCGCCTACCATGTAACCGATTACAACCATCCTCCCCGAGACTGCCATGCCCGCCCGGATGCCCCGTTCCCTGCTCGCCTTCGCCCTGCTGGCGGGCGGCGCGTGCCAGGCCAGCGCCGCCGATATGTCGCTGCCACGCAACGACAAGGTCGACGCGACCACGACCGGCAAGGGCTTCACCAAAGAACACGGGATGGCGCTTCCGGTGGTGGCCATGGCGGTGCGTCCGATGCCGGAAACACCCCCGCCGCCTCCGCCGCCCGCACCGAAGTTCACCGGCGGCGGCGAGCTGGGCTTCGCTGCCGCCAGCGGCAACAGCAACAACGAAAGCTTCAACGGGCGCCTGGACCTGACCTATACCGATGGCGGCGCATGGCGCCACAGCGGCAGCCTGTTCGGACTGCATTCCCGCTCCGAATACAACCGCACGCTGGACGACGGCAGCATCGTGCGCGACCGGCGCACCACCGCCAACCGCTACACGGTGACCGCCAACAGCGCCTACCTGATGGACGAACGCGGCACGCTCAACACGTCCGTGCGCCATGAGGAAGACGACTTCGGCACCTACAGCCGGCAGCAGTCGGTGAGCCTGAGCTACGGCAACCGCGTGATCGAGAACGAACGCGCGCACTTGGACCTGCAGGTCGGCCCGGGCTTTCGCCGCGCCTACGACACCCTGGACGGACGCAACGAGGCCAGCTTCATCGGCCGCGGCCTGATCGACCTGCGCTATGCGCTGAGCGAGAACACCGAGATCGTCAACAAGCTGCTGGTCGAATCGGGCGAGTACAACACGTTCGCGCAGAACGATCTGGGCGTGTCGGTGACGATGAACTCGCACCTGGCGCTGAAGGCCGGCTGGCAGGCGCGCCACAACAGCGATGTCGCCCCCGACATCAAGAAGACCGACACCCTGACCACCATGAACGTGGTCTACCGCTTCAAGTAGGCGCTGTCCTTCAGGCGAGGAACGCGCCCGCGCCCTGCTCCAGCAGCTGCGCGGCGACCCGGCGACCCAGCGCATCCGGATCGGTGGCCGGTCCGCGCGCTTCCGTGCGCAGCAGCTGTCCGTCGGCCACCGAGCCCACCAGGCCCGACAGCACGAGCTCGTCGCCGTCGCGCTGCGCGAACGCCGCGACCGGCACATGGCAGCTGCCATGCAGCGCGCGGTTCATCGCCCGCTCCGCTTCCACGCAGACGCGCGTGGCGGCATCGTCCAGCGCGGCGAACAGCGCGAGCAGTTCCGGATCCTCGGCGCGGCACTCGACCGCGACGGCACCCTGCGCGGGTGCCGGCAGCCAGTCCGGCGCATCCAGCCGCGCGCGGATGCGCGAGGCGAAACCGAGCCGCTGCAGGCCCGCGCACGCCAGCACGATGGCGTCGTATTCGCCGGCGTCCAGCTTGGCCAGGCGCGTGTTGACGTTGCCGCGCAGGTCGCGCAGGTCCAGATCCGGGCGCAGCGCGCGCAATTGCGCCTGCCGGCGCAGCGAGGACGTACCCACGCGCGCGCCCTGTGGCAGCGCCGCGATGTCGGCGTACAGATTCGAGACGAAAGCATCGGCGGGATCGGCACGCGTCAGGATGGCGGGCAACGCGAACGGCCCCTCCAGTTCCATCGGCACATCCTTGAGCGAATGCACCGCGCAATCGGCCTCGCCGCGCAGCATCGCCAGCTCCAGTTCCTTCAGGAACAGGCCCTTGCCGCCGATCGCGGCGAGCGACCGGTCCAGCACTTCGTCGCCGCGCGTGCTCATCGGCACCAGCTCGACGACGACGCCGGGGTGCGCGGCGCGCAGGCGGTCGGCGACATGTTCGCTCTGCCAGAGGGCGAGCGGGCTCTTGCGGGTGGCGATGCGCAGCGTGGTCATGCGGGCATTATCCCGCATGGCGCGGCGATGGCGGGGATCAGAGCGCCTTGACGGTCTCGCGCAGGCCGGCCACGCAGCGCCGGCTGACCTCCAGCGGGGCCTTGCCGTGGCGCAGGATGGCCTGCACATGACCATCGCCGACGCGCTTGATCTCGACCAGTTCGTGTCGGGCCACCAGGCAGTTGCGGTGGATGCGCACGAAGCGCCCGCCGAACTCCTCCTCCAGCGACCTCAGCGACTCTTCGATCAGGTCCTCGCCACGGGCGTGGTGCACCACCACGTACTTCTCTTCGGCCTGCAGGTAATGCACCTCGTCCACCGGGATCAGCCGCAGGCTGCCGCGCAGACGCGCGCACAGGTGGGTGCGCGGCTGGCTGTTCGCCGCCGGCGGATGGCTCTCGCGACCGGCGATGAAGGTGCGGGCACGCTCCAGCGCCGCCGCCAGGCGTTCGGGGCGGATCGGCTTCATCAGGTAGTCGATGGCGGCGGCCTCGAACGCGGAGAGCGCGTGTTCGTCGTACGCGGTGCAGAACACCACGGCCGGACGCGGGTCGAAGGCGGCCAGGTGGCGGGCCGCTTCCAGGCCGTCGACCCCGGGCATGGCGATGTCGAGCAGCACCATGTCGGGACGATGCTCGGAGCAGGCCTGCAGCGCGTCGAGGCCGTTCTCGGCTTCGGCGACCACCTCGATGCCGGCATGTTCGGCCAGCAGGGCGCGCAGGCGTTCGCGGGCCAGGGATTCGTCGTCGGCGATGACCACTTTCACGGCAAAGGCGTCCTCGTTGAACGTTGGCGTGATCCCCCGCGGCCTAGGTTACCCATGCCCGCGCCCTGCGTCACCCGGTCGGGATACGCGGGGATTACAACGCAAATCGTTGCGCCATCCAGTCACCCAGGTCACGGATTTCCTCCGCGCAGACCTGGTGCGCCATCGGATAGCGGTGCCATTGCACGTCGAAACCCAGCTCGCCCAGCACCCGCGCGCTCTGCTCGGCATGGACGAGCGGGATCACCGGATCGCCACTGCCGTGTGCCATGAAGACGGGCTGTGCGGTCGCCGCCTGGGCGAGATGGGACTTGGCTTGGGCCGCGCCCGGCAGGTAGGTCGACAGCGCGATGAGCCCCGCCAGCGGCACCTGCCTGCGCAGGCCGGCGGCCAGGGTAATCGCGCCGCCCTGGGAGAACCCGGCCAGCAACAGCCGCTTCGGTGCGATACCGCGCGCCTGTTCGCGTTCGATCAGCGCTTCCACCTGGGCGATGGATTCGTCGATACCGGCGCTGTCCGCACGGGTGGGAAAATCCATGCCCACGATGTCGTACCAGGCCCGCATGCGCACGCCGTTGTTGATGGTCACCGCGCGCACGGGCGCGTGCGGGAACACGAAGCGCAGCGCCGGCCAACCCGGACGGACCAGCTCGGGCACCAGCGGCGCGAAGTCGTGGCCGTCGGCACCCAGCCCGTGCAGCCAGAGCACGGACCACTGCGGCGCCGGGCCGGTTTCCTGTTCGACGGTATCGAGGACGGCGGAAGCGGAAGAGATCGTCATGCCGTCATTCTGGCCGCAGACGCGCGCGGACACCACTCAGCCGTCGCGGGCACCACCGGCGGGCAAGCGGAACCGCACGGTGCGGCTCGATGCATGCGCCCGTCCGGTCGCCTCGAAACGCCAGCGCTGCGCCACGGCGAGCGCCGACGCATCGAACATGCCGTCTGCGGTCGACGACAGCAGGCGGACATCGCGCACGCTGCCATCGGGCTGGATGGTGAAGGCCACTTCCGCCTGTCCTTCGATGCGCGCACGCAGCGCCGGCAAGGGGTAGCGTGGCTGTGCATCCTGCAGCAGCCGCGGCGGCGGCGCGCCCTGCGCGGTGCGCGATGCCGCCGGCGGCGTGCTGGCCGGCGGGGGCGCGTCCTGCACCGCCGCCGGCGCAAGCGGAGGCGGCACGGGCTCGGCTTGCGACGTGGGGGCTCGCGCCACCGGTACGGCAGCCTGCGACGGCAACGCGGGTGCGGCCGCTGCGGGTGCAAGCGGTTGCGGGGCCTCCTGCGCGATCGCCGCTTCACGTGCCGCCTGTGCGCGCGCGAGTGCGGCCAGGGCGGTGCGCAGGCGTGGCAACGCTGGCGCACGGGCATCGATGCGCTCGATCAGGCCCTGGAGTCGCAGCGCCTCCGGCGCGTCGCCGCGCGCGATCGCCTGCTCGGCGGCGATCAGCACGTAGGGTTGCAGTTCGGCCAGCGCCGCCTGCGCACGCGCCTGCTCCGCGACCTGCGCACGTGCGGCCAGGTAGTATTCCACCGCGTTGTCGCCCGCCGGCGACAGCATCCGGCCGGCGGACAGCGCACGCGTCGCGCGCTCGTACGGCGCCGCAGGTTCGTCCCCGGTTGCCACGTCGATCGCAGCCGCTTCTTCCCGGCTCACCGCGGGTGCCGCCGCATCGCCGCACGCCGTCATCCCCAAGGCGATTCCCACGCCCACCCACATCAACATCGTTTTCATGGCCGCCCCTGTCCTGCGGTCGGCAAATCTAGGCGGCGTTGATGACGGGCATGCGTCAGCGACCGGGATGCCGCTCGGCCGGGGCAAGGGTCGTGCGGGGCGCCCCTCCTGTGCACCCTCCCGGAGCACAGGGTGCACCGGTGCCATTGGAACCGTTTGCAGGCGCGCCTGCGGCCCGCGCACCGCGAAACTTCAGGTACAGTGAGATGATCCGGGGCCGATATCACGACGTACCGCCCCCCGGGGAGCGGCCCGGCAGCGCGTGCCGCCGCGACCCCCTCCATCATGCGGCAACCGTTCTTTTGGGGAAGAACCGACCGTGAGGCCTACCGCCATCGCCATGCCTTCGCACATCGCCGATGGCGAGCCCGACGTGTCCTGGGTCATCGACCACAGCGACAACGCCATCGTCGTCTGCGACGACTCCGCGCGCATCACCTGGACCAACCAGGGCTTCACCCGGATGCTGGGCTATACGCGGGAGGACGCCGTAGGCCGGCGGCCGAGCGATTTCCTGGCCGGTCCGCACACCGATCCGGAAACGGTCGAATGGGTGCGCGGACAGCTGCATACGCAGCAGGGCTACCGCACCGAACTGCTGGTCTACGCCAAGAACGGCGTGCCGCTGTGGATCTCCGCCGTGGTGAACCCGGTGTTCGATCCCGAGCGCAACGTGCGTTACCTGCTCGGCGTGTACACCGACATCACCCACAGCAAGCTGCACGAGGAAATGCACCGCAAGGTGCTGGGCGCGATCGTGCGCGAGCAGCCGCTGCGCGATGTGCTGACGCTGATCTGCCGCGAAGTAGAGAAGGTCATGCCCGAGGCGGTCGCGTCGGTGATCGCCGTGGACGACTACGGCCGCCTGCGTCCGCTCGCCGCCCCCAGCCTGCCGGACACCATCGCCGTGGTCATCGACGGCGAGCTCGCCGGCCCCATGGTCGGCGCCTGCGGCTCGGCCGCCTGGAGCGGGCAGCCGGTCGAATGCGGCGACATCGAGCGCGATCCGCGCTGGCAGGCCTACAACGCGCCGTTCCTGGCGCTGGGCATCCGCGCGTGCTGGTCCAGTCCCATCAAGGGGAACGACGGGCGCGTGCTGGGGACCTTCGCCCTGTACTACTGGGAAACGCGCGCACCGGACGAGTTCCACCAGCGCGTGGTCGACGTCTGCCTGCACCTGTGCGCGCTGGCCATGGAGCGCGAGCGTGCGCACGCCCGCATGCACCAGCTGTCCTTCTACGACACGCTGACCGGCCTGCCGAACCGGGCGCTGTTCAACAGCAAGGTCGAGCAGATGCTGCTGGGGGCGGCGCGACGCGATACCCACGTCGCGCTGCTGTTCGTCGACATCGACCGCTTCAAGATCGTCAACGACACCCAGGGCCACACCGCCGGCGACATGCTGCTGCGCGAACTGGCCAAGCGGCTCGGCAGCGAACTGCGCGAGGGCGACGTGGTGGCGCGGCTGGCGGGCGACGAGTTCGTGCTGGCGGTGCCCGATCGCACGGCCGAGGAAGCCGCCAACCTCGCCGACCGCCTGATGGCGCGCCTGTCCGAGCCGGTCAGCGCCGGCCGCATGATGCTCACCCCGCAGGCCAGCGTGGGCGTGGCGATGTTCCCGTCCGACGGCTGGGACGTCGACTCGCTGGTGCGGCATGCCGATATCGCCATGTACCGCGCCAAGTCCGAAGGCGGTGGACGCATCGTGTTCTACAGCCTGGAAATGAACCAGGCGATGCAGGAGCGCCTGGCGCTGGAGAACGCCCTGCGTGACGCCATCCGCAGCGGCCAGCTGCGCCTGCACTACCAGCCGCAGGTCGCGTTGGACGACGACGCCACGCTGCACGGCGTCGAGGCGCTGCTGCGCTGGCGGCACCCGGAGATCGGCGAGATTTCCCCCTCCACCTTCGTGCCGATGGCCGAGGAGTGCGGCCTGATCGACGAACTGGGTCGCTGGACGCTGGAGGAGGCCTGCACGCAGATGGCCGACTGGCGCCGTCGCGGGGTGCCGGTACCGCGCGTCTCGGTCAACCTGTCGGCGATCAACTTCGAACAGCAGGACCTGCCCAGCTTCATCGGCAACGTACTGGGCAAGTGCGGGCTGTCGCCCGCCGAACTGATGGTGGAGGTGACCGAAAGCGTGATGCTGGCGCAGAAGCCGGAAGTGCTGGCCAACATCGACGCGATCCACCGGATGGGCGTGAGCCTGTCGATCGACGATTTCGGCACCGGCTACTCCAGCCTGAGCCATCTGCACCGCTTGCCGATCAGCGAACTGAAGCTGGACATGAGCTTCGTCCGCGACCTGGAGCACAGCGAATCCGCGCGCGCGCTGACCACCTCGATCCTGCGCATCGGCGAAAGCCTGTCGCTGAAGGTCGTGGCCGAGGGCGTGGAGAACGCCGCCCAGCGCGCCGTGCTGGCGTCGCTCCACTGCGACCTGCTGCAGGGCTACTACGTCTCGCGGCCGCTGTCCCCGCACTCGCTGGAACGCTGGGTCACCCTGCAACCGCCGGCCGGGTGAGGGCGGAACGCGCCGGGTCGTCCAGCAGAAACCCGAGCGCATCCCCGCACGGCGCCGCCAGGCGGAACTGCAGCAGGTCGTCCGCACGGGTGCGCCCCAGGCCGACCGCGGCCACCGGCAGGCCGAGGCGCACGGCGGCATGCACGAAGCGCAGGCCCGAATAGACCATCAGCGACGACCCGACCACCAGCATGGCGTCGGCGCGCCCGAGGTGCGCCATCGCCGTCTCCACCCGCGCACGCGGCACGTTCTCGCCGAAGAACACCACGTCCGGCTTGAGCATGCCGCCGCAGGCCTCGCAGGCGGGCACCTGGAACAGGCTGAAATCCCTGCCCTCGAGATCGGCGTCGCCATCCGGCGCCGGGCTGGCGTCCAGCGACAGCCAGTCGGCATTCGCCTGCGCCAGCCGCACCTGCAGCCGCTCGCGCCGCGACACCGCCGTACAGCCCAGGCAGGCGACGCCGTCGAGCCGTCCATGCAGATCGATCACGGCGGCATGACCGGCGGCCTGGTGCAGGCCATCGACATTCTGGGTCAGCAGCACTTCGCAACGGCCCTGGGCTTCCAGCGCCGCCAAGGCGGCATGCGCGGCATTCGGGCGGGCTGCCGCGACGCGCGGCCACCCGAGCAGGCTGCGCGCCCAGTAGCGTTGGCGCGTGACGGGATCGCCGACGAAGGCCTGGTAGGTCACCGGCGGCGTGCGCTTCCATGCGCCCTGCTCGTCCCGGTAGTCGGGGATGCCGGACGCGGTGCTGCACCCGGCACCGGTCAGCACGAACAGACGGCGGTGCGCCGAGACGAACTCTTCCAGTCGCGTGTCGATCATGCCGGCAGCATAGGCCATGCCGCGCCTGCGTGGCTCAGGGCTTCGGCGCGGGACAGTAGCTGCGCAGGTAGTCCATGTGCGCCGGCATCTGCCGCGCCGTGTCCAGCACGTTGCGGCGGATGTCGTCGAGGAAACGCTGCAGGTCCGCCGGCGACATCACGTCGGCCGTCGGGTGGTAGCGCTTCGGCACGATGCCCTGCCCCATCATCACCTGGATCCAGGAGTTCTCGCCGAACAGCTCGCCGGGCACATGGAACACGGTGCCGGTCTCGCGGAACAGGTCGATGCGATGGCGCAGCGTGGACGGGATGTCCATTTCGGCGATCTCGCGCCAGTAGGGCGAGTCGCGCCGGTCGCTGACCTTGTAGTGCATGATCACGAAGTCGCGGACATGCTGCAGTTCCTCGTCCAGGCGCGCGTTGTACTCGTCGATCGCCGGCTGGGTGATGGTGTGCGGGAACGTCTGCAGCAGGCGAACGATGCCGCGCTGGATCAGGTGGATGGTGGTCGATTCCAGCGGCTCGATGAAGCTGCCGGCCAACCCCAAGGCCACGCAGTTCTTCGCCCAGCACTGCTGGCGCTGCCCGGGCCGGAAGCGGATCGGCCACGGCTGCTTGATCACCTCACCCTCGACGCTGCCGAGGAATTCCTCGCGCGCCTCGTCGTCGCTCATGTGGCGACTGGAGTAGACGATGCCGTTGCCGACGCGGTGCTGCAGCGGGATGCGCCACTGCCAGCCCGCCTTGCCCGCGATGGCGCGCGTGTACGGCACGGCGTCGCGCACGGCCGTGGTCTGCGTGGCCAGCGCGCTGTCGTTGAACAGCCACTGCGACCAGTCGGTGTAGCCCACGCCCAGCGCCTTGCCGATCAGCAGCGCACGGAAGCCGGTGCAGTCGATGAACAGGTCGCCCTCGATCGTCTCGCCGCGTTCCAGCTTGATGGAGGAGATGCAGCCCTCGGCATCGGTGGCCACGTCGACGATCTTCCCCTCCACGCGCTTGCAGCCGTGGCGGGCGCTGAAGTCGCGCAGGAAGCGTGCGTAGAGCGCGGCATCCATGTGGTAGGCGTAGTTGACGTGGTAGCGCGGCAGGTGCGAGAAGCGATCCTGCAGCGCCGCCTGCAGTTCGATGCAGTAGTCGCTGTACTCGCTGGCCATGCCTTCGGCGCGGCCGCGCAACCAGAAATGCTGGAAGCCGGCGGACCAGTGGTCCTTGCCGCTGATGCCGAACGAGTGGATGTAGCGGTGGTCGACGTCCTTCCAGTGCTCGAAGGAAATGCCCAGCTTCACCGTGCCCTGCACGGCGGACATGAAATCCTGCTCCTTGATGTCGAGCAGGCGATGGAACACGACCAGGGTCGGGATGGTCGCCTCGCCCACCCCGACGGTACCGATCTCTTCGGACTCCACCAGGGTGATGTCGAGCACCTTGCCCAGCGTCTTCGACAGCGCGGCGGCGGCCATCCAGCCCGCGGTGCCGCCACCGGCGATGACGACGCGCTTGACGGGACGGGGCGTGGCGACGAGTTCTTGGCTTTGCATGCGGTGGACTCTATCGGTTCAGGCGCTGCACCAGCAGCGCACGCAGGTGACGGACACGGTCTTCGTCGAGCGACGCCAACACGCGCCGTGCGGATTCGGGGATGTGGGCGGCATCGACGGCTTCGTCGTAGCCGAACACGTAATGGTCGAACACGTCCTTCCAGATGGCGCGCTCGTGCGGCGGCAGGTCGCGCAGGCTGGTGATGGCCAGCATCAGCGCGTTCATCGGCGTGTCCATCCACGCGGGCGTGCGGCGCCACCAGTAGTTCACCAACACGTTGAAGGGATCCAGGCCTTCCATGTGATGCCACCACATGGACGGGATGAACACGGCATCGCCGGGCGCGAGCACCGACGTGCGCGCGTGGCGCATCGCGTCGGCAAAACGGGGGAAGCGCTGCAGGTCCGGCGCAGCGAAATCGACCAGGCTCACCGCCTGTCCGGCCGGCGTGTGATCGAGCGGTCCGATGTAGAGGTTTGCCAGTTGGTCCGGGGGGAACAGCGTCACCCGTCGCCGGCCCGCCACCACGCAGGCCAGATTGTCCGGCACGTCCTGGTGTGCCGCGATGCGGCTGCGGTTGCCGATCCAGATGCTGGCCAACGGATCGCGCGCACCCAGATCCATCGGATTCTCGGCGCGGAACCCCGGCAGGAAGGTGTCCAGCGTGGTCGACGCCACATAGATCGACGGCGGCGCAACGGCATCGAGGTACTTGCGCAGCGTATCCAGCGCGACCGCCAGCGGCACCTCTTCGCGCCGGAAGTTGAAGCCGCTCAGGTCCGCGTTGTAGAAGACGCGTCCGCCGGCCTCCGGCGGCGCCACCGTGGCGACGACCGGCATGCGGCCATGATCGAAGCGCTTGAGGTACGCGATCGCTTCCTGGGCGGAGGCGCGTGCCGCCCGCACCGCAGGCCAGGCCGACGCCAGGCCGCGCAGCACCCGTGGCGTGCTGCCCGACAGCAGCGACTCCGGTACGGCGGCGGGATCGCACCCGCCCACCTCTTCGATGGGATCAGGCAGCGGCAGCACGGCGTCGGTTGATCCGCTCGATCAGGTCGCGGAACCGGGAGAGCGAGGCCAGCACCATGTAGATGGGCAGCAGGTGGCCCTCGCGCGCCAGCCGTTCCAGCGCCGCGCCCGGCAACGCCTGCAGGCGCGCCTCGTCGATGGTGTGGAAGCCGGCCAAACGGTTGTGCGAACCGTCGTCCAGCTTCACGTCCAGCACGAACGACTCCAGCAGTTCGTGCTCCACCAGCGCATCGATGAAGGCGGGCGTGGCGACCACGCCGTCATGCAGCGCCAGCAGCACGGACTTGATCCGTTCCAGGTAGTCGGTGGCGACGCCGTGTTCGTGGAAGAGCCTCTCGCCGCCGTCGAGGGTGACACGCGGGTGCTGCAGGTCGACGTGCAGCAGACGCTCCTCGCCCGAGACGCCGACGAGGAACGGCTGCCGCCGGATGGACAGCGGAACGTAGGTGGCATCCCAGCGCGTCCCGTCGAGGAACAGGTTCTCGCCCTCTTCCAGGCCCAGCAGCGCCAGCGGCACGAAGCGCCCCTCGCCATCGCGCGCGAACACGATCGGATAGTGCGCCTGCACGTCGCGGAACTCCGCGGGGAACGTCAATGCACGCATGACCGCATCGCCGAGTGCTGCGCCGTGTCCGGCGTGGACGCGCAGCGTGCGGTGTTCGACGTTGTTCAACAGCACATGCTGGCTCATCGGCGCTCGCAGGCCATCTGTAGTGGAAAGCACGGTCCCCGGGCATCGTGCCCGAACCCATGGCGCAAAGAAAGACGGAGCCGCCGGACACGCCGACGACTCCGCCCTGGATCACGCAGCGAGGATCAGAACTTGTACCGCAGTCCGAACATGTAGCGCGGACCGGTCTGGGTGGCGAACCGCACCATGTTCTCGTGACGGGCGTGGGTGCGCATCGTCTCGTCGGTGAGGTTGATGCCTTCCAGGCTGAGCGTCAGCTGCGGCGTCACCTGGTAGCTGACGTTCATGTCGAACTGGCCGTAGGCTTCGGTGTAGTTCGGGTTGTTGCCCTGCCCGCCGACGCCGCTGAAGAACTTGTCGCGCCAGTTGTAGGCCGCACGCACCTGCCACGGCCCCTTGTCGTAGAACGCCACCAGGTTGGCCGAATCGCTCAGGCCCGCCAGCGGATACTGGTCGCCCAGGTCCGTGTCGTCGAACGTCAGGCCCGAATCCACCTTGGTGTAGTTCGCCGCCAGGCCGAAGCCGCTCTCGCCGAACACGTGCTGCACGTTGATCTCGAAGCCATCGAGCGTGTCCGAACGCTGGTTGGCCGGCACGGTGATGTTGAAGCCGGCGATCGGATCGCCTGGCTGGCCGGTGATCGTGCCCGCCGCCACGTCGACGCCCGGATCGTTGGCGTGGTTGGCGAAGATGTAGTTGCGGATGCAGTCGCCGTCGGTCGGCAGGCAGCCGGCCGCCAGCGCGTTGTTCCAGTACGTGCCGCCCACCGGCGTATGCAGGGAGAACGGTTCCTCGCGCACCACGGTATCGCTGATGAAGTTCTCGATGTCCTTGCGGAACCAGCCGACCGAGAAGTAGCTGCCCGATCCGTAGTACCACTCGAACGACAGGTCGAAGTTGTCCGACAGCAGCGGCTCCAGCGCCGGATCGCCGCGGCTGCCGTCGCCGCCGCTGATGCGCACCACGTTGGCCAGCTGCTGGCCGCCGCGGATGGCGCCCCAGCCGGGGCGGCCGATGGTCTGGCTGTAGCTGCCGCGCAGCACCATGCTTTCGCTGAGGTCCAGCTTCAGGTCCAGGTTCGGCAGCAGGTAGTCGTACTTGCCCTCGCGCCGGCCGAACGACTGGCCGTCCGCATAGTTCACGTACAGCTCGTTCGCGGCCACCCAGCTGATGGTCTCGCCGACGCGCTCCAGCGCGGTGGAGACCACTTCGGTTTCCTCGTAGCGCACGCCCAGCGCCAGGTGCAGCGGCATGGACCAGTCGAACATCGTGGTCCACTGCACGTACGCGCTCTTCGACTTCTCGGTCGTGCGGATGTCGTCGGTGAACTGGGTCGGCATCTGGTAGCAGGTGGCGCAACCGGATTCGGTGATCGCGGCCTGGCGCAGGCGCTCGAAGTCGAACACCAGGAAGGTGTCGGTCCAGTTCGGATTGTTGTGGTTGCCGAACGCGTCGAAGTAGCGCGACATGTGGTCCGCGTACCAGATACTGTCGTCGTAGTCGGCCGGCGTCCCCACGCCGCCCCACGTATCGCGCTGCATCACCGCCGAAGCGGAGCGGTTCCGCACGTCCATCGCGGACACGCCGAAGTCCAGGCCCGAGTACTCGCCGAACTCGAAGCGGCCCTTGGCCTGCATCTGCTCGACTTCGGACTTGTTGTAGCTGTTCTGGAACACCGAGCCGGTCACCAGCGCCTGCGAGGCCAGCACTTCGGTCTGGCCCGGCGGCAGCACGACGTTGACGATCGGGATCTCGCCCGAGTAGTCGACCGTGGTGGTGCCGCGCACGTAGGCGGCCACGCCCAGCACGCCGGCCGAACCGAGCGGACTGTCGGGCTTCGATTCGGACTGCGAGTTGTGGTAGTCGAACTCGAGGTTCAGGTTGTCGCTGACTTCCCACTCCACGTTGAAGCCCAGCGAATCGCCCTGCGTCTTGGTGGCCAGTTGCATGCCACCCATCGACAGGTCGGCGCCGGTCATGTCCTCGGAGTAGATGATCGGCGCCGCGACCGGACCGTCGGTCCACGAGCTGTCGCCCGGGCCGTAGTTGAACCACACCGACAACTCGCTGCGCTGCTGCTGCACCTTGTTCTCGATGTAGTTGTAGTCCAGCGTCGTGGTCACGCGGTCGGTGGGCGCCCACTGCAGGGTCACCTGGCCGTTGGTGCGCTGGCGCTGCACGCCGTTGACGCTGTAGCCGGTGTTCTGCGGACGTGCATAGACGTCGTCGAGCCCGGGACGGTTCTGGATGCGGTCGTAGTAGGTCTCGCCCGGCAGCGGCAGGCGCTGCCAGCTGTTCGAATTGTCGCCGTAGAACGTCAGCCAGCCATCGGCCACCGACGCCTGGTTGAAGCCGGAATCGCGCTCCTGGTAGCTGCCGCTGAGGGTCACGCCGAAGCGGCCATCGGCATAGGTCTGGCTGAAGATGCCGGACATCTCGCCGGTGAAATCGCTGCCCTGCAGGGTGTCGGGCAGGTTGCGGTTGGAGCTGTCGTTGACCGCCTTCAGGCCGAACGTCGCCACCGGATCGGCTTCCAGCGGGCGCGCGGTGCGCACGTCGATGGTCGCGCCGATGCCGCCGGTCGGATTGTCCGCGCGACCGGTCTTGAAGACGCGCACTTCCGAGATCGATTCGCTGGCCAGGTTGGCGAAGTCGAACGAACGGGACGTGGAGTTGCCCGCACCGCCGCTGCCGAGGTTGGACGCCGGCATCTGGCGGCCGTTGAGCAGCACGAGGTTGTAGTCCGGACCCATGCCGCGCACGGTGACCTTGGAACCTTCGCCGCTGGACGTGCGATCGATCGACACGCCGCTGATGCGCTGCAGCGATTCGGCCAGATTGGTGTCCGGGAACTTGCCGATGTCCTCGGCGACGATGCCGTCGACCACGCCCTGCGCGTCGCGCTTGAGGTTCATCGACGACTCGAGGCTGGCGCGGATGCCCTTGACCACGACCGTGTCGAGCTCCGTGGCATCCACCTGGCCGGTGACGGCGGGCGCGGCGCCGGTATCGCCCTGCGGCTCGGCCTGCTGCGCCCACGCGGGGCCGGCGAGCGCCAGCAACAACGCGGATGTCAGCACCCGCTTCCTTGGAACGGACTGCAACTGCTTCATGGACTTTCCCCTCTCCGGAAATTCACGAATGTGGTGGTGTACGTGCTCGCGGCCCCTTCGCCACGGCATGGGGCCGCATTGGACGCGCGATTGACAGCGTTGTCAACTTTCCCGAATTTTCGATGGACTGGCTGAGAAACCGCTTGTTTTCAGCAATATTCTTCATGCTGCATCGCAGCTGAAATCGTTTTCTGCATTGCATCCGTGACACGACGCCGGACGAAAATTCCACGCGGACCAGAGCTGAGGTTTTCTATTGGTATGGAAGATGACGTGCGCGACCTACCTGCGCGCTGCGGAACGCGGCGCCTCCTTCCAATCCTGCAGCGATGCACTCAGCGCGTTGCGGGAGGCTGCGTCGACTCGCGGAACAGCACTTCGTGTTCCACCTGCACCATGCCGCCCGACTCGGCCGCGCGGATGCGCGACAGCAATTGCAGCGTCGCCAGCTTGCCCATCTCGGAGGTGGGCTGACGCACCGTGGTGAGCGCCGGATAGATATGGCGTGCGATCGGCGTGTCGTCGAACCCGCAGACCGAGATGTCCCGCGGCACCGACAGCCCGCGCTCGCAGGCGGCACGGATCACGCCGGCCGCCATGTCGTCGTTCGCCGCGAAGATCGCGGTGGGCGGTCGTTCGAGGCCGAGCAACGCATCCCCCGCCTCGATGCCGGATTCGAACGAGAACGCACCCTGCACGACCAGTGCCGGGTCGTACTCGATCCCGGCCTTCTTCAGCGCATCGCGGTACCCCTTGTAGCGCCACTGGCAGGCGCCGTGCGCGGGCGGCCCCTTGATGTGGGCAATGCGGCGGTGTCCCTGCGCCACCAGTCCGGCCATCAGTTCCAGTACCGCCGAGGTCTCGTCCATCATCACGCCGATCCGCCCCTCGGTACGTTTGGGCGCGATGCAGGCGAACGGCACCTCCTGCTGCTCCAGGAACTCCAGCACCGCAGGATCGTCGGTCAGCGGCGGGATCAGCACCACGCCGTCGGGCGCGAAGTGCTCGAACACGACCTTCAGGTCCTCGGCCTTGCGCTGCCTGGCAGATCCCACCGGCGCCAGCACCAGGTTGTAGTGATGGTCGCGGCAGGCGTCGAGCATGCCGCTCTGGATCTCCATCAGGTAGTTGCGCGACGGATTGTTGTAGACCAGCGCGATGACATAGGACCGCTGGCCGGCCAGGCTGCGCGCGGAGAGGTTCGGACGGTACTGGAGCTGCTCGACCGCCGCCATGACGCGCTGGCGCATCGCATCGCGCACGTTGGGCTCGTTGTTGAGCACGCGCGATACGGTCTTCATCGAAACGCCGGCAGCGGCGGCCACATCCTCGATCCGACTACGCATAAGGCGGTTCCCGCTCCACTTCGTCCATTCCTTCCGGCGACGAGGCCGGATTCTGACAGCGCCGCGCATCGCTGGATACTGCGTCGGCCGCGCGCGAGGCGGCGCGGCCGACGCATCTTTCATGCTGCATGGCAACAGACCGCACGCCGCGCATGGCCGACCTCCTCACCGCGCCGCGCCTTACCGTGGCGTTCCTCGCCTCCGGTTGACAGCATGATGTAGCAACTGTATGACAGCGCTGTCAACCATCCCGCTCCGAGATCGCCCGCGCAGCACGCGGGATGCCATGCCGCGCCCACGAGGATCACGACGATGCGCCACACCCCCCTGTTCGCCGCTGCCCTGCTGGGGTTGTCGATGATGAGCGACGCCTCGGCCGCACCGTCGGCTGGTACTCCCGTGACCGTCGCCATCTACACCACGGCACAGGACAGCACGCAGCGCCTTGCCCGGACCGGGAGCGCCACGCTGCAGCCGGGACACGCACTGACCGAGGTGGAGAACTCGGTCTTCGTCGATCCGACCCGGAAATTCCAGGCGCTGCTCGGCATCGGCGGCGCCATCACCGATTCCACCGCCGAGGTCTACGCCACCCTGTCGCCGGAAAAGCGAGCGGAGTTCATGCGCGCCTACTACGACACCCGGGACGGCATCGGCTACTCGCTCGCGCGCACCACCATCCACAGCTCCGACTTCAGTTCCGCCAGCTACACCTACATCGAGGAGGGCGACAGGGAACTGGCGACCTTCTCCATCGCGCACGACCGCACGGCGCGCATCCCGATGATCAAGCAGGCGATGGCCGCGGCCGGCGGCACGCTGCCGCTGTACGCCAGCCCGTGGAGCGCGCCGGCCTTCATGAAGACCAACCGGCACATGCTGAAGGGTGGCGCGCTGCTGCCCGAGTACCGCGATGCGTGGGCCAACTACTTCGTGAAATTCATCCGGGCCTACGAGCAGGAAGGCATCCCGATCTGGGGCATCACCGTGCAGAACGAGCCGATGGCCACGCAGACCTGGGAATCGATGCTGTACACGGCCGAAGAGGAGCGCGACTTCCTCAAGCTGCACCTGGGCCCGACCCTGCATGCCGCCGGCTACGCCGACAAGAAGATCATCGTGTGGGACCACAACCGCGACATGATGCTGTACCGCGCGCAGGTGATCCTGGGCGATCCGGACGCGGCGAAGTATGCATGGGGCCTGGGCTTCCACTGGTACGAGACCTGGGCCGGCTTCGATCCGATGTTCCGCAATGTTGCGGCAGTGACGGAAGCCTTCCCCGACAAGCCGGTGCTGCTGACCGAGGCGGCGGTGGAGAAGTTCGACCCGGCGCGCTACCAGCACTGGCCGAACGCCGAGCGCTACGGCACCTCGATGATCCACGACTTCAACAACGGCGCCGTGGGCTGGACCGACTGGAACATGCTGCTGGATCACACGGGCGGCCCCAACCACGTGGGCAACTACTGTTTCGCGCCACTGCACGCCGACACCCGCACCGGTGAGCTGATCTACACGCCCAGCTACTACTACATCGGCCACTTCTCCAAGTTCATCCGGCCGGAAGCACGCCGGGTCAGCGCCGCCACCAGCCGCAGCACGCTGCTGGCCACCGCTTTCGTCAATCCCGACGGGCGACTGGCGACGGTGGTGATGAATCCGACCGACAAGGCGATCGACTACAACTTCTATGTCGGCCAGGCGTCGGCGGTGGTGACCATTCCCGCCCGCGCCATCCAGACGCTGGTGCAGTAGGCATGCGCGGCGCGCGGCGTGTACTGCTGTCGATGCTGGTCGTGCTGAGCGCGGCGGCACAGGCGGCCGAACCGTTTCCGTGGCCCGGAGGCCGCAAGGCGGCGGTCAGCCTGGCGTACGACGATGCCATCCCCTCTCAGCTCGACCGCGCCATCCCGGCCCTCGATCGCCACGGACTGAAGGGCAGCTTCTACCTGACGCTGGGCTCCGACACCCTGCGCACGCGCCAGCGGGAATGGATCGCCGCCGCACGCAACGGCCACGAGCTCGGCAACCACACGCTGTTCCACCAGTGCTCGGCGTCGCAGCCCGACCGCGCCTGGGTGGAGCCGCACCGCGACCTCGACAATACGACCGTGGCGCAGATGGTCGACCAGGTGCGGCTGGCGAACGTCATGCTGGCCGCGCTCGATGGCAGAAGCGAACGGACGATGACCGTACCGTGCGGGGATACGCAGGCACGCGACGGCAACTACGTCGATGCCGTCGCTGCGGACTTCGTCGCGATCAAGCGGGGGCAAGGCGGGGTGATCGACGACATGACCCGCATCGATCCCGCCGCCGTACCCGTGGATGTTCCCGTCGATGCCACCGGCGAACAGCTGATCGCGCGCGTGAAGGAAGCCGCCCGCCGCGGCACGATGGTCGGCTTCACCTTCCATGGCATCGGCGGCGACTACCTCGCCGTCTCGAAGGAGGCGCACGAACAGCTGCTGCGCCACCTTGCCGCGCACCCGGACGTCTACTGGGTGGCGCCGTTCGTCGACATCATGCGGCACGTCGCCTCGCACGGCAGCGCAGCGCCCGCCTCGCACCCCTGACGCGCGCGAGGCGTCATCCACCGCCGGTCCAGTGCCAGCGCAGGCCGACGGTGAAGGTACGGTCCGCGCCCGGTTCGTAGAAGCGGCCATTGCCTTCGTTGACGATGACCGAACCGATGTGGAAACGATCAAGCGCATTGTCGATGCGGGCGAATCCCTGCAGGCGCCCACTGCCCATCGACCAGTCGCGCACGACTTCCAGGTTGAGCACGCCGTAGCCGGGGGCGCGCTCGCTGCCCGTGTCGTTCACGGTGACATCACTGACGGCCAGCAGCTGTGCGGCCGCATGCCACTGTTCGCCCTGCCATCGTAGCCGTGCCGATGCCTGCTGCCGTGCGACGCCCGGGATGCGGGTGCCGGCGGCAACCTGTACCACGGGCGAGGTGCAGCCGCTCGCGGTGCAGATCGGGAAGCGATCACGGAATGTCGCGTCCAGCCAGGTGTAGGCCAGTTGCAGCTGCCATGCCGCGTGCAACGGCAGCTCGGCCTGGATCTCCATGCCCTGCCGACGGGCGGCGCCAGCATTGCGGAAGCTGCTGCGGCCGCCGACATTGCGCGCTACCGCCAGTTCGTCGTCGGTATCCGCGCGGAACAGCGCGGCTTCGATACCCGCACCCTGACCGCCACGCCATTTCATGCCCAGCTCGGTATTGCGCGTCGTCGCCGGCCGCAGGTCGAAGGCCAGCCCCGCACCCCCGTCGGCACGATAGCCGACCTCGTTGAAGGTCGGCGTCTCGAAGCCGCGCCCGATCGAGGCATACAGGCGCAGCGCGTCGGAGGGAGCGAACACCAGGCCCGCCACCGGCGTGGTCCGCGCGTACACCACGCGGCCGCTGTCGTCGGGATTGGTGGCGGTGACGTAGGCATCGTCGGAGCGGAAGCGCACGCGGCTGTGGCGGGCGCCGACCAGCAGCGACCACTGTGGCGCAACATGCCACCATGCCTGCGCATACTGGTCGGCATTCGCCACCTGGTTGCGTTCGTTCCGCCGTAGCGCGCCGCGTACGCCCAGCGCCGCGCCGACGAAGTTCTCGTAGCCGCGACGATGCTGGCGCTGGCGGTCGGCGTTGACGCCCGCGCTCAGCTCGAACGGGCGCCCGGCGAGATCGCCGGTCCACGACCAGCGCAGGTCGGCGCCGCCGTACTCGTTGTCCAGATCGATCACGCCGCCCGAGTTGAGGGGATTGGCCTGCGCCGCGACGGGCAACGCAAGGTACTGTTCCACGTCGCGGCGGCCCACGTAGGCCATCGCACGCAGCCGATGCCCGTGGGCGAACGGCCATGCGTAGACCGCGCCGAGCTGGTCCTGGCGAACGGATTTGCGCGTGTCGTACTGCGTGGCGACCGGCGAGGCCTGGCGCGGATCCTGCCAGGCCTGCGCGCGCGTCAGCCCCAACGGATCCTTCGCGTCGGGCGCATTGAAGTGGTTGAGCAGCAGGTCCAGCGTGCCGGCGCCGGGCGTCAACCGGACCTTGGCGTTGAGCGACTCGCGCCGTGCCGCACTGTGGTCGCGGTACCCCCGCGTCTCCAGCACCGACGCCGCCACGTTGTAGCCGATCGCGCCACCGGCACCCCGCAGGCGAGCGCCCACCAGCGTGCTGTCGTGGCCGGCCACGCTGGCCTGCACGCGCGCATCGTGCCCCGTGTCCGGCAGTTCGCTCCACAACTGGATCACGCCACCGGACGAATTGCCGTGCAGCGCCGAGAACGGCCCGCGCAGCACCTCCACGCGATCGGCACCCAGCATGCTGAAGTGCGACACCTGGCCCTGCCCGTCCGGCATGGTCGCCGGCACGCCGTCGGCGTACAGCCGCAAGCCGCGCACGCCGAAGGTCGAGCGGGCGCCGAAGCCGCGGATCGACAACTGCGTGTCCTGCGCCAGGTTCTGCCGTTCGCGCGCGAGCAACCCCGGGATACCGTCCAGTGCTTCCGATAGCGCGGCTTGCGGCCGGGCGCCGCCATCGCCCAGCGAGACCACGCTGGTGGATGCCGGCGTATCGAAGGCGGTGACCGCTTCCAGGCGCGTCGCGGTGACGACGATGCGGTCCAGCGTTTCCGCGGATGCGGCCGACTGCGCGCGGACAGGCGTGACGAAGGGGGATACGAGCAGCGAACCACCCAGCATCCAGCAGAACGAAGACTTCACGTGCATGCATCGAATCGTGGGAGGACCCGATGGTACCGCGTGCGCCGTCCGTGCGGCCTGGTTGCCGGCCGACCGTGCGCTACTTCGCCGGCTCGAACAGCAGATCCGGATAGTCGTAGCTGAAGTCGGCCAGCGGCGAGACCGCCTTCATCGTGATGCGCGCCACGCGGCCGTCGGCATCCAGGGCGAACGTCATGTAGGCCGGCTCGATGGACGTGTCGTCCCAGTCCACGCGGAAGGTGTCGTACTGCCAGTGGCGCAACGTGCCGGCCATGTTCGGCGTCTGCCTGAAGTCGACGCGCAGCGTGCCGCGCTGGTCGGCGACGCTGATCGGGCCGTACCACGCGTCGCGATAGGCACCCGCGTATCCGGCAAGGGGAAGCGAGGGGAGCGATGCCGTGCGTGCGCCGGTGGACGCGCCCTTCAGCGCTTCGAGTCCGCCCGCCAGCCGCGCCTGGTTCCAGGTCGAGAACGCCGCGACCCAGTCGCGCGGCGCCAGGCCGAGATAGTGGTCCAGCAGTTCGTAGCCGAGCCCGCGCATCACGTCCACGTCTTCGGCGTTGATCTGCAGCGAGATGCCCAGGTTGCGCTCCGGCACCAGCACCACGAAGGCGAGCACGCCGAACACCGCCCCACCATGCTGCACGACCTTGACGCCGCGGTAGTCCTGCACGTTCCAGCCGTAGCCATAGCTGGAGAACTGCGGCGTGATGTCGGCGATCGGCGCCGGATAGGCGTGGATCGGGATGGTCACCTGCGGCGTCCACATCGCGCGGGCCGACGCTTCGCTGTAGAGCCGCCCCTTGCCGTCGGGCAGCGCGCCCAGGGCCAGCTGCACCTGCAGCCAACGGGCGAAATCGTTCGCGCTCCAGGACAGGCCACCGGCCGGTGCGCCCACCTGGCCCAGGCCCTCGCGTTCGGGCAATACCTGCTGCGGACCCAGACCACGCAGCCGGGCGTCCAGCCGCGCATGCGGCTGCACCCGATTGGGGTTGGCGAAACGGTCGCGCTCGTCGCTCACCGCCGTCTTCATGCCCAGCGGCACGAAGATGCGGGTGCGCACGAACTCCTCCCACGGCATGCCACTGACCTGAGTGACCAGTTCGCCGGCGACGATGTACAGGATGTTGTCGTAGGCATAGCCGCTGCGGAAGCTGGTGGCCGGCTTGAGGTGCCGCAGCGCGCGCACGATGTCGGCGCGGCTGCGCGAGGTGCGCGGAATGAACAGCAGGTCGCCGGCGCCCAGCCCCAGCCCGCTGCGGTGGAGCAGCAGGTCGGCGACGGTCATCTCGCGGGTGACCCAGGCGTCGTACATGCGGAAGTCGGGCAGGTGGTCGATCACCCGGTCGTCCCATGCCAGCTTGCCGTCGTCGATCAGGATGGCCAGCGCCGCCGCGGTCACCGCCTTGCCGGTCGAGCCGGTGGGGAAGATCGTGTCCGCATCGACCGGTTCGGTGCCGCCCAGCCGGCGCACACCGTAGCCCCTCGCATGCACGATCTGTCCATCCTTGACGACGGAGATGGCCATGCCGGGCACATCGCGCGAGCGCATGGCCTGTTCGACCCGTGCATCGAAGCCGGCCGGCACCTGCGCCTGCACGGCCTTGCACGGCAGCATGACGGTCGCGGCCACCACCAGCGACATGAGGAACACGTTCATCAGCGATCTCCGGACAGGACGGGCGCGGGCGCAGCGCCGGATGCGGGGCGATGCCGCAGTCGCCACAGGCCGACCGTCAGCAGCGGCACGATATAGACCACGAGGAACAGGTACGCCAGCGCGCGATAGCCCTGCGCGATCAGCGCCACCAGGCCGACACGGTCGGCGATGAAGATCGAACCGACCAGCAGCAGCGCCGCGACCGACAGGCGTGCGCTACGGCCCATGCCGGCGCGGCCGCGTGCGCGCCAAGCGTGCGCGATCCGTTCGTTGCAGGCATGGATCGCCGCCGTGCCGGTTTCCAGCAGCGCAGCGAAGATCATCAGCTGGAACAGCAGGTGGAACGCCGGCGCCTGCAACTGGCGCAGGATGAAATCCGACGGCAGCGCTTCGTCGCCGATGCCCGGATACCACGCCAGCATGCAGACGAAGAACAGCAGGCCCGGCAGCATCGCCAGCGGCCCGGACAGCACGCCGGCGACCACGGCATCGCGCCGGCACAGGAAGTGCCGCGCCAGCGGCAGCACGATCACCGCGCCGACGATGTTGTAGCCCGCGTACGTCAATCCGCCCTGCAGCCAGCCGGTGGCCGGATGCGGCGTGGCCAGCGTGGCCATCGCCGGCTCGCCGAACCTGGCCAGCACCAGCACCACGAACAGCGCGTAGGTGCCGTACAGCAGGATCGACACCCACTTGAACAGGGCCTCGACCGTTTCGTTGCCGAAGGCGACGAAGCCGCCGATCGCCGCCATCAGCAACAGCGTGCCGGCCAGCGTGGGCCAGCCCAGCATCGCCGCGAACATCTCGCCCGCCGCCGCGCCGAACACGGCCAGGATCAGCACCATGAAGACCAGGTACGCCACCTCGAACACGAACGCGAACCGGCCCAGCAGCACGCCGAAGAAGGCGCGGTAGTCGACGCTGCGCGTCGCGTGGGCGAGGGCGAAGGTCAGCGCGCAGATCGCGCTCCAGCACAGCATCGCCACCACGATCGCCAGCAGGCCGCCCTGCGGGCCGCTGGGGATGAAGTACTCCGCGAGTTCCCGGCCGGTGGCGTAACCGCCGCCGATCACCGCCGCCTTGAAGGCCAGTCCCGGCAGGATCCAGCGCTGGAAGCGCGTGGAAGGCATCGCCTCAGCCGGCCTGCCGGGCAAGGCAGGCGGCGACCAGCGCGGTGAACGCGTCGCCGCCCCGCACCGGATCGGCGACCGGCATGCCGAGCCGGTCCGACAGCGCATCGATGACCTCGCGCGCGGCGTCCGCGTCCAGCATGCCGGTGTTGAGGCTGACGCCGCCGCAGCGGATGGCCGGGTTGGTGCGTGCGCCGAGGCGCAGCGCCAGCTCGATGGTCTCCTCGATGGACGGCAGCAGGTAGTGCGGATACCCCAGCACGCGCGCGCGGCCGTGTTCGTGGCAGACGACGAACACGTCCGGCTGGCTGCCGTGCAGCAACGCCAGCGACACGCCGGCATACGCCGGATGCGACAGCGACCCCTGCCCTTCGATCACGTCCCAGTGGGACGGGGCCGCGTTGGGCGACAGCATTTCGGCCGCGCCCGCCGCGAAGTCGGCCACCACCGCGTCCATCGGAATGCCCGCGCCGGCGATCAGGATGCCGGTCTGGCCGGTGGCGCGGAAATCGGCATCGATACCACGCGCCCGGAACGCGCGCGCCAGCGCCAGCGCCGTGTACTTCTTGCCGAGCGCGCAATCGGTGCCGATGGTCAGAAGCCGGTGCCCGCTGCGCTTCGCGCCGGTGGCCACCGGGATGTCCGCCGGCGGCTCGCGCACGTCGATCAGTCGGCGACCCTGCGCGCGCGCCGCCGTGCGCAGCGGCTCGATGCCCGACAGGCGCATGTGCATGCCACCGATCAGGTCGAGTCCCGCTTCCAGTGCCTGCACCAGCAACGGAATCCATGCCGGCGGAATACGTCCGCCGGGATTGGCCACGCCGATCACCATGGCACGCGCACCCGCCTGGCGCGCCTGCATCGGCGACAGGAACGGCAGGCCGGCGCTGACCGTTGCCGTGTCGCAGGCGAATTCGCCGACGCAGCGGTCGCGCGCCCAGTCGCGCAGGCCGAACGCGGTCTTGGCGTAGCCGGGCTCGACGGTATCGCCGAGGAACAGCAGGTACGGTTGCGGAAGCGCATCGACGTCGGACGACGCCGGAAGAGCGGTCTGCATGGGCGGAGTCCGGAGCACGGAAAGAGCGGACGCCATCCGCGCGAAGCGGATGGCGCGCGGTCAGAAGCGGACGTCGAGTTCCAGCCCGAAGGTCCGCGGCTGGATGGGCACGCCGGTGACGTGCGACCTGACACCGGACAGCGCGCCGTCCATCGGCGTCAGGGTCGACCACGCCCGTTCGCCGGTGACGTTGTTGGCGTACAGGCGCAGCTCCCAGTTGTTCCTGCCGATGCCGGCGTACAGGTCCAGCGCGTGGTAGCTGTCCAGTTCCAGCGGCACCGTGATGTCGTCCGGCGCCAGCAGCGTGTCCGGATCGCCCGGCGCGGTGACGCGCTGCCGTTCGGTGGTCTCGTTGACGCGGTCGTCGACCCAGCGCAGCGCGCCGCCCACCTGGCCGTTGAGGCCGCCCACGGAAAACGCGTACTCGGCCGTCCCGGTCCACGACAGTTTCGGCGTGTACGGCATGCGGTCGCCGGCGAGACCGGTCCACAGGATCACGTCGAACGCGCCCTGCGGGATCACCGTCGGCTCGAAATCATTCTTGATGCTCGCGTCGGTGTAGGCGGCGTTGAAGCCCAGCGTCAGATTGTCGGTGGCGCGGAACAGCGACGACAGCTCCAGACCCTCGCTGGTCGCCTTGCCGCCGTTGACCAGGCCGCCGACGCCGTTGAACGACGACGCCACCTGGATGTCTTCCCAGTCGATCCGGAACGCCGACACGTCCAGCGTCACGCGACGGTCGGCGAACTGCGACTTCATGCCGATCTCGTAGCTGTCGAGCATCGAGGAATCCACCTGTGGCGGCACGCCGGCCAGCGCCACGTTCGGACCGCCCGGCTGGTAGCCGGTGGCCACGCGCGCGTACAGCATGGCGTTCTCGGACAGCCTGAACTGCGGGCTCAGGCTCCAGGTGAACACGTCCTCGCTGGACTCGCCCGGCGACTCGCCGATGGGCGCCAGGATGCCGGTCGGCACGTTCTGGCTGAACCACTGCTCGTTGCGCGCCTGGCGCAGGCCGGCGTCGATCTTGAAGCGCTCGCCGAAGCGCCACGAACCGTTGGCGAACAGCGCGTATTCCTTGTACGTGCTGGGCAGGTTGATGATCGCCAGCGTGCCGAACGCATCGTCCAGCGGCGCCGGCAGCGGCGTGCCGTCGCGCTGGCCCAGCCAGGCGAACTGGCTCTGCAGCGCGTCCTCTTTCGTGTAGAACGCGCCGACCATCCATTCGAAGGTACCGCCGCCCTTCGATTGCAGGCGGAATTCCTGCGTGACCTTGTCGAGGTCGAACTCGTAGCGCACGAACGAGCTGCCGGGCTCCGGCAGGCCGAGCAGCAGGTCGGCCACTTCACCGAACTGCACGGTCGAATCGATCTGGTCGATCGTGTCGGTCTGCGACCAGCCGGTCGCCGAAATGAAGTTGGCCCAACCCAGGTCCCAGTCCAGGCTCAGCGACGCCAGTGTCAGGTCCTTGGAGAACGGGCGCGGCTGCCAGGCCAGGTCGTCGTCCTCGCCGAACAGCGGGTCCAGCGTGTCGCCATCCAGCGCCACGCCGGCACGGTCGTCGCTGCGGATGCGCTGGTGCAGCACGGACAGGCCGAGGTCGAACGTCTCGCCATCCCACGACAGCGCCGTACGCGCGCCGATCTGCTCGCCCTTGTTGATGTCCTCGCGGCCATCGACCGCGTTGTCGGTGAAGCCGGCGATGCCGTTGCGCGCGAAGCTCATGCGCAGGCCCAGGCGGTCCTCCTTCAGCGGCAGGCTGGCGCCGAAGCGGGCATTCCACGCATGGCCGCCGTCCTGCACGGAACGCAGGCCGAAACCGACGCGCGCTTCTTCGCCGAACAGGTCCGGCGACCGGGTGACGTACTTCAACAGGCCGCCGACCGCGCCGGCGCCGTAGAGCGTGCCCTGCGGGCCGCGCAGCACTTCGACGCGGCTGATGTCGTACGGCAGCAGGTCGAGCATCAGCGTGCTCGCGCCCTGGTAGATGCCGCTGGAGCCGACCGGCACGTCGTCGATGTAGGTGGACACCGTGGCACCGGACGACAGCGCGGCGATGCCGCGCAGCGAGACGCGGGTCAGGCCCGGGCTGCCGTCGTTCTGCACCTGCAGGCCGGGGATGTAGGCGGCATAGTCGGACAGCGACACCGCGCCGATGTTCTCCAGCTGCCGCTCGCCGATCACGCTGATCGAGGCGGCGACATCGCGGATGTTCTCCACGCGCTTGTTGGCGGTCACCACCACCGTGTCGAGGTTGGTGGCGGACGCGTCATCGGCCGGGGCGGCCGGTTCGGCCTGCTGCGCCAGCGCCGGCGCGGCGCAACAGGCCAGTGCGCCGGCGATCGCCAGGGAGAGTTGCTTGCGGTACCACGGCCGTGCGGACTGGGACTGGTTCATGCCTGCGCTCCCGGGCGACTTGGAAAGGAGGGATGGGGCGCCGGCATGGACCCGGTGCGCGAACACCATCCTGATTGGCGATAATGATCCCAATCAGAGAATTGTCAACACATTTGGAAAATCCGCCGCGGCGTCCTATTCCGCCGACCGCATCCAGCCCGGGCCGCGCACCACGCGGCCCGGCGTGGCGCCGGTGTGTTCGCCCGCGCGCAGCACCTGCACGCCGTTGACGAAGACCTCGCTGACGCCGCTGGCGTACTGCTGCGGGCGGTCGTAGGTGGCGTGGTCGGTGATGGTGGCGGGGTCGAAGACGACGATGTCGGCATGGCAGCCGACGCGCAGGCAGCCGCGGTCGGTCAGCTTCCAGTTCGCCGCCGGCAGCCCGGTGAGGCGATGGATGCCCTCCTCCAGCGGCATCAGCCCGCGATCGCGCACGTAATGGCCGAGGAAGCGCGCGACGTTGCCGTAGGCGCGCGGATGCGTGCTGGATTTCAGGAACACGCCTTCCGGTGCGGACGATTCGGCATCGGAGCCCAGGCTGACCCAGGGCTGCTTCAGGCCCAGCTCGATGTTCTCTTCGCTCATCAGGAAGTAGGCGGTGCCGATGCGGTGGTCGTCCTCGATGATCAGGTCGATCGCCGTGTCTTCCGGCGACGTGCCGCGTTCGCGCGCGATGGCCGCCAGCGTCTTGCCGCCCAGCGGCTTCAGCGCCTCGCTCTTGAACTCGATCAGCAGCAGCCGCTCGTCCGAGCCGGCGAGCAGGCGCAGGTTTTCCCAGGGCGCATCGGGATCGCGCATCTCGGCGATCACGCGCGCACGCGTGGCGGGATCCTTCAGCCGCCGGATCATCGCGTCATGGCCGCCGGCCTGCACCCACGGCGGCAGGCTGGCGGTCAGGCCGGTGGCGCCGGCGGTGTACACGTACATGTCGGCACTGACCTTCAGGCCGTCGGCGCGCGCCGCGGCGATGCGGTCGATGGCCTGCTGCATCTTCGGCCAGTTCTTCTCGCCGGCCGCCTTCAGGTGGTAGACCTCGGCGCGCTGGCCGGTGGCTCGCGCGATCGCGATGGTCTCGTCGATGGCTTCGAGGAAGCGGTCGGCCTCGCTGCGCATGTGCGACACGTAGCCGCCGCCGGATTCCCCCGCCGCCTGCGCCAGCGCGATCAGTTCCGGCGTCTCGGCGAATGCGGCCGGCGGATAGATCAGCGAGCTGCCCACGCCCAGCGCACCTTCGCGCATCGCCTGCCGCACCACGTCCTGCATGCGCGCCAGCTGTTCCGGGGTGGGGTCCACGTCGTCCTCGCCCAGTTCGTGGATGCGCACGGTGGTCGCGCCGATGAAGGACGCCACGTTCGGCGTGATGCCGCGCTGCTCCAGATGCTCCAGGTAGCCGCCCAGCGTGGTCCACGGGATGTCGTAGCGGATGTCGCCCTGCTGTTTCAGCGCGTCCGCCTTCATGCGTGGGGTGACCGGCCCCATCGACCAGCCTTCGCCGAAGATCTCCAGCGTCACGCCCTGCTTGGTATCGCTGACGCCGCGGCCATCCGCGATCAGCGACTCGGTGGCCCAGCTCAGCACGTTGATGAAGCCCGGCGACACCGCCCTGCCTTTCGCATCGAGCACCTGCGCCGCCTCGGCGGACTGCCCGGCAGGCAGCCACGCCACGATGCGGTCGCCGCGCACGGCCACGTCGACGCGCTGCGGCGCACGGCCGCTGCCGTCGTACACCACGCCGTTGCGGATCAGCAGGTCGTAGCGCGGCGCATCGGCCGCGCCTACCGTACCGCTCGCGCAGCACGCGAGCGCCACGGCGATGAGGGAAGCCATCACGGAAACAGGCAGTCGATGCATCGTTGTCCTCCAGTCGATTCCAGATAGCGCGAACGAGCGGCCGCAGCGCCCGCCGCCAGGGTCAATGCCGGATGCGGCCCGTCTCAAGGCCCCAGCATCTCGAACACGCCGATCCCCACGAAATTCCCGAGGGCATAACCCAGCACGCCCGTCGCCACCGCAGGCACCGCCAGCTTGCGCCAGCCGAACAGCACGGCATAGGCGATCGAGATCGGCGGTCCTCCGATGCAGGCCGTGGACGCGATGATGATCTCGCCGTAGTTGAGCTTGAACAGCCGCGCCGCCAGCAGCATGAAGACCACATGCGTGGCGAAGATGATCAGCACGTAGCCGAACAGCGCCGGCGCCGCGCCCAGCATCGCGCCGATGTCCGCGCCGGCACCCAGCAGGGCGAAGAACAGGTACATGAACAGCGTGGCCGCCAGTTCCGGCCCCGCGATCGCCTTCAGCCAGCGCCGTCCCAGGGTGGCGATCGCCACCATCAGCAGCGTGATGTAGAGGATCGCGTAGCTCGCCTGCCCCAGCGCGGCGGCGATCGCATTGCCGGCCGCGCAGGCCAGCGACGACAGCCCCAGCGCCAACGCCAGGTCGATGACGGTCGGCACGCGGCGCACGTCGTCGGCCTCGACGACGGCATCGACCAGGGTGTCCGCGCGCCATGCGAAGCGGCGCGTGAACATGGCCCACGATGCCGCGGCGCCCGCCATCACCAGATAGGACAGGCCGATCACGTTGTCGATCGCCACGCCCGCCGCCAGCGCGGTGGGGTCGCGGAAACCGATGGCTTCGGCCACGGCCGCGAAGTTGATCGAACCGCCGACGTAGGTCGCGCTGAACACGGCCGCGTACTGCGCACCGAACGGGCCCAGGTCCAGCAGCTGCGCGCCCAGCCAGGCGCCGGCCACCACGCCGGCGGCGCCGAACAGGAACGCCACCAGCGTGCGCCCGCCTTCCACCACGATGCTGAAGAGATCGGCGCGCAGCAGGAACAGCGCGATCGCCAGCGGGACGAGATAGGTCCAGATGAGATCGTAGGCAGGCGCCGAGGCCGGGATGATGTCGAAGTGCGACAGCAGGATGGCGAGCGCGATGACGAACATCACCCCGGAGACGCGCCGCCCGAGCTTCGTCTTCTCCAGCGACGCGCCGATCACGGCGAGCGCGAAGAACACCGCCAGCAGGGCGAACGCGTTGTCGGCGGGGATCAGCGAGCTGGCGGGCGCCGAGATCATGCCGATGCCGACGGCCCCCCAGACCGCGTCGGGGCAGTCGATGCGACCGTCGGCATACGCCACACCGGGCAACCGGTCCTGTTTCAGGAAGATCGGCCCGTCCAGATCGACGATGTCGCAGAACTGCCCCAGCATGAAGGCCGGCGCCGCCGCCAGGCTGGTGCCGCACATGTTGCCCACCATCACCTGCTTGCCGAGTTCGCGCGCGCGGCGCGCCATCATCAGGCCCTCGGTCAGCCCGCCGCATTTGTCCAGCTTGATGTTGATGACATCGAAGCGGTGGTGGCGCGCCTCCAGTTCCGCGAGATCGAGGATGCTTTCGTCGGCGGCGAACGGCAGCGCACGCTCGATGCCGTCGAGTTCGTGTTCGCGGCCACGCACGCAGGGCTGCTCCAGCAGCGACACGCGCGCCTGGACCAGTGCGGGAATCAGGTCCGGCAAGGTCGTGCCGTCGTAGCCCTGGTTGGCGTCGACGCCGATCCAGGCCTCCGTGCAGCGCGCCCGCACCGCGTGCACGCGTGCGGCATCCAGTGTCGCGTCGCCGGTGAGTTTCAGCTTCACGGCGCGCGCCTGCATCGGGCCCTGCACGTAGGCGGCGGCGCGATCGGCCATGACGGCGGGGTCGTCGGCGCCCACGGTGAAGGTAGTGAGCAACGGGCGCACGCCGTCGAGTCCGGCCAGCCGCCACACCGGCTCACCGGTGCGCTGCGCCTCCAGTTCCCACAGCGCGGCGTCGAGCGCATTGCGGGCGCCGCCGGGCGGCAGCAGATCGCGCAGCGATGCGCGCTCCAGGCCGGCTTCGATGCGCGGACGCAGCGCCTCCAGCGTGACGATCATCGTGTCCGGATGATCGTCGTTGTAGTACACGCCGGCCGCCTCGCCGCGACCGATGCGATCGCCGTCGCGCAGCGTCACCACCGTCGCCGGCATCGCCTCGAACACATGCCCGGCGATGCGGAACGGCGCCGACATCGGCAGGGGTTCGTTGTGCAGTTCGAGTCGAAGGGACACGACGGCCTCGTGCGGGAAGAAGGACGCAGGAATGGCCGGCGATGGGATCGCCGGCCGTGGCGGATCAGTAGTTCGCGCCGAAGCCGACGACGTGGTGCGCGATGCCGATCCACAGCAGGAACAGGCAGGCCAGCGCCAGCAGCACCGCCCACAGCTTGGCCAGCCACTTGCGGCGTCCGCGCAGCACATGCCATGCATTCCAGACCGCGATGGCGGCGCCCAGCGGCAGCGCGAGGGTGGCGAACAGGCGCATGGCGATGATCAGGCCGTCGGTGCCGGGGCTGGTCATTTCCAGCTTGCTGAGCATGCCGACCACCAGGCCCAGCGCCGCCGCGGTCGCCAGCAGCGACAGCAGTGCGCCGATCCGCACCAGCCGGTGCGCCCGCGCATCGATGCCGCTCAAGGCATAGCGCACGCCGTAGTAGCGCCGCACCAGCGCCGACACCGGCCAAGCGATGACCGTCAGCAGCACGATCGCCAGGCTGGCGACCAGCAGCGGCATCGACAGCGCGCGCCAGGCCGACAGCCGCTCGAACACCATGATCGGCGCGTACGGCTCCATGCTGAAACGGGTGACCTTGCCGTCCACGACATCGGCGGCCAGGCGGTCGGTGCTGATGGTGTCCTGCCACAGGTAGGGCGCGATTTCGCGCCACTTCTTCGGCACGCCGTTCGGACCCATCGCGGCGGTCACGCTGATGGTGCCGTCCTCGTTGGCGACGACCTTGATCGGCCCCAGCAGGTTGGCCAGCGATACGAAATTGCTGTCCGGACGGCGGCTGCTGGTGTACGTGCCCGCGAGCTGCGCGGCATGCACCTTGGCGTCTTCCTTCGACACGCCCGCCGCCTTCGCCGGCGTGCCGGGCAGGTAACGGTCGGCGAAACCGCGCGACAGCGCATAGCGGATATGGCCGGTCGCACCGTCGCGGCCGGCGCTGTTCATCGATACGAACAGACCGATGCCGTCATCCAGGAACAATTGCAGGTCGCTGTGGAACCACTGGGTGTCGCCGCCATGCGAAATGGCGCGATGCCCGTTCACCGAGGTCTCGTAGAAGCCGAGCATCATGCGGTTCAGTGGACCGACCGAGGCCTGCCCGGTGCCGTGCATCGTCTGCGCGGTGGCGGCATCCAGGATGCGCGCCTCGCCGAACGCGCCGTCCTGCAGGTGGGCGATCATGAACTTCGCCATGTCCGTGCCGGTGGCGGCCAGGCTGCCGGCCGGCGCCAGGCTGATGAACTCGTAGTCCTTGGCTTCGCCGTCCGACGCCTTGGCATAGCCCTTCGACATGCCGGCGAGCAGTGCCGGCGGCAGCGGCTGGCGGAAGCTGGACCGGGTCATGCCCAGCGGCTTGAAGATGTTCGCGTCGAGATAGTCGTCGAAGGACTGGCCCGAGACGCGTTCGACGATGTAGCCGGCCAGCGCGGTGGCATAGTTGGAATACGCGGGCGTGGCACCAGGCACGTGGATGCGTTGCGGCGTCCAGTGCTTCAGCGCGTCGCCGAGCGGGGTGATCTCGTCCTCCTTCGCCGTGATCAGCCCGCGGATCTGCTCCTCCATGCCGGTGGTGTGCGTCATCACCTGGCGCAGGGTGACCGGCTTGCCGTTGCGTTCCGGGATCTCGAAGTCGAGGTACTGGTTGACGTCGGCGTCCAGGTCCAGCTTGCCCTGCCCGACCAGCTGCATCACCGCCGTCCAGGTGAACAGCTTGGACACCGAGCCGGGGCGGAACAGGGTGGCGTCGGGATCGACCGGCGTGCGCGTGGCCAGATCGGCGTAGCCGTAGCCCTTCTGCACCAGCACCTGGCCGTCCTTCACCACCACCACGACGGCGCCGGCGATGTCGCCGTTGGCCAGGGCATACGGCATGAAGCCGTCGAGCCAGGCCCCCACGTCTTCGCGGGTGAGTGCGGGCGCACCGGCCGGCGCGTCGCTCGCGGCAGGCACTGCGGCGGCGGGCGCCGGCGACGTGGCGGGAACCGGCGCGGGCGGAACGGCGGCGTCCTGCGCCAGCAGCGGCACGGCCACCAGCGCGGTCAACGCGGCGCCGCACAGGATCTGGTGAATCGAACGCATCGAGTGATCTCCCGACTGAGGCGATGGAGCGGGGCCGGCGAGGTCCGCAGCCGGCTGGCGGATATATCCTGATTCGGCGATAATGATCCCAATCAGAGAATTGTCAACCCGTGCCGAAAGTCGTGGGCGGGAACGCTCCGAGCCGGCGACTCTTTCCACTGACCATGGCGGAAGGCGATCATGCCGCCGTGCTGGACACGCCAGCAGAAGCACCCGGGTCCCAGGAGATCCCGCAAGGATGACGTCACATCACCCCACCATCGGCGGCCTGCTGCGCTCGCTGCGCGCACGCAAGGGATGGACGCTCAAGCAGATGAGCGAGCATTCGGGCATTCCGCTCTCCACCCTGTCCAAGGTCGAGCACGACCGCCTGACGCTGACCTACGACAAGCTGCTGCAACTGGCGCAGCGCCTGCAGCTGCGGATGTCGGAGCTGTTCGCCGAAGACGTGGAGACGGTGGAGCCGCCGGTGACCGCGCGCCGCAGTATCGGCCGCATCGAGGACGCGATCCGCGTCACCACGCCCAACTACGATTACTACTACCTGTGCCCCGAGCTGCGGCGCAAGCGCATGATCCCGGTGCTCACCCGCGTGCGCGCCAAGACCATCGAGGAGTTCGGCGCGCTGGTCCACCACTCCGGTGAGGAATACATCCACGTCCTCGAGGGCAGGATGGAAGTGCACACCGAGTTCTACGACCCGATCGTGCTGGAGACCGGCCAGTCGGTCTACATCGACTCCAACATGGGCCACGCCTACATCGCCGCCGAAGGTTGCGACGAGGTGCTGCTGCTCGGCGTGTGTTCGAGTTCGGACGAACAGCTGATGGAATCGCTGATGACGCTGCACGGCGAAGAGAGCCTCGCCCAGCAGGGCAAGGCGCACAGCCTCAGGCCACCGGCCGCGACGCCGGCGAAAACCCCGCGGAAGAAAGCGTCGCCGAAGCCGAGGGGCTGACGCCCGTTGCCGCAGCTCCGTCAGCGGCCGGAGCTGCGGAGCACGCCCCGATGTCCCCGCTCTTCCACCGCCGCGACGGCCTTCAGTGTGTCGTCGCCAGATGCCGGGCGTAGGCCTCTATCCGCCCACGGATGTTGGCCCACAACGACCGCTGCCAGGCGAAGGCGAGCAGCAGCGCGACCATCGCGCCGAGGGCCAGCGCAGGCAGGGTTAACACGAAGAGGCCGGCCGCCAGGTCCACCGCCGTGCCGGCGGCCGCCAGGGAAAGGCCCCAGAACGCCGCCTTGAGCAGCGGGAGCCGTGACGCGATGGCCCGTGCCTGCCGGGTATCGACCGCCACCTCCCGCGTGTCCAGGTTCACCACCGCGACCGCCACACCCTGACGCGACCGCGTGTCGCCGCCGTAGACGATGGCGACGCGGTGGCCGGGCCTGACGGCGAGCCGAAGATCGACGAAGCGCTCCTGCAGTTCCCGGCCATAGTCGGTGCTGACGGACAGCGCCAGATGCTGCGTGGTGGTGACCGTCGTGGTCGTCGACGGCGCCCGCGACTGGTAGCTGTCGGGATGGACATACACATTGTCGGTCGTCGTGGTGACATGCGTGGTGGTATGGCGCTGCGCATCCGTCACCCGACCGAACGCCGCGAACAGATGCAGATCGTCTGTCGAAGCGATCCGGGTCAGCGTGCTGGTATCGCGCCGACGGTGGCGTCGGGCGCGCGCGATCAGCAGCGCAAAGAGCGCCAGCGGAACCAGCAACAGGAACAGGATGCCTCCGGCGACCACGCGGCGCGCCATGGCCTTCTGCCGCGCCGATGCGCGGCTGGCGTCGTCCGCACGCTGCTTCGCTTCGCGCTGCTGCACGGCCCTGGCCTTGGTATCGGCCAGGCCTTGTGCAGGCGAATGCGCGACGAAGACCTCCCGGTACTCCGCCGGAAAGTAGCGCTCGGCGACCTGCCGGACCTCGGCGACATCATGTTGCTGCCTGCTCTCGGCTTCCATGTAGTTCACCCGGGCGCAGGTGCCCAGGGCGACCTGCTCGGCCACCGTGCGACCGGTGCACTCGGGTTGCTTCGCCGGCCACCTGCGTGCGCGGACGGCGGCATGGGCCTGCAGATAGGTCTCCCGCAGTCGCTTCGCGCGGTGGGGTGCGCGATGTTCAAACGCGTCGGGGCCGTACCTGCCGCCCCAGGAAGCTTCCAGTACCTCGGCCAGCAGCAGGTGATGGCCGGCGATGCGCCCATCGACCTCTCCCGGCGGGCGGCCGGGAGACGCCGCTTCCACGTCCGCCTGCACCTGCTCCACGCTGGGGTAGTACCGCAGGCTGGCCTCGTCGGGGCCGGCCGCCCCCGCTCCGCCCGCGACCAGCCACAGCACGACCGCCACGCGCGACCAGGCGCCACGGCCGGCGGGGGCTTTCATCGAGGTCACCGCGCTACGTAGCCCACGGCACCGTCGGCATACAGCACGATCTGGTCCCACACGCGGCCCGCGTGTTCGACCACACCGCTGCGACGGTAACGCACGCCCGGCGGCAAGGTTTCCAGGACATGCGCTGCCATGTCCGGGAATTCCCGTACCTGCACGGTCGCCAGCGCCTGCCATTGCCCGCCCTGCGGCTTGACGCGGTAATCCAGCAGCGCCATGCGCGCCATCAGCGGGTCGTGCACGTAGGCCTTGCGCTTGTCCAGGCCCCACGGCGCGACCTCGATCCAGCCGGTCGTGCCGACGATGCCGCTGACCGGCACCAGGAAGTCCTTGTCCAGATCGTCGATGACCGGTGCCTGCGGCGACGGCGCCGCGCGGAACATCATCGGCGTTTCGTTGAGGTGCGCCCACTTGGGCAGGTTGCGACTGCGCAGCAGCGTCGCCGGCTGCGCCGACAGTGCGATGCCGGCCGGCACCAGCGACGCGGCACGTGGCTCGTTCAACACCTCGGAAGACAACGCGGCGAGGTTGCGCGGATTGCCGGCGACCACCTTGACGCTCTTGCCGCTGCGATACACCAGCGTGGGGAACGCGAAGGTCTTGGAGCGGTCGTAAGGCCGCAACTGGTAGGTGATGCTGTCCATCACGCCGTGGTTGTAGACCAGTGCGCGCTGGGCGCTGGCATCGCCTGCGCGTGCAGCGCGGCCGGCGAACGCGTTGGCGACGCTCGCCGCGTCGCGTCCCGCCACCACCGACGCCGCCGTGCTGCCCGCCACCGGGATCCAGCGCAACTGCACGTTGCCGGCCAGCGCGCGGGTGTCGTCGAACAGTCGCTTGCTCCACGCGCAATCCGTGCTGTAGACCACGTACACAGCCTTGGAGGCCGGCGTGCCGTCGGCCGCCCAGACCGCGTTCTCCACGGCATCCATCAACCGTGCCGCATCGTCGGGTTTGGTGACGACGACCTGCCGGCCACGGTCCACGGCAAGGCCGGGCTGCGGCAGCACGAGCAGCAGCGACAGCGCCATCAGGCACCGGGCCAACCGCATCGCCTGCCTTGCAGGCATGTCCTGTGCTGACAAAGAGGGTGTGGTACGTCGATACGCGATGCTTGCCGTCATGGCCTTGTCCCCTGTGAATGAAGATGGCGGCAGCGGACCCTGCGTCCGCTGCCGGGTCGTCGTGCGCGCCTTACTTCCGGCGGATGTCCTGCAGCGCTTCGTTGATCTTGAACAGCACGATCATGATTTCGCAGTAGATGCGCGCCAGCAGGGCGGACAGCACCGCCAGGATCGGGGCGGCCACGATCATGCCGAAGCCCGCGAATCCCGAGTAACGCATCAGGCCGAAGCCCTTGACCATCAGGACCAGTCCGGAGACGGCGGCGCCGGCCAGCAGGATCCAGTAGATGAAGGTGATGATCTTGGGCGTCACCATCGCGTCGAAGTACAGCCAGTCCCGCATCGTCGTGTCTCCTCGTTGGATTGCAGGGGTGCCGCGCCTGGCGCGCGGCAGGGTGTCCGCGGGGCCTCAGTCGGCCACGCGTCGGTAGGTCACGCCCATCGGGCCGGACAGCGTGTCGTCGTCCACGCGCGTGAGCACCAGCGTCGCGCCGTCGACCTCGGGATGGCGCAGCCGGATGCGGTCGCCGTCCACGGCGTAACGCATCTGCCTGTCCACGCCGCCCAGCTGCGACGACTGCACCACCGCACCGCCCCGCTCGAAGCGCAGCCGCGTCAGCCCCATGGAGTCCTCATAGGTGCCCGTCACCGCGTCGCCGCATGCGGAGAGCAACAGCACCAGCACCGCCAGCATCGCCTTGCGCCAGCAGGTCATGTCAGTCCGCTCCCTTGCCGTCGAACCGCAACTCGCCGAAGGTCGCAGCCTTGTTGTAGTGGTCGCTGCCGATCGCGTAGCCGGCCAGGCGCGCGCTGATGACCCGTCCGTCGTTGCGCCGGCTGATGCCGGTGATCACGAAGCGGCTGTCCAGCACCACGCTGCGCATCCCGCTGTTGCGTACCAGCACGTCCTGCGCCGCCGCCGCGTCCAACGGCCAGAAGTTCAGCTCCTCCGGGTTGTCCACCTGCAGGCTGATCTGCTGGGTGCCGGCCGATGGCGAAGGCTGCACGCTGAAGTTGAACGCGCTGCCCGGCATGAACGCATCCAGGTAGTAGCCGCCGCGGCCGGCGTCGTACTCGCCGAAGCGCGCGTTGACGTTCATCCGCAGGCGGCCGACGTCGGCCGTGCCGTCGTAGATGCCCTGCAGCCGCTCCTGTTCCTCCTTCAGCAGCGCGGGACGCTTGAATTCGTCGGCGTAGGCCACGCGCGACTGCGTCGCGGCCCACTCGTCGATCGGCGGCACGCGCCCTTCCAGCCGGTAGGCCAGCATCAGGATCTGCAGGTCGTCGGGATGGTCGAGCTGGCGGTCGCCGAAACGGGGCGCCGCCGGTGCGTCCGATGCGTCGGCGGCCTTGTCCGCCGACGCGGGTGCCTCGGGCGATGCCGCCACGGGCGATGTGCCGGCCTCCTGCGCCGTCGACACCGACGCCGATGCGGTCTCGCCCTCCGCTTGCCCGCCGTCGCAGGCGGCGAGCGCGACGGTCAGTGCGAGGACCAGGCAGGCAGGCGCGCGCCTGCGCGCGTCAGAGGCGGACATCGCTGGCATCGCCGGCCTCCTTCACTTCGGCATCGCGCCGTTGCTGGCCGATGCGCTGCAGTTCCGCCTGCAGGCCTTCGACATGCGCGTAGGTGTCGCTCTGCTGGATCATCGCGGTGTGCAGTTCCATCGCCAGGCCGGGATTGCTGCCGCTCAGCACCACGCGTGCGCTGATGTTCAGGCCGCAGCCCTCGGTCCAGCGCGCACTGGCGGTGTCGGCTCCCCCCGAAACGCCATTGCGGCAGCGACCGAACAGCGGATTGGCCTCCGACAACGGATTGCCGGCGCGGTCGTAGATCCACTGCAGGTCACGCGTGCCGGCCGAGTAGCCGCGCGGCGAATCGTTGTTCTCGCGCACCTGCGGCTGCCCGTACTTGGCGGTCAGCGCCTGCAGCGTGGCATCCACCGACGGCATCTGGCCGTCGCGGAACTTCTGCGTACGCCACAGCACCATCGCCGTTTCCTTGCCCGGCACGCCGGGCGTGGCCACGCTGACGATCTCGTCGGTGTGCTCCCACTTCAGCTTGCCCCGGCACTCCTGCCACTCGCTGGCGAAATTGCAGGGCCGGTAGCTGCCCTTCTCGACCGTGAAGAACTGCGTGCCCAGCGCCACGCCATGCGTGTCCAGGCGATCGAGCCAGCGCTTTTCTTCGGTGACCACCGCGTCTTCGCCCAGGCTGCAGCGCGTGGTGGCCATCGCCTCCTCCAGCGTCATGCCGAGGCGCAGCCCGATGATGTCGGGGCCGGTCAGCGTCTTGCGCACCTTCGCCGGACAGCGCAGCGGCGCGGGTCCGTCGGGCCCTGCCATAGCGGCCTGCTCCAGTTCGTCCAGCGGCACGCCGGCTTCCTCCTGGCCGTCGGCCAGCTCGTTGCCGCCGCCACAGGCGGACAACAGCAGCACGGACAGCGCCAGCATCGCAATCGGGGTTTTCTTCGGCATCGCTCCTCTCCAGGTGGACCACGCCGTGCGCCACCGCGGCGCACGGCACGGCGGTTCAATCCAGCAGCACGACCGCGACCCGGCGGTTGGCGTCCGCGTCCGGCGCATCGGGCCGTTTCAGCCGGCTTTCGCCGAAGCCCTGCACGTCCAGGCGCGACGCGGCGATGCCGAACGTGCGGCCCAGGTACTCGGCCACGGTGGCCGCGCGCTGCCGCGACAGGCGCAGGTTGGCGTCGGCCTCGCCGACGGCATCGGTATGCCCGTGGATACCGATGCGGCGCGCGGCAAGCGCGGGGGTCTGCAGTACGCGACCCAGCTCGTCCAGCTGCGGCAGGCTGTCCGGACGCAGCGTGGCGCGCGCGAAATCGAACAGGATGTTGAGGTCGACGCGACCATCGCCGGCCAGTGCATCGCCGATGCGGCCGGCATCATGAAGGTCGGGCTGGATCGTCGGCATGGCGACGGCGCACGCCGCGGGCGGTGTCGCCGGTGGGGCCGTGCGGCCGAGATCGAACTGTTTGCACGACGTGCCACCGCTGACCTTGCCGGTGAAAGACCGGCCCTCGGCATCGACATGGCCATCGAAGTGCACCACCCGGTAACCGCTCGCCTTGAGCAGCCACTCCTTGCCTTTGAGCTGCAGTCGGCCGCTGGCGGGGTCGTAGGTGCCGTCCATCGTGAAGCAGCCGGTCGGCACGCGCGGATTGCGCCGGTCGGCATAGAAGTGGAACAGCGCGCTGGCGCGGGTGGGCGTGGCCTCGGTGATGCTGAGCGTCAGGCCGGTCAGCCCCTGCGCGCAGACATAGGTGCCCACCCAGGGGCCCAGCACGCTGCGGGCGGGCGATGCAGGCTGCGCGGCCGCCGTGCCCGTCAACGCCCACGCCAGCGCCACGCCGCACGCATACACGCTCCACCCCGCTGCTGGTCCCCTGGTCTTCACGTCCATCCCCTCTCCCCCGGCCGGCGCCGGGCACGGAGGGAGCTTGGTGGCGGCGCCCGTCGCGCGTCCTCATGGCGCTTTCAAGAAACCTTCAAGCGCGCCATGACGCGGCTTCCGGCGGCACGAACGCCCGTGTAACCGGCGTTATCATCGGCCGCATGGCCCCCTCTCCTTCTTCCGATGTGCCGCTGTACCGCTGGCGTTTCGGCACCGTCGAATTCGACGAGGCCCGCCACGAGCTGCGGGTCGCCGGCCTGGCGGTGGACATCGAGCACAAGCCGTTGCAGGTGCTGTCGGTGCTGCTGCGCCACGTCGGCGAGGTGGTGACCAAGGAAGAACTGTTCGACCAGGTATGGACCGGCAGGATCACCGTCGACCATGTCCTGGCCACCGCCGTGGGCAAGCTGCGCAAGGCGCTGGACGCGGCCGGCGAGGACCGCATCGCCACCGTCCCGCGCGTGGGCTATCGCCTGGACGGGCCGGTCGAACGGGTGGCGCAGGGCCAGCGGCGGGAGACCGCGCTCGACTTCAGCGCCGGCCAGCCGGTGCCGGGCCGCGGACACTTCGTGCTGGAGCGTGCGCTGGGCCGCACGCTGGGCAGCGAGGTCTGGCTGGCGCGGCAGCCGCGCACGCGCGATGCGCGCGTGTTCAAGTTCAGCCTGGGCGGCGAGCGGCTGGCGGCGATCAAGCGCGAGGCCACGCTGATGCGCGTGCTGCGCGACACGCTGGGCGAGCGCGACGACTTCGTCCGCGTGCTGGACTGGAACTTCGAGAACGAACCGTTCTTCCTCGAGTGCGAGTACGGCGGCCAGGCCCTGCCCGAGTGGGCGGAGGAACACGGCGCGCTCGCCCGCTGGGACCGCGCGCGCAAGCTCGCGTTCTTCCTGCGCATCGCTGCGGCGGTCGACGCCGCGCACGGCGTGGGCGTGCTGCACAAGGACATCAAGCCTGCCAACGTGCTGGTGCGCGCGCGCCGCCATGACGACTGGCAGCCCTGCCTGACCGACTTCGGCAACAGCCGCCTGCTGCAGCCGGAGCGCCTGGCCGAGCTGGGCATCACCGGCATGGGCATGACCGTGACCACCGCCCACAGCGGCGACGGCTCCGGCACGCCGCTGTACCTGGCGCCGGAACTGATCGCCGGGCAGCCGGCCACGGTCCGCAGCGACGTGTATGCGTTGGGCGTGCTGCTCTACCAATGGCTGGTCGGCGATCTGCGCCGGCCGATGGCGCCCGGCTGGGAACGCGACATCGACGATCCCCTGCTGGTGGACGACATCCGCCGCGCCACCGATGGCGATCCCGCGCAACGCCTGGGCAGCGTGGCCGAACTGATCGATCGGCTGTCCGCGCTGGCGCAGCGCCGCGACCGGGCGGACCAGCAGGCGGCCGCCGCGGACGCTGCGCGGCGCGTGCAACGCGCGCTGGAACACACGCGCGCACGCAGGCCGTGGGTCATCGCCACCATCGCCATGTTGAGCGTCGGCCTGCTGGCCAGTTCGGCGCTGTGGTGGCGCAGCGAACAGCAGCGCAAAAGCGCGGCGATGCAGGCCGCGCGCGCGGAGGCGGTGACGCGCTTCCTCAGCGACGACCTGATCGGCGCCCTCAGTCCGGGCGGCGCGGGCTTCGAGGGCGATCCCACGGTGCGGCAGATGCTGGAGAAGGCGGGCACGCCGCTGGCGACGCGCTTCGACCAGGACCCGGCCGTGCGCGGCGGCATCCACGCCGCGCTCGGCGACGCGTGGCGCACGCTGGGCGACCGCGAGCGCGCGGCACGGCACCTGCGCCAGGCCGTCCAGGACTATGGCCGCGCCTTCGGCGTGGACGACGAACAGACCCTCGTGGCGCGCTACGGACTGGTGCGCACGCTGGCCTATGCCGGCACGCCCGAATCCTTCGCCGAGGCGGAGCGCCAGTTGCAGGAGGCCGATCGACTGGCCGGCAGGACGCGGCTCGACGGCGAGAACACGGTCGCGCTGCACGCCGCCATCGCGCGTGGCCAGTTCCATTTCCAGCAACTGCAGATAGAGCCGTCGCTGGTGGCGCACCGGCGCGCCGACACCCTGCAGCGCGCACTGCGTCCCGACGACGCCTCGATGGCGGCGCTGATCCGCTCCAACATCGCCGATGGCCTGTTGCGCACCGACAAGGCGGACGAAGCCATTCCGCTGCTGCAGGCCGTGCTGGCCGATCCGCTGCTGACGCCGACCCGCATCGGCGAATCCACCGTCGCCGGATACCGGGTGATGCTGGCGCGCGCCCTGCGCAACCTGGGGCGGTATGCCGAGGCGCTGCCGATCGCGCAGGCGGCCGCCGCCACCACCGAGCGCATCCTCGGTCCCGACGACTACAGCACGCTGGTGCAGATGTCGCTGGTCGCCAGCATCCACGACTACGCCGGCCAGTGCGACAAGGCCCTGCCCATCGCGCGCACGGTGCGCGAACGCATGGCGAAGCGCTACGGCGAAGAACGGCAGGCCACGCTGATCGAGACCGGCAACCTGGGATTCAAGGAATACGACTGCGGCGACCGCAACGCCGGCCTGGCCTACCTGCGCCAGGCCGAAAGCGGACTGCGCCGCCACTTCGGCCAGGACAACGTGGCCGCGCACAGCTTCCGCTATGCCCTGGCGGGGCACCTGGCGGAAGAGGGGCGGTACGCCGAAGCCCTGGACATGGCCGAGGGGCTCAGCGTGCCTGCCCTGACCGCCGGCGATTCCACGCCCGGGTGGGAACACCGGCTGCAGGCGCTGCGCGGCCAGATCCTGATCCAGTCCGGCCGCAGCCGCGAAGGCCGCCCCTTGCTGGAATCCGCGGTGGCGTCCCTGACCCGGCTGGGCGTGGCCGACCAGGCGCAGATCGAGGGCTGGCAGAAGCTGCTCGGGGAGCCATGAACCTGCGCACCGACAGCGCGGTCCGTACCACCCGGGCTGCTCAGTCCATCAGGGCGTCCTGCGCCCATTCGATGAATGCCCGCAACCGCGGCGAAGGCAGGCGCGTCTTCGGGTAGACGATGGACACCGGGCTGGGCAGCGGCGGATACGCGTCCAGCAACGGCACCAGCCGGCCGTCGCCGAAGTAGCCGTCGAGCCGGTAACGCGGCGCCTGGATGATGCCGAACCCGGCGAACGCGGCACCGACATAGGACTCGGCGCCGCTCACCCGCACGCGGGTCGGCAGCGCGACCCGTTCGACCTTGCCGTTGCGCTGGAACTCCAGCGGCAACAGCCCGCCGAGCGACGACGACCGGAAGCCGACCATGAGGTGGCCGCCGGCCTGCAGCGATTCGATCGCATCCGGCGTGCCGTGGCGTGCGCAGTAGGCCGGCGATGCGGCGGTGGCTTCGGGCAGCGCGGTCAGCCGGCGGGCGATGAGATCGCTGTCGCGCAGTTCCCCCACCCGCACCGCGCAGTCCACGCCCTCGCGCACCAGGTCGACATAGCGGTCGCCTTCGCCGACGTCGAGCTCGATCTCCGGATAGCGGTCGAGAAAGGCCGGCAGGCGGGGAAACAGCAGGTTGCGCGCGAGCGTGCCGTGCACCTCGATGCGCAGCGGACCTCGCGGGCGCACATCGCGGAAAGCGCTCTCGGCATCCTCGACATCGGCGATCAGGCGCAGGCAGCGGCCGTAGAAGGCTTCGCCTTCGAGCGTGGGCGTCACCGTCCGGGTCGTGCGTTGCAGCAGGCGCACGCCCAGCCGGGCTTCCAGTGCCTTGATGGCGTCGGTGACGGTGGCGCGCGGCAGGGCCAGATCGTCGGCCGCGCGGGTGAAGCTGCGCCGTTCCACGATCCGCGCGAACACCCGCATGGCATCGAAGCGATCCATTAACCGGATATCCGAATGGTGATATCGGATTGTGCCCGATTATCCGGATGAAGATCGCCAATAAGGTGGTCCCACGCCACTCCGGCGGAATGTGGAGACCCCCATGAACGCAACCTCCCGGCCGGTCGCGATCGTCACCGGCGGCTCCCGCGGCATCGGCGCCGCGGTGTCCGAACGCCTGGCCGCCGACGGCCATGCCGTCATCGTCAACTACGCCACGCGGCGCGACGACGCCGACCACCTGGTGGACCGCATCCACGCCGCGGGCGGCGACGCGATAGCCCTGCAGGCCGATGTCGGCGACCCCGCCGCCATGCGCGCGCTGTTCGATGCGGCCGAAGCGCGTTACGGCGCCATCGACGTGCTGGTCAACAATGCCGGCATCCTCGATCTCGACCCGATCGCCGACTACGCCGACGACCGCTTCGACCGCCTGGTCGCCATCAACCTCAAGGGCAGCTTCAACGGCATGCGCGAGGCGGCCCGACGCCTGCGCGACGGCGGCCGCATCATCAACTTCTCTTCCAGCGTGGTGCCGCTGCGGCTGGAGACCTACGGGCCCTATGCCGCCACCAAGGCCGCCGTGGAGGCGATGACCGCCGTGCTCTCGCGCGAACTGCGCGGGCGCTCGATCACGGTCAATTCCGTCGCACCCGGTCCGACCGCGACCGACCTGTTCCTCGACGGCAAATCGCCCGAGCTGATCGAACGGATGGCGAAGATGAATCCGCTGGAACGCCTCGGCACGCCGGACGACATCGCCTCGGTGGTGTCCTTCCTTGCCGGCCCGGATGGCGGCTGGATCAACGGCCAGGTCGTGCGCGCCAACGGCGGCATGGCGTGAGCCTCCTCCTTCAGGAGATATCGACATGAGCAAGATCATCCTGGTCACCGGCGCATCGTCCGGGTTCGGCGCCTTGACCGCGCGCCGCCTCGCCGACGCGGGCCACACGGTGTACGCGAGCATGCGCGACGCGCAGGCGCGCAACGCGCCGCAGGTGGGCGAGGCCACGCGTTACGCGGACGCCCATGGCGTGGACCTGCGCACGCTGGAACTGGACGTGCTGTCCGACGCATCGGTGCAGCATGCCATCGCGAAGATCCTGCATGAGGCGGACCGCATCGACGTGGTCGTGCACAACGCCGGGCACATGGTGTTCGGACCGGCCGAAGCCTTCACGCCCGAGCAGTTCATCGAGCAGTACGACGTCAACGTGGTCGGCACCCAGCGCGTGAACCGCGCGCTGCTGCCGCACCTGCGCCGGCAGGGCAACGGGCTGCTGGTCTGGGTCGGCTCGAGCAGCACGCGGGGCGGAACACCGCCGTATCTCGCACCCTACTTCGCCGCCAAGGCCGCGATGGACTCGGTCGCGGTGTCCTATGCCGCAGAGCTGTCGCGCTGGGGCATCGAGACGACCATCGTGCTGCCCGGCGCCTATACCTCCGGCACCCGGCATTTCGAGCACGCGGGGACGCCTGCGGACGCGGCTCGCGCAGCGGAGTACGACCATGGTCCGTATGCCGGCCTGCCCGGCCGCATCCTGGAGGGACTGAAGTCGCTGGAACCGGCGGATGCGGATGTCGCGGACGTGGCGGCCGCGATCGTCCGCGTGATCGGGTTGCCGCATGGACAACGCCCGTTCCGCGTGCATGTCGACCCGTCGCAGGACGGCGCCGAGGTGGTGAATGCGGTGGGCGACCGCGTGCGTCGCGAGTTGTACCGCAACCTGGGCCTGGAGCATCTGCTCACCCCGCACGGCTCCGCATGACCGCGCCCGGTGATCGATGGCGCGCATGCCATCGGTTCGCGCGTATCCCACCCATCCCTTGCGGAGAACCCCATGAACACGACGATGATGTCGCGGCGCACCTATGTCTCGACGACCCTGGTCGCGGCGGTGACCGCCGCTGCGGCCGCCACGCTCAGCCAGTCGCTGGCCCTGCCCGTGTGGGCGATGTTCATCGGCTGGATCGCGTTCTACACGCGCGGTCTGCACCTGCGGGCGGCCATCGAGAATCTCGCCTGTGTCGGTGTCGGTCTCGTCGTCGGCCTGATGGCGACGCTGGCCCTGCAGGCGCTGTCCGGCGGGGTGGCGGCGGGCGTTGCGCTGCCCATCGTCGTGCTGTGCGTCGCGATCCTGGTGGTGTCGTTGCGTGGCCTGCCCGTGATGGGCAATCTGCTGGGCTACTTTCTCGGCCTGGTGGCATGGTTCGCCGCCCATCTCGAACCCTCGTTCGAGAGCGTGGCAAGGCTGTTCGGCGCAGGCGCGCTGGGCAGCAGTGCCGGCTGGATCTCGCACACCGTATCGATGCGGTTCTCGCGCGCATCCGCACGCCACGCCCACTGAGTCGGCATCCGCAGGCACCGGTGGATCGGACATGCCGGCGCCGATCGTCATGCACATCGTCGACGTTTCTCGCGAGCGGCCGTGCCTTAAACGCTTCTTAAAGTCCGCGTTCCACAGTGCATCACCTGCTGATCGCACGCAGGCCTCCCCCACCGCTCTCCCTCCGAGGTGCCGACCGTGATCCACCGGCTTGACCACGACGTGCTTCCGCATCCCGTTTCTTCATCGTCCGTCGGCAATGCGACGCATCGCATGCGCAACCGGTGGACGGCGGTGCTCGCCACCCTCGGTGCGCTGTTGCTTTCCGCCTGCACCGCCAGCGGCACGGTCGCGCAGCCGGCGCCCACGCCGGACTGGAGCACGGCCGACATGCCGCCCCAGGCCGGACGCATCTTCGTGGTGACCGGAGGTACCAGCGGGATCGGCTTTGAAACCGCAAGGGCACTGGCCGCCGCGGGTGCCGAGGTCATCATCGCCGCACGCAATCCGCAACGCGGCGAGGACGCGATCGCCAGCATCCGCAAGGATGCCCCAGGCGCCAACGTGCGCTTCGAAGCACTCGACCTGGGCGAACTGGCATCGGTGCATGCATTGGGAAACCGCCTCGCCGCGTCGCTGCCGCGCCTGGACGGCCTGATCAACAACGCCGGCATCATGGAGCCGCCCCAGCGCGACGTCACGCCCGATGGCTTCGAGTCGCAGTTCGCGATCAACTATCTCGGCCACTTCGCGCTGACGGCCGACCTGCTGCCGCTGCTGCGCAAGTCGGATGCGCCGCGTGTCGTCACCCTGTCCAGCATCGCGGCACGGCGTGGCGAGCTCCACTTCGACGACCTGCAGTTCGAGCGCGAGTGGGATACGGCGGCGGCCTACCGGCAGTCGAAGCTGGCGTGCCTGATGTTCGCGCGTGAGCTGCAGCGGCGCAGCGATGCGCAGGGCTGGGGCATCACCAGCATCGCCAGCCACCCCGGCCTGTCGCGCACCAACCTGCTGCCGTCGCAGGGCCGCAGCACGCCGCTGTGGCGCTTCTTCCAGACGGCGGAACAGGGTGCGTTGCCCACGCTGTACGCCGCGACCGCGCGCGATGCGCAAGGCGGACATTACTACGGACCGACCGGACTGCTGGAGGCGCGCGGCGACGTGGGCCACGCACGCGTCCCCGATGCCGCGATGGATGCCGAGGTCGCCAAACGCCTGTGGGACGTCAGCGAAACACTGAGCGGCGCGCCCTTTCCGTCCGCCACGGCCGACTGAGTTCCACGGACAGCGCAACCCAGGACTCCCGCCGATGAACCGGAACGCGACGCCCCCGCGCACGACCCTGCCGTATCGCATGTTCAATCTCCAGCGCGAAGAGGTCGCGCCGGTCCTGATCGCCGCGCTGTTCTTCTTCTGCGTGCTCACCGCCCTGATGCTGCTGCGGCCCGCGCGCGATGCGCTGGGCATGGAGCGCGGCATCGAAAGTATCCGCTGGCTGTTCGTCGGCACCGCGCTGGCGACGCTGGCGGTGAACCCGGTGTTCGGCTGGCTGGTCGCGCGCCTGCGGCGGCTGCAGTTCATCGGCGCCACCTATGGCTTCTTCGTCGCGAGCCTGACGGGATTCTGGGCTTTGCTGGTGTTCGCGCCGGGCGCGGTCGGCGAGCGCAGCGGGCAGGTGTTCTACGTGTGGTTCAGCGTGTTCAACCTGTTCGTGACCATGGTGTTCTGGGCGCTGCTCGCGGACCGGTTCAGCAGCGACCAGGGCAAGCGCTTCTTCGCGCTGATTTCCGTCGGCGGCACGCTGGGCGCGATCTTCGGGCCGTGGCTGACCTCGCGCCTGGCGGTGCCACTGGGAACGCCGAGCCTGCTGCTCGTCGCGGGCGGCTTCCTGCTCGTGGCGTTGGGGACTGCCTGGCTGCTGCTGAAGGTGGCGCCCGACAAGGCGACGGCCGATGCATCGGCCTCCACACCGCGCGCGACAGCGGAGCCGGCGCGCATCGGCGGCAGTGCGTGGGCCGGTCTCGCCGCCGTGTTCCGCTCGCGCTACCTGACCGCCATCGCCGGCTACGTGGTGCTGATGACGGTGATGGCGACCTTCATCTACTTCACCCGCCTGCAGATGGTCGCCGCCGTGACCGACGACATGGACGCGCGTGCGGCGATGCTGGGCAACATCGACATGTGGACGCAGGTCGCCGTGCTGGTGCTGCAGCTCACGCTGACCGGCAAGCTCATCCAGCGCTTCGGTCTGGGCGTGGCGCTGGCGATCCTGCCGGTGGCCACCGCGCTCGGTTTCGTCGGACTCGCCATCTACGGTTCGTTCGTCGTGCTGGTGCTGCTGGAGGCGACCAACCGCGCCGTGCAGCGCGGGATCACCCGGCCGGCCCGCGAGGCGTTGTTCACCGCGGTGAGCCGCGAAGACAAGTACAAGGCCAAGGCCTTCGTCGACACGTTCATGTACCGCACCGGCGACGTGCTCGGCGCACAGGCCGAAGGTGTGCTGGGCCGGCTCGGACTGGCCCTGGGCGGCTTGGCCGGCGTGGTCGTGCCGATGGCCGTCGCCTGGGCCGCCCTTGGTCTGTGGCTGGGGCGCGCGCAGGCGCGCCGGACCGCCGCCGAATCGCGATCCGCCACCAGAGCCATGCCGCAGCGCGCGCGTCCATCGCCCGGAGACGGGCGATGACGACACGACGCGTGCATGCACGCCATCTGCACCACCACGCGCATGCGGGGCTCGGCGAACACCAGCGCTCCCGTGAAACCGGATCACCCGCATACGCATGACGCCGCGCACGAACCGGCGCTTCCCGTACCGACGCACGACCCACTCCCCCACGAGGACTTGCCCATGATCACCGAACAGAACACCCGCTCCCTTTCCGCACCGTCCGCCTGGCGGGGGCGTCTTGCCGCGCTCGGGCTGCTGCTCGGCGGCGTCGCCTCGCTCGACGTCGCAGCGCAGACACCACCGCCGCCGACCTGGAGCACGGCCGACATGCCGTCGCAGAAGGGGCGCATCTTCGTCGTCACCGGCGGCACCAGCGGCATGGGCTTCGAGGATGCGAAGGCGCTGGCGTCCGCGGGCGCACGCGTGGTCATCGCCGCGCGCAATGCACAGCGCGGCCAGGACGCGATCGAGAAGATCCGTCAGGAGGTGCCCGCCGCGCAGGTGGAGTTCCAGGCCGTCGACCTGTCCAGCCTGTCCTCGGTCCGTGAGCTGGGCGAGCGCCTGGGCGATTCGCTGCCGCATCTGGATGGCCTGATCAACAACGCGGCGATCATGGCGCCGCCGGAACGCGGCATGTCGGTGGACGGGCTCGAGATGCAGTTCGCCACCAACTACGCCGGTCACTTCCTGCTCACCGCCGAGCTGCTGCCGCTGCTGCGCAAGAGCGATGCGCCGCGCGTGGTGACCCTGTCCAGCATCGCCGTCCATCGCGGCACGCTGAACCTGGACGATCTGCAGTCGACCGGCGCCTATGAGCCGATGGCGACGTACTCGCAGTCGAAGCTGGCCTGCCTCTCCTTCGCGTTGGAACTGCAGCGTCGCAGCGATGCCGGCGGCTGGGGCATCCAGAGCATGGCCGCCCATCCCGGTGTCGCCGTGACGGAACTGGTCGCACGCGGCCCCGGCCTGGACAGTCCGCAGGGACGCCAGTGGGCCAGCAACCGCGCCAACCTGCAGACTGCGGCGCAGGGCGCCATTCCCACGCTGTATGCGGCGACGGCGCCCACCGCGGAGGGTGGCGCCTACTACGGGCCCACCGGCCCGAACGAGATCGCGGGACCGCTGGGCCTGGCCGCCATTCCCGCCATCGCCCGCGATACCACCGTCGCTGCACGCCTGTGGGACCTGAGCGAGCAGATCACCGGCGCACGCTTTCCATCGTCGTCCCGCTGATCGCGCATCACCCGCATCGGAGTGTCTGCACCGGTGCGGTTTCCCTGCCGGTCCCTCGCGGCGGTGTCCTGGCGCCTCGTCGATGGCTTGCCGACGTCGGCGTGCCAGCCCCGCCCGTACCGAACGCATGCACTGCGACCAGGGCGTATGCCTTGTGCGACGCGCATGCACCCCACTCTCCATTCATGAGGCAACGACCATGGCAAGCTGGACCACGTCCGACATTCCTCCGCAGACCGGGCGAACCGCCGTGGTCACCGGAACCGGCGGCATCGGTTTCCATATCGCCACCGCACTGGCCCGTGCGGGCGCCAACGTCATCGTGGCGGGACGCAATGGCGCCAAGGGCGCCGCGGCGGTCGAACAGATCCGCCGGTCCGCGCCGCGCGCCCAGGTGCGGTTCGGCCAGGTCGACCTGGCCAGCCTGGCGTCGATCGACGCCTTCGCCGACACGCTGTGCCGATCGCACGGCAGCCTGGACCTGCTGGTCAACAACGCGGCCGTGATGGCGCCGCCGCAGCGCAGGCAAACCGTCGACGGCTTCGAGCTGCAACTGGGCACCAATCATCTGGGACACTTCGCGCTGACCGCCCGGCTGCTGCCCTTGCTGCGCGAAGGGCGTGGCGCGCGCGTGGTATCGCTGTCCAGCGTCGCCGCGCGCAATGGCACGATCGACTTCGACGACCTGCAGTCCACGCGCCACTACGCGCCGATGGTCGCCTATGCGCAATCGAAGCTGGCCTGCCTGATGTTCGCCTTCGAGCTGCAGCGTCGCAGCACGCAGGCAGGATGGGGCATCCGCAGCCTCGCTGCGCATCCCGGCATCTCGCGTACCGACCTGCTTCCCAACGGCGCCGGCGCCACCAGCCTGCCCGGCCTGGCACGCCGCTACCTGTGGTTCCTGTTCCAGCCCGCCGAGCAGGGCGCGCTCCCGCCGCTGTTCGCCGCGACCGCACCGTCCGCGGCGCCCGGCGGGTACTACGGGCCGGACCGGCTGGGCGAAACGCGCGGCCATCCGGCACCGTCCAGGGTGCCGCCGCAGGCCGAGGACACGGCGGTCGCCGAACGCCTGTGGCAGGTCTCGGAGCGCTTGACCGGCGCGGTGTTCGGCGCGGATGGAATACGCCATCCGGCGTCCTGACCACGTTCCGCGCGGGCCTTCGTGCGCCGTCGTCGCGCCCGCATCGTGCCGCATCGGCAACGTTGCCGCCCGCGCGCACGGGCTGGGCTCGAAGCGGGAATGAGGCGGTCGGCGTTGCGAACGGCCGGAAGGTTCGCCGGATGGACGAAGACGGTGTTCGATGTGCGTCGTGAAGAACTCGCGCCGCTGCTGGCCGCTACATTCGGCTTCTTCTGCGTGCTGACGGCGCTGATGCTGCTGCGCCCGGTGCGCGATGCCGTGGGCATGGCCGGCGGCCTGGAGAACGTGCGCGGACTGTTCATGGCGACGGCGCTCGTCACGCTGGCGCTCAATCCGGCCTTCGGTCTGTTGATGGGGCGCGTACGCCGACCGCATGCCATCGCCATGACGTACGGCTTCTTCGCACTGACGCTGCTGCTGTTGTGGGCGTCGATGACGTTCGGTTCGGCCGCCGTCGGTCTGCGCAGCGGACAGGCGTTCTACGTGTGGTTCAGCGTGCTCAACGTGTTCGGCACCATGGTGTTCTGGGCGCTGGCGTCCGACCGCTTCACCCACGAACAGGGCACACGGCTGTTCGCGCTGATCGCCATCGGCGGCACCCTGGGCGCGATCTTCGGGCCGTGGCTGACGTCGCGGCTCGCGCAGCCGATCGGTGCGTCCAACCTGTTGCCGCTGTCGGCCGTGTTCCTGGCATTGGGCATCCTGTGCGCGCGTCGGCTGATCCGCTTCACACCGGGCCGCAACGACGCGGGCGACGGGACGCAGGAACACCATGCCGATGCGGCGGCGCCGATGGGAGGCGGCGCATGGGACGGCGCCCTTGCGGTCATCCGTTCGTCCTACCTCGCCGGCATCGCCGGTTACGTGCTGCTGCTGGCGGTGATGACCACCCTGGTCTACCTGACCCGCCTGCAGATGGTCGCCGGTGCGAGCGCGGGACAGGACGCGATGGCCGCGCTGCTGGCGGACATCGACATGTGGACGCAGTCGGTGTTCCTCGTGCTGCAGCTTGCGATGGGCACCCGCATCGGCCACCGCGTCGGCCCGGGGCATGCGCTGGTGGTGCTGCCGTTGGCCACCGCGGCGGGATTCGCGGGACTGGCAGCACACGGCGGCATCGCGGTCCTCTACGTGCTGGAAGCGGCGAGCCGCGCGATCCAGCGTGGCATCGCGCGTCCCGCCCGGGAGCTGCTTTTCATGCACCTCGCGCGCGACCATCGGTACAAGGCCAGGGCCTTCATCGATACCTTCGTCCATCGCCTTGGCGATGTGCTCGGCGCGCAGATCGATGCCGTGAGCGGACGCGCGGGTGCAGGGCCGGCAGGCCTGCCGGTTGTCGCCATCCCGCTCGCCACCGCGTGGGCACTGCTCGCGGTCTGGCTGGGGCGACGGTACGACAACGCGCGACGCAAACCCCCGGCAGGAATCGCCCGGCCTTGATGCTCGCCCTGCATCGTGCGAGCGGAACCCATCGCCGTCCGCCGCCCAGCCCACCGCGGGTTACGTCGTAGGACCCGCCGCAGGCGCAAGCGCCGGAGAATCGCTCAAGCTATTGCAGGCACCACCAACGGGGCGAACGGAGAGCGCATCGGTCGATCGCGGCGCAGGACATCCGGACAGCCCATCCCTTCACTCCGCATGGTTGCGCTTGCGGAACCGCGCCGCCTTCTGGCGGTTACCGCACTGCGCCATGCTGCACCAGCGCCGCTTGTGGGACTTGGTACGGTCGTAGAACCACAGGATGCAGTCGGGGTGTTCGCACTGCCGGACCAGGGCGAAGTCGCCCTCCACGAGAAGGTGCGCTGCGGCTTCGGCCACCGGGCCGAGCAGTGAGGCGGCGGTGCCGTTGGCGGGTAGACGGGTCATCGCCCATCCGCCTGCCGCATCCCGCTGCAGTCGCGGCGCGGTCAGATACGCCTCCAGATGCACGTTGAGCGGCTGCACATCGAACGGTTCGCCTGCCTTGCGCGCGGCGATCGCTTCCCGCACCGCCTTGCGCAGGTCGCGGCCGCGTTGCAGCAGGTCCGACGGCGTGTGTTCGCCTGCCGACGCGATGCCCTGCCGCACCAGCCAGCGGTGCACATCTTCCCCGCTCTCCCAGTGATCGATCGCCTGTCCCTGGCTGAGCGCCTCGGTGTTCAGCAGATCCAGGGCCAGGTGATCCCCGACCTGGGGGGCGTCCGGCCTTCCGCCGGTGCCGACACGCGGTGCAACAGCATCCATGGCGAGTAACCTCGAAAAAGATGGTTGACAGGTTATCACGACCGGTCCAGACTGCGGCACGAAGTAACCTTTAAATGCAATTTTCAAAGGTTATTCCGTCAAGCCCTCCTTCCTTTCTGAGATCCGCCATGAACCTCCCGAGCCTTCTGCTGGGGGCCGCCACGCTGGCCAGCACCGTTCCCGCTGGCGCGGCGCAACCCGCCGCCCCGGTCCACTACCGCACCGCCGACATCCAGGGGGTGAGCGTCTTCTATCGCGAATCCGGACCGGTCGATGCGCCTGCGGTTCTCCTGCTCCACGGTTTCGGTGCTTCCTCCCACATGTTCCGGAACCTGATCCCGGTGCTGGCGCAGCGCTACCGCGTGATCGCCCCCGACCTGCCGGGCTTCGGCCAGACGACGGTCGGGCCGGGGGTCGCGTTCGACTACACGTTCGACAACGTGGCGTCGGTGATCGATGCCTTCACGGTCGAGAAGGGCCTGGATCGCTATGCGATGTACGTGTTCGACTACGGCGCGCCGGTCGGCTGGCGACTGGCCGTGGCGAATCCCGGGAAGATCACCGCCATCGTCAGCCAGAACGGCAACGCCTACGAAGAAGGCCTGAGCGAAGGCTGGGCCGACATGCGCAAGGCCTGGGACGCACCGACCGCCGCGAACCGCGAAGCGCTGCGCCGCTTCAATACGCCCGACATGATCAAGTGGCAGTACACCGAAGGCGTCCGCGATACCTCGCTGATCGCGCCCGAGAGCTATCAATTGGCATCCGCCGCGATCGCACGCATCGGCGAGGAACCGCAGATGGACCTGCTTCTGGACTACGGCAGCAATGTCCGGCAATACCCGCAGCTGCATGCGTACTTCCGCCAGCACCAACCCCCGACCCTGGCGATCTGGGGCAGGAACGATCCGTTCTTCATCCCTGCCGGTGCGGAAGCCTACAGGCGCGACAATCCGAAGGCCGAGGTCCATTTCCTCGACACGGGCCATTTCGCCATCGAGACGCATGGCGGCGAGATCGCCGCACGCATGCTCGAGTTCCTGGACCGGCATGTCCGGCGTTGAAATGCCGGCAGGAAGCGGGCGCAGTGTCGCGTCCCGAAGGCGAGGGACGCGGAGGTCCGCAGCGGTCGGAGGTTGCCCCTCCTCCCGCCCCACACCTGCCCTGATCGCGACGCGACGCCACCGGACGCAGGCAGCGCCTGCGGCGCGCGACGGGTGGCCAGGGCGAAGGGCCGGATCAGTTCGCGCCGGCGTGGCGCTCGCCCGCCCGCTCGAACCAGTCCAGGATTTCGGTGCGGGCGTTGCGCCAGTTCCGCTGCAGGCCATGGTCGTCGCCGGGATAGACCAGCAGCTTGTGCGGACGTTCGAGCTGTTGCAGCCGGGCCGCCATCCTGCGCGACTCCTCCACGCTGACGCGATCGTCGGCCTCGCCGTGCAGCAGCAGCACCGGCATGCCGGCGGGCAGCTGCTCCGCCCAGTGAAGCGCGGAGCGCGCGCGCAGCGCGGCGTGCCTGTCGCTGTCGTAGCCGGGAATGCGGGTGCGATACATGCGCTCCATCTCGGGCCGCCACGCCAGGCCCGCCAGCAGGTCCGACGCGCCCCCGATCGTGGCGATGGCGGTGATGTCGTCGCGTCGACGTGCGACCAGATAGCTCATCATGGCGCCGCGGCTCTGGCCGAGCAGGAAGATGCGGCTGCCGTCCACCTCCGGCATCGCCAGCGACAGGTCGATCAGCCGCATGATGTCGTCGACATCCCCGCCGCCGAATTCGTCCGCGTCGCGATACTGGCTGGCCACCACCATGAAGCCTGCCTTGGCCAGGGGCAGCAGCTTCAGGAACACCTGCAGCGAATCGAGCTTGCCGTACGCGCCATTGCCGCCGCGGTTGTAGACCAGCAGCGGCAGCGTGCCCTGCGTCGTCCACGACCGGGGCCTGACGACGTAGCCGGATACGGTGTGCCCGCCGCTCTCATACGACACGATGCGGCAATCGAATGCGGAACGTGCGAAGGCGAAGGTATCGGGAGGCACCAGCGCCTGTAGCCGCGGCATCGAGCGCGCCGGATCATCGAGACGCTGCGCGACCGAATCCAGCCAGCTCCGGTAGTCCGGGGTGGCGTCGAAACAGTCGGTCTCGGAGAGGAAGTCGGCCGGTCCTGCGGCGGGACTGGCCGCGATGGCGGGCAACGCAAAGGCCAATGTCGCCGCGACCGCGGCAATCAGGGTACGAAACATGGAGGGGTTCCCTTTGGGAGAGAAGAGTGGCGATGGAGACGGCGCGCGCCGTCCCGCATCAGTCGTCGGCGGTCAGTGAGGGATCGTGGACCAGCAGTTCGCCGGGCTGGCAGTCCAGTGCGGCGCAGATGGCGTCCAGGGTCGAGAACCGGATCGCCTTGGCCTTGCCGGTCTTCAGGATCGACAGGTTCGCCAGCGTGATGTCGACGCGCGCGGCCAGCTCGGTGAGCGTCATCCGGCGTGCGTGCAGCAGTTCGTCCAGGCGCACGACGATGGCCATGTCAGACCGTCCCTTCCAGGTCCGTGCGCATGCGCGCACCGTGCGAGAACACGCCGGACAGCACGAACAGCAGCACCACGGCCAGCCAGGGCGTGGGCGAGAAGCCGTCCATCTGTCCGGGTATCGACGTCAGCTTGGTGATGGCGAGTACCGCCAGCCGCAGCAGCTCGACGGCCAGCACGCTCCAGGCGATCACGTTCAGGCGTTGCGCGTTCGCACGTACGAAGGCATCCCCGCTCCGCACGGTGTCGATGATCGCCAACAGGCGCCGCAGGATGGTATGGACGATCGCCGCTCCCACGATGCCGATCAGCATGATCGCCCGCATGCCCAGCGGCACCTGCGGATCCAGGGTGGCGAGGTCGAGGCCAAGCGGCTTCCACGGCCAGTCCTCGATGAAGAAGCTGCCGCAGAACAGGGCGATGACGGAGAGGAGGTAGAGCAGGTTGAGGACGGTCAGCCCGAGGATGATCGGTCGGGTGACGGCGAGGGCTCGGGCGGGCATACGACTCATGGATCGCTCCAGGCGGAATGTTGTTAAACGATACATGGCATATCGTATAACGATAAATATGCGGGAAGTCATGGTAGCCGCACGCCCCGCTCGCCCGGACGACGCCGTGGCGAGGAGCCTCTTCCCGTGGCGCAGGCGGGCGCGGGATCGGGCGGAAGACCTGGCTTGCCGGGAATGCGGCGCAACAGCGAGGGGTTCGATCACACAGACCGAAGCACGCGCAGGGTTGATCGCCCTGGCTGACACGGCGGTCGGGTAGCGCGCCGCCGGATAGGCGCTGCCTATCCGAAGAGTGCGCCTATTTCATGGCCTCGAGCGGGATGAGTACGAGCCAGACGAGGGCAAGCGCGAGCCATACCCATCGCCACGCCCCCATGCGCCGCCATGCGAGTCGCCAAGGACCGGGATCAGGCGTCATGTGGTCTCCGTTTGCGCGCCGACCGTAACTGATCCGCGACGCGCAATCCGTAGAGGTAGACCCCGGTAAAGCTGAGCGCCGTCAGTGCAGCGCCGAACAGGAACCAAATCAGACGCACGGGCCACCCACCGAACGAACCGAAATGCAGCGGGTCGGCCATCTCGGCGATGCGCTGGTGCACGCTCATGTCGCGGCCGTCCTGCAGGTCGAGCAGGCGGCCATCGCGCAGATCGAAGCCTGCCGCGTTCGCGCGGTCGCGCACGAGCCAGGCCTGTGCCTGGCCTTCGATGAGCAGGCCGGTGCCCGCCATGCTGGGCTGCACGCCGGCCACCTGCAGTTCGGGCCAGCGCTGCTGCAGCGCGGCCACGGCGCGGTCGATGGCCGCCCGATCGGCGTGGGCGGGCGCATCGCGCTTGCCGTCGCCGGGCAGGGCGATCTTCGGCGGCGGCTCGGCCTTCCCGCCCAGCGATTCGACCAGATACCACCCACCGGTGATCGCGATCAGGGCCACGAACCAGAGGCTCCACACGCCGCACAACCGGTGGATGTCACCCCAGAAGCGGCGTGGACGGTCCGCACGCGGCCAGCTGAAGAAGCCGCGCCACCAGCGCTTGTAGATGAAAAAGCTGCTGATCAGGGAGAGCAGCAGCGGGATCGACAAGGCCGCCACCAGCGGCACGCCGTACTTGACCGGCAGCATGAGGTGGCGATGCGTGTTGCGCAGGAAACGGTGGGCGTTGAACCAGTGGGTATCGCCGGTCACCTTGCCGGTATACGGATCGACCCAGACGAAGCGCAGTTTGCCCTCATCGGTGCGCATCTGGGCGCGTGCGGCAAAGCGCGACGCATGCGGTGCGGTGAGTCCCTGCAGTTCCCAGGTGGGATGGGCACGCTGCACGGCGTCCACCATCGTGCCCCAGCTCGCACGCTGCTCGCTGGGCACCACGCGCATTTCCGCATGCAGCAGCCAGTCCAGTTCCTGCGCGAACACCGCCAGCGTGCCGGTGAGGCAGATGAAGCCCATGAACAGGCTCAGCTTGAGTCCTATCCAACTGTGCAGATCGAACCAGCGACGTCGCGTGCCCGCCCTGGCCGACGGCGTAGGCAGGGAGGCGGCTGCGGTCGCTGGCGGCGGCGCGTGCATGGCGTGATCAGAAGGTATAGGCCGCCTGCAGGTACAGCCGTCGCGGTTCACCCGGGAAGTGGCCGTTGCGCTCGATGAAGCCGCTCGCCGCGTAGACCTTGTCGAACAGGTTCTTGATGTTGGCCTGGAACTTCCAGTCGCGCCATTGCGTCTGCCAGCTCAGGTCGAAGATCGTGTATGGCTTGACCCGCTGTCCGTCCAGGCTGATGCGCTCGTCGGTGTAGTCGGCGCCGAACCCGATGGCCGACGCGATGGCGGGAAGGTCGTAGCGCGTCCACAATCCCAGCTTGTTGCGCGGTGCGTTGGCGAAACGGTCACCCGACGCATTGGTGATACCGTTGCTGCCGGCATCGACCACCCGCGCATCGTTGTACGCATAGGCCAGGCTGATTACCCAGCGGTCGGTCACGTCGGCCAGGAGGTCGACTTCCAGTCCCTCGCTGCGCACCAGTCCCAGCGCCGCCAGCTGGTTGACGCCGTCCACCACCTCCCCGGTCGCCTGCACGATGTTGCTGCGCTCGATCCGGTACAACGCGGTATTAAGCGTCAGCCGCCCCTCGGCCAGCAGCGTCTTCAGGCCGACTTCCCACTGCCGGCTCTGCTCCGCATCGAACGGCCCGCCCGCGGCCGGGTTCTGGTTGCCGGTGGCCTGCGGCACGAAACCGCTGGCCACGCTGGCGTAGGCGTTCAGGCCGTCGCGCAGCACGAAGGTGCTGCCCAGGCGCCAGCTGACGTCGTGGCCGTCCACGCGGGCGCCCGCGATCAGGTCTTCGTCTTCGAAGCCGTCCCAGCGCAGCCCGGCCAGCACATACCAGCGCGGCGTCACCGTCACCTCGTCCTGCAGATAACCGCCGTAGCGCAGGCCGCGCGTGCGCGTGTCGCGCCAGGGCAGTCCGGCGAGGTCGTAGTCCCGGTACGACGTGACGCCGTAGACCGGATCGAACAGGTCGATGCCCGGTACCGGGCCGGCGTTGCGCGGAAGGTCCGCGCTGTTGGCCGTCTGTGCGCGGAAGTCGGCATCGCCACGATAGTAGTCGGCGCCGAACAGCAGCTTGTGCTCGATGTTTCCGGTGGCGAAACGCCAGACCGCGTTGCCATTGGCGGCATAAGCGTCGTTGTCGCGGTACTGGTTGCGCAGCTGGCGCGTCATCCATTCGGCAGTGCCGTCGCCGTCGCGATCGATCAGTCCCATCGGCTCGTGGTAGATCTGGTGCTCGCTGTTCTCGAACCAGCGGGCGGCGAAATCCACATCCCACGCCTGTGACGGCGAGAAGCGATACTGCGCAAGCACCACCTTGGCCTGCATGTCGAGGAAGTCGGTGGCCTCGTTGTGGTTCCAGCGGCGACTGGTGAGGAACGCGCCGTTGTCGTTCACGGGCACGCCGCGCAGCCGGTTGCCGCCGAGGGTCTGGGTGATATCGGTGTACTGCAGAATCAGCTCGCCCGTCTGGCCGACATCGAAGGCGACAGACGCGTCGCCGATCACGCTCTGGCTGTCGGCATTCCAACGCACGCCCTCCTCGCCGTCGGCATAGGCGCCGAGCCGGTAGCGCACGTTGCCGGTTGAGGTGACGGGCCCGGTAGCTTCCATCGAACCGGCGACGAAATCCTCGTTGCCGGCCTGCAGCTCCACCCGTCGCTGCGCCTTGGCCTGCGGCTTGCGGGTGACGTAGTTGATGACGCCGCCGGCATCGCCGCCGCCGTACAGCGCGCCGGCCGGCCCCTTGAGCACTTCCACCCGCTCGATGTTGAACAGCTGTGGGACCGAGAAGCCGGCATAGGGATCGCCGCGCAGGCCGTCGTACAGCACGTTCTCCTGGCGGAAACCACGCAGGGTGACGCCCGCGTAGCTGAAGAAGCTGATCCCGCTGATGCTGCGGTAGAGATCGGTCACCTGGCGCGCGGCCTGGTCGTCGATCAGCTCGCGCGGCATGACCTGCACCGACTGCGGGACCAGGACGAGCGGCGTATCCGTGCGGGTGCCGACGGCCGCGTCGTCGGCCTTGTACAGCGTCTGCGCCCGCCCCAGCACCTGGACCGAATCCAGTTCCGTCACATCGGAGGCCGGCACCGCCTCAGGCGCGGATTGGGCATGAGCCTGAAAGAACGCCAAGGACAGGGCCGTGGCCAACATCGTTTGCTGAATTGAGCGAAGCTGCATGAGGGGGATTGATGCGAATGATTATCAACACCAGTCTACCACCTAGCCCCGTCAATGGCAGCAGGTCCCGCGGAAAGGCGCCCTCGGATGGCGCCGATCCGCACGCGATGAGCTCCGAATGCCCCCTCCAGGAGAGGCCGATCAGACAGGCCTTACAGGTCGACTACGGGACGGAAGCTGACGTGGCGCCAGCGCATGACGCACGTCGAGCGCCAGGCGATTGCAGTCAAGGACTGTGCGCCGGCCGGATCGATTCCCGAACGTTTTTCAGATATCGGTAGAGCAATGCACGGGAGATGCCCATCCTGCTGGCGACGGCGGGTGCGGCGTTGCGTATATCCAGGATCCCGGCCTCGTGCAGTCGGGCAATCAGGGTGAGGCGTCCCGACGTATCCAGTGCCCTGACTGACATCCCCTGCTCGGTTTCATGGTTGCTGACGATGCGCTCCAGCACTTGTCGCCAGTTATCGTGGAAGAAGCTCTCCGGCTCCGGGGACGGGGGCAGGAAGGCCAGTGTCCCAAGGCTCTCGCGGACGCGCTCCAACATGCCTACATCGAAATTGATGCAGAGCATTCCGTGTGGATGTCCCTTCTCATCGCGCAACACCGCCGTCATGCACCGCATGTTGCGGCCATCCGCCTGGGTCTTCCGGTAGGGGCCGATCATCTGATGCGTCAGCGCCTCGTCCGGAAAGCGATCGCCGCTGGAGCTGTCGCCCACCTTGCGCTTGGAGATCGGATTGGCGATGTGAGCGATCTTCATCGTCAGAAGATCGTGGACGACGACTTCGACATGAGGCCGGAACAGCGCCGCTATCGCATCGGCGACAGGGAAATGCGGCGCAAGGGCCGCGGCGCGAGGGGAACGATTCGGCATTTCAGTATGTGGCGGTCCGCAGAAAGCGGGCAGCGTGCCTGATCGAGGCGATCTTTTCAAATAGTCTCTTGTTTACAATCTGTCTATATGCACCTATCGTACGTGCCCCGGATGTCTGGGCGACGACAGCGAGGCATGACGAAGTGGAAAGCGATAAAGGTCCTGGTGTCATCTCCCGCTACCTGGCTCTGATCCTTTGCGCGCTGATCATGGCGGGCGCGGCATCGGCAGCAGGTGGTCGTCCGCAGTGGGGGCTGCCGCTTTCCGAGACACCGACACCGCAAGACCGCAGATTCGACGGCACGATACGCCTGGAGGTCGATGCCAGCGATCTGAATCGCTGGGTCTTCCGTGTCCGGGAAACCATTCCTGTGCAGATGCCGGGCAGGACAACCCTGCTGTACCCGGCGTGGGAACCATCGAGCCACGCGCGTACGCTGTCGGCGGCAAATTTGGCCGGGCTGATGATGTTTGCCGGCTCGCAGCGTCTGGAGTGGCGGCGGGATGAGCTCGAAATGCACGCCTTCCACCTCGATGTGCCTGAAGGTGTCGACGACATCACTGTCGAGTTCCAGTACGTCGTCAGGCCGGGCGACGCGATCCTAGGCCCCGATCTGGTCGCGGTGCAGTGGCAAAGGCTGCTGCTCTACCCCGCAGGCTGGTACGCAAGCAACATCCCCGTCCAGGCCGCTGTTCGTCTCCCGAGCGGCCTGCATGCGGTTTCTTCATTGCGTGCCGAAGAAGCCTCCGACGGATCGGTGAGGTACGCGGTCACGACGTTGGACACGTTGCTGGACGCGCCGGCGATAGCGGCCAGACATGTCCGCACTTACGACATGGGCCCGGCCGGACAGCCCGCCTTCCGGCTGAGCCTGCTGTCGGATAGCGGGGAAACTCCGGATCTGACGGATCGGGACGCGGCCGACATGCGCCGCATGCTGCGGGAAACCCACGCGGTATTCGGCCGAGCGCCCTACGCAAGGTTCGAGGCCATGGTGATCCTGAGCGACGCGTTCCCTCCCGGGGGCATTGAGCACGCCGGTTCGGCTGAAATCCATCTCCCTGCGGATTACTTCCGGGACCGTTCCCGCCAGCTCAACAACCTCGACCTGATCGTCCACGAGCACGTGCACGCATGGAACGGCCGCTTCCGCGTGCCGGTCGGACAATGGACGCCGACACCGAACACCCCGATACGCAACGGAATGCTGTGGAGCTACGAGGGTCAGACCGAGTTCTGGGGGCGAGTGCTGGCGGCCAGGAGCGGTCTCCGCAGCCATCAGGAGACGCTGGACAAGCTCGCACTGGATGCGGCCAACGTCGAGGCGGCGAACGGCCGGGCGTGGAAGACGCTCCGCGACACCACCAATGACCCGCTCTACATGTCGGGCCGCGCGGCGGTGTGGCCGGAGTGGCAGCGCCGCAAGGACTACTACACCGAGGGAGTCCTGCTCTGGCTGGAGGTCGACATGATGCTCCGCGATGGTTCCGGCGGCCGATACGGCTTGGACGACTTGGCTGCCGCGTTCTACTCGGCCGACCTCGGGCCAGGTCCGCACACGTACACCTTCGATGATCTCTGCGCCGCCCTGCACAGGATGGTGCCCATCGACTGGTCGAAACATGTCGACGAACGGCTCGACACGCACGTGCCACTGGTACTGGGCGGCCTGGGTCGCGCCGGCTGGGAACTGGTCTACGACGACACACCGACGGCCACGTTTCTGCAGAATGAGGCGGAGATCGGAGGCTACGACGTGCGCCACTCGATTGGCATGGTGGTCGACACGCACGGAAGGGTGCAGTCGGTCATCTGGAACAGTCCGGCGTTCCGCGCAGGTATCGGCCCCGGTGCAGTGCTGGAGGCGATCAACGGCGAAGCGTTTTCCCGTGAAGCGCTGTTGAGCGCAATCAGGAAAAGCGTCGACAGACGCGTCGCCGTGCGGATCCGTCAAGGTGGGGATCGATACGACCTGGAGATCGACTATGACGGAGGCACTCGCTATCCGCATCTGCGCAGAATGCGCGACCGCCCTGACCGGCTGACGCGCCTCCTGACGTCACGATCACCGTAGAAGTCGCTCTCTCACTTTGACGAGGTGACTGGGGAGGCGTGAGCCAACGACTCCCAGAATCTTGTGGACTTCAACGTAAGTGCAAACGCTTCGACGGCATTGGTGGCCCACCAGCAATCGAACAATTCACTCAAGTGGCTGTATTTGTTAGCTAAATGGCAGGCGGCAGAACAACCTGCCTCACTTTCTGACTCACTTCCGAAAAGGCAGCCTTCGGCCGGTACCGGACGTCTCGGGATGACCCGTCCTGTCCGGCGTCAACCTGGCCCATGTCCGCGCCTGGGCGAAAACCCCTTTGCAGGCACCCACTCACCTAGACCCCCAGCTCACGTCGGGGAGCCTAGGGTGGCCGCATGCGCCGTTTCGTACAAGCCATCGCAGACGTGGATCAACTGGCCAGTACTCTGCCCGCGGCCATCGCGCAGGCCATCGTGGACACTCCGGCGCACTACAACATTAGCAAGGGGAAGCCTGCGGTTGTCGTCATAATGTCCGACGACCGCCTTGTGCTACTGAGCGAGATGATCTGGGGACTCGTCCCTCGCTGGTCCAAGGAACCGTTCACGTCTTACACGACCGTTACCGCGCGAGTGGATCGCGCGCCGAAGAGCCGCATCTTTGCCCAAGCCTGGCAGACGCGACGCTGCCTGGTACCGATGAGCGGCTACTTTAAGTGGGACCGTCAGCGGAAACCGCCCTGGCCCCACTTCATCCAGCGACGCGATGGCGGCGCTCTGCTGGCAGCCGGCCTTTGGGAAGAGTGGAAAGGCGAGGACGGGACGTCGCTGTTGAGTTTCACCCTTCTGACAGCGCCCAACCCGGCGATCCCTGCACCGCTGACGCAGGACGGACCGGTCTTCCTGGAGGGCGCGCCCGCCGTGCGCTGGCTGAGTGGCTCGTTATCCAGTCACCGTTCGCTGTTGCGGCGCGCACAGCGACCCGTGCTGGAAAGCTACACGGTGAGTCGCGAGATCGCGAGAACCGAAGTGGACGCGTACACATTGCTGGAACCTGTCGATCCGGAAGCGGAGGTCCCCCTATCGATGCATCCCAGGGAAGACGAGGATCCTTGGGACGAGGGATGACATTGCGGTAAATCGCATCCCGAGGCCGGAAGCCGACCGCCTCGCTGCATGCAGGTGCTACGACCGCGCAGTTGCGGATCATGCGTGTCCGTCTGCCTGCCTCAACCACGCCATGAACTGTTCCAGCGGCGCGGGGCGCGCGATGTAATAGCCCTGCGCATGATCCACACCGTGCTCTGCCAGCCACGCATATTCCTCGGCCCGCTCGACCCCCTCGGCGATGATGGTCAGTCCCAGCCCCCTTCCGAGGGCGACCAGCGCCCGGCAGATCGACGCATTCCCGACATCCTCGTCGACATGGTCGACGAACCTGCGATCGATCTTCAGGTGATCCAACGACAGGTCCCGCAGGTAGGCCATGCTGGAGAAGCCGGTTCCGAAGTCGTCCACCGATACGCAGACGCCGTCGCCCTGCAACTCCTCCATCGCGTGCTTGGCCACTTCGGGGCGCCGGAGCATGGCGCTTTCGGTCAGCTCCACGTGCAGGGCGCCGCGCGCCAGGCCGTAGCGCGCGCTGGCATCGCGGATCAGGCGGGGAACCGAGGCCGCCATGAACTGTACAGCCGACACGTTCACCGCAACCGCGACCTCCGGAAAGCCCGCAGCGGACAGCACGGACTGTGCCCTTGCCGCCTGGTCGATCACCCACTCGCCTATCGGCACGATCAGCCCGGACTCCTCACTCAGCGGAATGAAGCTCGCCGGAGACACATAGCCCTCCTGCGACCGCCAGCGCAGCAGGGCTTCGGCGGCCACGACGCGTCCATCGTACACACGACGGATGGGCTGGAAGTGCAGCTCGAACTCGTCGCGCGCAAGCGCGCTTCGCAGCTTGCCGACTGTCGCGATCCGCTTGTTCGCACTCTCGGCCAGGGCATCCGTGTAGTGCATGATCGGCGCGTTCTCGGTTCTGGCATGCAGGGCCGCCAACGCCGCATGGCTCACGACCTCCTCGGCCGGCTGATCGGAGCGTTGCTGGAACGCGATGCCGATCCATGCTTCGATCCGGTGGCTGCCCGATTCGGAAACGACGGGTGTCTCGAGCACCGCCCGCAATGCATCGACCGCCGCGTCCCACTCGACGCTGGGCACCGCGGCCAAGAAGACGTTTGCCGGCCTGTACGCGATCGCGCGCGCCGCTCCCACCGAGCTCGACAGGCGCCGTGCCACCTCCAGGATGATCCCATCGCGTGCACGCGGACCCAGTGTGGAGGCGACCAGATCGAGTTCCCTTATCTGCAGATGGATCACCGCATAGGCGGCATCGGGCTCTTCCGGCCCGATCGTGTCCAGTGCCTTCAGGAACGCGCGCACGTTCGGCAGTCCCGTCACTTCGTCGTGCGCGGCACGCCACGCGAGATCCGCCTCGTAGGCCACGCGCTCGCTGACGTCCTCGGCCAGCACCAAGCGCGCGTCGCGGCCGTCGAAGCGGATACTGCTGCTGTGGATGCGCACATGCATCTCCCGCCCGTCCCGGGTCCTGTGCAGCCAGACACGATCCGCATCGCGCGGTTCGGAACGATCGTCCACGCTCGCGCGCGCGGCCGCGCTCTCATGGGAAGGACGGATCTCCAGGATCGTCATGGCGAGGAACTCCTCGCGCGTATACCCATAGCGCCGGATCGCGGCGGCATTCACCGCGAGAAACCGCAGACTGTGGATGTCGAAGACCCAGAACGGCAACGGATTCAGCTCGAACAGCTCGCGGAACTGCGCTTCTGCGCGCTCCACTTGTTCCTCCTGGTGGCGGCGCTCGGTGATGTCCATGACCGTCCCCGTCATCCGTGGGGCTTCGTCGCCATCGTGTACCGGCGCGCCCTGCGCACTGATCCAGCGCTGCCGTCCGTCAGGCAGCAGGATGCGGTATTCGGCATGGAACGGCTTGCCTTCATTCCAGGCGCGGGCGAAGTCCGTCTGCACCTGCGCCCGGTCGCTCTCGTGCATCCGCTGGAAGAACGCTTCCAGCGGCAGCGGCCCGGAGACGGCAGGAAAGCCGAACAGACGCGCGGCGTGATCCGAGGCCTGCACCTGCTCGCTGTTTCGCTCCATTGCCCATACCCCCGTCTGCGACGCCAGCTGGGCTTTGGCCAGCCAGTCCGCATGTCGCGACAACGCATCGTGGGCGCGATCACGGGCGGCCTCCAGACGGGAAGACTTTCGCAGCAGGTAAAGCGTGACTGCCCAGTACAGCAGCAGCAGACTGACGGCGATCGCCGCTTGGGTGCGCCATGGCGCAAGCGCTTCACGCTTGGCCAGCCCCGCCGCGACCACGAACGGGTAGCCGCTGGTGGACGAGAAGCTGGCGAACCGTTCCACCCCATCGAGCTGGCTCACGAGGTCCTGTTGGACCGTCGATCCCGGCAACAGTGTGGCAGGGACGGGCACGCGCTTGCCCACATGCGCGCCGCTAGCGCCCCGGCGCGCAAGAACCGTTCCTTGAGGGGAAAGAATGCCCACACTGCCCTGCTCGCCGACGTCGAGATCCTCGAGCATCCTCTGCAGTTCTGAGGTACGCAGGCGTGCCACCAGCCAGTTCCTTTCCGGGGTCTGCAGCATCAACGGTACGATCGGCTCGGTGCGGCCCGTATGCACCAGCGGTCCGACACGCAGCGCCGACGCCGTCGCGTTCGCGTCGATGTCCGGCAGCGTGTCGTCTCCTAAGGGGCTGACACCGCGGTAGAGGGCGCGTCCGTCCCGCCCGTACAGATCGATATCCTGCAGCTCCGCATGGCGCGCGATCACGCCGCGGATTTCGCCCGACAGATCCCAACGCTCCCGGTCGCCCCGGTCGTCCGCATATCCGTCGGCGACCACCGCCATGCCACGCAGCGCGCGTTCGAGATTGCGTATCTCCAGATGAAGCAAACGGTCGACGCCTACCGTGACCGCCATGCTCTGGCGTCGTGCGGCTTCGATACGCGCAGCACGATCCAGCAGGATAGCCAGCAGCAGGCCGACGCTGATCACCAGCCCCAGCAAGACACCGACCAGACGCACCACCTTCATGCGCGCCAGCCCCGCAGCCGGCGATCGCCTCTTCAGCCCCATCGAACCCCGCTCCCTGTCCCCCCCGCCTCGCGGCCATGCCCGGGCTCTGCCTTGCCTGTCCGGGCGCCGCCTTCCGTCGCAGCGATGACCACGACCTCGTAGCGGTCGCGGCCCTTCTGTTTTGCTTTGTACAGCGCCTCGTCGGCCGCTGACAACAGATCGTCCTGGCTTGCAGGGCCGTGCGCGAAGGCGATGCCGATGCTGGTGGTCACGGTCAGCATGCGCTCACCGATGCGGATCGGCGCCCTGACCGCGGCCAGTACCTTGCGCGCGATGCCGGTGGCGCTCGTCGTGCCGATGTCACCCTCCAGCAGTACGACGAACTCGTCTCCACCCAATCGCACCACCAGGCCAGCCACGCCGACCTGACGCTGGAGCCGCTGCGCGAAAGCGCGGATCACGCCGTCGCCCGTCGCGTGGCCATGGGTGTCGTTGATGCCCTTGAAGTGATCGATGTCCAGGAAGAACAGCGCCACCGCGTGGCGCTCCGTACCCAATCCCGTGATGGCCCGCGCCAACTGCTGCTCCAGCTGTCGCCGATTTCCGATGCCGGTCAGTGCATCGATCATGGTCAGTCGCTGCAGGTCCGCGCGGCTGGCTTCCAGCGCACGCTCGGCAGCCACGCGCTTGCTGATGTCGCGTCCCGACAGGATCAGCACGGCGCCCCCGGTCGGATCCGGCGGTGCGGCGCGCATGACGACTTCCGTCCATACGAAGTGCCCGCGTTTGTGCCGCACGCGGTAGCGATGCGTCTGCGGCAGGCCGGACGCCACGACTTCGCGCATCGCCTGTCGCTGCGCTTCGCGATCGTCCGGATGCAGCAGGTCCCAGCGGGTCCCCAGCATCTCTTCGGGCATCCATCCGAGCATGTCGAGCGCCGAGGGGGACACATAGGTCCGTTCACCCGAGGCATCCAGGCGCACGACCAGGTCACCCGAAAAATCGGCAAGCAGGCGGTACCGCTGTTCGCTTTCCCGCACACGCGCGGTCAACCGATCCCGCTCCGCCATGGCCAACGCCACCGGAATGGTGATCAGGCATCCGCCGGCCAGGTAAAGCTGCAGCAGCGCGGTCCGCCATGCCGGCTCGACCACCTCCGTCCAGGGATCATGGCCGGCCACCGTGCTGGCCACGGCGATGAACGCGAACAACGACACGCCTACCGCCGCACCGCCGAACCGGTAGCGGAAGGCCACCATCAGCAGGGGAAGGTAGGTGAGGAACAGGACGGGATAGCGGAAGCGGAATGCCAGGCCCACGCCCCCCACGAGCAACACCATGCCCAGCACGAAGCCGACGCGGCGCCCGGGGGGCACCAGCGCCCGGATCCCCTTCACGTGGACCACCCATGCCGTCGTCCCCACGATCACCATGCCGAGCACATGAGCGCCGTACCAGGCCAACCACGTTTCCAGCGTCGCGGCGCCAGAGAAGGCGCGGTAGACCGCAAGTGCCAACAGGCCCGATATCGCACAGCCCGCCAGCGTGCCGACCGTCGCGACACGCCCGACATGCCCCCAGTGCCGGGGATCCCGGGCGTCCGGGATGGCACGCCGCATGAAGACCGCAACGCACAGCACTTCGGCCAGATGGCAAACCGCAAGGAAGACGGCAGGCATCAGACGTGTACCCGCCAGCACCTGACCCGCCGCGTCGGCCGAAAGCGCCACCAGGCATGCCATGGGCCACGTCGACCGTGGCCTCATCAACAGCCACGCACACAGCACCCCGGCCGGTATCCAAAGGGCGGGAACATCACCTGTCCCGTCGGCCCAGCGGGTGGATTGCCACGCACCCGCTCCCACCAGGCCCGCCAGCCACGCCGTGTCCGCGCTTCCGTCCCTGAGCCGCCAGATGGACATGTCAACGTCCTGTCGTCTTGGACATCCCGGCATCCTCGCGCCGCGCCCGTTTACGCGGCGTAGACACGGGCCGCCTGCCTCACCACCCGCACATGCCCCAACAGTCCGGGCCGCGCTTAGGGTATCGCCGCCTGCATGGCCTCGAGCAACTGCCTGAGGCGATAGGGCTTGCTCAGGAAGGTGACGTTTTCGGGCAAGGCAGGAAAGTGCGACAACGGATGGCCCGACGTCAGGATGATGCGCAACGGCATGTGCGCACGCGATGCCTCGACGGCGACATCGATGCCTGAGACGCCTCCCGGCATGGCGATATCCGATACCAACACATCGAAAGCGCCACCACCTCGCAAGTGCGACAGGGCAACCGCGCCGGAGCGCGCACCGGTGACGTGCATACCGTGGGCATCAAGCCCTTCCGAGACAATCTCGAGGAGATCGACCTCGTCTTCCACCAGCAGCACCCGGATCATTCGCTCGTGCTCCCGACCGGCAGATGCACGTACACCGTCGTGCCGTTCCCCGGTTCGCTGTCGAGGGAAGCGAAGCCGCCGGACTGCAGGGCGAACCCGAATATCTGGCTCAAGCCCAGTCCGCTGCCCTTGCCGATATCCTTGGTGGTGAAGAAAGGCTCGAAGACCCGCTGCTGCAACTCCAACGGAATTCCTGTGCCAGTGTCCTGGACGCTGACGCACACCATGTCCTGTGCCGCGTGCTCCGTCGCTGCCGGCATGGCGGTATGTGCACGCCAGGTCCGGATGAGGATTTCGCCGCCCTCGGGCATGGCGTCGCGGCTGTTGATGACCATGTTCAGGATGGCGGCTTCCAGCTGCGACCTGTCGACCTGCAGGACGGGCAACCCGGGGGCCAGATCGAAGCGGAGTTCGATGTTTTCCGGACAGCTGCGGCGCATCAGGTCCGCCAGCTCGAGAATGAGGCGATTGAGGTCGTGCGGTTGCGGCGTCAGGTTCTGTCCCCGTCCGAACGTCAGCAGCTGGCGGGTCAACAGGGCACCCCGCTCTGCGGCTCGCAACGCGGCATCCACGTTCCTTGTCAGCCGGGGATCGTGACTGACCCGCATCGTGATCAGTTCCAGCGCATTGATCACGACGCCGAGCAGATTGTTGAAATCGTGTGCGAGCCCCAGGGTCAGCTTGCCGATGGCTTCCATCTTCTGCGCCTGCAGCAGGGACGCCTCGGCCTCGCGCAGGCGTTGCTGTGCCTGTACCCGCTCGGTGATGTCGCGGGTCACCTTCGCATAGCCGACCAGTTCATCGCCCACCCAGATCGGGTCGATGACGACGCTGGCGAAGAAGCGGGTGCCATCCTTGCGCAGACGCCAGCCTTCCGCGGAAAAGCGACCGTCATTCCGGGCCGCGTCCAGCCCACGTTGCGGCAAACCCGCGGCCACGTCTTCGGGCGTATAGAAGCGCGAGAAATGGGTGCCGACGATGTCCTGGGGCGAATAGCCCTTGATGCGCTGCCCGCCCGGATTCCACGTCTTCACGTATCCATCGGGGTCGAGCATGTAGATCGCGTAATCGGTGACGCTGTCGAGCAGCAGACGGAACTGGGTCGCCTCGTCCGACAACGGGCCACGTGGTCCCAGCATCGGCTCGTCAACTTGATTCATGACGATCGACGGTAAGTATGCGGACGTGAATGCAATGTGGGTATGCGGCACCGCAAAATGAACTATCGGGGTCCGCGTTCCTCCCGCGAACGCGTCCGGTGATCGCTGACCAGCGAACTGACGACGATGCCGGCACCCAGCGCCACACCCAGCAGGAACAGCAGCAATGCGACGACGGGATAACCCCACAGCGTATGCGCGGACGGCACGCGCATCATCATCGCCGACGCCAGGATGAGCGCCGCCGTGATGACGCCTACCGAGATGCGATTGGCGATCTTCTGGAGATTCTCCATCAACCGCGACTCCTCCAGACCGGTCAGACGCATCTGCAGGCGATTCTCGGCCACCAGCGAGAGGATGTCCGACACCTTTCGCGGGCCGTCGCGCAGCAGCGCCTGCACTTCCATCATCTCGCTGGCCAGGCTGGGCGATGACAGCGATTTGCGCAGGCGGGCACGCATCACGTGCTGCAGTTGGTCTTCCACCACGCGCTGCGTATCGAGCGCCGGCGCCAGCAGATGGCAGGCCGTATCGAGATTCAACAGTGTCTTGCCGAGCAGGCTCAGTTCCGGCGGCGGCCGCAGTCCGCATTGCATGGCGATGCGCACCAGGTCGAGCACCACCCGTCCCTCGGACATCGACGATTGGTGCGCGCCGTAACGCGCGATCAGCTGGCCCACTTCCCGCAGGAACTTCGGCTCGTCGTAGTCTTCCAGGCGAATGCCCAGTGCGATGCACTCCTCGGCGACCTGCTCGCCGCGCCCGTCCACGGCGGCGAACAGGAGTTTGAGCAGCCGATCGCGCTGGCGCGGCGGCACATTGGCGACCATGCCGAGATCGAAGACCGCCAGGCGACCGTCCTCGGTCACCCTCAGGTTGCCCGGGTGCGGGTCCGCGTGGATCTCGCCGTGCACGAACATCTGGTCCAGATAGCCGCGCAGCAGATCCTCCGCCAGCGGGGTCATGTCCTGCTCGGTACGTCGCAATCCGGAAATCTCGTCCACCCGACGCCCGTCGGCCAGCTCCATGGTCAGCACGCGCTTGGCCGTGTAGTCCCACACCGGCGCCGGCACCCACAACTGTCGGAACGGCGCCAGGTGCTCGCGGAAACGCTCCAGGTTCTCCGCCTCGGCGACATAGTCCAGCTCGGCCGTCAGCGAGCGGGAAAACTCCCCGAGCCACTCGGAGAAACGCACGTGGCGTCCGATGTCGGTGAACCGGTCTGCGGTGCCGGTGATGCCGCGCAACAGGTCCAGGTCCGCCATCAGCTGCTGCGCCACGCCGGGCCGCTGCACCTTGACGGCGACCTCGCGCCCATCGCGCAGTCGCGCCCGGTGGACCTGCGCCAGCGACGCGCACCCCAGCGGCACCTCCTCGAAACTGGCATAGGCCTTGTTGATCCTGACACCCAGCGCGTCTTCCACCTGCTCCCGGATCACCTCGAAAGGCACCGGCGTGACATCCTCCTGCATGCGTTCCAGCGCGGACGCATAGGCCGGCGGCACCAGATCCGGACGCGTGGACAGCATCTGGCCCAGCTTCACGAACGTCGGTCCGAGCGCCTCGAGCTCATCGGCGAACTGCTCGGGACTTCCATCATCGTCGCCACCCTCGTCGAGCATCGTGGGCTCGAGCGAGAGGCCGTTGAACACGCCCGATTTCCTGTACCGGAACAGGAAGCGCAGGATCGCGGCCCGGCGCGGCAGTTTGCCTTCGACGGGCGCGGAGGTGGCTGAATTCATGGCGTCTCCACGCGTTTTCGCAGGCGATGTTTTTCGCCTGCATGCGGTGATCGTGGAGTGAACGGACGACACCATGTCCCCGCAAGGATCAGGATGCCGCGGACGCACGTTACAGTGCGCCCGGGCCATCACCTGCTATGCGACCGCGGCAGAGAGCGCCTTCAGCACGTCATCCACGCATGCAGGCTTGGTGATCCAGGCGGCACTGGCGTGACGCGAGGGAGCGATGTCGGGCTCGTAGCCCGTGAGGAACACGATCGGCACGCCAAGCGACACCAGAGCGTCCGCCAATCTGAAGCACGGCCTGCCATCCAGGTCCAGATCCAACAGCGCGACCGTGGGAGGTATCGTCATCGATGCCTGGAACGCGGGGTAGGCGCTGGCGAACGGGCCGAGCACGCTGGCGCCCTCGCCTGTCACCAATTCACGATTCCTGTCCGCGATGAGATAGTTCTCCTCCACGATCAGGACACGCTGTCCCGACAGCAACAGTCCATCTTGCTGACTGCCTGCGGTCGCGCATTCCATCGACATGTTCATGACCCTGCTCCTTGGGTGTATGGACGTCGACTATGGCACGCTGCCTGAAGAGACGCGTGAAAAACGCACCGCGGTCCGATGAAAGGTTCCTGCGCCACTGTACACACGTTACGCTTTACGCTGCTTTCACTCGACACATCGGTAGATTCAGGCCCACGGAACTCGCCGGAGTGTGAGGCCCGCTTCTCACTCCTGGATCGGGAAGATCGCCGTAGGTACTGCAATGCCGATCGATGATGACCGCGGCACGCGCGGGGAAATGGCACGGCGCGTCGTCGAATTCGATTGGAGCGCTACGCCGCTGGGCGGGCGGGACGAATGGCCTGCGCATCTGCGCAGCATCGTGGACGTGATGCTGGGGCACGGGTTCCCGATGATCCTGCTGTGGGGCAAGGACCTGGTACAGATCTACAACGATGGCTATGCCGCCATCATGCGTGAGAAACACCCGGCCGGACTGGGCCAACCCACTGCCGAGTGCTGGCCTGAGGTCTGGCATATCAATGCGCCTATCTACGACAGGGTTTGGCAAGGCGATACGGTCACGTTCGAAGACAAGCCGTATCCCTTGAAGCGCGGGAGTATGGTGGAAGACACCTGGCTGACCCTCACTTATTGTCCGGTGCGCGGAGCCGACGGCACGGTGGACGGCATCCTGGTGACGATGCTCGACACCAGCCTCGGCCAGCGCGCGCGCATCGCCCGCGACGCCAGTGAGGCCGAGCGGCAGGCGAGCGAGCAGCGGCTGGCGCTCGCCTTCAAACTGCTGCCGGTGGGCGTGGCCATCGTCGACCGCAGCGGCGATGTCGTGATGTCCAACGACGTCATGAAGAAGTACCTCCCCGGGGATCGCATTCCCTCGCTGGACGATGCCAACGTCGGGTGTTGGCGGGGCTGGCATGCGGATGGACGTCCGATAGAACGCACGGATTTCTCCACCGCGCGCGCGCTGAGGGGCGAGGTGGTCGTGCCGGGGATCGAGTTCCTGTTCGAGGCGGACGACGGCAGCGAACGCTGGACACGCGTCGCATCGGCGCCGATGTTCGACCCACAGGGCGAGGTCTCCGGCGCCCTGTCCATCGTGATCGACATCGACGACCTGAAGCAGAGCGCCGAACGCATCCGCATCAACGAAGAGCGGTTCCGACAGTTCGCCAGCGCATCCTCGAACATCCTCTGGATCCGCTCGGCCGTTACGCTGGCCATGGAGTTCGCCAGCCCGGCGTTCGAGACCATCTACGGCCTGCCGGTCGCGGACGCCCTCGGCGATGTCCGTCACTGGGCTGCGCACGTCGTGCCGGATGATCGCCAGACCGTGCTGCGGAATCTGGATCGCGTCCGCGCCGGGGAATCCCTCACGCAGGAATTCCGCATCCAACGCCAGGACGAGGGCGGTTTCCGCTGGATCATGAGCACCGATTTCCCGCTCTACGACGCCGAAGGCAATGTGCACCGTGTCGCAGGAATCGCGACGGACGTCACCGAGACACGCCGGGCGCACGAACACCAGCAGATCCTGCTGGCGGAACTGCAGCATCGGGTGCGCAACATCATGGCGATGCTCGGCTCGTTGGTGACGCGCAGCCGGCTGTCGGCCGACACGGTGGACGAGTACGCCCGCCTGTTGTCGGGTCGCCTGATGTCGCTGGCGCGTACCCAGGCCCTGTTGACCCAGGCCGCCAACGCCGGGGTTTCCGTCCACGCGCTCGCCGAGCAGGAACTGAAGGCGCAGGCGCACAGTGATGCGCAGTATGACCTTGCCGGCCCCGACCTTACCCTGCCGGCGAAGGCGACCGAGGTGCTTTCCCTCGCACTGCACGAGCTGACCACCAACGCCCTGAAGTACGGCGCGCTGTCCCGCGAGGATGGACATGTTTCGCTGCGCTGGAAGGTCGAACCGCAGGATGGGCGACCTTGGCTGCGTATGGAGTGGCGGGAGCGGCATCCTGCGCCGGCCGGATGGTTCCCGCCGCAGCGCTGCGGCTTCGGCACGTCCCTGATCGAACAACGCGTGCCGTACGAACTGGGCGGCATCGGCAGGATCGCCTTCGAGGCCACGGGAGCGGTGGCATCGATCGAGTTTCCGCTGATGGATGGCAGCAGCATCCTGCAGACGCAGGCGCCGGTGCCCGTCCGGGTCGAGGGCGGATCGAACGACCTGCATGGCCGCGTGGATTTGCGGGGTCACCGCATTCTGGTGCTCGATGATGACTTCTATCTTGCGAACGATACGGCTGCGGCGCTGCGCTCCGCGGGAGCTGCGGTGCTCGGCCCGTTCTCCGATACGGCCTCCGCGCTCGACGCACTGGATGTACCGCCGACCGGCGCAGTGCTGGACATCAATCTGGGCGGAGGCGCGAGCTTTGTGACGGCGGAGCGGCTGGCCGGACTGCGGGTCCCGTTCGTCTTCGTCACCGGCTACGACCCGTTCGTGCTGCCCGAGGCGCTGCGGGATGCGCCGGTCCTGCAGAAGCCGACTGACGCGGGCCGGATCGTGCAGGCGCTGGCGGCATGCTTGCCCGATCTGTTGACGGCAACGTGATGGCAAGGACATCTTCTTCACTCCGAAGGCCAATAATCACGCCTGAGGTGATGTTCCATGGCGGAAATCATTGGCTGGACCGCGTCGATCGTGCTGCTGGTCACGCTGGGCAGGCAGATCATGAAGCAGGCGCGCCGTCCCGAGGATCGGACTGTCTCCACGTGGCTTTTTATCGGGCAGGCGTGCGCATCGGCGCTGTTCGTCGTCTACTCGGTGATGCTGGAGAACTGGGTCTTCACAGTCACCAATACCTGCCTGCTGATCACCGCCGTGATCGGGCACGTGCTGACGCGCAGACGATGAACGGGATGGAGTGACTGTGGAAGCGCCGCATGGCACGGATACATCAAGAGGAGGCTCCATGTCCCCTTCATTGAGCGGACGCAACGTCCTGATCGTGGAAGACGAGTACCTGCTCGCCTCGGCGCTGCAGGAAGCGGTGGAATTGCTGGGCGGCCGCGTGGTGGGCCCCTTCGCTCGCGTACAGCAGGCGATGCAGTCGATCCAGAGCGGCGACATGCCGGACGTCGGCCTGCTGGATGTGAACCTGGGTTCCGAGTATTCGTATCCGCTGGCCGATGCGTTGGCCGAACGGGGCATTCCCACGGTACTCATTACCGGCTACGACCCGGATGCACTACCCGAGGCCTACCGATCGCTGTCGTATCTGCGCAAACCGTTCGATCTGGCTTCGGTGTCGTCAGCCTTGGAGGGCCTGGCATTCGCCGCGAAGCGCCAGAGCGACACCCGCCGCAACTGAATCAGGTCCAAGCTCTTCATCTAGATGTACTGCAAGCCCGCGCCCATCGCGACGGCGAAGAGCCCTGCCGATGCGCAGCGTCTGGTCACCGGGGGCCTGTCGGCAGTGGCCAGATAGCCCACCACGGCGATCACGGCCGAAAATGACACGGTCGCAAGAACGACAGGATGCGATATCAAGCCAGGCAGTGCGGACGTGATCATGGGGTTTTCCTCTCCTGCTGACCGGCCGGCTGACCCGCGCAGGGCGCACAGCTGGACGGGACGATATGGCGTTCTTCTAGTCCTCCGCGCGTGGACACGACGTGATGCATTCGGTCACCGGTGGGACGCGTTCCGGACATCCTCTTCATGCCCTCGCGCCGACATTGCGAGCCGTGGCATGGCGACCCTGCCTGCCATGCGCATCCCCTTATCGAGGACCGAATCCATGAATCGCTTGTCTGCCCCCGCCACTGCTTCCTTCGCTTTTGCACTGCTGCTGTGCGGCTGCAACGACCGTACCCATCCCGACGATGCCGACATGGCCTCCGATACTCCCCTGGCCGCTGCCGAGCCCGCCGATGCGGTGACGGACGCGACCGCCGATGTGACCTCCACCGCAACCGACGGCACGGCCCCGGCGGCCGGCATGCCAGAACCTGCTGCGCTGGGCGTGCTCAATGCGATCAATGCGCATGAGATCGCCGCCGGCGAGCAGGCGTTGGACAAGGGCGTCAAGGGTGAGGTGGCCGCGTTCGCACGGATGATGATCGATCAGCATACCGAGAACCGCGAGAAGACCCAGGCCCTCGATCCGGATGCCGCAGCCCAGGACGCCATGACGCAGCAACGCAAGGGCGAGGCAGAGCTCGCGGCATTGGATGCCAAGTCAGGCGACGAGTACGCCCGCGCCTACGTCGACGCGATGGTCAAAGGCCACACCGAAGCGCTCGATGCGCTGGATACGCGCCTGATCCCCGCCGCCACGTCCGAGCCGGTGCGCCAGCACCTGACGGCAACCCGCGGCCATGTCGCGGCCCACCTGGAGCAGGCACAGCGCCTCGCTTCCGCCGCGCCCGCGAACTGACGGAGCGGCTCGCCGGCTCAGGGTGCGTCCGGCACGCCGCGACGCACCCGCAGCCGTTCGTCGCCGCCTGTCACGTCGAAGCGGGTCGCTCCCGTGTCGTCGCGGACGAAGTCGATATCCACCGACGCCCGACCGACCCGCAATCGTTGCAAACGCAACTCCGGCAACCACTCCGGCAGGGCGGGATCGAGCCATAACGTGTCATGGGGTGCATCCGCGCGGATGCCGAGCAGGGCCTGCAACAGCACGACCGGTGTCGATGCCGACCACGCTTGCGGAGCGTTCGCCGCCGCATAGATGGCGGGGAACGGATGCATCGCATCGCGGGCGTGTCCGGTCACGCACTCGGGCAGGCGTTGCCCCTCGCACAGATCGGCCAGCTGGAACTGGGCCAGGCACAGCCGCTGGCACGCCTCGACGAAACCGTAGCGTCGCAGGCCCAGGGCAAACGGCCCGTGCTCCACCGGCCAGATCGTGCCGACATGGTAACCATGCGGGTTGTAGGCGGGATGGTCCGAGGACAGGGTCCGGATCCCCCATCCGCTGAACATGTCCGGTGCGAAGGCGCGCTCGACGATGCGTCGTGCAGTGCCAGGCTCCACGATTCCGCTGGCCAGGCACCGCAGCGCGTTGGAGCCGACCGACGCGATCGGCCTGCCCCGAGCATCCAGCGCCATCGCGAGGAACCCGGTCTCCTCGACCCAGAAGTGTTCGTTGAACCGGCGCTTGAGCGCCTCGGCCTGCCGGCGCAAGGTCTCGGCGTCGTCGCGCCGACCCACGGCCTCGAGGACGTCTGCGAAGTCGCGCTTGGCGATGTAGGCGATCGCCTGCTCTTCGCAGGTGGCCACCGGCTGCCCGACGACGTTCCCCTCCCTGTCGACGACCGATTCGGACGAGTCCTTCCACGTCTGGTTGTCCAGGCCTTGCGATGAGCGTGTACGCACCGCGTAGAAGGGGCCCGGCACCTGCAGGGCCTCGTCGTCGAGCCAGCGCAGCGCGCGTATCGCCGCATCGACGAACGGTTGCACGCGCGCGGGGTCGCCCGTCCATTGCCACAGTTGACCCACGACGAAGGGGAACAGGCTGGACGACGTCAGGCTGCCGTAGTACCGCGCCGTCGGCCGCTCGTTGAGGCAGGCCGCTGGCTCGAGCCGTGCCTCGTGCAGCATGCGTCCGGGCGATTCGTCGCGCCAGTCGTCGCGCCGCCTGCCCTGGGTCTTCGCCAGCTCGTTGAGGCCGCCGCGCATCAGTTCGTCGCCCAGCATCGCCGACTGCCATCCCGTGGTCAGGATGTCGCGTCCGAACGTGGCCAGGTAGGCCGGCACGCCCGCACCGACGGTCCAGGCATCAGCGTCGTCCAGACGCGGCATACGCAGCGCGTGCAGATCGCGCTGCGCACGACCGAGCAGTCCGACGACGTCCACGTAGGCCGCGCGACACACCGACCGTGCATCGCCCACCGACAGCGACGTCTCCAGCCACGTCGGTTGCACACGTTCCTTCAGCGAGGGCGAGGCGCGCCCCGGACACGGGGGTGCGTCCAGCACCCCGCCATCCCGTTCCACGCTCCACGCCAGGCAGGCATGCCATTGGCCGCGCGGCGGAAGCGCCACACGGAAGCGGATCCGGTGCGACTGATCGGGCGATACCACGCCTTCGGCCGGACGATCGACCTGCAGCCGCACCACCATCTCCACACGCCGCACCTTTCCGTCGCGGGGATCGGTCCGGCGCGCCCGGTAACGCCAGCGCCGATCCACCCGATCGGCGGTATCGGCCATCACGCAGGTGCTGCGACCCCTTCCGGGAGACACGTTGCCGGCCTCGTCCTGTCCCACGAAGTCGGCGCCGGCACGTAATTCGAGCACGAAGGAGACGGGATGGCCGGCGTGGTTGGTGATGCGGACATCCTCGTGCAGCCCCTCGCCGACCACACGCACGACGAGCACCTCGATGCCCTGTTTGGCGGCGTTGGCACGCGGGTCGCCGTCATCGTCTCCGGACGCAGGCACCAGGTAGTAGCCATGCCACTGATCCTGGCGCGCCGCCGACAGCGATACCGGCACCAGTCTCCGCCCGCCCGCCCGCCAGGCATGCGTACTCAGTACGCGGGTGCCGCGGACGAACAGGCCGAGGTCCTCGTCCGGATGTATTTCGCCTGCGGCATCCACCACCAGCGCCGTCTCGCCGTGGCTGACGATGTGTCGATGGGGCCGCGCACGCAGATTGACCAGCCCCCGATCATGACGGGGATGGTCGGCTGAGGCACCGTGCGTCGTCATCGATCAGCGTCCCAGCGCCGGCAGCACATGCCTGCCGAACACATCGATGAAGTCTGCCTGCCATCGATTGACATTGTGGAGGTGGATCCCATCGATGCCCATCGCCAGGTAACGCGCAAGCGTGTCGACATGCACCTCAGGGTCGGCACTGATGTGGACCGCATCCTGCACCTGTTCGATTCCGATATCGCGCGCTGCGTGCTCGAAATCGCGGATCGTCCGCAATTCTTCGGTCGCGCGGGCCGTCAGGGCGTTGCAACGCCACTGCTCGAGCGCGCCATCCCGCGCAAGCGCTTCGGTCGCTGCATACGACAGCTTGACCTGCAGATGGACTGGCTTGCCCGCACCGCCGGCGCTGCGGAAGGCCGCCAGGATGTCGGCCAGCGGCGCTGCAGGCGTGCCGATGGTGATGAGGCCATCGGCCCATCCCGCTCCCCAGCGCGCGGTATCGGGGGTCAGCGCAGCGACGTGGACCGGCGGCGTATGCGCGGGCCGGCTGAACAGCTGCGCGTCGCGCACGGTGAAGCTGCCCTCGTGGCTCACGCACTCGCCGCGCCAGAGTGCGCGCATCACGTCGACCGCCTCGCGCAGGCGAGCGTTGCGTCGGGATTTTGAGGGCCAAGCGACGCCGGCGGCATGCTCGTTCAGGGCTTCCCCGCTACCCGCACCCAGCCAGAAGCGATTGCCGAACATGCATCCTAGCGTGGCCACTGCCTGTGCGATGACGATGGGGTGGTAGCGGCCCACCGGCGCGTTGACCACGCCGAACGGCAGGGACGTCCGCGCCATCGCGGCGCCCAACCAGGTCCACGCATGCCCGCTCTGGCCCTGCGCACGACTCCAGGGATGCAGGTGGTCCGAGCACATCGCGGTCTTGAAACCCGCCTGTTCGGCCCTGGCGACCCACGACAGCAGCTCCGCGGGGGCGAACTGTTCGTGCGATGCGTGGTAGCCGATCAGTGCCATGTCGCGACAGTAGACGACGCGACTGTCGTACCGGTGTGAACCACCGATGCACATTCTCCTCACCCGCGCGACTGCAGCCTGCATGCGTCCTGCGATGGAGCCGATGCATGTCGATACCCGTGGACCACGGCCCCCTCGGCCACACCAGGTGGGTGATAGCCGAGGGCTATCTGCCGGACCGAAGCCATGGTCCGGCTCCCGAGCTGGAAAGCCACGAAGCGTGCTGCATCGTCAACACAGGCGATACGGATGCGCAGATCGAGATCACGATCTACTACACCGATCGCGAACCGGTGGGGCCTTACCGGCATACGGTACCTGCCCGGCGTACGCGGCACCTGCGCTACAACGATCTGACCGACCCGGCCCCGCTGCCGCGCGCGACGCCGTACGCGAGTGTGGTGGTCGCCAGCGTACCGGTGGTGGTGCAACACACCCGGCTGGATTCGAGGCAAGCCGAGAACGCGTTGATGACCTCGCTCGCCTATCCCGCGTGATGGTCACGTCGATCGCGCATCGTTGTGCCGCTCCGCCGTCACGTGCGCGGGGTCCATGTTCGCATTCTCTTCTCGCGCGCTGCGGATACTGATCCTTCACCTTCCGGACGAGACACCACGATGACGGTCCCCGACTATCCGAAGCCGCCCTTCAAGCCACAGCAGCAGTCGTTTCCTGGCAAGACGAACCGCATGGATCCACGCCCGGACCATGGTGAGGAGAGCTACATAGGACACGGGTTGCTGGAGGGCAAGAAGGCGCTCATCACCGGCGGCGACAGTGGCATCGGCGCAGCCGTGGCCATCGCCTTCGCCCGGGAAGGCGCGGATGTGGCCATCGTCCACCTGCCGTGCGAAGGGGAGGACGCCGATCGCATCGCCACCCTCGTGCGCGAGGCCGGACGCAACGCGGTGACCTTCGCCTGCGACATCAGCGACCCCGCGCAGGCCGAGCGCCTGGTGCAGGAAGCGGTGTCCTCGCTGCAGGGTCTCGACATCCTGGTGAACAACGCGGCCTACCAGAAATACTACGAGTCCTTCGAGGAAATCACCCTGGAGGAATGGGAAAAGACGTTCGCCACCAACGTGCACGCGGTCTTCAATCTGGTCAGGCTGGCGCTGCCGCACCTGGCGCCAGGCGCAGCGATCATCAATACCGCCTCCGTGCAGTCCAAGAAGCCCGGCCCCAACATCCTGCCGTATGCGGCCACCAAGGGCGCCGTCGCCAACCTGACCATCGGATTGGCGGGTATCCTGGCCGACAAGGGCATCCGCGTGAACGCGGTGCTGCCGGGTCCGATCTGGACCCCGTTCATCCCCGCCGGTATGTCCGAAGAGGAAGTCACCGAGTTCGGCGCGCACGTGCCCATGGGACGGCCCGGGCAGCCGGCCGAACTCGCTTCGGCCTACGTGATGCTGGCGGCCGACACGGCGAGCTACACGTCCGGTACGTTGCTTACCGTGTCAGGCGGCTCCGTGACGCTGTGACGCCACACCGTCGAGCATCTGGTCCAACGGCACTTCCAGTCGGCAGTGAACGCCGTCCCGCGTGATCGCGTACGACGTCCGCGCCATCAGTTGGTGGGGCAGCGCCTGCTCGATGAGCTCGCGGCCATAGCCTCCCGATGTCGCATAGTCCGCAGGTTCGCAGGACGCCCCGACCTCCCTCCAGTCCACATGCAGCGCGTGCCTGCCGTCTTCGCACGGCAGCACGCTCCAGTGGATGGACAGACGGCCATGCTCGCAGGCCAGCGCGCCGTACTTCACCGCATTGGTCGTCAGTTCGTGCAGCGCCAGCGCCAGGATCTGCAGTGCGGAAGAGCGCAGCTGAACACCCAAGGGCCCCTGCACGTCGACCCGGCCGTGGGCGATGCCGTGGGCCTGCAACTCTTCCCCCAGCAACTGATCGAACGTCACCCGGTCGCCCTCGGGCAGGCGCGACAACAATCCCTGCACGCGTGCCACCGCCGACAGCCGTTCGAGATAGAGAGGCTGGAATTGGCCCAGCGATTGGCTCTCGCGGAGCGTCCGGATCGAAATGGACTGCACGACGGCCATCAGGTTGCGCGTCCTGTGCTGCAGCTCGGCCATCATGACCTGCATGCGGTCCGCGTTTTCGCGTTCCCGCGTGGCATCGTGGCTGATGCCTCCGATCCGCACGATGTCGCCCCGCTCGTTCCGGATGGGGAACTGGGTATTGCGCATCCAACGCAGGCGAGTGCTGCCTTTCTGAAGGGTGCGGTATTCGCTGATCACGCGCTCGCCCGCCCTCACGCGCTCGATATCGGCGAGCAGCGCCGCATGATCTTCCGGCACGATCAGGTCGAGCCAGCGCGCCAGTGCCGGGTGTGCCAGGAGGACGCAGCGATCCTCCCCGTAGATCGTGTCGAAAGCGGGACTGAGATACTCAAGGGCCAGCGTGGTCGCGTCGCGGACCCAGAGGACATCGGAGGACGCATCCCCGAACTGGCGGAAGCGCGCGTCGCTTTCGCGCAACAGGCGCTCGGCTTCATGCTCGTCGGTGATGTCCTCCATCACCCCGATCATCCGCACCGCGTTACCGGCGTCATCGTAGAAGAACAGTCCGCGTGCCGCACAGTTGCGCACTGCCCCGGTGGGCCACTGGCACCGGAACCGGTGCGCATAGTCGGTGCGCTGCGCACGCGCTTCTTCAAGGACGCGGATCGCCTCTTCGCGGTCATCGGGATGGACGCGATCCAGCCAGGCCTGGAAGCTTGGAATCACGGCGCCGGGACTGTAGCCCTGGATGCGGTAATGCTCGTCGGACCAGGTGACCTCACCGCTCCGGATATCCCAGTCCCAGGTCGCCAACCCACCTGCTTTCAACGCCAGCTGCAGCCGCTCGTTGCCTTCCGTCGTTCCAACGTCCATCGAGCCTCCACGATCAAGCCTCCCGATAACATCAGAGACGGGATCCGGAAGCACACTATTCAGGCTGCGACGTCACGCGAGCGTGAACGGGCGGCAGGCCAATGCGGAACGGACATCGCGCGGCTGGCTCTGCGCTACCGAAGCCACGCCCACAGACCGCATCCACATCCTCCATGTAGCCGATACCGTAGCGTGCGAGCCCCCAACTCCACTTTCCCCATCCATGGACACCATCATGGCTTTCCAGATCGACCAGCAGGACCGTCGCGAGGACCTGTTCACGCCGACCTGTACTCCGGCACGCTGGACCAGTGGCCGTTGCCCCGCCGTCTACGCTTCCTGTGCCGCGTCCACCGCACTGCTCGAGTTCCTGGTCCACCAGGAGCGTGTGCCCAGTACACTGTGCTGCGGGCGTCTGGCGCTTCGCGCTGACGCGATAACGACGCTCGACGTGTTGCCAGAAGGCTGGAATGACTGGCCATACCGTCCCGAAGTACAGCAGGTGGGTGATGACTGGCTGGCTTCGTGCCAGGCGTTGGCGCTGCGCATTCCCAGCGCGGTAGCGCCAGCCTCGTTCAATCTCCTCTTCAATCCCCGGCACCCTGCCTATCGTGAGTGCGCGCTGCAGTTCGTCGAGACATTCCATGCGGACGAACGGCTCCGGCGATAAGGAAGCGCCACTGTGGATGCCGTGCGCGACGCGGCATGACACATCAGGGTCGATTCACATGGTCGGGGCGCGTGTCATCCGCTGACGGTGGATCACGCTCCGTCGGATTGTCGGCGCTGACCTCGTGTTCCAGCGCGTCGCCTGATGGCGACACGAGGTGCCATGTTCCCCAACGGTCCTGCACCCCGTGTCCCGAGGTGCGTCCTGCACCGGCGTCCCCGGCATAACGGTAGAGCGGATGACCGCCGTACGTCAGCTGGGTCTGTCCGTCTGCGCGCTCGAGCCGTCCCATCAGCGATGGCTGGACGCCGGTCTCGGCCTGGGCGGACGCGGACATCACCGGTGGCCAGGCGTGTTCACAGGTCGCATCGCATTGCGAGCCATCGGTGTTGCCTTCCACGAAATACATCGAGGCACCGCTGCCGTCCACCAGATAGGAAGGACTTCCACGGGAGAGGCGAAGCGTCGCCGGTCCTTGTGTGGATACGCTGGCAGTGCCATCCGCCGCCGCTGCAGTTGCGGGCGCCGGGCGCTCGGTTCTCGTCGACGGTTCCACGCGATCCGTCTCATCGGGTTGGCAAGCTGCCAGCATCCACAGGCCGGGGACAGCAAACATCAGAGTGGTGAGTCGCATGGCGGTTCCTTGAAACGCGTGCGTTCCGGGATGTGACGCAAGACACATGCCACTTCGTGAAGCCGGCGCATCGGGTCATGGAACTGCGATGCCGTGAAATTTCTTCACGATCGCGCAGATTTTTCCTGCATCGGTCCGTCCACGATCCCATCGCACCGAAGTAACGCCTCGTGCGCTATACGGTCTGACGGTGACAGGAGATGTTCCGTGCTAGCACCAACGCTTGCCATTGTTGATGACGATCAGGACTTCAGTGCCTTCCTCGCCCAGGTAGCGCGCAGCAGGGGCTTCGATACCCATCGCTTCCACAGTGTCGCCGAAGCGTGTCCCTGGCTGGCGCGACACGACGCCGATCTCACCATGCTCGACATGGCGCTTCCCGACGGGACCGGTCTGGACGTGATCGCCCGGATGCCGAACGCACATTCCGGACAGATCGTGTTCGTGTCGGGCACTGAGGACCGCGACGAGATCCGTCGCGCGGTCGCCACGCCCGCCACCCGCTTCATCGGCAAACCGCTCCGTCCGCAGGAACTGGATCAACTGCTGCGGCAGACGCTGTCGCAGTTCGAGCTTCGGCAGCACGCGAGGCAAGCGCAGTCCCACCTTCTGGTCGGGCACAGCGACGTCATGGGCAGCGTGCGGGAAGACATCGCGCGCGTTGCCCCCACCGCGCTGAGCGTGCTGATCACCGGCGAGACGGGTACCGGCAAGGAACTGGCCGCGCGTGCCATCCATGCCCAGAGTGGCCGCGCCGGCAAGCTGGTGTGCGTGAACTGTGGGGCCATTCCCGGCGAACTGCTCGGCAGCCAGCTGTTCGGCCACGAGCGCGGTGCATTCACCGGCGCAAACGCACGCCATCTCGGTGTTTTCGAGCAGGCGCAGGGCGGGACGCTGTTCCTCGATGAAATCGGCGACATGCCTGCATCGCTGCAGGTCTATCTGTTGCGCGTGCTGGAGACCGGCCACTTGGTGCGGCTCGGTGGCAACGCCGAGATTCCCGTCGATGTCCGCATCGTGGCGGCGACCCATCGGGCCGAGGGTGCTGTGGGAGGCCTCCGTCCCGATCTGTACTACCGGCTGGCGCGCTATCCGATCACGCTGCCTCCGCTGCGCGTGCGCGGTGGCGACATCGGCCTGCTCGCGCAGCGCTTCGTCGAGGCGATGAACAGGGAAACCGGCAACACGAAGGTGCTGGCACCAGATTGCATACCCCTGCTCGAACAGTATCCCTGGCCCGGTAACGTGCGCGAACTGCGCGCGGCCACGGAGTACGCGTATCTGCGTCAGGAGGGCCGCGAGGTACATGTGGTGCCTCTGCAGCATCTGCCGGATATGGCGGATGCTGACGAGCTTCGCTTCCGGGTCGGCATGACGTTCCAGGAGGTCCAGGATCGGCTACTGGACCGGACACTCGCGTTTCATCAAGGCGACAAGACCGCGGCGGCACGGAGCCTGGGCGTCAGCGTCAGGACCGTCCACAACCATCTGGCGAGAAGACGCTCGTGCTGAGCGGCCGACGCCTGCACGCACTGCGCAATGAGCTGAACGTGCTGGCCGTCGGCCTGCTGCTGCTGCGGCGCGAACTGGAATACAGCGACCGGCGTGAGGTGCATGAGGCGCTGGACCGAATGGAGCGTGCGCTGGGGCGTTGCGTGGACCTGCTTGCGGTATCGGATACGGGACCACCGCCCGCCGGCTGAGCACCTTCAAACGATGGCCAATCATGGCTCCCGGTGCGAAGCCTCGGTCGCCTGTTCCGTACGCTGCGAGTTGTTATCGACATCCACGCGCTCGTCGCAGCCATCGCGCCCCTCGCCGCTACAGGCCGGCCTGTCCGGCGTGCGGTAACGCGGCATCCTGTCGGCTTGGGCCGATGCGTCAGCACCGGTGTCGACGATTTCACCGGGCGGAGAGCCCACCACTTTGCTGTCGCCATCGACCGAGGGATCGTCCCGTCGGTCGCAGCCTGTCGAGCCGACACCGAAAAGCGCGAACAGCACGATGATGGCGTGGTGTCGGATGTTCATGTGTGGATTCCATCTTTTCTCAGGTGGGACATGCCACGCAATCACCATGCCAACACCCGAAACGGCTGCTCCCTGGTCGTTGGATACCAACCCCAAGAAAGATGTTCATTGGGCTGAAACATCTGCCTGCATTCACGTGCCGAATCCGGCCCTCGTCGCGTTCTCGGCCGCATCGGGACTGGCACGCACATTGCGTAACCCTACATACGTGCCATTGGAGAAGCGTAGGTGGACAAACATGTAGGAACCGAATTCAAGGCCGCCATCGGCGATCTGCAAACCCTGGGGGCGCGCCTGCTCGACGAGAGCCGCGCCTGGTGGAACAACCGGAGACACGACATGAGCCGTTACGAAGAAGACCAGCAGCGCCACGCGGTGTATCGCACCGGGGGCGACGAGGAGGCCGCAGACCGAGGCAGAGCGCGCGGCTCGCGCACATGGACGGAACACAGCGATCGCATGCGCGACGAGGCTCCGTTCCGCGGTGCGGAGAGCGCGAGGCAGGGTCGCCGTGCGCCGTTCGGGCCGCAACCCGGACGCGAACCAGACCTGCAGGACTATGCCGGGTATGCGGAGACATCCTCCCGGTCGGGTGCGGGCCGATCCTACGCACGCGAGCAGTATGAGAACGAGGGCGGCTTCGATGCCGACAGCCAGAACGCAGGGCGCGCCGGCATGCCGGGACATGGCAGTGATTCGCTTGGTTATCGGACGGGCTACAGCCAGGGCCGGCATGGTTATCGCCGTTCGGCGGACGCGGATCTGGGCGTCAGCGGCTACGGCCAGCCCGAACGTGGTCAGGGTGGATACGGTCAGTACGCCGGTGCCGGCGTCGACCGTTATCGCGGACGGCAAGGAGAGGACGACTACGGCGGCTTTCGTGGCCACGGGCCGAAGGGTTACCGCCGTTCCGACGAACGGATCGCCGAGGATCTCAACGAGCGGCTGACGGAAGACGCATTGCTGGATGCCAGCGGTATCGAGGTAGAGGTGAGCGATAGCGTCGCCACGCTTCGGGGTACGGTCGAAAGCCGCTGGATGAAGCATCGCGCGGAGGACATCGCCGATGGCTGCAGCGGCGTGCGCGATGTGTGCAACGAAATCCGCGTTGCGGGCGCGCAGCCTCGGACGTCGGTGCGTTCCGATGCGGCCGGTACGGACGAGACGATCGAGGACAGCAACGCATCATCGCCATGAGCGGAGCCGTCGGCAGAACAGGAGTGACGCCCGTGTGGGGCGCCACTCCATCCAGAACTGAAAGGAGTACCTCATGAACCGCTGCGATGTTTGCGGAAATTCCTATGACAAGGCCTTCACGATCGAGCAGCAGGGCCGACGCGGCACCTTCGATTCGTTCGAGTGCGCCATCCACGCGTTTGCGCCCTCGTGCGACCACTGCGGTTGCCGGATCATCGGCCACGGTGCGGAAAGCGACGGCCGCATGTTCTGCTGCGCGCATTGCGCCGAGGCGAGCGGCGAGTCGGGGATGGTAGATCGCACTGAGGGGGCCCGGGCATGACCAAGGCACTTCCCGCACGTCTTCCCGACTGCTTCCGCTGGGTCGAGGACAGCGATGGACGGCATCGCCTCATGCTGGAGAACGTCGACATTCTCGAGGTGCGCCGGCAGCGCATGGGGTGGGTGGTGGAGATCCGCGTCCAGAAAGGGTCGGCGCTGTCGCCGCCCCAGGTCATAGCAGTACGATCACCTGCAGCCGGCATCCGATGGGGCGCACGCTGGAGCAAGGCGCGGGCGCCACAGCTTGCGGCGATGGTCGCGACCCGCCGGCGCTATGCGCCCCGTCCGCAACCGAAGGACGCATCCCGGCCAAGTTCGCCTTCGGCCCCCTCGTGATCCTTGTGCGGCGAATACTGGTGTAGCTCGCCGGATGAGCCGGGGTGCAGTGTGCATCCCCGGCTCTCTCAATGCATGCAGCAGTCCTTCGGGCCGCCCGTTGCTCCCTTGCACTCCACTCCTTCACGTTACCGACGCGGAGATTCGACATGACCCGGGATCGTAAGGATCCGCCTGCGCCCGACGAGCCTCGCACTGTCCGGGAGACGGAACGCCAACGCCGCGTGCGCGAAGACCACGCGAGCGACAACCAGGACGAGGCACTTGAGGAAACCTTTCCGGCGAGCGATCCGGTCTCGCCGTTCATTCCCGCGAAAGCGCGGGATTGAGTTTTACATCCGGCTCCACGCCGGTATCACGTGCGGCCCCCTAGATTGGGGTCATGAGCCAGAACGAAGGCGATCGATCTCCTCCTCCCCCGCGCGATGACTGGGCGCTGTTCCTCGATGTCGACGGCACGTTGACGGCGCATGTGGCGCGGGCTGACGCGGTGGTGTTGGAGGACCGTGTTCGCCAGGTAGTGATGCGGTTGCAGGATCGTCTGGGTGGCGCGCTGGCATTGGTGACAGGTCGGAGCCTGGCTGCCCTCGATGCGCTCATGCGGCCACATGTGCCCGCCCATGCCGCCTGCCTCCACGGCGTTCAGCAGCGACCCGGCGCATCCGACTCACGTTTTCCGCCCGTGGCGTCAACCTGGGTGGAGGAAGCGGTCAGCCTTGCGGATCGATATCCGGGCGCCCTGGTCGAAGCGCATGGCCCGTGCCTGTACCTGCATTGGCGCGCCGCGCCGGCCGCGGCCGATGCGATGACCGCGTTTGCACGACGTTTCGAAATCGATATGCCAAGCCACCGGTTGCACATCGGGCACCACGGGATAGAGATCCGTCCCGACGGCATGGACAAGGGCATGGCGATCGCCGACTTCATGCGCCGCGCGCCGTTCGCCGGGCGCGTGCCGGTGTTCGCCGGCGACGATCCGGCGGACGAGCCCGGTTTCGTCGCTGTCAATGCACTGGGTGGAATCAGTGTGCGGGTGGGTGAGGAACGACGCGCCAGCGCAGCGCGCTTCACGCTGCGCAACCCACAGGAGGTGCTGCACTGGCTAGCGGAAGAAGCATGCGGAGCAGACCGACAAGGAGAAAGGAAGTGAGCAGACTGTTCGTGGTATCCAATCGCGTGGCGCTGCCGGGCGCAGTCCAGGCCGGTGGCCTGGCGGTCGCGCTTCACGGCGTGCTGAAGGAGCGTCGTGGCGTGTGGTTCGGATGGAGCGGCGAGTTCGGTGATGGACCTTCCCGCGTACAGATCGGCGACGGCATCCGCTTCTGCCTGATCGACGTACCGGAGGATGAGTTCGAGGGCTATTACCACGGGTTCGCCAACCGCGCGCTTTGGCCCCTGCTGCACTACCGGGTGGACCTCATCCATTTCGACCGCAGCGAGTACGCGCGCTATCTCGCCGTCAACGAGCGCTTCGCCGACGCGCTGTCACGCGAGCTGCGCGGCAACGACGAGGTCTGGGTCCATGACTACCACTTCATCCCGCTTGCATCTGCGCTGCGGGCGCGCGGGCTTGGCCAGCGCATCGGATTCTTTCTGCATATTCCACTCCCGTCATGGGATGTGCTGTGCATGCTGCCGGATCATCGCGAGCTGTTCTCCGCCCTCGCCCACTACGATGTGGTCGGGGTGCAGACCCAGGCCGACGCGGACAACCTGCAGCGCTATTTCGACGCGATGGGGATCGACGCGGGCACATGCACCATCGAGGCATTTCCCATCGGTATCGATGCCGCCCAGGTTGCCCGCGATGCGGTCTCGGCCGCCGGCTGCGAGGCGGTGGCGGCGCTGCGCCGCAGCCTCGAGGATCGCCGCCTGGCGATCGGCGTGGACCGGCTGGATTATTCGAAAGGACTGCCGGAACGCTTCCAGGCGTTCGCTTCGTATCTCGACGCCCATCCCGACGATATCGGGCGTCTCACCTACCTTCAGATCGCACCGCCGAGCCGCGGTGACGTTCCCGAGTACCGCGACCTGCGTGAGCAGCTGGAACGCTTCGCCGGCCATATCAACGGCCGCCTGGCACGTCCCGACTGGACGCCGATCCGTTACGTCAATCACTGCTACCCGCATGATGTGCTCGCCGGCTTCTACCGTGCCGCGGACCTGGCGCTGGTGACGCCGCTGCGGGACGGGATGAACCTGGTGGCCAAGGAATACGTGGCGGCGCAGGATCCGCGCGATCCCGGCGTACTGATCCTCTCCCGCTTTGCCGGCGCGGCCCACCAGCTGGGAGATGCACTGTTGGTGAACCCGCACGATATCGACGAAATGGCCGACGCGATCGCCCGCGCGCGTGGCATGCCGCGCGCCGAGCGCCAGGCACGCTGGTCCGCCATGCACGACACGCTTCAGCAAAGCAGCATCGGCGCGTGGGCGGACGGATTCCTGGCACGTCTGGAGGCGGGCGCCGGGCCCATGCCCGCATCCGTTCCTCGCGCGCTTCCGCACATGGCCGTGCGTGCGCTGGGCGAAGGGGTGGCCTCATGAGAATCGCGCAGATCTCGCCCCTGTTCGAGTCCGTCCCGCCCCAGCTGTACGGCGGTACCGAACGCGTGGTGTCCTATCTCACCGAGGCCCTGGTCGCACGCGGGCACGACGTCACCCTGTTCGCCAGCGGTGATTCGGTCACTGCCGCCAAGCTGGTCAGTCATCGCGACGTCGCGCTCCGGCTCGATCCTGCGCCCCTGAAGTCCGCCGTCGCAGCCCACCTGTCGATGCTGCACGGCATCCGGGAAGTTGCGGACGATTTCGACGTACTGCATTTCCACATCGACCTGTTGCCCCTGCCGCTGTTCGACGACATCGCCGACAAGTGCGTGTTCACCCTGCACGGGCGGCAGGACAAGCAGGATCTGCCGCAAGCGTACCGGCGCTGGTCCACGTTCCCGCTGGTGTCCATCTCGGACCACCAGCGCAGGCCGATCGCATGGGCCAACTGGCAACAGACCGTCCTCCACGGCATGCCGTTGTCCGTGCTGCGTCCGCCTTCCGCTCCGCGCGGCGATTACCTGGCGTTCCTCGGCCGCATTTCGCCGGAGAAGCGGCCGGACCGCGCGATCGAGATCGCCCGTCTGGCGGGCCTGCCGTTGAAGATCGCCGCCAAGGTCGACGCGGCCGACAAGCGCTATTTCCACGAGGTCATCGAACCGATGCTCGCCGGCGGCGGGGTGGAGTTCATCGGCGAGATCGACGATGCGGGCAAGCCCGAGTTTCTGGGCAATGCGGCCGCACTGCTCTTTCCGATCGACTGGCCCGAGCCCTTCGGCCTGGTGATGATCGAGGCGATGGCCTGCGGGACGCCGGTGGTCGCGTGGCGCGAAGGTTCCGTGCCCGAAGTCATCGACGAAGGCCGGACCGGCTTCGTCGTCGATACGATTGCCGGGGCGGTCGACGCGATCGAGCGGTGTCGACAGCTGGATCGCGCGGACGTCCGCGCTCGATTCGAGCAGCGCTTCGACGCGCAGCGCATGGCGGCCGACTACGAGCGTCTCTACCTGCGGATGGTGGAGGGTGCGCCTCGCCGGATGAAGGCCTGACCGATGGAGGGCGCGTCCGCACCACTTGCCCGCTATGTGCTCAAGGACGGCGACAGCTTCCTGGTCGCCGATGCCATCGGCAACGTCGTGGCGCCGGCGGAAGGTTTCTTCGTCCACGATACGCGCATCGTCTCGCGTTACGAAATGCTGCTGGGCGATCAGGCGCCGGCCCTGCTCAGTTCGGCGGTGACCCAGGACAATGTGCTGTTCGTCGCCCACCTGACCAACCGCGCGCTGTCCGCGATCGACGAGATGGGCGCACCGGAAGGCCTCATCCATATCACCCGCAGCCGGTTCCTGTGCCGACAGCGGATGTTCGAACGGATCACCTGCACCAATTACGGCAACCGTCCGTCCCGCCTGCCACTGCGGTTCCGGCTGGATGCCGACTTCGTCGACATGTTCGAAGTGCGGGGCAGCCGGCGCGCCGCCCGTGGGCGCCTGCTCGGACCGGAGAGCGACGAATGGGGCTATGCGTTCGGCTATGAGGGGCTGGACGGTGTGCAGCGCACCTCGACCGTGCTGTTCTCACGACCACCGGCGCAGGTGGAGCCGGGCTGCATCGAATTCGTCCTGGTGCTGGCACCGGGAGCGCAGGAGGAGCTGTACACGGAGATCGGCGTGGAGCGCGAGGCGGCTCCTTCCCGACAGCGCTACCGGGATGAAGCATCGGATGCGCGAAGGCACATGCGCCGCCGGCAACGTCGGGGAGCACGGGTTTCCAGCAGCGGGCCCCTGTTCGACCAGTGGATGCGCCGATCCCGCTCCGATCTCGCGCTGCTGACCAGCGAACTGGATACGGGGCCCTACCCCTACGCCGGCATTCCCTGGTTCTCCACGCCGTTCGGGCGCGATGCGGTGATCACCGCCATGCAGACCCTATGGCTGGATCCCGGCCTGGCCAAGGGCGTGCTGCGTTTCCTCGCCGAGCATCAGGCCAAGGAGGAGTCGCCCTTCCTCGACGCTGCGCCCGGCAAGATCATGCACGAGACGCGCAAGGGCGAGATGTCCGCACTGAAGGAACTGCCCTTCGGCCTGTACTACGGCGGCGTGGATACGACACCGCTGTTCATCGCCCTGGCGGGCGCCTACCTGCGGCGGACCGGCGATCTGCAGACCGTGCAGGAACTCTGGCCGGCACTGCTGGCCGCCATGCAGTGGATCGAGCGCGTATGCGACGCCGATCCGCGTGGCCTGCTGGTGTACTCCCGCGCCAGCGACCGCGGCTTGGCCAACCAGGGCTGGAAGGACAGCGGCGATTCGGTCTTCCACGCCGATGGCCGGCTCGCCGAGGGACCCATCGCGCTGGTCGAAGTACAGGGCTACGCCTATGCGGCCATGCGCACGATGGCCGAGTTGGGTGAACGCTGGGATTCCCGCGCCTCGGAACACTGGACACGGCGGGCGCAGGAACTTCGGGCCACGGTGGACCGCCTGTTCTGGATGGACGACGTTCGCTATTACGGTCTGGCGCTGGATGGCGAAGGCGCGTTGTGCGCGGTGCGCACCAGTAATGCGGGCCATCTGCTGCAGTTCGGCCTGGCGCCTCCTGAGCGCGCGCTGGCGGTTGCGGAGCAACTGATGTCGCCGGCGTTCTTCACCGGCTGGGGCATCCGCACCGTGGCGCGCGGAGAAGCACGCTTCAATCCCATTTCCTACCACAACGGCTCCGTGTGGCCGCACGACTCCGCGCTGTGCGCCAGCGGCCTGGCGGCCAGCGGCGTCCGCGGTGCCGCGACCCGGCTGTTGCGTGGCGCCTTCGAAGCAGCAGTCCACTTCGACATGCGCATGCCGGAGCTGTTCTGCGGATTCGCACGCACGCAGGGTGCGCCGCCCGTCGCCTACCCCGTCGCCTGCCTGCCGCAGGCGTGGGCTGCGGGCTCGGCCTTCATGCTGCTGCAGGCATGCCTGGGCGTGCAGGTGGACGGCGCTGCCAAGGCGATCCATGTGCATCGTGCCGAGCTGCCGTTCGGCATCCAGGACGTCACCATCCACGACGTCGCCGTCGGCGAGCAGCGTGTCGACCTGGTGTTCCGTTCCGAAGGCGGACGCGTGTCCGCCTTCGTCGAGCGCGACCCCGAAGGTCTGGTCTCGTTGCAGGTCCGGAACTGAGGTTCAGGCCAGCGCGATACCGCTGGACTGGAGTCGCTGGACAAGCGCGTAGAGCAGCTCGCCGCGTATGCGACTGACCTGGCGCGGGCCGTCCACGTAGCCCGAGACGCTGATCCAGACCTTGTTGTCGCGGATTTCCTCCACCTGCACCTGCGTCGGCGGAGCGCGCATCAGTTCGCGCTGCTCACCGACGACACGCTCGACGATGCCCACGACGTGCGCGATGTCGGCCACGACCGGGACGGGCAGCAGGACCTTGACCAGCCCTTCGCCTGCGGTGAAGGTGCGGTTGCGCACCGCCTTGGTGATCAGCTCCGAATTGGGGACGAGCACCGTGGTACGGTCCGGCAGCGCGATCTCGGTCGCGCGCACGTTGATGCGTCTGACATCGCCTTCGGCGTCGCCGACGACCACCCAGTCGCCCACCTTGACCGGACGCTCGATCAGCAGGATCAGGCCGGAGATGAAGTTCTGCACGATCGCCTGCAGGCCGAAGCCGATGCCGACCGTGAGCGCACTCACCACCCAGGTGATGCGGTTGGCTTCCACGCCCAGCGCCGCCAGTGCAAGGCCGATGCCGATGATGACGCCTGCGTATCCCACCAGCGCGGTCACCGATGCCTGTACACCCGCGTCCAGCCGCGTCGTCGGCAACAGACGGGTGGACATCCAGCGTGCGATCAGCCGGCTCGCCAGCACCGCGACCGCCAACACGAACAAGGCGCGCACCAGTTGGAGCGGACTGAAGCTGAGGTTGCCCACGCGGAGCCGCCCCCCATCATCGAATACACGTCCCGCCAGATCGCCGGGGCCCAGCCCGTAGGGCGCACTCAACAGCACCAACGCGAGGCAGACGACCACGACCGTCGCCGTCCCGGTGGCCAGCACGACCAGCTGGCTCAGCCTGCGCGTCCCGATGCCAAGCCGGCGCGACCACTGCTGAAGCCCCTTCTTCTGCCGCACGGCGCAGTCGCCCGCGTCGTGGATGAGGCATACGAGCAGCAGCCACCACGCGAGTACGACGACGCTCCAGACCGCCTGCTTGGCCAAGAAGGCGGACAAGGCCAGATAGCCGGTCAGCGCACTGCCGATCACCAGCGCCAGCACCATCCATCCCAGCAGCAGGCCGGCGCGCACGACGTGGATGCGTCGCTGTCGATCCCCGGGTGTCGTCAGGCTCAGGGCGCGCGCGCTTCGCGACAGCAGGAAGGCCAGGGCGAGGGCCAGCAACGGGATGGACGCCATCCGGACGGCGCCGGCAGCCGCCTCTTCCATCGCGCGCAGGCCCACACTTTGTTCAACCAGCGCGACCGCCACCAGCGAGGCCGCCATCACCGCAGCGACCGGACGCAGCGCGAAGGAAGCGCCTTCCGGTAACGACCCGAACGCCGCTACACGTAAAAGTCCTCGCCCTGTCGCGGCGATCACCGACGCCAAGGTCAGCACCGCGACCAGCGTCCGGGCCATGGCGCGCACCTCCGGCTCCGGCTGCGCCGCCCACACGAACATCTGCAGGAACAACGATCCGGCGAGCCACATGGCGACACCGCTCGTGATCATCTCCGCAAGCGCGCCCGTGGTTTCACCGAGGCGATGCTGCGGCCAGTGGCGCCGTTGGCGGGTCACGATGACCGCCAGGAGCCTGAAACGCACGAACGCCAGGAAGGCCAGCAGCAGTACACCCATCGCGACCAGGACGGGCCAGTGCTCTGCCGCCCGTTCCAGCGCACCACGCCACGCATGCCACGCGCTGCCGACGCCCTCGCTTACCTGCCGGCCGGCGACCACGACATCGGCCCAGAGCTGGCGTTGCACCAGCACCTTATCCGCCATCATGAAGGTCCATCCGTGCACGGCCGCATCCGATGGCGTACGCCGAAGCGCCCGAAGTCACCGGAGAGCCCCGTGGGGCGCGTGCGGAGCATCGGGCAGGCGCATGAAAGGATCGCATCGGTCGCTGAAGGTCGCGCCGCGATCCGCAGGGCCAATGGCTCAAGCGGATCGGGCGCAGTAGCGTTGTAGCGCAGCCGATGCGAACAGCATGTCAATGCCGCGCCGCGACGCCTTCCAGCAAGTCCTGCGATGCGCCGCGCTCCCCCGACTGGGCGAAGTTGCCCAGCGAGACGATCCCGACCAGACGCTTGTCCCGGTTGACCACCGGCAAGCGACGCACTTCCAGATCGGCCATGTTCATCGCCACATGGTCGACATCATCGTCGTCGAAACAGTATTTGACCTCGGTGGACATGACCTCCCGCACGCGCGCATCTCCGCCCAGCCCTCGTGCCACCGCACGCACCGCGATATCGCGATCCGTCAGGAAGCCGACCAGACGCTGGTCCTCGCCCACCGGCAGGCTGCCTACATCGTGCTCGGCCATCAGGGTGGCCGCATGGGACAGGCGGTCGTCAGGCGCCACCACGCAGACGTTGCCGCTCATCATCTCGCTGATCTTCATCTCGCTCTCCTGATCGGTTGGAATCCCGTTACTGGGTCAGGCTCTTGACGGCGCCCTTGACGGCCGCCTTGGCCTTCTCGCCTGCCATGACCGCCTGCGCGCCGGCGGACTCCTTCCACTCCGCATACGCTTCGTCCAGCTCGGCGCGCTCCTGCGCATTGAAGAGGGCGCGCGCCATCTTGAACATGGTCGTTTCCTCTTCCGTCGCATGATGGTCGATGAGTTCGCCGAAAACCTTGGCGCGTCCGGCGAACTCGGGCGTGCCCGGCGAGGCAGCGTGCACCTCCGGGATCACCGTTTTCTCGACCGCATGGTGCTCGGTCAATGCCTCGGCGTAGACCTGCTGGCCGTCGCGGTCGGCCCGGTCACGGAAGGCGGGATAGAAGATCTCTTCCTCCCACTTGGCGTGCGGGATCAACGCGCTTTCGATCCGCTCCAGAAGCGACTGGCGCTTCTTGACGCCGCGGTCCGTCGTCTCTCCGAGCTCGGCGAACAGTGCGCGCAGTTGGTCATGTTCGGCCTTGAGGGTTTTCAGGATGTCGCGTGCCATGGATGCCTGCCTGATATGGGTGGGCGTTCCAATCTGCCGGCAACGAGGTGGAAAGGTTGTGATCGATCAGTGATATCCCTGGCCGGGCTGGAGCTTGCCGCGGAACACGTAGTACGACCATGCCGTGTATCCGAGGATCAAGGGCAACAGGCACACCACACCCACCAGCAAGAAACCTTGCGACGACGGCGGTGCCGCGGCATCCCATATCGTCAGCACCGGCGGCACCAGAAATGGCCACAGGCCGAGCAGCAGGCCCGCATAGGCCAGCGCGAACAGCAGCAGCGCCAGCAGGAACGGGCGCGCGTCGCGTCCCTCGCGGACGGTGACCCGCCAGAGCAGCCATACCGCCACAAGGGCGAGCATCGGGACCGGCGCCAGTCGCCAGAACGCGCCGCCGGTGAACCAGCGTTCCATCACGCGCGCGCTCAGAAAGGGTAGGCCCGCGCTGACCAGTGCCATGAAGCCCGCCACGACGACGACCAGCGGGCGCGCGCAGTGGCGCGCCAGCCGCTGCACCTCATCGGTGGTCTTCAGGATCAGCCAGGTCGCGCCCAGCAAGGCGTAGCCCGCGACCAGCGCGCATCCGGTCATCAACGCGAAGGGCCGCAGCCAGGCCCAGGCCCCGTCGCCAACGCCCGGCAGCCCCTGAACCAGCGCACCCAGGATCACCCCCTGCCAGAACGCCGCGCACAACGATCCGGCGGCGAAGGCCCAACCCCACAGCCACCGCGTGCGCTGGGCCTTGAACCGGAACTCGAACGCGACGCCGCGGAACACCAGCGCCACCAGCATCATCAACACAGGCAGGTACAGCGCGGGCAGGATCGTGGCATATGCCGCTGGAAACGCCGCGAGAAGTCCGGCTCCCCCGAGCACCAGCCATGTCTCGTTGCCGTCCCAGATCGGCGCGGCGGTATTCATCATCAGATCGCGCTGCGCCTCGTCCCGTGCGAATGGGACCAGAATGCCCAGCCCCAGGACGAAGCCATCCAGCACCACGTACATGAAGACGCCGAACGCGATGACCGCGAACCAGGCTACGGGCAACCAGTACGCCACGTCCATCAGCCATCCTCCAGCGACGCATCGGATGCGCTGATGGGCCGCGCCGGCGTACGCTCGCCCTCTTCCGTGTCCGGTTCGGGTTCGTGCGGGAGCGGACCGCGACGCAGCATGCGGTAGAGGTAGGCGAAGCCGAAACCGAACACGATCGCGTAAGCCAGCACGTAGACGACCAGGGACAGGGCGACGCTGGTCGCGCTCACCTCGCTGACCGCGGATGCCGTGCGCAGCAGGCCGTACACCAGCCACGGCTGGCGCCCGATCTCGGTGACGAACCAGCCCGCGATGATCGCCACGAAGCCGGCCGGCAGCATCAGATTCCAGGCCACGTGCAGCCTGCGGCTCTCCCGCAGTCGTCCGCGCCACCACGACCATCCCGACACCAGCGCCAGCAGCAGCATCAGCGTACCGATGCCGACCATGATGCGGAAGGCGTAGAACACCGGCCGTACCGGTGGACGCTCGGACGGCGCGAACGTCTCCAGCGCCGGTACCGCGCCATCCCACGAGCGCGTCAGCACCAGGCTGCCCAGTTTCGGTACCGCCACCTCCTGACGGTTGCGTGCGGCGGTCTCGTCCGGCACCGCCCACAGCACCAGAGGTACGCCCTCCCCTGGAGGCGCCGGCCGCCAGTGCGCCTCGATCGCGGCCACCTTCGCCGGTTGGTGTTCCAGCGTGTTGAGGCCATGCAGATCACCGGCCACGATCTGCAGCGGTACCGTGATCAGTGCGAACACCGTCGCCAGCCGCAGCATGCGCCACGCGGGATCGGTATGCATGCCCTTGCGCAGATACCACCCGGCCACGCCGCCGATGACGAAGCATGTGGTGAGATAGGCGGCCAGTGTCATGTGCACCAGGCGGTAGGGAAACGACGGATTGAAGATGACCTCGCGCCAGGACACGACGCGAGCGATGCCATCGACGATCTCGTGGCCCTGCGGTGTGTGCAGCCAGCTGTTGGCCGACAGGATCCAGAACGTGGACAGCAACGTACCCAGGGCCACCATGCAGGTGGACAGGAAGTGCAGCCACGGGGGCACGCGTGACCAGGCGAACAGCATGACGCCGAGAAAGCTGGCCTCAAGGAAGAACGCGGTGAGTACCTCGTAGCCCAGCAGCGGCCCCAGGACTGCCCCTGCGAACCGGCTCAGACCCGCCCAGTTGGTGCCCAGCTGGAAGCTCAGCACGATCCCGCTGACCACGCCCATGCCGAACGAGACGGCGAAGACCTTCAGCCAGAAGAAGTAGAGGTCGCGCCAAACGGTGTCGCGCGTGCGCAGCCAGCGGAACTCCAGGAAGCCCAGCCAGCTCGCCAGCCCGATCGTGAAAGCCGGGAACAGCACATGAAAGCTGATGACGAAGGCGAACTGGATGCGGGAGAGCAGCAGGGCGTCCATGCCGGTACCCTCCCATCCGCCATGGGAAGAGCTTATGAAAGCGCTAGGTCCCCGTCTGCGAATGTGGCGCACGCAGCGGCTTGGATTCGGGCGACTTGTCCTGGCGCAGGAAGATCGACAGGACCACGATGGACAGCACCGCGAGGAACTCGCTCTGCCAGTTCTGCATCGACTCGAACCAGAATTGGCTGTCCAGCAGATGCGCTGTCCAGGAAAGGGAAACCTGCCCCTGAGCTGCGCGCTCCTCGTTCTCGAGCAGCCAGCTGCCCCAGCTGTGAAGGACGAAGGTCATTGAGAACAGCAGCAGGAACGCCATCGACAGCGAGTGGGCGTACAACGTCTTCCAGACACCCCCGATGCGCACCGGCCAAGGGGCGGAACCTGCCTCGATACGCTCCTCCTCTTGCTCCGGATCGAGCGGCCGCGACTCCGCGGAGCCTCTTTGGCGCAGGCTTACGGTCAGCAACACATACATGCCCATCTGCAGGAACTCGCTTTCCCAGTTCTCGAAGGTGGCAGAAATGAAGTGCCCGCTTCGCAGGTAAGCCGACAGCGAGAGCAGCGTCAGGTCTTGATCCAGACGCTCCTGGTTGTACGCGGCATGCCCGGTGATGACCTGCGCCACCCAGAAGCCGAGAAACAACGCGAGCAGTACCAGCGACAAGCCGTTGCGGTGGAGGAACGAGGTGCGTGAAGACATGTCGATCGCCTGCAGATCCGATGACCGACTCTTCGCTTGGCGGGGACAACAGAATGTGAAGGAGTACGTCAGCCTGCGAAAGGCACACGACGGGCGACCATCATGAAGAAGATCGCGAGAAACGAGATCAAGGCAGGCACGCCCAGCGCCGCCCAGCATCCCAGGTAGGCACTGTAGCGAGCCGGCAGGGGTTGACCCGCAGCGGCGGCCTGCACGGCGATGTCGCGCAGGCGGATCTGCAGCCACACCACCGGCAGCCAGCACGCTCCGGCGATAACGAACGCCACCAGCGACCAGTACAGCCATGGCGTGCCCCACGGGATCTGCAGCCGGTGTGCCAGATAGAGGCCCGTGACCGGCTGTATGATGATCGTGGTGGCCGTGAACAGCCAGTCCGCGACCACCACGTAGCGCGCCACGACGGCGACCACGCGGGCGTCCCGGGTGAGGCTGACGACCAGCAGGTAGAACGCCGTCCCGACGCCGGTGCCGAACAACAACGTCGACGACAGCACATGTACGTATTTAACGAGGATCAGGTCCATGTCCACGGTCCAGCGCCCACAGGCAGGCGATCATGGCGAGCAGGGGAACGTTCTTCAGCACGGGGCCGTAGGGATGCAGCCATTGCTCGGGCAGCCACACGGTGATGATCAGGGTGTAGGTAGCCACCACTAGCCCCTGGAAAAGATAGACCAGCGTGCGACATCGGGGCCGCAGTACCGCCAGGCCCAGCACGAGATCCAGCAGTGCCGCACTCCACAACGCAGTCGTGGCCCATTCGCCCTGCAGCCCGGTGCGCGCCAGCAGCGCAAGGCTGGCCTCGCGTGGATATCCCCACAGCGATACCAGCGCCGTCACTATCCACATCGCCGCCACCGTGATCCGCATGGTGGGCAGCAGCCAGCCCAGCCACGCCGTCGTGCGCAGGTCCGATGCGTCTTTCGTGAAATCCGCCGGATCACGCAACGCGGCGCCACGCCATTGCACCATCCCGTCGGCGGCCGCGACGTTACCCTGCTCCAGCATCCGCAGCGCATCCCGGTCGAACGGCGCCTGCGGCAGCCATCTGGCGACGCCTGCGGCGACGTTTGCCAACCACGCAGGTACCGTAACGAACAGGCCGCCCGCGTCGAGCCATCGCTTGAAGTGCTGCAGATAGTCGCGCAGTCGCAGGGCACGGGGCCCCACCGCATCCAGGCACATACCGGCAGTCCCCGCCTCGGCAAGCGTCACCACGACCTCCGCCAAGTCCTCCACATGCACCGGCTTCACCGGTTGCCGGCCACCGCCAGGCAACGGCGTGACCGGCAGGACGGCCAGCATCGCGAACCAGCGGGTGCTGGCACCGCGAGGATCGAACACCAACGAGGGGCGTACGACGATGCCCGCAGGTGAAGTCGATGCCAGCACGCGAGCATCCATCTCGCCCTTGCTGGCGAAGTACGCAATCGACGACGCGGCATCGGCGCCGAGCGCGGACAGCTGCACGAACCGGCGGACCCCCGCCGCGCGCGCCGCCTCCAGCAGGCACGCCGGCGATTTCACATGCAGTGCATCGAAGCTCTGCTTCCCTGAGGCGCGGAAGATACCGACCGCATTGATGACGACGTCGATACCCCTCAGCGCGCGGATCAGCTCGGCCTGGCTGGGCATGTGCGCGAAATCCAGCACCACGCCGTTGCCACTGCCGCCGCGCGTCGCCAGGATCACCTCATGACCCCGCTCACCAAGCGCACGTACCAGCCGAGACCCGATCATGCCGCGACCGCCGGCCACCAGCACGCGCAACCTCCTGTCCGCTGGCGCGATGTGGTCCGCAGCGGCAGCATCGCCAGCGTGCTGTCGACGCTCGCGGTCTCGGCCTGCAGCCGGTGGCGCGTCGGCTCGGCCGCCACCGGCACCAACGCCACCAGCCAGTGGCTCTGGTATCCGCGGGCCCGCTTCGCGCGTGCGCTCTCCTGGCGGCACACGGCCGTCGGCTATGTCATCCATCACGCCAGCTCTCTCCTCTGGGCCACCGGGTACGAAGCCACGCGACCGGCCGGTGCCTCGCCAAGCGGTCGTGCCGTACGTGCGGCGGGCATCGCCACCCTGGCCTACGCGGTGGACTACCACGTGGTGCCACGGCGGCTGAGCCCCGGATTCGAACACAAAGTGGGGCCGGCGGGCATGGTGGCCGTCTACGCGGCCTTCGCTGCCGGCCTATGGATGAGCACCCGGCTCGCCGCGCGCCCGCCACGCCGCCCGAAGCTCCTGCAGCAAGGGCAGCACGCACAACAGCAACGCAGGCGCCAGCACCGCCGCCCACGCTGAGGCCGGCGGCAGCTGGGAACGCCACGCCCAGTCCCAGCCCTGCTGCATGGCCAGGCCGCCATCGCGGTACAGCACGACGCCGAGGACGATCCATGGGGCGGTATCCAGCACGCTGTGCACGTGCTGTTCGAGCGGCGTGATGGCCCTGCGTGGCCATGCGACCCGCGTGTCCGCGTAGCCGGCCATCGCGTGCGCCAGTACCAGTACGCCCATCAGCATCGCCAGCGCCAGGCTGGGCTGGAACAGCATCCATGCCACCAACATGACGCCCATCAGGCCGGTCTGCAGCAGATGAAGGACCGACTCCCGCAAGCCGGAGGTCTGCGCGAGATCCGTGCGGCGATGGCAATGGAAGTCGACGCAGCCGGCCAGCAGCCAGAGCAGGTATCCCGCATACAAGCCCCACAGCGTGGCGGTCACGGGATGTCCGCGTCACGCGCGTCATCCCCGTGCAGGTCGAAGGGCTCCAGCGGCTCACTCGCGGGACCGTTGAGCACGCCGCCCGTCGCCGCATCGAAACGCGAGCCATGGCAGGGACAGTCCCATGACTTCTCTTCGCTGCTCCAGCGGACCACGCATCCCAAGTGCGTGCACCGCGCGTTGTGCGCGTTCAGCGCGCCGTCGCCGGTCCGATACACCGCAACACGGTGCACACCGCGACGGACGACGACCCCGCTCCCGCGCGGGAGTACTGCCAGCGCCTGCTCGTGCGACGGTGCCAGCCAGTCGCGGTACTGCAACGCAGCGTTTGCGTTCTCACGCAACCACGTGGGCGCACTCTTCAGGCGATGGCGCCCCGGCGCGTACAGCGCCGCCCAAGGGTGGTCGCGTCCGGCGATCAGGTCGCCAAGCAGTATCGCGGCCACCGTGCCGTGCGTCAGCCCGTTACCGGAATCGCCGGTCACCAGGAACACATTTTCGTTGTCGGGATCGGCACCGATGAACGCCAGTCCATCGATCGGCTCGAGGACCTGGCCCGACCATGCATGCGTGAAGCGCGTGACCGAAGGGAAGTGGACGCGCGTCCAGTCCTGCAGGCGCGCGTAGACGGTCGGATCATCGTCCTGTCCGGTCTTGTGGTCGCCGCCTCCGACGAGGATTTCGACGTCCGCGCCATCGCCCTCGTCCGGCCTGCGCAAACGGACGTAGTGGTAAGGATCCCCATCGTCCCAGTACAGCGCATCCGGAATGCTCCCCTCCGGTGCACAGCCGACCACCACGTACGTGCGGTACGCGGCCTGCTTCAGGTAGGTCGCGCCCGTGTCGTGGACAGGCACATTGGTCGCCGCGACCACGGCCCGGGCGCGCAACACCCTACCGTTCCGGCACGCGATCTCCGGTCGCGAGCCGCCCGTTACGCCGGTGACATCCGCACGCACGAACACGACACCCGCGTCGCGGGCCTGTCGTGCCAGCGCCAACAGGTAGGACCCGATGTCCACTCGAGCCTGCCGCTCGAAACGAATCACGGGCCCCAGCGCAGGCAGCGACGCCAGCCCCTCGGCCTGCAGTACGGCATGCAGACCGGCTTGGCTCGCCGCCTGCGCTTCATCCGCCAGGTCGTCGGTTCGCTTGTGGCACGAGAAGAGGAAAGCCGGCACATACTGGAAGTCGCAGTCGATGTTCCCGGCTTGGGCGATGTCCGCCATCCAGTCGATCGCGGCGGCGTGGCTGGCAGCGGCCTGCCTTGCGCCCTCCTCACCGTGATAGCGCGCCAGCGCGGTGAACCGATCATCCAGCGCCGAGGCGAGATGTGCACTGGTCCGCAGCGTCTCTCCCGACCCTATGCCATGACGCTCAAGGACGCACACATCGCGCCCGGCCCGCGCAAGCTGCAGCGCGGTACTCAGCCCGGCTACGCCGGCACCGATGACGACCACGTCCGGCTCCTGCGGAGGTGCGTCGCGCCACCAGGACGCGGTTTCCGCCATGACGTCCCGCCAGACGGGATGGGTACGCGCGGTCTTCATGGCAGGCGTCGGTCTTTTCCTGGCGCGACGTGTCCGTTCGGGTCTTGCGCAGCGCCGTGTGCCTGATCGCCGCCGCTCTCCGGCGTTCTGTGGTGGAGGCGGGCGCGCAGCTGTTCGATGCGCTCGCGGGCCCAGGATCGGTCTGCGGCGGGCAGGAGTGCGACCACGCGGTCGCACTCCCGGACGATCGCTGAAAAATCGGTGACCACCGCCCCATGGCCGAGATGATCGAACCTTCGCTCGAGCTGATCCATCTCGATCATGGAGTCCGCGCGGGGGCGACGCATGACGTTCAGTCCTCTGCCGCCGCCTGATTGCCGCCCTGCTCGGCCAGCATCGTCAGCTTCTCGTCGGTGGCTTTCTCTTCCTCCAGGGTCTCCAGCAGGGCGGCCAGTGCGTTCCTGTGGCCCAGTTGCTTGGCGAGGGCGGCCAGCGTGCCGTAACTGGCGATCTCATAGTGCTCGGCCTTTTGCGCACCGGCGATCAGCGCGGCATCCCTCAGCGGGCCTTCCTCGATGGACTCGATGGCCTCCTTGCCCTCTTCCACCAGTCCCTCCATCGCCGCGCACTTGATGCGCTTGAGCTTGATGCCCAACTCCTCCACCAGTGTGTCGATGCGCTCGATCTGTCCCTGCGTCTCTTCCAGATGGAAGGTGAACGCCTCTGCGAGATCGGGGTTCGAGGTCGCGCGTGCAAGACGGGGAAGCGCCTTCGTCAGTTGCTTCTCGGCGCTGTAGATGTCGGAGAGTTCATGGATGAAGAGGTCCTGCATGTCTTTGATGGCCATCGCGGGTGCTCGCCTTGGAATGAGTGAGGCTCCACCCTAGTGACGGCGGCATGGTGAGGTTATGAAGAAGCGGCGGCCAACACGTCTCACCGACATCGTCGTTGCGTGCTCACAACCTGTTGACCGGCGATGCGGGAGCTTTGAGATCCGCCCGTTATGAGATGCATGCCATGAGAGCGTTGACCTACCAGGGCTCCAAAGACGTCCGCGTGGAGACGGTACCCGACCCCTCCATTGTCGAGGCCGACGACATCCTGCTGCGTGTCACGGCTACCGCCATCTGCGGCTCCGACCTGCACATCTACCGCGGCAAGATTCCCGGCATGAAGGATGGCGACATCCTCGGCCATGAGTTCATGGGCATCGTCGAGGACACCGGATCTGCCGTCACCCGCGTCAAGCGGGGCGATCGCGTGGTGATTCCCTTCGTCATCGCATGCGGGCAATGCTTCCATTGCCTGCTCAACGAGTACTCCGCCTGCGAGACCACCAACACCGGGCGCGGGGCTTCCATGAACCCCAAGAACATCAAGCCTCCCGCGGCGCTGTTCGGCTACAGCCACCTCTATGGCGGCGTCCCCGGCGGGCAGGCCGAATTCGTGCGGGTACCGAAGGCGAATGTCGGACCGCTTCCGGTACCGGATGTACTGAGCGACGAGCAGGTGTTGTTCCTTTCGGACATCCTGCCCACCGGCTACCAGGCGGTGCTGAATGGAGGCGTCAAGCAAGGCTCGACACTGGCCATCTTCGGCGCGGGACCCGTAGGCTACATGGCAGCCGCCTGCGCACGCATGCTCGGGGCGGAAACGATCTTCATGATCGACCACAACCCGTACCGCCTGGACTTCGCGAAGACGACGTATGGCGTCATTCCGATCAACTTCGACGACGACGACGACCCCGCCGGCTCGATCATCGAAGCCACCGGCGGACGCGGCGTCGATGCCAGCATCGAAGCCGTGGGTTTCGAGGCCAAGGGCAGCGCCACCGAAACCCTGCTGACCACACTGAAGCTGGAGGGTTCGAGCGGCAAGGCGCTCCGCCAGTGCATCGCCGCCACCCGCCGGGGCGGAACGGTCAGCGTGCCGGGGGTGTACGCCGGCTTCATCCACGGCTTCCTGTTCGGCGACGCCTTCGACAAGGGCCTGACCTTCAAGATGGGGCAGACCCACGTGCAGGGCTTCATGCCCGAGCTGCTGGAGGCGATCGGTGAGGGGCGACTGGCACCGGAGGCGATCATCTCGCACCGCATGACGCTGGACGATGCTGCGCGCGGATACCAGATGTTCAACGATCGCGAGGATGAATGCCGCAAGGTCGTACTGACGCCCTGAATCGCCCCCTGCAGCAACACCCGGCGGCTCCCGTGAAGGCGGCGCGTGTCGGATGCGCGGGTTGGGCGACACCGCGCCCGTACCGGACGCTCTTCGGCGAGGGCAGCAGCGTGCTGTCCCGCTATGCCACGCGCTTCCCGATCGTGGAGATCAACTCCTCGTTCTATCGGCCGCATCGTTTGGAAACCTATGCGCGATGGGCGGCGTCGGTGCCTGCCGGCTTCCGCTTTTCCGTCAAGCTGCCGCGGTTGATTTCCCACGACCTGGCCTTGCGGGGCGCCGCTCCCCCGCTCGAGGCGTTCCTGGCACAGACAAGGGGGCTCGGACGACACCTGGGCGGCTACCTGCTGCAGCTGCCGCCCTCACATGCATTCGATGCCCGCGTGGCGTCCGTCTTCTTCCGCCTGTTGCGGCGTCGCACCCAGGCGCCTTGTGCCTGCGAGCCGCGCCATGCCAGCTGGTTCACGGAGAAGGCCGACGCATTGATGAGGGAGCACGGAATCAGCCGCGTCGCGGCCGATCCCGCGGTGGTGCCTGCCGCCGCCACACCGGGCGGCCATCCAGGCTGGCCGTACTGGCGCTGGCACGGCGCGCCACGCATGTATTACAGCGACTATGACGAAGCAGCGCTGGCGGCGCTTGCCGCCGACATCGCGGCAAGCCAGGCGGCGACCTCGCCCTGGATCATCTTCGACAACACGGCCCACGGTTTCGCCACGGCCAATGCAGCGCGGCTGCAGGAGATCGTGCGTACCCGCGCAGCAAGGAAACGGGGACGTGCCTGAAGGTCCTTCCCTGGTCATCATGCGGGAGGCCGCCGCGAAGTTCCGCGGCAAGACCGTCCGCGCCGTCACCGGCAACAGTACGCTCGATATCGCACGCATGCAGGGCCGACGCGTGCGGTCGGTCAGGAGCTGGGGCAAGCATTTCCTGCTGGAGTTCAGCGGGTTCAGCCTGCGCGTGCACATGCTGCTGTTCGGCTCCTACCGGATCGATGACGAGAAGCCGGCCGTCCCCCGGGTATCGCTACGCTTCGACAATGGCGTGCTGAACGTCTATGCGTCGTCCCTCAAGTACATCGAGGAACCGCTGGACGAGGTCTACGACTGGCGGACAGATGTCTTGTCACCCGAATGGAGCGCGACCCGCGCACGCGCCAAGCTTCGCGCACAGCCGGATGTCCTGGTGTGCGACGCCTTGCTGGACCAGGACATCTTCGCGGGCGTCGGCAACATCATCAAGAACGAGGTGCTGTTCCGTATCCGGCTGCACCCCGCCACGCCGGTCGGCCGGATTCCGCCGCGCCAGCTGGGCCGCCTGATCGCGCAGGCGCGTGACTACAGCTTCGACTTCCTGGCGTGGAAGAAGGCGGGCGTACTCAAGCGCCACTGGCAGGTGCATGCGAAGAAGACGTGCCCAGCCTGCGGCGGACCGCTTACGCTGGAGGAACTCGGCACGCGCAGGCGACGCACCTTCTTCTGCCCGACGTGCCAGCACCATCCTGGTCGCAGCGGGTGAACGCGTCGATCAGCGTTTGACCTCGATCCACGTGGGCGCGTGGTCACTGGCCTTTTCCAGCATCCTGACCCAGCGGTCCACACCCGCATCGATCAGGCGCTTCGCGAGCACGGGATTGGTGAGCAGGTGGTCGATACGCAGCCCGCGATCCCGCTCTGCATGCTGGCGGAAATAGTCCCAGAACGTGTAGATGCGACTGCCCGGCCCGTGGATCTCCAGAATGCTGTCCGTCCATCCCTGCTGCAACAGCGTGGCGAAGGCCTCTCTGGATGCAGGCTGCAGCAGCGCATCCTTCCGCCAGCTCTTGGGATCGTAGATGTCCTCGTCCGTGGGGACGACGTTGAAGTCCCCCAGCAGCACGACCGGGTGCGGGAGATCGACGAGCGACTGCGCATGCCGCTGCAGCCTGCCCATCCACTTCAGCTTGTAGTCGAACTTGGGACCGGGCTGGGGATTGCCGTTGGGCAGGTAGAGACAGCCGACGATGATCCCGTGCGCCGCCGCTTCGATGTACCGGCTCTGGTCGTCGCCAGGACTCCAGGGCAGTCCCCGTCGGCTTTCCACCGGTTCCTGTCCGCGTGCGAGCAGCGCTACCCCGTTCCATGATCGCTGGCCCTGCCATATGGCGCCATAGCCCGCGTCCGCCAACGCAGCCTGCGGGAACGCCGCATCCACGGCCTTCAACTCCTGCAGGCCGACGATGTCGGGCTGCTCCCGCTCCAGCCAGGTCAACAGGTGCGGCAGCCGGGTGTTGATGCCGTTGACGTTGAAGGTCGCAATCCTGAGGGCTTTCTTCCGGCGCGCCATGCGGCCTACCCACCCGAACCGGGCGCGGGCGCGTCCGGGTGGTGCGCATCCAGCCACGTCCAGGCGCGCGCCACCACGTCCCTGACCTCCGGCCACACGCGTGTGGAATCACCGCCCAGCTCGTCCCAGAGCACCTCCATCTCGGTATCGTCCTGCGGCAGCGCGTAGCTGCCGCGGGATACCAGCGCCAGTGCGTACGCCGGACACACGTCTCTCCACGCCAATCCCCTCACGTGTGCGTCGTGCCTGGCGTAGCGGTCGAACCCTTCGGGAATCGGGGTCATGCCCGGATAGTGCAGGCATCGTGCGACACCGCCAGCGGGCCGCAGGCGTTCCAGTAGCTCACGGAATCTTTCTGAATCGAACCGACCCATCGCGTGCTCCGACAAGGGACCAACAGGCAGTGGGGCATGTCCCGGGTCAACACGGCGTCAATCCGGAGAGACAGGGCCGGTGCGGACACCGGCCCTGTCAAAGCGGCTCGTCCGGCGAGGATGGGAAGCGAGCCACGTCGCCAGTGTTGCGTGGTCGGCTTGAAGAGGATGTGACCCGCTGGACCGGATCGCGTTGATCACGTCTTCGGCGGGTAAACGAGTACGCCATCCCGAATGCGCGCATCGACATTCAGCGGATGGGGTTTTGGCGCATCCTCGTCCAGAACATGCAGTACCGTCCATCCGCGCTGCACCAGCAGGTCTGCGATCAGGCGCCGATGGCACCGCCACCATAACGACTCCGCGCACATCAGCGCGGTGCGCGCCTGCGGCGCCAGCGCGACGACCTGCGCAAGTCCTTCCGCGAACTCGGCGCTGGCCAAATGATCGGCATAGCCTTGGAAGGCGGCATTCCGCCATGCGCCGTTCGGCGAATCCTTCCGCGGTCGCCGCCTGCCGCCGAGCTGTGGCAGCCATCGATACGCGATGCCGGCGGAGCGGAGACTCGCCGCCATGGCCTCGCTACCGAACCAGGGATAGCGGCGAGAGCCGGGAAATCGGCGCACGTCTGCGATGGCCGCAATGCCATGGTGATGGAGCAGGCCCACGAAGGCATCGAGCGTCCGCGTGGAATGCCCGATGGTCCAGACGGTCGTGGCGAGTTCGTCGTCGCCCACCCCGAGCTCCTCGAGATGGCCAGGTGCGGAGGCCCTACCCGCCATCGCTCCACCGTGACAGATTCTGCTTGAGCGTTCCGATACCTTCCCACGGATCCTTGCGACGCCTTCTCAGTTTCGCGGGCACGTCATTGATGGTGAACGCGTCGGATCGGGTGAGCTTGGCCAGCTTGCTCCAGCTCAACGGCATGGCGACGGGCGCGCCAGGACGGGCCCGCATGGAGTAGGACGCCACGGCCGTCGCGCCACGACCATTGCGGAGATAGTCGACGAAGATGCGGCGGTTGCGTTTGCTCTTGGTTGCCGTGGCCAGAAAGCGCTGAGGCTCCGATTGCGCCAGGGCGTCCGCGAACCCGTGCGCGAAGCGCTTGGTCAGGTCCCAGTCGCACCCGGGATTCAGCGGCACGACGACATGCAACCCTTTTCCGCCCGACACGCGGAGAAAGGATTCGAGTTCGAGCTGCGCCAGCAGCTTGCGGATGTCCACGGCGGCGCGCTTGACCTCGGAAAAGGGAACACCGGGCCCCGGGTCCAGATCGAACACCACCCGGTCGGCGCGCTCCGGCGCGACCGCATGCGAGCCCCACGGATGGAACTCCAGCGCGTTGAACTGCACGAGTTCCATCAGGCCCGGCACGTCCTCGACTACCAGATAGTCGGCCGCGACCCCCGACTCCTCCTTCAGACTGACGGCAGCGACCCGTTCCAGACCTGCCGTGATGTGCTTCTGGAAAAAGCATGGCTTCGCGATACCGGAAGGACATCGGATGATCGATACCGGTCTGCCCTCGATTTCCGGCAGAAGATGCTCGGCGACGGCGAGGTAGTAGTCCCAGACGTCCTGCTTGGTGATCCTGTCATCCGGGAACAGCATCTTGCCTGGGCTGGACAGCGTCGGCAGCTGGGCGGCGGGCGGCGCCTTTCCGCGCTGCGGCGTCGCTGGCTTGCGTGGCCTGGTTGCTTTCGTGGTGCCCATGGTGTTCCCTCTGTCCGTATCGATGAGATCGGCGATGTCCTTGTCCGGGCGCACGGCCTTCAGCGAAGGCTGGCGGAGCAGCGCCTGTCGCCCGACACCGCGATAGAACACCTCGACGACGAACCGGGGCGCGAACCACGTGGCGGTACGCAGGTCCGTGTCGGTCGTGCCGACATGGGCGGTGGGTTTCCTGCTGCCACCCTCGCTCAGCAGGCCGGTAACCTGGCGCATGCGTTCGTCATCGAAGCCCGTGCCCACCCGGCCTGCGTAACGCCAGCCATGCTCCGGGTCGGGGCGCGCAAGCAGCAGCGAGCCGAAGCCGGTGCGACGACCTTTGGGCGCGGTGTAACCCACCACGGCGAATTCATCGGAAGCCAGCCGTTTGGTCTTCCGCCAGTCGTCGCTACGCCCTCCCTGGTAACCTCGGTCGGCGCGCTTGGAAATGATGCCTTCGAAGTGCCGCCTGCCGGCCAGGTCGTATGCGGCGCTTCCCTCCCCTTCGATATGCGAGCTGAAGGCGAGGTGGCGCGGCGCGTTTTCCAATACCGCCTGCAGCAGCGTCTTGCGCTCGAGAAGTGGCGCGGCCGTCACATCCACGCCCTCCAGGTGCAACAGGTCGAAGAGCGCATAGGTGAGTGCGCCCTGGCGCTCGCCGGACAAGGTGGCCTGCAGAAGATTGAAATCCTGCTTGGTGCCCGCCCCTGCGATCAGCTCACCATCCAGCGCCGCCGACGCAAGGCCAAGTCGTTCGATGGCCGCGCGAATCTCCGGAATCTTGTCCGTCCACTCCTTCGCGTTGCGCGACCACAATCGCACGCGGCCCCCGGCAATCGTCGTCAGGATGCGATACCCGTCCCATTTGAGTTCGTGGATCCAATGCTCGCCTTCCGGCGGCGTGTCTCCAAGCTTGGCCAATTGGGGCTCGAACGGGCAGCTCGGCGGCCTCGACTTCTTCGCCCTCGTCAACGCACCTGCAAGCGCGGCCCAGTCCTTCCTGCGGCCCTTGCGGGTCGCCGGCAAGGCGCTGAGCTTCTTCTTTGCACGCTTTCCACTGCCAGCGCGCTTGAGGTCTTCCTCGGGTGCAGCGGCCACATCAGCGAGCAGATCGTCCGCTTCCAATGTGCCCGCATACTCGTCCTTGTCCTTGAAGAGCAGCCACTGTGGCTGCCTGGCCGGTCTGCCCGACCGCACCAGATGCCAGCCACCCTTCAGTTTTTCGCCAAACAGCTCGAACCGGAGGTGGCCCTTTGCCAGCTGCTCCTCAGGATCGCCTTCGGTCGCCCACACCCCCTGATCGAATCGGGCAACGTGGCCACCGCCATACTGGCCCTTGGGAATCTCGCCTTCAAATGTCGCATAGTCCAACGGGTGGTCTTCCACCTCGACCGCCATGCGCTTGACGCCGGGATCGTAGCTCGGGCCTTTCGGGACCGCCCAGCTCTTCAGGGCATCCCCGACCTGCAGGCGGAAGTCGTAGTGCCGTCGGCTCGCATGGTGCAACTGGACAACGAAGATGGCACGCCCGGCCCTGCGCGGAAGCGCACCCGGCTCCGGCTCGGCCGTCCTGTCGAAACGCCGTTTGCGCCGATAGTCCTGCAGCGTCACGTCTTCAGGCGCCGAGATGTTCCCGCACCGCCTTCACGCTCGGGCCGACGGCCTCCACGACCGAACGAAGCCTCTCCGGTGTGACCCTCAGTTCCTTCGACCAGTACTGGACCTCGTAATCCTCGCCCAGATTGATGCGGTCGCGGTCGGGCGACCCTACGTTGCGCTTGTCGTCGGTCATCGTGGTATCTCCGATGGGTTTTCGCGTGGAGCGCCGCTCCTGCGGCATACAGTGCCCGGCATGGCGAATGCCACCGTAGGAGGCATCGCGTGGGCAGAAAGTGAAGCGGCGTGTGGGACTCCAGAATGTCCGACGCAAAGCGCAAAGGATGTCGTCGGTTGAGGAGCGCCCTTACCCGAGCCCAGTGTCCAGCATCATCATCAACACGAAGCCCGCGATCAGGCCGGTGGTCGCGAGACGTTCATGCCCCTTGCGATGGGATTCCGGGATGATCTCGTGGCTGATGACGAACAGCATGGCACCTGCCGCAAATCCCAGACCCCACGGGAGCACCGCCAGCGACTGCGTTGCCACGGCGGCGCCCAGCACCGCCCCTATCGGCTCGATCACGCCGCTGGCCGCCCCGATGGCGACGGACGTCAGGCGCCGGTAGCCGGCAGCCAGGAGTGCGATCGCCACCACCAACCCCTCCGGCACATCCTGGATGGCGATGCCAAGCGCAAGCGCGTTCGCCTGCGGCAGCCCCTCGGGATTGGCGTATCCGACGCCAATGGCCAGCCCTTCCGGAAGGTTGTGCAGCGCGATGGCCGCCACGAACAACCATGTCCGCCCCACCCTGTTGGAGGCTGCGCCTTCGACACCCTTGATGAAGTGCTCATGGGGAAGCAAGCGATCCACGGCCATCATCGATACGCTGCCAACCAGGACCGCCACTCCAACGATTGCACTCGCGGGCGATACGCCCTCGATTGAAAGCGGGAGCCCGCGCGCTACCTCCAATGCAGGAAGGATCAGCGAGAAGGCACAGGCCGCCAACATGACGCCGGCCCCGAAGCCCAGCAAGGCATCCAGCCAGCGTTCCGACAACCGTCTCGACAGCAGGACCGGACACGCTCCCAATGCAGTCGCCATGGCGGCTATCGATCCCCCCAACAAAGCCTGCTGCATGGCGACGTTCGCCGCCACCGCGCTCCAGGCATGCGACATGAGGGAGGCCGTACCACCGATGAGGATGACGGCACCGAGCCAGCCCGTCAGGCGATGGCGCGATACCCAGAAGCGGCCGAGCGCGTCCGTGCCACCCTGCTCGCCATCGGCGGCCATGGATCAGACGGTCTCCGTCGCGGCATCGTTCGGATTGCTGTCGTTGTTGTCGTTCCGACAACCGGCGAGGGCAACCGCAGCGCAGAGGGCGAGCAGCAATAGAACGGCGCGGAACTTGTTCATTTCGGTCTCCATATGGCACGGAATGTGCCGGAGCATTCTTGGCGTGTGCGCATGAGGAGGTTGTGTATCCGTCTGGTACGCGCCAACGCATTTTCCTCGTCATATCCGCATCACCATGGCGCTCCTAGATTCGGTTCCGTCAGCGCGTCGGCGCGACAACCTCCAGGAGCCCCTCATGTTCATGCACAACAAGCGTCTCCAATACACCGTCCGCGTGGCCAAGCCGGACCCTCTACTCGCGACCTTGATGCTGGAGCAGTTCGGCGGTCCGCAGGGCGAGTTGGCCGCTGCGATGCGCTACTTCACGCAGGCGTTGGCCGAGGATGATCCCGGCAGGAAAGATCTGCTCTACGACATCGCAACGGAAGAACTGAGCCATCTCGAAATCATTGGTTCGATCATCACCATGCTCGGCAAGGGCGCCAAGGCCGATATGGCCGAAGGCCTCGAAGAGATGGCCGCCATGCGTACGCTGAGCGGCAACAGCACCAGCCAGACCGAGTCGATCCTCTATGGCAACGGACCTGCGCTGGTGAATTCCAGTGGCGTTCCCTGGACAGCCGCCTACATCGATACCATCGGTGATCCCACGGCGGACCTCCGTTCCAACATCGCGGCAGAGTCGCGGGCCAAGCTGGTATACGAGCGTCTGATCAACGTGACCGACGACCCCGGCATCAAGGACGCACTGACGTTCCTGATGACACGCGAAGTGGCGCACCAGAAATCCTTCGAGAAAGCGCTGTACGCCATCACGCCGAACTTCCCTCCCGGAAAGCTGCCCGGCGATCCCGCGTTCACCGACATCTTCTACGACATGTCCCAGGGCGAAGGCGATGTGCGGGGACCCTGGAACAGCGGCGAATCGTGGGAACGGATCGACGACCGCGACGCACAGGCTGCCGTCGACGGCGGCGATGGCCGTGCCTCGGTGGTTCTGGAGGAGGCGCAGCAGGCCGCGCTGGAGGCGATGGCCGCCAGAACCACGTCGGATCCGGACTCCAATCCCGTGACCGGGGCGGAGCTGGGTGCGGGCCCGGGGGCTGGCGCTACGGGCTGACCGAACAGGCCGGGGCAGCGCCTCGTTCAGTTGGCCCACGCGCAGCCCCGGCCTGCTGCGGATCGCCCCATGCGACGGTGCCAACCGATCTCGCCGATGCCACCATCGCGCTGCATGCACCTTGGGACCACCCGCCGAGACCGTCGATCGATATCCGTGTCTGGTTCAACTGGCGCGAACGACCCTGCGTAATGGCAGGCTGCCGTTACTAGCCAAGCGCCACACGGTGGAACCGAGCTTCGGTGACATGCCTCTTCTCAAGCGGGGTCCGGACTCAGAAAAGGCCCCGAGCGGGGCCTTTCTTTCACGCATTGCATCAGCGACCCTGTAGCTCCTGGCGCTATTCCTCTTCAGGATCCTGCTGATTCCGGTTCTGCTGGTTGCGATCCTGCTGCTCGCGGTTCTGCTGCTCGTTCTGCTGGCGGTTCTGGTCCTGGTCGCGCTCGTTCTGCTGGTTCTGGTTCTGGTTGTTCTGACCCTGGCCCATTTCGGTTCTCCGTTGTCCGACACGGAATATGTCGGCAGACGGATGGTGTGCCCTGCCTGGTGAAGAGCAAATGTTTCCGGAAGGTTCGATGCCGGTCGATTCAGCATAGAAATACCTGCGGCATGCCGCGACATGATGCGCATGGTGAGACGCCGCAATCACGTGTTCCTTGCACGACCACAGTCGAGCAGAACGCCTACCAGAGGGCGGAAAGGGATCCCGTCGCGTTTCGAGGGCGTGGGCAACTTCCTACGAGTGCATGGCAGCTTGCGGCACTACTTTCACGGTATGGCATGCCGAAGAGATTCGAGCGATGTATCGGCGGGCCCGCCGCTGGTCGCGCTCCGAGAGCGTCTCGAACAGTCGCGCCAATCTGAGCTCGGTGGTCGGTAGCAGCAAGCTTGGATCCGCTTCGACGCATCGGCGAATAGCAGCCTTCTTGTGCCGCCACCCTTTGCCTTCGGACCTGCCGAGACGTGGGAAACGCATACGATGCTCCTCCTGGACGTGATTGATGCTCGGCTCCCGCACACTGGCTATTCCGGCGCCGTCGACGGCGCCAGAAGCGCAATGCGCAGGCTCTCGAAGCTCTCGTGGAAAGCTTGTGATCACGTTTCCTGGGCCACCGCGTTCGTCGCGCGACGAGCTGCGGACGTTCGTTATCCAAGCTTGCGAGAATGGCGCGCCATGGCGTGCAACATTCAGCGTTACGTGGCAGGCTGCTGCCAGTCCCTCCGGTGACCTTTTCGATGGAACTCGACTGCATCATCGTAGGCGGCGGTCCGGCCGGTCTGACCGCCGCCACTTACCTCAGACGGCTTCACCGGCACGTGGTCGTATTCGACGATGGCCGTAGCCGCGCCCGCTGGATACCTGAGAGCCATAACTGTCCCGGGTTCCCCATGGGCGTTTCGGGCACCGAATTGCTTCGCAGATTGCGTGACCAGGCATCCACGTACGCGGCAACGATTCACCACATTCGGGCCGACCTCCTGGAACGGACCAGGACAGGATGGCGGGTAGAGGCCAATGGTCAGGCGTGGCACGCCCCGATAGTGTTGCTGGCTACAGGCGTGGTCGATCATCTGCCCACCTTGGTCTCGGGCGATCCCGAGGCGGCATTGCGCAACGGCCTGCTCAGGTCATGCGCGTTGTGCGACGGGTATGAAGCCACGGACCAACGCATCGCCGTCGTCGGGCCTTTGGACAGAGCGGTTTCCAACGCGCATTACCTGTCCACATTCTCCGCAGACGTCACCGTCGTACCTACGGAGGGAGGGAATCCGGAAGCCTCACGACAGCCCGATGCGAACGGTGTCGTTGTTCTTCCGCCGCTACAGACGTTGACCTGTACCGAAGGAGGTTGGGACGTCACCGACCTGACAGGGCGTACCCATCGCTTCGATCTCGTGTATGCCGCCATGGGTGCACCGGCGCGCGGCGACTTGGCGCGCGATGCCGGAGCGAAGATTGACGCACAAGGAGCGGTGATGACCGATGAACGCATGGAGACCTCGATTGCCGGACTCTATGCCATTGGCGACGTGGTGACCGATCTCAATCAGATCGCGGTAGCTTTTGGTCATGCTGCGATTGCCGCCAGTGCTATCCATCAGGCGTTGCCCGCAAAACTGCGCAGGCGAGCCTAGACGAATCACGCGGGTCGAAGCCTGCCCTGCCCCGCGCGGGCGCCGATCAGGTTGGACCGCCCACGATCAGAGGCATACCCCTAATCGTGGCCAGACCCCGCAAATGTTGCGGGAGTAGCGAGACATAAGGAGAAAAGACGCGCAGCAGGAAGAACGGCAAACTCTTGGACAGTGTTGGTGGGCCCACCAGGACTCGAACCTGGAACCAAAGGATTATGAGTCCTCTGCTCTAACCATTGAGCTATAGGCCCTGCGCGGCCGGGATTGTACCGGAGGCGGTGTCGGCCGACGGGTCCTGGCGAGGCGGCGAGCGCAGTTCCAGCGCGCGGGTGAGGATCGCGGGTGGCGCGGCTTCTTCCGGCGTGCGCAACCAGCCTGCGCGGCGCAGGCGGTCGCCCAGCGCGGGCGATGCGGTCAGCAGGTTGATCGGTACGGCAAGCACCATGCCCAGCACCACCGGGCCCATCCACGCCGCCAGCGCGGGCGAGACCAGATAGGCCATCAGCCCACTGAACGCGCCGAACAGGCTGAGGCCGGCGTAACGGCGCACCAGGCTGGACAGCGGCACGCTGCCGTCGTCGCGCCGTTGCGGTTCCCAGCCCGAATCGCGTCCGGCGAGCACTTCGGCCACGCCTCGCGACTGCACGTACATGGTGACGGGCGCCATCAACGCCGCCATCAGCGTTTCCAGCACGGCACTGCCGGCGATGTGCACCGCGCCGCCGCATTGCTGGCGCAGGGACGCATCGAGCATCGTGGCGATGCAGCCCATCGCCTTCGGTGCCAGCAACACCGACATGGTGAAATAGAACACCCACAGGAAACGCTCCGGATCGCCGCCGCGCCAGTACAGCGCCGGGGTGAAGCCATCGAGATGCGGCTGCGCCAGGTGGAAGCCCGCCTGCTGCAGCGGAATCGCCAGGCCCACCAGCATCAGCATCGCCCACATGGGCGCGGTGGCGTAGTGGCCGATCCCCACCAGCAGGTGCAAGCGGCTGATCCAGTGCAGTCCACGCGCGGGCACCACGGCGCCATGCTGCAGGTTGCCCTGGCACCAGCGGCGGTCGCGCACCAGCATGTCGATCAGCGACGGCGGCCCCTCTTCGTAACTGCCACCGAGACCGGGCGCCATGTGCACGGCCCAGCCGCCGCGACGCAGCAGGGCGGCTTCGACAAAATCGTGGCTCAGCACCGCGCCCTCGAACGGCTTGCCGCCGCCCAGGCGGGGCAGCCCCGCGTGTCGCGCGAAGGCGACGGTGCGGATGATGGCGTTGTGGCCCCAGTAGTTCCCCTCCGCACCATGCCACCACGCAATGCCGTGCGCGGCCACGGGACCGTAGACCCGTCCGGCGAACTGCTGCATGCGCGCGAAGAAGGTGCGGCCGTTGACGATCATCGGCAGCGTCTGGACCAGCGCGAGGGTCGGCTGACGCTCCATCGCCCCCGCCAAGCGCACCAGCGTCTCGCCCGTCATCAGGCTGTCCGCATCCAGGATCAGGAACTGCGGATACGCGGCGCCGAAGCGACGCACCCAGTCGGCGATGTTGCCGGCCTTGCGTTCGGTGTTGTTCTCGCGGCGCCGGTAGAACACGCGCGCGTCCGGCCCCAGTCGGTGCAGCAGTGCGCGTACCGCCACGGCTTCTTCATGGCGCACGTCCGGATCGGTCGTATCGCTGAGGATGAAGAAGTCGAAGCACAGGCCCTGCCCGGTCCGGGCCAGCGATTCGTGCATCGCCTGCACGCCGGCCAGCACACGGCCCGGGTCCTCGTTGTACGTCGGGACCAGCAGGGCGGTGCGCGTGGCCAGCACCGGCAAGGGCGCGTGCTCATTGATGCCGAGCGCTTGCGTGCGACCCGACACCAGCAGCACGAATCCCGCCAGTGTGCTGGAGAAGGAGAGCGCGATCCACGCGAACAGCGCGACGAACAGGGCCAGCAGCACCCCTTCCAGCACGCTGATGCCATCGCCCCGCAGCACCCACCAGATCTGGTAGGTGGCGAAGAGCGTCATCAGCACCGCATTGCCCATCACCAGCGCGCGCCGCGCGGCTATTCCCGTCGGCGATGTCGGCAGACGACGCGGCGACAGGCAGCCACTGCGCAGATCCTGCACCGGCATGGGCAACGGCGACTCGGGTGGCAACCACGAAGGCGACGATGATGGAGGACGGGAGGCGTCGCTCATGTCAGGGGCTCCAGCGGTACAACCAGGTTTCGGACAACGGCGCGTGCCCCTCCAGCACGCGTGCATGCAATTCGACATCGCGATCGTCCGCGCCCGGCGCCTGCGGGCGGAACTCGAAACTCAGGCGCCAGCCCTGCGTCTCCGGATTGGGATACACCACGGCGCCCACCACGTCACCGCGCGCCGCCCACACATCCGGCGTCAACCGGCTGTCGCGCGGCAGCGACGCCAGGCGTCCGCCCTCCAGATCGAGCACCACCAGGCGCCGCGCGGGATCGGGGGCGGCCCCGATGCGCGTATCGGTCACCACCGCCAGGTCGGCCTTCCAGCGATGCGTGTCGCACCAGTGCATGCGGTAATCGAAACGGTGCTCGCGCCCGGCGCGCAGCGGTTGCTGGGGCCGCCAGAACGCGACGATGTTGTCGTGGTATTCGTCGCCGGTGGGAATCTCGACCAGCGTCACCGCACCCTTGCCCCAGTCGCCCATCGGCTCGATCCACAGGCTCGGCCGCTGGTGGTAGCGCGCTTCGATGTCGGCATAGTCGGCGAATCCCCGCTTACGCTGCATCAGGCCGAAACCGCGCGGTCGCTCGTCGGCGAACGCGCTTGCCTGTACGCGCCGCGGATTGCTCAGCGGACGCCAGATCTGGTCGCCGGCACCGTTGAAGATCGCCAGCCCGTCGGAGTCGTGCACCGCCGGACGATAGTCGTCGGTGCCGACCCGATCGCCGGCGTCGAACTCGAACATGCTGGTCAACGGCGCGATGCCGGCGCGCGTCAGATCGGCACGCGGATAGAGCCGGGACTGCACGTCGATGACTGTCTCGATGCCGGGCTTCATGTCGAAGCAGAACGCGCCGGTGACGCTCGGGCTGTCGAGCAGCGCATGCACCACCAGGTGATCGGCGCCGGACACGGGCTGCTCGATCCAGAACGCCCGGAACACCGGGAATTCCTCGGGGCCCGCATCGCCGCTGCCCAGCGCCAGGCCGCGCGCCGACAGGCCGTAGGCATGCCCCTTGCCGAGCGCACGGAAATAGCTCGCGCCGAGAAAGGCGATCAGTTCGTCGTACACCGCGGGCTGGTTGAGCGGCGTATGCACGCGGAAGCCCGCAAAACCGATGTCGTCGCGCACGCCCGGATCGACACCCGGCGGGAACGAGAACAGCTCGGGCGAATAGGCGATGGGCGTGGCGATACCGTCGTGTACGCGGTGCAGGTCCACGCGCTGCTTGAACAGGAAGCCGCGATGGAACATCTGCACCTGGAACGGCAGCGCCTCCTTGCGCCAGAGCGCCTGCTGCGGATCGAAACGCAGGTCGCGATAGGCGTCGTAGCCGGTATCCAGCGACGCCGGCAGCTGCTCGTCTGGCGCGCGGTAGGGCTGCCTAGCCAGCGCACGCGCCAGGCGTGGAACCGTTTCCAGATTGAATCGTGTGGGCGTCGCAGCGGTGTTCGCTGCTCGAGTGGCCTGCGCCATCACGCGGGGCATGGTGCCCAGCAACGCCATGGCGAGGACGGATCTGACTGCGTCCCGTCGCTGCACGCGGAGGTCTGACTCGTGGGGTGGCGGTAGTCTAATCACGCCGGCGTGATGAAGATGAAAAGGCGAACGCCGCCGGACGTCGCGCTTCGCACCAAAACGAAACGCGGCCCCTGAGGGCCGCGCTTCGTTGGTGCAGACGTTGGGTGCTTCGCGTCAGTCGATGTCGAGGAAGCTGCGCAGCTGCTCCGACCGCGACGGGTGGCGCAGCTTGCGCAGCGCCTTGGCTTCTATCTGGCGGATGCGCTCGCGCGTGACATCGAACTGCTTGCCGACCTCTTCCAGGGTGTGGTCGGTGTTCATGTCGATGCCGAAGCGCATGCGCAGCACCTTGGCTTCCCGCGGGGTCAGGCCGGCGAGCACGTCGCGGACCGTTTCCGACAGGTTGATGTTGGTGGTGTTCTCGATCGGGGACTCCACGTTGGTGTCCTCGATGAAGTCGCCCAGGTGCGAATCCTCGTCGTCGCCGATCGGCGTTTCCATGGAGATCGGCTCCTTCGCGATCTTCATCACCTTGCGGATCTTGTCCTCGGGCATGTCCATTTCCTTGGCCAGCTCCTCCGGCGTGGCCTCGCGGCCGTACTGCTGGAGCATCTGGCGGGAAATGCGGTTGAGCTTGTTGATCGTCTCGATCATGTGCACCGGGATGCGGATGGTGCGCGCCTGGTCGGCGATCGAGCGGGTGATGGCCTGGCGGATCCACCACGTCGCGTAGGTCGAGAACTTGTAGCCGCGGCGGTACTCGAACTTGTCCACCGCCTTCATCAGGCCGATGTTGCCTTCCTGGATCAGGTCGAGGAACTGCAGGCCGCGGTTGGTGTACTTCTTGGCGATGGAGATGACCAGGCGCAGGTTGGCCTCGACCATTTCCTTCTTGGCCTTGCGCGCCTTGGCTTCGCCGTAGGCCATCGCACGGCTGATGTCCTTGATGTCGGCCAGCGTTAGGTGCATCGCCTGTTCGACGGCGATGGTGGCTTCCTGCTCGGCGACGATCTGCTCGCGCACGTCGCGCAGGCCGGACGACCACTTCTGCTTGCGCTTCAGCACTTCGTCGACCCAGCCGAGGTTGGTCTGGTTGCCTTCCCACGCGCGCAGGAACTCCTTGCGCGGCATCTTGGCGACGTTGGCGCACAGGTGCAGCACGCGGCGCTCGTGGTCCTTCACCTGGGCCACGACCTCGCGCAGCTTGCGCACCAGCGTGTCGGTCAGCGGCAGCGGCAGCTTCAGGGTGACGAAGGTCTCGGCCAGTTCGGCGCGCAGCTTGGCCACGGCCTTGTTGTCGGCACCGTTCTTGGCATACGACTTCTTGAACTTGGTGTAGCCGTCGGCCAGCACCTGCATGCGGCGCGCGACTTCTTCAGGATCCGGACCGGTCGGCGCGGCTTCCTCGGCGGTATCGTCGCCGGCATCGTCCTCGTCGTCGGCATCGTCCGCCGCTTCCACGACTTCTTCGGCCGCCGGCACTTCGACGGGCGGCTCCTCGATGTCGTTGAAGCCGACCACCACTTCGGCCAGGCGCTTCTTGCCGGCCTTGTGCAGTTCGTACTCTTCCAGCAGCAGTTCGATCGACCACGGGAAGTTGCCGAGCGAGGCCTGCACCTGGCCCAGGCCTTCCTCGATGCGCTTGGCGATGGCGATTTCGCCTTCGCGCGTCAGCAGCTCGACGGTGCCCATCTCGCGCATGTACATGCGCACGGGGTCGGTGGTGCGGCCGCCTTCGGTATCGAGCGAGGTCAGCGCGGCGGCGGCTTCTTCGGCCGCGGTCTCGTCGACTTCGCGATTGCCGGTGTTGCCGTCGGCCAGCAGCAGGGTTTCGGCATCGGGGGCGACTTCATGGACATCGATGCCCATGCCGTTGATCATGCCGATGATGTCCTCGATCTGCTCCGGGTCGACCAGGTCGTCCGGGAGGTGATCGTTGACTTCGGCGTAAGTCAGATAGCCCTGCTCCAAGCCCTTGCTGATCAAGAGCTTGATGTCGGACTGCTGCGCAGGACGTTCGTTGGCCATGGAGGTTGCGCCACCGGGAGTGAGGAAGGGAGAACCCCGTATTATACCAGCCCGGACCGGGTTGGGCTCTGTCGGGCGACGCCCGTCAAGAGGGCAACGTCAGGGGCGGAGCAGGAAGGTCACGGGCCCGTCGTTGACGAGGCTGATCACCATATGGGCACCGAAACGCCCGGTTTCCACCCTTCCCGAATGTTTTTGCCGGCAGATCGCGACCAGACGGTTGAAGCCCTGTTCAGCATCGGCGGGCGGGGCGGCCGTGGTAAAGCTGGGACGCATGCCGGAGCGGGTGTCCGCCGCCAACGTGAACTGACTGACCAGCAGCAGGCCGCCGTCCGTATCGGCGAGGGAGCGGTTCATGCGGCCCGCGTCGTCGGCGAAGACCCGGTAGCCAAGCAGCCGCTCGGCCATGCGCGCGATCTGCGCCTCGCTGTCGCCCGGCTCCATCGCCACCAGCGCGAGCAGGCCGCCGTCGATGGCGCCCACGACGACCTCATCGACGGACACGCAGGCCCGGGTCACGCGCTGGATCAGGGAAAGCATTGGGCAACGTTCCGGACGGGAGGGCGACAGGATAGCGGGCCCGGCAGGTCGCGCCAGCGGGAAGCATCGCGCCGGTTGGCTACACTCGACGGATGAAACCGGACACTCTCGCCGCCCTTGGCTACCACGCCGCCGCGCTGGTCGGCCGCCTTCCCTGGTCCTGGCTGCGCGCCCTCGGCGACCTGATCGCGTGGGCCTGGCGCAAGGCGGACGCGCGCGAAAGCCGGGTGACGCGCCGCAACCTCGAGATCGCCTACCCCGAGTTGCTGCCGGGCCAGCGGGAAGACCTGCACCAGGCCATCCTGCGGACGACCGCCCGGCAGGCGCTCGAAACGCTCCGGTTCTGGACCCGCCCGCCCGCGGAGAATCTCGCCCACCTGCGCGAGCGCCATGGCGAAGCCCTGTACGACGCCGCGCTGGCCAGCGGCAAGGGCGTGATCGTCGCCGCGCCGCATTTCGGCAACTGGGAACTGCTCAACCAGTGGCTCGCTTCGCGCGGTCCGCTGGCGATCGTCTACCGCCCGCCGGCCTCGCCGGTCGGCGACGCCTTCCTGCTGCGCGTGCGCGGCGCCGACAACATCCGCCAGGTGCGCGCCGAAGGCCCGGCGGTGCGGCAGTTGTGGAAAGTGCTGAAGGAAGGCGGATCGGTCGGCATCCTGCCCGACCAGCAACCCAAGGCGGGCGATGGCGAATTCGCCCCGTTCTTCGGCAAGCCGGCCCTAACGATGACGCTGGTGTCGCGGCTGGCCGAACGCACCGGCGCCATCGTGCTGTTCGCGTGGTGCGAACGGATCGGGCCCGGGCCGGACTTCGCGCTGCATGTCGAGCCCGCGCCGCCGGCCATCGCCGACGCGGATCCGGTGACGGCCGTCACCGCGCTCAACGCCGCGGTCGAACGGATCGCGCGCCGCGACCCTGCGCAGTACCAGTGGACCTACAAACGCTATACGCTGCGGCCTGCGGGCAGCGGCGAGGACACGCCTTACCGCTGACGCCGACGGGGACGACGGCCAGCACGCGGCCACCGCGTTTCCCTCACGCTTTCACCATCAAGGACGCGCCAGCCGCATGAGTGACAAACCGCAGACCCTCGTGGCCGACGACGCCTTGCGGCCGGACTGGCAGACGCTGCCCACCCGCGGCGCGTGGCTGGCCGCCCTGGGCGGGGCGATGCTGGCGTTCCCGCTGGGCTTTCCCGCGTTCTTCCTCGCACGCGCCAGCGACGTGGTGTCGCCGTGGCTGGCGGTGCCGCTGGCGGCGGTGACGGGGGCCGGCATCGGGGCGTGGATCGCCGTCCGGCGCCACCGGCGCACGCGCTGGCGGCTGGACGAGCGCGGTTTCGCCGTGCGCCGCGGCAACTGGTGGCAGAGCGAAACGCACGTGCCCATTTCCCGCGTGCAGCACCTGGACCTCAAGCGCGGCCCGCTGGAGCGCGGCGCGGGACTGTCGACGCTAGTGGTGCATACCGCCGGCACCCGGATGGCCGCGGTGTCGGTGGCGGGGCTGGACGCGGACGATGCCGAGCGCCTGCGCGAGCGGCTGGCGACGCAGGTCGATCACGACGACGCGCTGTGATGGACGACGCCCTCCCGAGCGCGCCGCCGGACGAGCGCCGCCTGCATCCGTGGTCCTGGCTGTTCGTGCTGCTGCAGCAGCTCAAGCAGTTCATCTTCCCGCTGGTCGCGCTGGTGGTGTTCGGCGCCCGCAGGAGCAGTGGCGACGGCGATCTGTGGGCCTCGCTCGCGCCGGTCATCGGCATCGTGGTGCTGGTGGTGCTGGCCATCCTGCAGTACTTCACCTACCGCTACACGATCGGGCGCGACGGCCTGACGGTACGGGAAGGATTGCTGCACCGGTCGCGCCGCGAGATCCCGTTCCCGCGCATCCACAACGTGGTGGTGCACCAGTCGCTGCTGCATCGCGTGTTCGGCGTGGCCGAAGTGAAGCTGGAGTCGGCCGGCGGCGCCAAGCCAGAGGCGGAGATGCGCGTGCTCGGCCTGCGCGAGGCGCTGGCGCTGGAAGACCTGGTGCGGCACCGCTCGCACGACGCCGCCGCCCCGGTGGCGGGACAGGACAGGCCTGAGCGCGATGCCGGCACCACGCTGCTGTCGCTGTCGACGGGCGAAGTGCTGCGGCTGGGGCTGATCTCCAATCGCGGCATGATCGTCGTGGCCGCCGGCTTCGGCGCCGCCTGGCAGATCCTGCCCGAGAACATGATCGAGCAGTTCTTCCGCCAAGGGGCGAAGCAGGCGTACGGCTATGCGGAAGGCCTGCACCTGGGCTGGCTGGGTGGCGCCGCGGGGGGCATCGCGCTGGTCGGCATCGCACTGACGCTGGTGCGCCTGCTGTCCGTGGCGCTGGCGCTCTCGCAGTTCCACGGCTTCCGCCTGACCGAGGAGCCGCGCCGGCTGATGGTCGAGCGCGGCCTCTTCGCGCGGCTTCGCACCAGCGTCGCGCGCCGGCGCATCCAGGCGTGGACGCTGCACGAAGGCGTGCTGCACCGACTGTTCAAGCGCCGCTCGCTGCGCATCGACACGGCGGTGGCCGAGAAGTCGGGACAGCAGGATTCGCGCGCGCTGAAGGAGGTCGCCCCCGTGGCGACGCCGGAAGCCTGCGACACACTGATCGGCCACCTGCTGCCGCAGGTGCGGTGGCCGCGCGAGGACTGGCAGGGCGTGCATGCATCCGCGCGCTGGCGGCTGTGGTTGCCGTCGCTCGCCTGGCTGCTGCCGGTGACGGCGCTGGCGGCCTGGCATATCGGCGCCTGGGTCTGGCTGCCCGGCCTGGCGTGGATCATGGCGGCTGCGTACGCCGCGCGCCGGCAGGCGCAGCGCATGGGGTGGACGCTGGACGACCATCTGGTGGCGGTGCGCAGCGGCTGGTGGTCCCGCTACTGGCGCTTCGCGGAAATCGACAAACTGCAGGCGCTCCGCCTGTCGCGCTCGCCGCTGGACCATCGGCTGCGCACCGCGACGCTGTGGCTGGACACCGCCGGCGCCAGCGGCCTGTCCGCGCCGCTGGCGCTGCGCTTCGTCCCCGAGGCCGAAGCGGTGGCCGTCCACGAACGCCTGACCCACGCGCTGGCGCAACGCCGCCTGCGCTGGTGACCGGTGCCGACGCCGCCGCCTGCGCCATGACCGCTCCGCTTCCGCTCTCCGCCGTGATCATCACCAGGAACGAAGCCGACCGGCTGGGTCGTTGCCTGACGTCGGTGCAGGACGTGTGCCGCGAAATCCTGGTGCTGGACTGCGGTTCCGACGACGGCACCGTGGCCCTGGCGCGGTCGCATGGCGCGCGCGTCGAACACCAGGACTGGCTGGGCTTCGCCGGCCAGAAGAACGAAGCCATCCGCCGCGCCACGCAGCCGTGGCTGCTGCTGCTGGATGCGGACGAGTGGCTGGCCGAGGGCAGCGAAGCGCGGCTGCGCGCGCTGTTCGCCAGCGGCGAGGTCGAACAGGCCGACGTGTGGCGACTGAAGCGCTGCAACTGGTTCCTGGGCCGCATGCTCAGCGGATCCGAACGGACCGAGCGACTGGTCCGCCCCGACCATCGCTACCTGCCGATGCGCGTGCACGAAAAGCCCGATCTTGCCGGCAAGCGGGTCAAGGACTGCGACATCGTCATCGAGCACAACACCGCACGCACGCTGGACGCGCACCGTGCGAAGAATGCGCGCTACGCCCGCCTGTGGGCCGAGCAGCGGCACGCCGACGGCAAACGCTGCTCCGCGCTGAGTCCCTGGACGCACGCCGCCGCGTACTGGCTGAAGATGTACCTGCTGCGTGGCGCATGGCGCGACGGCCGCCAGGGCTGGTGGTTCCACGCCAGCCATGCGCGCGCCGTCATCGACAAATACCGCCACCTGCATGCCCTGGGGAAGACCCCGTGAGCGGCATGGCACGCCCGCTGATCGTCCGCTGCGGCGCATTGGGCGACATGGTGATGCTGACCCCGTTGATCCGCCTGCTGCACGCGCGCTATGGCCAGCGCGTGGACGTGCTGACCACGGGCGCATGGACGCCGCCGCTGTTGGCGCCGATGCCGGAAGTCGGGCACGTGCAGCTGGTCACCAGCCGCAACACGCCTTACCTGCTCTGCCCGAGCCAGTGGAAGGCCGTGCGCTGGCTGCGACAGCGCGGCCGGGGGCCGGTATACGTCTGCGATACGGACGCGCCCACGCTGCGGCTGCTGGATCGTGGCGACCTGCATCCGGACGACATCGTGCAGCGGCGCAAGGACGATGACGAGGAGAACGGCACCACCCGCCTGTGGCCGGACCGCTGGTTGCGCATCGGCATGCGCGACCCCCGCCATCCTTACCCGACCGCGCAGGTCGAGCCGTCGGCCTACCGCTTCCCGTGCCTGCGCGTCACCGACCAGGACCGCACCGACCTGGCGCACTGGCGCGCGCGGCATGGGCTCGAAGGGACCTGTGTCCTGTTCCAGCCCGGCAACAAGCGCACCCACAAGCGCGGCAATGTCGCCACCGTGTCGCACCCCAAATACTGGCCGCCCGCCGCGTGGGCCGCGCTGGCGGCGGCGGTCTGGCAACGCCTGCCGCAGGCCCGCATCGTGCTGTGCGGATCGCCCGCCGAACACGGCGTACTGGACGAGATCGCGGCCGCTGCCGGTCGCGACCCGCGCCTGCACAACGCCGCCCGCGAACTGCCCGTGCCGCGCCTGCTGGCGTTGCTGGAACAGGCGCACAGCCTGGTGTCCGTGGATACCGGTCCGGCGCATGCGGCCGCGGCGCTGGGCTGTCCGCTGGTGGTGATGTTCGGCGCGGCATCGCCCGCGAAATGGCGCCCGATCGGCCCCGGCACGATCACGGTGCTGGGTGGCGAGCGGGGCGAGGCCAGTCGCGTGCGCGACATTCCCGCGGCCGACGTGATCGCCGCGTGGTCGGCGCTGCCGGACCGCGCACGCGACTGAGGCGCGGCGTCAGCCGGCCCGCGTACCGGCGGACTTGTCGATGCCGTACGGGGTCCAGGTGATGCGCTTGGCGCGGGTCTGCGCGCGGATGGCCAGATTGCGCTCGACCGATTCGCGCGTCTTGTAGCCGCGTGCATGGTCCAGGTGCACGCACACCGCGCGGTGGCGGATCTGCTTGCCGCGGATCCCGTTGTTCTCCAGCCGTTCGCCGAGTTCGCGATCGGGGCCGCCGTACTTCATGCGCTCGTCGTAGCCGTTGATCGCCAGCAGGTCCGCCTTCCAGACCGACGAGTTGCAGTTGTTGAACGTCGGCCGCGCGGTGGTGATCGCATCCAGCCATCGGCCACTCGCCTTGCCCGCGCCCAGCTTCAGCGTGTTCGACAGGCCCAGGCGATCCTGTGCACGCAGCCAGTCGCGGTCGAAGCAGCGGCCGTCGCGGATGTCGTCGGCGGAGATCGCCTTGCTGAGCTTCATGCTGAGCTTGCAGTAGCCGCCCGACAGGAAGCGTCCGGGTTCGGCCTGTTCCGCATGCACCTGCACGAAATCGCGGCGCGGAATGCAGTCGCCGTCGGTGAACAGGAGATAGTCGTGCCGCGCCTGCAGGATGGCGGCATTGAGGATCTCCTGCCGGCGATAGCCGTCGTCCTCGTGCCACACGTGCCGCAGTGGGACCGGGTAGTCGGCGGCGAAACGCTCCACCAGCGCGCGGGTGGAATCGCGCGAGCCGTCATCGGCGACGATCAGTTCGAAATCGCGGAAGGTCTGGAAGCGATATCCCAGCAGCACCTTCTCCAGCCATTCCTCGGCGTTGTACGTGCTGGCGATGACGGTGATCTTCATGGCGGCGTGCCCCCTTCGCAGCGTTCGCATACGGGATTGTGCCGTCAATGGATGACGTCCGGAAGACGATGCAACCGCACTAGCGGCCGGGCAGGCCCCAGTACCCCAGCTCGCGGCGGATCTGAAGGCCACGCAGCAGGCTGCCCGCCGGCTTGCGCCGCAGCGGACCGAGTCGCCCGTCGATCAGGGCGTCGGTCGCCGCGATCACGCGTCGCGAGGACAGTCCATCGCGACGCGGATGGATATCGTCGGCGTACGCCGCCAGCGCATCGCGCAACGCCGCCGGCGGATCGAACGCCTGCCGCAGCATCGCGCCCAAGTCCTCGGGCGCCTCGAATTCCAGCATGTGCGGCTTCGGCGCGCGGTTCCGGAACGTCACCACCGGCTTGCGCTGCACCACGAACTCGCTGACCACGGACGTGGTGTCGGCGACCAGCACGTCGGCGGCGCGCTGCGCACTGACCAGATCGACCGGATCGACGAACGCCGCGTTCGGTCCGCACAGGCGACGGTAACGGACGAACCATGCCTCCGGGCATTTCGGATGCAGGGTCAGCAGCCAGAACCGGTCGCCCCGCTCGACCTCGGCGGCGATCGCATCGAACAGGTGCGGCGCCGCGCTCAGCCGTTCGGTGAAGGTGGAGGCGAACATGACGACGGGGCGGCCACGGGCTTCGGCCCGCCATGCGTCGGCCAAGGGATCGGCGCCCCTGAACAGCGGATCGAGCTTCGGCCAACCGGTCTCGACCACCTTGAAGTGGCCCTCGCGCGCGGCCAGCGCCGCGAACGGCGCGGTCGTCGCCGGCCCCTGGGTGCAGTACAGGTCGAACAGGCCGCGCACGCGGAAATGGCCGCGTGCCGAGTCGCGCTTTTCCACGTTGAAGCCGTGGAACAGCTGCACTTTCGCGCCGGACACGAAGGTCGGCACCCAGTTGGCGGCGCTGAACACCGCCTGCGGGCGCAGCGCGACCGCCGCGCGCGCATCGGCGACGGTGCGTACGTCGCCGCGCAGCGCCGCACCGCGCGCGCCATCCACCAGCCAGGCATGTACGCCATGTCCGGCGTCTTGCAGCGCATCGGCGAGCGGCTGCAAGATGGGCAGCGCATAGCGCTCCGTCCCGAACATCAGGTACTCCGCCATCGACGTGTCCTCAACCCACCGGCCTGCGATCTCGGCCTGCATTATCGCGTTCAACGAGGCCGACCGCATCGGGGATTGCGTGGCGTCGCTGGCGTTCTGCGACGAGATCGTGGTGGTGGACTCGTATTCGACCGATGCGACGGTCGCCATCGCGCAGGCAGCGGGCGCACGCGTGCTGCAGCGGCCGTTCGACGGCTTCCGCAGCCAGAAGCAGTTCGCGGTCGAACAGGCCCGCCACGACTGGGTGCTGTGCCTGGACGCGGACGAGCGCATCGGCGAGACGCTGCGGGCATCGATCCTGGCGGCGCAGGCGGCAGGCTTCGACGACGCGGCCGGCTTCCGGTTCGCGCGGCTGTCGGACTATTTCGGCCGTTTCCTGCGCCACGGCAATGCGTACCCGGACCGCGTACTGCGGCTGTTCGACCGGAGGCGTGGCGGTTGGCGCGGCAAGCGCGAGGTACACGAGGCCGCGTCGGTGGACGGCCCGGTACGGACCTTGGCCGGCGACCTGATCCACTACCCCTACCGCTCGCTGGAACAGCAGTTGGCCAAGACGCAGCGCTATGCGCGGATGATGGCCGAGTACGACTTCGCGCGCGGGCGGCGCGCGACGCTGACCGCGCTGGTGCTGTCGCCCGCCTGGCGGTTCTGGCGCGGCTACCTGCTGCGCGGCGGCTTCCGCGACGGCTGGCATGGACTGGTCTACGCCTACGTGCGCGCGAACTACGTCCGGCAGAAGGCGATCATGCTGTGGATGCTGCAGCATGGCCTGCCCGTCTCCACGCCACCGCAGGACTGACGCCCGATGTGCGGCATCGCCGGCGCCATCGCGCCTTCCGGACGCTACGACGAACACGCGCTGCATGGCCTGGGCAGGACGATGGGCGCGGCCATCGCGCATCGCGGGCCCGACGATGCCGGCACCTGGGTCGACGCGGACGCGGGCCTGGTCCTCGCGCACCGGCGGTTGTCGATCATCGACCTGAGCCCGGAAGGCCATCAGCCGATGGTGTCGGACGATGGACGCTGGGTGATCGCCTTCAACGGCGAGATCTACAACCATGGCGAATTGCGCCGCGAGCTGGCTGCCGGAGGACAGGTCTTCCGCGGCCACTCGGACACCGAAGTCCTGCTCGCCGCGATCGCCCGGTGGGGTGTCGACGCGGCGCTGGCCCGAGGCAACGGCATGCTCGCCCTGGCCGCCTGGGACCGGCACTCGCGAACGCTCTGGCTGGCGCGCGACCGCGTGGGCAAGAAGCCGCTCCATTACGGCTGGACCGGCGACGGCACGTTCCTGTTCGGCAGCGAACTGGCGGCGCTGCGCGCGTGCCCGTCGCTGCAGGCCGAGACCGATCCGGATGCGCTGGCACTGCTGCTGCGGCTGGATTACATCCCGGCGCCGCACTGCATCCTCAAAGGCATCCGCAAACTGCCGGCAGGGGCGCTGGTGCGACTCGACGGGGCGCACGTGGCGACGCGCACGCTGCCCGATGCGCTTCGCTGGTGGGATGCGCGGGCACGACAGGACGCGGCGATTCGCGAAGGATTCGATGGCGACGACGCATCGGCGCTGGAGGCGCTGGACGGCCTGCTGCGCGATGCCGTGGCGCTGCGCATGGAGGCGGACGTGCCCCTGGGCGCGTTCCTGTCCGGCGGCACCGATTCCTCGCTGGTCACCGCGCTGATGCAGGCGCAGGCGACCCGTCCGGTACGCAGTTTCTCGATCGGCTTCGACAATGCCGTGCACGACGAGAGCGCCCATGCCGCCGCCGTGGCACGCCAGCTGGGCACCGACCATACCGAGTTGCGGGCCGACGGACGTGCGGCGCTGGATCTCGTTCCCACCATCGCACGCATCTACGACGAGCCGTTCGCCGATTCCTCGCAACTGCCGACCGCCCTGCTGTGCCGGTTGGCGCGGCAGCACGTCACGGTGGCGCTGTCGGGCGACGGCGGCGACGAACTGTTCTTCGGCTACGGCCGCTACCTGCGCGCGCTGCGCAACGATGCGCGCCTGGAACGCCTGCCGCGACGCCTCCTCGCGCGACTGGCCGGCGAGCCCGGCGAACGCGCGCGGCTGGGTGGCCTGCCGGCGCTGCGTGCCGAACTCGCCACGCGCGACCTGCAGCACGTGGCGCGCCATCGCATCAGCCGTTGGCGACATCCGGAACGCGTCGTCGATGGCGCGCAGCGGCGCGCCACCGCCTACGACGACCCCGCCGCGCTGCTCCGGCACGGCACGCCGGCCGACCAGTTGATGGCGATGGACTTCGCCTGTTACCTGCCCGAAGACATCCTCACCAAGGTCGATCGCGCCAGCATGGCCGTCGCATTGGAAGCGCGCGCGCCGCTGCTGGACTGGCGCGTGGTGGAATTCGCCTGGTCGCTGCCGCTGTCGATGAAGTACCGCGAGGGCGAGCTCAAGTACCTGCCGAAAAAGCTGCTGTCGCGGTATCTGCCCGAGCCGCTGGTGTACCGCGGCAAATCCGGCTTCGGCGCCCCGGTCGGCGACTGGCTGCGCGGCCCCTTGCGGGAGTGGGCCGAGGCGCAGCTGGACCAGCGTCGCCTACGCGAGGAGGGTCATTTCGATCCGGCCGCCATCCGCGCGGTCTGGTCGGACTTCCTCAGGGGCCAGCGCAAGTGGCACACCCACCTGTGGAGCGTGCTGATGTTCCAGGCGTGGCGGGACGCGTGGCAGGGGTCTGGCATGCCGCGGGCACGGCATCCATGACCGTGCAGACGCCGGCCGAGGCACGCAGGGGTGTCGCCTCAGGCCTGCGCCGACTGCACGTCCACGGGGCCGGTGCTCCAGTCGTCCTTGCGCTCGGGGGCGGCACGACTGTCCGGTGAACCGGCCAGGCTGCGGACCGCGTCCACGAGGCGTGACCGGAAGGCCAGATCGTTGGCCAGGAAGAAACGCCGGGCCTCCTCGCGCAGTCGCGCACACTCCCCGTCGCTCAGCGCAAGCGCCGTGGCGACGGCCGTCTCCAGCGCTTCCGACTCGACCAGATAACGCACCGCCAATTGCTGCGTTCCCGTGCGCGCATGCGGCATCAGGATGCCCCGCTCGCGGGTCACCAGTTCGTTCATCGGTTCGGCATCGGTCGTCAGCACGATCGCGCCCACACTGAGCGCCTCGACGATGTAATGGCCGAAACCCTCGGTTTCCGAAGGACACACGTGGAACAGGTTGGCGTTCTGGATCTCGCGCAGTTCCGCGTCGTCGAGATAGTCCACGCGATGGACGATGTTCGCCGCCCGCGGCCGGAATTCCGCCATGCGCGGATGCTGCACGACGGTCAATGTCGGCCATTCGGGATGCCGCATCCAGGTTTCCAGCACCATCCGCGTGCGCTTGGCGCTGCTGCGCCCGGCCAGGTGCAGGAAGGTGCGCGTGCGCTCGACCCCGGGCAGATAACGGTCGCTGCTGGTGAACCCGATCGGCGCCACGTTGCCACGATGTCGCTGGAAGATCGCGGCAGCATGGTGGGTCTTCGTCATGACCCCGTCGACGTGGCGCAGGCGTCGGAGATCACTGGGCAGGCACCATTCCGGGTTGGGAATGAAGGCATTGCGTTCGGCCGCCTGCAGATACTCGGGCTTGACGTGCTCAAGCATGATGTTCAGGTGATAGCGCTGGCGCCTCAGCAGGCGGCGGGCACCGAAGCGCGCGCGCTGCAGCCACGGCCCGAGCCATTTCCGCAGCTTCCCGCGCCCGCGCGCCGGCTGCAGGTGGACCTGCAGACCAGCTTCCCGCAGCACGTGTTCGATGAGACGCAGGTCGCGGCTCAGACCGACGCCGTTGTCCCAGCCGATCAGGTTCACGCGCAGCATATGGAGAGGTCTTGCGGGGGAGCGCGGATTCTAGGAAGCGGTCTCTGACTGACGTATGAGAGAAACCGGCGTCGATACCGCCATGTTTCACTCGGGTTTATTAATGTGAATCGACGTGGCGGCCCGGCGTTGCCGGCTCTACCAGCGTGCCGCCCAGTAGCAGCCCGACGAACACCACAAAGGCGCTGGTGCTGAGCGCATGCGCGAACATCGATTGGGTCAGTCCGGATACGAGATACGCGACGACCAGCAGCGCGGCCGTCCAGGCGGGCCCGAGCGGCAGCCCAGGGCGCGTCTGGCGGAGGCGGCGCGCAGCGATCAGCAATGGCACCAGGTACACGGCGCCGAGCGCTGCGAGGCCCGGCACGCCCAGGGTCGCGCCCCAGTGGGCGACATCGTTGTGGGCATGGGCCAGTCCGCAGAAATGCCGCTCGGCGCCTCGGCAATAGACGCTGGCGTCGACCTGGGCCGCAAACGCGTCGACGCCCGCACCGGTCAGCGGCGCCTCGCGGAACGCCTCCCACGCTACCGACAGCAAGGCGATGCGTGCACTGATGGGCTTGTCGACCTGCCCATGCGCCAGCCCGGACACGTCGGCATGCAACTCGTCCAGCCGGAACTGCGAGGACAGCCACGGCACCGTCCACATCGCCGTGAACAGCACCGCCAGCACGGCGAGCGCGCCGCCCAGTCGCCACCAGCGGTGACGCGAGGCACTGCCCAGCAGCAGCATCAGCACGATCAGCGCCAGCCCGGGGAGCACGCCGCGGCTGCCACTCAGGATCACGGCCACATTGGCCAGCACGATCATGGCGGCCAGCAGTAGGCAGGTTGGCCATCCGCCCGGTCGGGGACGGCAGAACACGGACACGACCAGCAGGGCGAGCACCGCATTGGCGAAGACGATGGGATTGGCGTCGCTGCCCACCCGCTCGATACCCCACGAGGCCTGCACGATCGAGACCACACAGGCGATCAGCACTCCCAGCAGCGCGCCGTACCAGAGGCCCGACATGCGCACGCCCGTCGCCCAGACGAGCCAGGCGCACCAGGGCAGCAACAGCATGCGGGAAGGATTGTCGAGCACCGAAAGCGGCGCGCCGCGCACCCACATGGACGCGGCCACGACGGCGATCACCACCAGGGCGACGACCAGCAGCGCGTACAGCGCACGCGGGGCACGGCGATCCGCACGCCATACATCCGGCAAGGCGGCCAGCGACGCCGCGAGCATCAACACCGCGAACACCGACAGGCCCTTCGGCACCACCAGCAGTGCGCTGGCGCTGAAGCCCGCGCACCACGCCAGCGCGCGCGCGACCTCCTGTCGGCGTGTAAGTCTTCCCTGCATGTCCTCGGATCCTGCGAGTGGCAACGGCTCGATCATGGACGGCGGCGACCACGGACTTCCTTCACCGGGGAAGTCTGCGCCATCTCCTGGACCACGCGTCAACGCAACGTGAACTGGAACTGCCGCCTCCACACGTGAAGTATGCCGCACGCAGCTCCGGTTTCGCCTGACATGGCGCCCGGGTCAGCGATCGTTGGAGCGTCCTGCAACACGACTCACGTTTTGCGCATGCACGCGTAGAAGAATCCATCCATGCCCTGCTCGCCAGGGAGGCGCTGTCGCCCTGCGCCATCGAGATGTCCGTAATCGTCGCCCAACATCTCGGGCGTGACGTCAGGATGTCGTCCGAGAAAGGCGTCGAGTTGCACCGCGTTTTCCATGCGCACCAGCGAGCAGGTCCCGTAAACCAGCCGGCCGCCCGGACGCAGCACCTGCCACGCCGCATCGAGCAGCCGCGCCTGCAGTGCGGTCAGCGCTACCAGATCCTCCGGCCTCCGGTGCAGCAAAACATCGGGTTGCCGGCGCACGATGCCGGTCGCGGAACACGGAGCGTCCAGCAGTACGGCATCGAAAGGCTGACCATCCCACCACGCGTCGGTGTCGGTCGCATCGGCGGCGCGCAGCGCAGCGTCCACGCCGACACGCTGCAGGGTCTCGCGGACGCGTTGCAGGCGGCGTTCGTCGACATCCAGTGCGAGCATCTGCCGCGAAGGATCGCGTTCGAGCAGATGCGCCGTCTTGCCGCCGGGCGCGGCACACATGTCGAGCACGCGCGCGCCCGGCGGGAGATCCTGGAACAGGTAGGCGACCCGCTGCGCCGCGCCGTCCTGGACGGAGACGTCGCCTGCGGCGAATCCGGGCAGCGTGGTGACCGCCGCCGGCGCATCGAGGACCAGCGCGTCGGCCAGGCCGTCGGCCGGGACGGACGTGATGCCGGCATCCAGCAGCCGTTGCCGATAGGCATCGCGGGCGCCACGCCTCCGGTTGACCCGCAACCACAGCGGGGCTTCCCGTTCGCTGGCGGCGAAGATCGCATCCGCGTCCTCCGGCCAGTCCTCGCGCACCCGTTTCCGCAACCATGCCGGCCACAGCGCATCGGCCGACGCCGTCGGCAGACCCTCGCGCTGTGCACGCCTCAGCAGTGCGTTCACCAGCTTGTCCTGGTGAGGACGTCCGAGCGCGCGCGTCGCCTCGACCGTGGCCGACAGCGCCGCATGCGCCGGCAACCCCATCACCACCACCTGCGCGAATCCCACATGCAACAGGGCCCGCAACTCGTTGTCGGCACGTTGCAGCGGTTTGGCCATCCACGTCGCCAGCGCGGCCTCACTGCGGGCGCGCGAGCGCAGTACCGCAAAACAGATCGCCTCCAGCAGCGCGCGATCGCGCGAATCCTCGATGCGAGGCAGGTTCGCGGCCAGTTCGGCCTTCAGTGAGCGCCCTCCGTGCATCACGGCGTCGACGATGCGGGCCGCGAGGACGCGCACCGCGACCCCGGCCTGGCGGCTCACGGCGACACCAGGTCGCGCCGCGCGTTGAGGTAGTCGGCGGCGGTGATCGCCTTGCCGCCTTCGCGCTGCACCACGCGTAGGCGCAGCACGCCCGACCCGCAGGCGACGTCCAGGCCCTGGCGGCTGGCGGACAGCAGCGTGCCGGGCACCGCCGCATGCGCCTGCTCCACCGCCACCGCGCCATGGATGAGGAGGCGCTCTCCAGCGACCTGCGCTTCGGCGACCGGCCAGGGATTGAAGGCGCGCACCTTGCGCGCCAGCACCTCGGCGGGCTGCGTCCAGTCCAGCTTCGCCTCCGCCTTGTCCAGCTTGTGTGCGTATTCGACGCCCACCTCCGGCTGCGGGTGCGGAGGCAGCCTCACGCCGGCGCGCAGCAGACCCAGCGCATCGCGCAGCACCTGCGCCCCCAGGTCGGAGAGACGGTCGTGCAACTGGCCGCCGGTCTCGTCGGGCCCGATTGGCAGGCTCTGCGCCAACAGCACCGGCCCGGTATCCAGACCCGCCTCCATCTGCATCAGGCAGACGCCGGTTTCGTCGTCGCCCGCTTCGATGGCGCGCTGGATGGGTGCGGCACCGCGCCAGCGCGGCAGCAGCGAGGCGTGCACGTTCCAGCAGCCGTACTGCGGAATATCGAGCACCGCCTGCGGCAGGATCAGGCCGTAAGCGACCACCACCATCACGTCCGGCTGCATCTCGCGCAGCGCGTCCTGGGTGGACTTCTTCTTCAGCGACAGCGGCTGCAGGACCGGGATGCCGCGCTGGATCGCCTCCAGCTTGACCGGGGATGGCGTCAGTCCGCGCCCGCGTCCGGCGGGACGGTCGGGCTGCGTGTAGACCGCGACGACCTCATGATGGGCATGCGCGGCGCGAAGACAGGGCACGGCGAACGCCGGCGTGCCGGCGAAGACGATTCTCATGGAGGGACGACTTCCGGAAAGGAGGGAGGACGGGGCGGGGACACCGCAGTCGGCCCGCTCCCCGATACGCGAGCGTCAGGCGACGTGCTTGCGCTGCTTGGCCAGCTTCTTGCGCACCATCTCGCGCTTCAGCGGCGACAGGTAGTCGACGAACAGCTTGCCGTCCAGGTGGTCCATCTCGTGCTGGATGCACACCGCCAGCAGGCCGTCGGCACGCAGTTCCTGGGGCTGGCCCTGGCGGTCGAGGAAACGCACGGTGATCCCGTCGGCGCGGGTGACGTCGGCGAAGATGCCCGGCACCGACAGGCAACCCTCCTGGTAGACCTGCTCGCCGACCTTGTCGCTCAGCTCGGGGTTGATGAAGACCTGCGGCTGGTTCTTCTCTTCGCTGATGTCGATGACCATGAAGCGCTTGTGCACGTCCACCTGGCTGGCGGCCAAGCCGATGCCAGGCGCGTCGTACATGGTCTCGAACATGTCGTCGAGCAGGCGCTGGAATGCGGGCGTCGTCACATCGCCGGCATCGACGGGCACCGCCTTGGTGCGCAGGCGCGGGTCGGGGAATTCGAGGATGGGGAGCAGGGCCATGGTACGTCTCGGAGTGGGGGCGCCAGTGGAATCCGGCAAGGCCTCACGAATTCTAACGCGGGCGCTTGCGTTGCGCCGGGTTTTCTGGACTATAGTGCTGACCACCTGTCGGGGAATCAGGTAGATACCGCCATGTTTAAATGTTTTCGTACGGTTTTCGCCGTTGCGGTGCTGACCGTGGGCACCTATGCGGCTGCCGCCGAGATGGCGGGAAGCCATCCTGATACCTATGTGGTCAAGCGTGGCGACACGCTGTGGGACATTTCCGCGCGCTTCCTGAAGAAGCCGTGGCTGTGGCCCGAGATCTGGCAGGCCAATCCGCAGATCCAGAACCCGCACCTGATCTATCCGGGCGACGTCATCAGCCTGGCCTACCTGGACCGCGTGGCGGTACAGCCCGGCCCGCGCCAGGAAGCGCCGCTCAACGCGATCCCGCTGTCCGACATCGAGGCGTACCTGAAGGACCGTCGCGTCGTCGACAGCTTCGAGCAGCTGCCGCATGTCGCCGGCCTGGACGAGGACCGCCTGCGTGGTTCCGGCGGCCACAACATCTATGTCAGCGGCCTGGATGGCGCGCAGGCCGGACAGCGCTTCCTGGTCGTGCGCCCCACCGCCAGGTTCACCGACAACCCGCGCGCGCAGGACCTGGACTTCCGGGGCCGGACCATCCGTGGCGAGATCGACCAGTGGAAGGACATCGTCGAGCAGTCGGGCAAGGGCGCCTTCCTGGGCTACGAACTGGTCAAGGTCAATGTCGCCACGTTCACCCGCGGCGTGGTTCCAGGCACCGAGGTCAGCACGCTGGTGGCCGATATCGGCGGCCATGAGGTGCGCGTCGGCGACCGCCTGATCCCGGTCGATGCCCAGCCCTACGACCTGCACTTCTTCCCGCACCCGCCCGCCACCGACCCGGCCGGCAAGCTGCGCGTGCTGGCCGTGGCCGATGCCCTGACCGCAGGCGGCACGCGCGACGTGATCGCCATTTCCGGCGGCCGCCTGGACGGCGTGGACAACGGCACGGTCTTCTCGATCTGGCGCAACGGCAGCCACACCGCCAACCGCATGGCCCACCCGGAGTCCTCCCGCATCAGCGAGTCGACCAAGCCGGGCGCCGGGCGCGTCAGCCTGCCCGACGAATACGCCAGCCACGCGATGGTGTTCCGCACCTTCGACAAGGTCAGCTATGCGCTGGTGATGGAAAGCGTGGAGGCCACGCGTGTCGGCTACGAACTGAAGCATCCGGACGCGACCTACTGACCCGGGTCAGGCAATTCCTACGCACTGCCGCGACGGCGCCTTAGGGCGCCGTCGTCGCGTGCGGCCTACGCTGGCCGCATGCCCAACGACGATCTGATCGCGCTGGCCAGGCTGGTGCTGGCCGGCGGCCCTGTCCTGCCCCGTCGCCGCCTGCTGGAACGCCACCGGTCTCCGGATCGTGCGCTGGCCGCCGGTGCGGCCCTGTGGCGCGCGGCAGGCCTGGACGCCGCACAGGTCGCACGCCTGCAGGGCGAGGACTCCGACGGCATGCTCGAGCGCACCCGACGCTGGCTGGCGATGCCGGGCCACCACCTGATCGGCTGGCACGATGCCGACTACCCGGCGCCCCTGCGCACGATCTCCAGCCCGCCGCTGGCCCTGTTCGTGGACGGCAATCCCGACCTGCTCTGGCGGCCCGCCGTGGCCATCGTCGGCAGCCGGAGCCCGACCAGCGGCGGCCGCGACAACGCCCACTTCTTCGCACGGTCCCTCGCGTCGGCCGGCATCGTCGTGGTCAGCGGCATGGCACGCGGCATCGATGCCGCCGCGCATGAAGCGGCCCTGGCGGCCGGCGCCGGCACCACGGTCGCCGTGGTCGGCACCGGTCCGGACCTGGCCTACCCTCCCGCGCACGACCGCCTGCGCGACCGCCTGGCCGCCGAAGGCGCCGTGGTCAGCGAGCATCCGCCGGGGACGGCCGCCCTGCGCAGCCACTTTCCCGCCCGCAACCGGATCCTTGCCGGACTGGCGCTGGGCACGCTGGTCGTCGAGGCGGCCGAACAGTCCGGCGCGCTGATCACCGCCCGCCAGGCCGGCGATGCAGGGCGCGAGGTGTTCGCGGTTCCCGGCTCCATCCATAACCCCAAGGCACGGGGCTGCCACCGCCTGATCCGCGAGGGCGCTGCCCTGGTGGAGGAACCCTGCGAGGTGGTCGAAGCGCTGGCCACCCTGGCCGCCGACCTCGCCCACGCCCTGCGCGCCCGGCTCGGCGAGACTGAATCGTGGGTGATCGCAGGACCGGGCGAGACGCCGCCACGCCTGGACGCCGACTACCAGCGCTTGTGGGACGCGCTCGGTCATGACCCAACAGGTATGGATCAGCTCGTCTCACGGACTGGATTGACGGCCGCGGAACTGTCCTCCATGCTGCTGGTCATGGAACTGGATGGCTTAGTAACGGCGGAACACGGCCGATACCAGAGAAAGACCGGTTTCTTCACCTCCACAGCGTCGATGACGCAGGCCGAGGGGCAATGAAAGAGAGCATCCTGGATGTACTGCTGTACCTGTTCGAACACTACTTCACCGAAGATGCGGACCCGGTCCGCGACCGCGACTCTCTCCAGAACGGCCTGATCCAGGCCGGTTTCAGCCCCACCGAGATCAGCAAGGCCTTCGATTGGCTGGATGCCCTGGCCGACCAGCGTCCTGCAGCCTCCACGCCGCGCGTCGGCGGCCCGACCCGCGTGTTCCACGGGCCGGAGCTGGAGAAGCTGGACGTCGACTGCCGCGGCTTCCTGCTGTTCCTGGAGCAGCATGGCGTCCTCGACGCCGACCAGCGCGAACTGGTGCTGGACCGGGCGATGGCGCTGGACCAGGACGAACTGGACCTGGACGACCTGAAATGGGTCGTGCTGATGGTGCTGTTCAACCAGCCTGGCTCGGAAGCCGCCTACGCATGGATGGAAACCCAGATGTTTGCCGACGAGCCCGAGCCGGTACACTGAGGCGTTGATCCGCTTCAGGGGGAAGCATGTCGGGTTGGTATTACGCCGACCGGAACCGTGAACAGCACGGTCCGGTCTCGTCGGATGAACTGGTCACCCACTACCGTTTCGGACGCGTTGCGCTGGACAGCCTGGTCTGGCGCGAAGGCCTGCCGCACTGGCAGCCGCTGAGCGACTTCGCCGACGAGCTCGGCCTGAACCCCGCGCCTGTCGAGACGCCCGGCACGCCGCCTCCGGTGCCGCCCGCAGCTCCCAGCTCCTCCGCTGCAACCGCCGCACCGCAGGACCGCCTGCTGCGCACGCCCGCCACGCCGGCCGCCAAGCCGCGCATGTCCGGCGGCAGGATCGCGCTGATCGTCGCCGCCGTGATGGTGGTGCCCTGCATCGGTATCGCCGGCGTGCTCGCCGCGATCGCGTTTCCGGCCTACCACGACTACACGCTGCGCTCGAAGGTGGCCCAGGCGGCTACCGATCACGTCGCGCTGCGCATGGAGGTCAAGGCGTTCATGGACGCGGAAGGCCGCTGCCCGAGCAACGGCGAAGGCACCATCGGCACGCCGGAGAGCTACGCGGGACCCTACGTCGCGCGCGCCGTGGTCGGCGGTTTCGACGACGGCACCTGCGGCTTCGAGCTGGAGTTCGCCAACACCGGCAACGCGCAGATCGACGGCCGCAAGCTGTGGTGGGACCTGGGCAGCGACAACAGCGAGTGGCACTGCTCGTCGGAGATCGACGACAGGTACCTGCCGCCGGACTGCCGGGGCTGAACAACGTCAGCGTGGCGACGCGGGCCACGCTTTTCATCGGGGAATGACGCAATGACGCAGTGGTACTACGCCGATGCCAGCGGGCAGCGGCACGGGCCGTTCTCGGCCGAAGAACTGGAAGGCCACGTGCGCCATGCGCGCCTGGGCCCCGCATCGCTGGTGTGGCGCGAGGGCCTGCAGGACTGGCAGCCCCTGAGCGCGGTGGCTGCCGAACTCGACCTGCCGCTCGACACGCTGGCGGCACCGGCGGCGGACGTCGCCGTGCCGGCGGCCGACGCCCCGTACACGCCGCCGACGGCGGACCTGGCGTCGTTCCAGCCCGTCGTCGCCGGCCACCTGGTGCATGCGGGCCTGTGGAAGCGGTTCGCTGCCAGCTTCATCGACAGCATCGTCACCACGATCATCAGCTACGCCCTGATGATCCCGCTGATGCTGATCGGCGTGGGTGTGATGGGCGCCGGAGGCTCCGACAATCCGTTCGCCACCGGGGCCGGCCTGGCTTCGATGCTGGCGATCTATCCGATCCTGTTCCTGGCGCCCTGCGTGTACTTCGGCTGGATGCAGTCCTCCTCGCTGCAGGCCAGCCTGGGCAAGCTGGCGGTCGGCATCAAGGTGACGCGCACCGACGGCCAGCGGATGAGCTTCTGGCGCGGCTTCCTGCGCTCGCTGGCCTACCTAGTCTTCACCATGGTCACCTGCGGCCTGGGCGTGCTGATCTCGGGCCTGATGGTGGCGCTGACCGAGCGCAAGCAGGCGCTGCACGACATGCTGTGCGACACGCTGGTGGTCGACAAGTGGGCGTTCACCGCCCATCCCGAACGCCAGCGCGATGAGCTGGGCGTGGTGACCATCGTGATCCTCGCGCTGGCGGGCCTGGCGATCGTCGGCAGCATCGCGATCTACGCGGTGATGGGCCTGATGCTGATGAAGGACCTGTCATGACGGGGTGGTACTACGTCGATGCGCAGCAGCAGCGCCACGGCCCGGTCGACCCCGGCAGGGTCGCCGACCTCTTCCGCGACGGCACCCTCACGCGGGCATCGCTGGTCTGGCGCGAAGGCATGCAGGAGTGGACCTCGCTGATCAATGTGGCGCCGGAGTTGCGGCTGGACATGACGCCGCCGCCTCCGCACGTGTCCGAGGCGACCGACGCACCGGTCACGGCCATGGCCGACGAGGCCCGTCCGCTCACGGGTCGCGCCGTGTTCACGGCAAGCGAGCCGACCTACGCACCCGCAGCGGCGGCGATCGCGCGTCCGCACGCCACGGTCACGACCGGCGACTCTCCCTACGCCGCGCCGCACGCGGACATCGGCGCCCATGCCTATGCCCCCGCGGCGCGTGAGGGACACGTGGTCTACGCGGGCTTCTGGAAGCGGGTGGCGGCCTGCCTCATCGACGGCTTTGCCATCGGCATTCCGGTCGCCATCATCGTGACGATCGTCGGTGGCCTGCTGGGCTGGGGAAGCAGCTTCAGCGGGAGCCTGTTGGGACGCAGCCAATTCAATCCAGGCGAGACCGTCATGTCCTGGGTGTTGAGCGCCCTGGTGTTCGCCTGGTTCCATTCCAGTGCCGGCCTGTTGGCGACGCCCGGCAAGCTGGCCATCGGCATCAAGGTGGTCCGCACCGACGGCGACCGGATCAGTTTCCTGCGCGGCTTCGCGCGCTACTGGGCCTACATGCTCAGCAGCCTGCTGTTGTGCATCGGCCTGCTGATGGCCGCCTTCACCGGCCGCAAGCAGGGCCTGCACGATTTCATGTGCGACACCCTGGTGGTCGACAAGTGGGCCTTCACCTCCCATCCCGAACGCCAGCGCGACGAACTGGGCACGGTGGCGGTCGTGGTGCTGGTCCTCGGCGGCCTGCTGATCGTGGGCAGCCTGATCGTCCTGCTGCTGGCCTTCGGCGCGTTGCTTTCCATGGCCCGCTGACCCCACGGTCGGGCCGTGACCGGGGTCGCGCCCCAGTGCCCGGCTCGCCGGTCCGGCTTGACAGCCCGGCCCCGGCCGTGACACCACTATAAATAGGAAACTGAACGCCCGGGGCTCCTGCCCCGGGCGTCCGCTTCTCTGGCGCCCGCATCCGGGGCACCCTAGCCGCCCCCGCACGGCCCACCCCAGTCCTGAATCCCTGACATGCCCAAGCACCTGCTCATCGTCGAGTCGCCCGCCAAGGCCAAGACGATCAACAAATACCTCGGCAAGGACTTCACCGTCCTGGCGTCCTACGGCCACGTCCGGGACCTGGTGCCGAAGGAAGGAGCGGTGGATCCGGCCAACGGGTTCGCGATGCGCTACGACCTGATCGAGAAGAACGAGAAGCACGTCGATGCCATCGCCAAGGCCGCCAAGGGCGCCGACGACATCTTCCTGGCGACCGACCCGGACCGCGAGGGCGAGGCGATCAGCTGGCACATCGCGGAAATCCTGAAGGAGCGCGGCCTGCTGAAGGACAAGCCGCTGCACCGCGTGGTGTTCACCGAGATCACGCCGCGCGCCATCAAGGAGGCCATGACCCAGCCGCGCCAGATCGCCGGCGATCTGGTCGACGCGCAGCAGGCGCGCCGCGCGCTGGACTACCTGGTCGGCTTCAACCTGTCGCCGGTGCTGTGGCGCAAGGTCCAGCGCGGCCTGTCCGCCGGCCGCGTGCAGTCGCCGGCGCTGCGCATGATCGTCGAGCGCGAGGAGGAGATCGAAGCCTTCGTCGCCCGCGAGTACTGGAGCATCGAGGCCGAGTGCGCGCATCCGCGCCAGGCCTTCACCGCCAAGCTCACCAAGCTGGACGGCCAGAAGTTCGAGCAGTTCACCGTCACCGACGGCGACACCGCCGAAGCCGCCCGCCTGCGCATCCAGCAGGCCGCGCAGGGTGCGCTGCACGTCACCGACGTGACCAGCAAGGAACGCAAGCGCCGCCCGGCGCCGCCGTTCACCACCTCCACGCTGCAGCAGGAAGCCTCGCGCAAGCTCGGCTTCACCACCCGCAAGACCATGCAGGTGGCGCAGAAGCTGTACGAAGGCGTCAACATCGGCGACGAGGGCACGGTCGGCCTGATCAGCTATATGCGTACCGACTCGGTGAGCCTGTCGCAGGATGCGCTGGCCGAGATCCGCGACGTCATCGCGCGCGACTTCGGCGTGCAGGCGCTGCCGGACAAGCCCAACGTCTACGTCACCAAGTCCAAGAACGCGCAGGAAGCGCACGAAGCCGTCCGCCCGACCAGCGCACTGCGCACGCCGGCGCAGGTGGCCAGGTACCTGAGCGACGACGAGCGCAAGCTCTACGACCTGATCTGGAAGCGCGCCGTCGCCTGCCAGATGGTGCCGGCCACGCTCAACACCGTCAGCGTCGACCTGGCCGCGGGCAGCCAGCACAGCTTCCGCGCCAGCGGCACCACCGTGGTCGATCCCGGCTTCCTGGCCGTGTACGAGGAAGGCAAGGACCAGAAGAACGCCGAGGACGACGACGAAGGCCGCAAGCTGCCGCCGATGAAGCCCGGCGATTCGGTGCCGCTGGACCGCATCCACGCCGACCAGCATTTCACTCAGCCGCCGCCGCGCTTCACCGAAGCCGCGCTGGTCAAGGCGCTGGAGGAATACGGCATCGGCCGTCCCTCCACCTACGCCTCGATCATCCAGACGCTGATCTTCCGCAAGTACGTGGAAATGGAAGGCCGCGCGTTCAAGCCCAGCGACGTGGGCCGCGCGGTCTCCAAGTTCCTGTCCGGCCACTTCACCCGGTACGTCGACTACGACTTCACCGCCAAGCTGGAGGACGAGCTCGACGCCGTCTCCCGCGGCGAGGAAGAGTGGGTGCCGCTGATGGAGAAGTTCTGGGGCCCGTTCAAGGAACTGGTGGATGAGAAGGCCGAGACGGTCGACCGCAGCGAAGCCACCGGCGCGCGCGAGCTCGGCACCGACGCCAAGTCCGGCAAGCCGGTCAGCGTGCGCCTGGGCCGTTACGGACCGTATGCGCAGATCGGCGACAAGGACACGGACGAGAAGCTGGAGTTCGCCTCGCTGCGCCCCGGCCAGTCCATGCACACCATCACCCTGGAAGACGCGCTGGAGCTGTTCAAGCTGCCGCGCAAGCTGGGCCAGGACAAGGGCGAGGAGGTCAGCGTCGGCATCGGCCGGTTCGGCCCGTTCGCCAAGCGCGGCAGCGTGTACGCGTCGCTGAAGAAGGAAGACGATCCGTACACGATCGACCTGGCGCGTGCGGTGTTCCTGATCGAAGAGAAGGAAGAGATCGCGCGCAACCGCATCATCAAGGAATTCGACGGCAGCGACATCCAGGTGCTGAACGGCCGCTTCGGCCCGTACATCAGCGATGGCAAGCTCAACGGCAAGATCCCCAAGGATCGCGAGCCCGCCTCGCTGACCTTCGACGAAGTGACCAAGCTGCTGGAGGAAACCGGCAAGCCGGTGCGCAAGGGCTTCGGCAAGAAGGCGCCGGCCAAGAAGGCGGCGGTGAAGAAGGAAGCCGCGCCGAAGCAGGCCGCCGCCAAGAAGGCGCCGGCGAAGAAGGCCGCCAAGAAGGCCACCAAGAAGACCGCGACGAAAACCGCGACCAAGAAGGCGGTCGCAAAGAAGACCACGGTGAAGAAGACCGCCACCGCCACGGCCGGCGACGACGCCCCGTTCTGACCCCGCTGGAAGGACCCGGGCCATGCCGATCGAACGGACCATCGAGGAAGCCGCCGAGACCATCCGCAGCGGCGGCATCGTCGCCTACCCCACCGAGGCCGTCTGGGGGCTGGGCTGCGATCCGTTCGATGAAGGCGCGGTGCACCGGCTGCTGGCTATCAAGCAGCGGCCGGTCGAGAAGGGCCTGATCCTGATCGCCGCCACCCTGGAGCAGCTCAAGCCGCTGATCGATGTGGCGGCCGTGCCCACCGCACGGCTGACGGAGGTGCTGTCCAGCTGGCCCGGCCCGCATACCTGGGTCATGCCCGCCACTGCGCAGGCGCCGCGCTGGATCACCGGCGCACACCGCGGCATCGCCGTCCGGGTGAGCCAGCACCCGGTCGTGGTGGGCCTGTGCCAGGCCTATGGCGGCGCCCTGGTATCGACCAGCGCCAACCTCAGCGGCGAACCGGCGGTCAGCGAACAGGCCGCGCTGGACCCCGCCCTGCTGGCGCGCGTCGACGCCGTGGTGCCGGGCGCCACCGGCGGCTTGGACCGTCCCACCGCGATCCGCGACGCCCTGACCGGCCAGTCGCTGCGTGACTGACCGCCATACGGGCCGCGCCGTCGCCTTTCCATCGCCCGTCCCGGCGCGCACCATGGGGACATGCCCCGCGCCCTCCTGCCCCTGCTGCTTGCCCTGCTGACGGCTTCGCCCTCGGCCACGCGCGCGCAGTCGGCCGCCACCACGGCCACGCCGGTCACCATCTACCGCTGCGTCGCCGCCAACGGCACCGTCGCCCTGCGCGATTCCCCTTGCCTGAAGGGCGAGAAGCAGGAAGTGCGGGCGATGCAGCGCCCCCAGGATCCTCCGCGCGTGCAGCCCGTGGTGCCGCCATCCGTGGCGCCGGCCGTTGCCGCGCCACCTTCTGCGCCCACGCGCGTGGTGTACCTCACGCCGCCCAAGCCGATGTACGAATGCACCACGCCGGAAGGACAGGTCTACACCAGCGACAACGGCGACGGCAATCCGCGCTGGGTGCCGTACGGCATCGGCTATTCGACGTATCCGGCATGGCCGCGCAGCGGCGGCAGCGTCTCGGGCAGCGTGTCGATCGGCAACGGCCACCTCTCCTTCGAGAGCGGCGATCGCTCACGCCCGCGACCTCCGGGCGGCGGCCATCATCCGGGGCCGCGTCCCGGCCCGGTGTTCGTGCCCGGCGGCGGCTGGGTGCGTGACACCTGCCATCCGCTGCCGCAGGAAGAAGTGTGCGCACGCCTGTCCGATCGCCGCTACGAGATCCTGCGCCGCTACGGCGCCGCGCTGCCCAGCGACCGCCGCACGCTAGACTTGGAACAGCGCGGTATCGATGCGCGCCTGGCCAACGATTGCAGATGAGCATGAAACCCGCCGTACGTTCCCTCGCATTGCTGTCGATGCTCGGCCTGTCCTGGCAGGCCGTCATCTCCGCTGCCCATGCGGAAGTCGTCATCTACCGATGCACCGATGCCAGCGGCGCGCTGACCCTGCAGAACGCGCCGTGCCCCAAGGGCATGAAGCAGGAACAGCGCACCATGCAGGGCATCAACACCGTGCCGATGGCGCCGGGCCAGGCCGGTACGGCGGCGCCCACCATGACGCCCGCTGCCCCAGCGCAGGCAACGCCCGCGGCGGCACCGACACCAACCTCGCCGGCGCCGGCAGCGGCTGCCACCGCCCCGCCCACGCCGGATGCGCGCCGCCTGCCGCCACCGGTGATGTTCCAGTGCACCACCTACGACAGGGACAGCTACGTCACCGAGGATCCGATTCCCGCCTCGCGCTGCGTGACGCTGCGCACCGTCGGCCTGGACGGCAACCCGCAGTCCGGCGCCGGCCAGGCCTGCGAAGTGGTCCGCGACACCTGCGCCCGCGTGCCCGATGGCGCGCTCTGCGATGCATGGCAGAAGCGCCGCGACGAAACCGAAGTGGCCGCCCGCTTCGCACGCCCCGAGAACGCCGACAAGAACCGCGCCGACTTCGAGCGCGTGGCGCGCATCGTCGCCGAGAGCACCTGCGGCCCGTAAGCCGCGCTCACCCGCGCGCCAGCGCCTGCAGCTGCCACGCCTCGCCCAGCCGCCCCTGCATGCCCGCCACCAGCGCATGCATCAGCAGCAGGCGCTTGTCCGCCTCGGGCAATGCGGCGCGGGCCGCGCGCGCGGCCTCCATGCCTTCGCGGTGGTAGACCGCCAGCACCTGTACGGCGAGTTCATCGCGTCCCGGCGCGCGCGCGACGGGCGCATGGCCCAGCGCGCGCACCATCGCCTCGGCGGTGGACCACGTCGACCACGGGTTCTGCCCGGTCACCAGCCGGCCATCGACCACGGTGTTGTCGAGATACATCGGGCCTTCGACAAACTGGGCGCCCTTCTCGACCATGCGGTCCTGCAGCAGGTACGGGAAGCGCACGCGCGCGTCCTTGATCAGGAACAGCTCCTCGGCATTGCTGAAGCCGGTCACGCGGCGCCCGCGCAGCAGCGGCGTGCCGTCGTCCCGCATCACCTCGAGCAAGCCGGCAGGGCCATGGCACACCGCACCGATCACGCCGCCGCGCTGGTAGACGATGCGCACGATGCGCTGCAGGTCGGGATCGTCGGGGAAGTCGAACATCGTGCCCTTGCCGCCGACCAGGTACACCGCCGCGTAGCGCGTGGCATCCACCTCGCGCAGCGGCAGGCTGCCGTCGAGCTTCCGTCGTGCCGCCGCATCGTTGAGGAACGCGTAATCCGCGGCGACCGCATCTTCGCCGTCCAACCGCATCGGCGGCGATCCGCCCTGGGGACTGGCGATGTCCACCTCGTAGCCGTTGGCCTGCAGCACGTAGTACGCGCGCGCCAGTTCGCTCAGCTCGAAACCCGCCTTCTTGTCGCCGCCGGGAAACTGCGCCGTGCTGGTGACCACCGCCAGGACACGTCCACGCGTCGGCGGTACCGCCCGCTGCATGAGCGCCAGATCCGCCACCGTGCTGGTCGGGGCCGGCAATGGCTGACTGTCCAGGTCCAGCGTCTGCACGTAGAAGAAGCCGCCCACGCAGGCCAGCAACACACTCGCTGCGCAGGCCAGCAGGCCGCACGTGATCCATCGTTTCATGTCCGCACCCATCGTCCGTCGATACCCGCACGCTACGCACGGCATGTAAAACGAACTTCAATCGCGCCAAGCAGGTGCCGTCGCGTATCGGGATTGCGGACACCCGTGCGGGACCCGCGCCGGACGCGTCGCTAGAATCGGACATTTCCACCACCAGGACCTCCGATGCCGCACGATCCGACGCACCGCCTGCTGCGCGAAATGCGCCTGCTGCGCCTCTACGCCGGCGCACTGACGCTGGCCTTCATCGCCGTGCTGCTGACGGCGTTCAAGGCGCCGGACCCGCACTTCGAACGGTTGTCGGTCGAGCGGCTGGACATCGTGGATGCCGATGGCGCCACGCGCGTGGTGCTGGCCAACCAGCAGCGCTTTCCGCCGCCGATGTTGAACGGCGAAACCTTCAAGCGCGCCGTCACCCCGGCCGGGCTGGTGTTCTACGACCGCAAGGGCAACGAAGTGGGCGGACTGGCGTTGACCGACGTGGAGGCCGGCAAGGTCTCGGCGCTCGCCTTCGACAATCCCAACATGGATGCGATCGGCCTGATGACGCGCATCGGCGCCGACGGCGAACCGATCAGCAGCGGCCTGCAGATCAACCAGGCCGTGCCGTCGCACGTGAAGGTACTGGACGCAGCCAAGCAGGCCACGCGCCGCATCGCCGTGCAGAACCAGCACGACGACGCCGAAATCCTGCTGGCCGACGCCAGCGGCAAGGACCGCATCCGCCTGCGTGTGGACCGCACCGGCGACGCACGCATCGAAGTACTGGATGCCGAGGGGCGTGTGGTGTTCAGTGCGCCGGAGGAGGCGGCTCGGATGCCTTAGCGGTGGAGTCGACGGCAGGCATGCGGCGCAAGCGCGTAATGCAGCCGGCGACTGGCATCCGCCGCGATCTCATCCGCATCGCCGAACGCGGAGTAGGCGAAGAAACCCGTCAGCGCCTCTCCTGGCTTGATCGTCTGTTCTCCGCACCCTCCGGGACAGTAGACGCTGACGAACGGGCTTTTTATCGGACGAGGACCGGCCGAGGTCTGCAGATAGACGTCTGCGTTCTCGACGAACAGCGTACCCGTGGAGGTCGGCCAGCTGTCGCGGCCTACACACAGCGCGCGGCCGTGGTGCGAATACAGTACCACGTCAAACCGACGTGCCGCAGGGTTGTCGCGAATCTCCAACCGATAGGCATCCGGCGACAGTGACGTCGACGTTGAGGCGCACGCCACGGTGGTGACCACAAGCACCGCCAGTGCCACGCCACGCATTACCGCGTGCGGCACGGACGTCAGAATCCGTACCGCAAGAACCCGCCATCCACCGCGATGCACTCGCCGGTGACATAGCTGGCCGCAGGCAGGCACAGGAAGGCGACGGCGCCGGCGACTTCCTCCGGCTCGCCGATGCGGCGCATCGGGGTACGGTCGATCACTTCGTCGTAGTAGTCCGGGTCCGACAGCGGGCCGGAGGTGCGGCGCGTGCGGATGTACCACGGCGCCACCGCGTTCACGCGTACGCCGTCCTCGGCCCATTCGGCGGCCAGGTTGCGGGTGAGCTGATGCAACGCGGCCTTGGTCATGCCGTAGGGCGCACCGCTGCGCACGGCGGTGATGCCGGACACGCTGCCGACGTTGACGATGCAGGAGGCCGCATGCTGCGCGAGCAGCGGATGCGCATAGCGCGACAGCTCGAACGCGGAGAACAGGTTGGTCTCGAAGATGCCGCGCCACTCGTCCTCGGTGTAGTCCACCGCGGCGCGGGTGACGTTGCCGCCGGCGTTGTTGACCAGGATGTTGAGGCCGTCGCCATGGTCTTCCACCCAGTCGAGGATGGCGCGACGGTCCTCGTCGTCGGCGACATCGGCGGCCAGCGTGCCGATCTCGCGCTCGGGAAACTCATCGCCCAGGTCGGCGCGCGCATCGTGCAGCGCATCCACGTCGCGCGCCACCATCAGCACGTCCGCGCCCAGCCCCAGCAGTTCGCGCGCGATCGCCAGGCCGATGCCCGCGCTGGCGCCGGTCACCAGTGCCCGTTGTCCGTCCAGCCGCCACCGGTTCGCCGCCACATGCGCCTCCTTCGTCGATGGGCGTAGCATAGCGCCACGCCACAGGAGGACCGTCGCCATGACCCGGATCCGCCTCACCCTGCTCGCCGCCGTGCTGCTGGCCTGCGCCGCCTGCCGCGCGCCCGAACCCCCACCGACCGACGAACCGCCGGAACCGCAGGCGGATACGGACAGCATCTCGGCCTGAGCGGCACGCCGGCGCAGTGCATCGGCGACGCGCGCGATGCGGTGTCTTGTCCGCTCCTCCACAGGGAGGGAGCGGAATCAGGCTTTCAGCGGACGTCGCGCGGCGGCGTCTCGCCCTTGCGCAGCGTCAGCACGCGCGCACCGGTGCGCGTCACCGCGACGGTATGCTCGAACTGCGCCGACAGCTTGCCGTCGCGCGTATGCACCGGCCACTGGTCCGGTTGCGAGCGGATCGCGGCGCGGCCCTGGTTCAACATCGGTTCGATGGTGAACACCATGCCTTCCTCCAGTTCCATACCGGTGCCGGGCCTGCCGTAGTGATGCACGTGCGGGGCTTCGTGCATCTCGCGGCCGATGCCGTGGCCACCGTACTCCTTGACCACGCTGTAGCCCTGTTGGCGCGCGTACTGGGCGATGGCGTGGCCGATGTCGCCCAGGCGCGCGCCGGGACGCACGGCGGCGATGCCCTTCCACATGGCGTGGTAGGTGGCCGCCACCAGCCGTCGCGCCGGATACGCCACCTCGCCCACCAGGTAGGTGGTGCTGGAATCGGCGATGTAGCCGTTCTTCTCGAGCGTGATGTCGAGGTTGACGATCTGCCCGCTGCGCAGCACGTCGTGCTGCGAGGGCATGCCGTGGCAGACCACGTCATCGATGGAGGCGTTGAGGACATACGGGAAGCCGTACTGCCCCTTGCTGGCCGGCCGCGCCTGCAGGTCGTCCACGATCATGCGCTCGACGGCATCGTTGATCGCCATCGTGCTCATGCCTTCCAGCGTCAGCCGGCCGAGCCGGTCGAACACGGACGCCAGCAGCGCGCCGGCCTCGGCCATGCGCGCCAGTTCGTCGGCGGTCTTGATCACGTGTGGCCGGCGCGCAGCGGTGCCGGTTGCACCCCGGCCGCGCGCAGTTCGTTGGCCACGATGTCCTGGAAGCTGAGCTCCGGGTGCATCTCGCACAGCATGCCGACCTTGATCCAGAAGTTGGCCTGCGCGTTGATCGAGCGGTGACTGACGGTGCAGGCGCGACGCAGCTGGTCGTGCAGCGCGTCGTCGATGTTGACGATGCCCATGGGGTTCTCCGGGGGAAGCGAATATATGGATCATATATGATTCGTGTATTCCGCTCCAGCGGCCCGCGTCCGCGCCGCACGCCTGGCCTGGAACGGCCGAAGCCCGGGGGTCCCGATCCGGACGATGGGGGCGCCGTCGTCGCGTACCGGGTCCGCGGGTCAGTGCCCGGACCTTCGAGTAGGTCACAGGCCCTCCGGCCGACCACGCGGCGGGCGGCGCGGCGGGTGCGTCGTGTCTCGAGCCTGATGCGTCGGGGTTGCCGCCCGGCAGGCCGCGCCGGGAACGCGGTATGCCGTGTTGGCGACCCGATGCACCGGACTTTCCACTCGACGCATCGGGTAGCAAACCCCGCACGTCGGATTTGGAAGACGGCGCTCCAGGTTATGAACTCGATGTCCGAGGCTCGGAAGGTGGTGTTCCGGGTTATGAACTCCGCGGACGAAGCTCGAAAGATCACGCTCCGGGTTCCGAACTCGGTGTACGAGGTTCAGGACATGACGTTCCGAGTTCCGAACACGGCGTACGGTGTCGTGGACGTGGTGTGCGGCGTCGTCAACTCGGTGCGCGGCATGTCGAACGCGATACACCGGGTCTTCTGCCCGACACGTCAGTTCGGGTGCTCGGTACGTGGCGTTGCGAACCCGACGCTCCGCGTTCGGAACGCGGCACGTTGGGTACGGGATGCGACGACCTGACTGCCGACCGACGCGCGTTGCGTCCTGCGCGTGACATGCGACGCGAGGGGCGCCGTCGAAGAATCCGCTTGCCTGTTCCTTGGAGCACTCAGCGCATCGCGCTCGCCCCTCATCCGCCCTCCGGGCACCTTCTCCCCGCCTCGCGGGGAGAAGGGATCTGCCGCCGCACCGGATCACGGGTCCATCGTGGCGACCGTGTGAGCCGCTGACGCTTCCGACGGCGCAGGTGTCGTCCTCACTCCCTGCGCAGCGGGGAGCGCGTGTGGCGGCCGGGTGCGCGGCAATGGTGACCGGGAGCCATCCATGGGCAGAACGCATCTGCGACGCGCCACCGGGACGTGACGTGGCCGGTGATGTCTCCGCGCCGGGACAGATCGAACGCCAGGCACCCCGACACAACAAAAAGCCCGGACTCGCCGGGCTTCGTGTTGGATCGAACGATCAGGCGATCGCGGACTCAGAACCCGCAGAAGCAGTACGCCAGGCTCTTCACCGGGGCGCCATGGCGGTCGTTCACCGCCTCGTCGACGAAGCGCAGCTGTGCGTCCATCTCCGGCAGGCTGCGCGCCAGCAGCGCGCGGGCGAAATCGGAGTCCTTCAGCCAGGCGCTGCCGATCCGGCTGCCGGCGAACCCGCCCATGAACTGCGAGAACGGCGAGGACATCTTCTCGATGTAGCGCACGCGGTACTTGCCGGCCTCGCCCAGCTTGGCGCGCTTGGCCGCGTCGGCGATGGCGGCGTCGAAGCCGGCCAGTTCGTCGACCAGGCCGCGCTCCTTCGCCTGCGCCCCGCTCCACACGCGGCCGCGGGCGACGGCGTCGATCTCGTCGACCGGCTTCTTGCGCGCTTCGGCGACCTTGCCGGTGAAGTCGGCATAGCCCTTGTCGATGACCGACTGGATCACCTGGCCGACGGCCGGGTCCAGCGGACGGCTGATGTCGAACGCGCCGGCGAAGCGGGTGGTGCCCACGCCGTCGGTGCGCACGCCGATCTTCTCCAGCGTGCGCGGCACGGTGGGGATCAGGCCGAAGATGCCGATCGAGCCGGTGATGGTGGACGGGTCGGCGTAGATGCGGTCGGCATTCATGCTGATCCAGTAGCCGCCGGACGCGGCCAGGTCGCCCATCGAGACGACCACCGGCTTGCCGGCCTTCTTCAGCGCGGCCACTTCGCGGCGGATCTGCTCGGAGGCGTACACGCCGCCGCCGGGCGAATCCACGCGCAGCACCACGGCCTTCACGTCGTCGTCGTCGCGCGCCTCGCGCAGCAGCGCCGAGGTGGACAAGCCACCGACGCGGCCGGCCGGCTGGTCGCCGTCGGTGATCTCGCCTTCGGCCACCACCACCGCGACCTGCGGACGCTTGTCGAGCGGATTGATCTTGGCGTCGAGCTGGGTCAGGTAGCCGGTCAGGCCGATGGCGCGGAAGCCGGTGTCCGAATCCTCGTCGGCCACGCCGCGCTCGATCAGCAGGTCCTCCACTTCTTCCTGCGTCTTCAGGCCGTCGACCAGCTTCTGCTGCAGCGCGTACTTGGCCAGGTCGCCACCGGCGGCCGCGATGCCTTCGGGCAGCGTGTCGATGCCGGCGGCCAGCGCTTCCGGCGTGGTCTTGCGGACCTTGGCGATGTCGGCCAGCAGGCGCTGCCACACATCGTTCATCCAGTACAGGTCGGCTTCCTTGGCTTCCTTCGACGCGGCGTCCAGCACGTACGGTTCGGCGGCGGACTTGTACTCGCCCACCTTGAACAGGTGCACGTCCACGCCGAGCTTGTCCTGCAGGCCTTCGCGGTAGTACTGCCGGTAACGGCCCAGGCCCTCGAGCATCAGGCTGCCCATCGGGTCGAGATAGACCTCGTCGGCCTGTGCGGCCAGCAGGTACTGGGTCTGGCTGAGGTTCTCGCCGAAGGCCACGATCTGCTTGCCGGAGGCGCGGAACCTGGCCAGCGCAGCGGCGACTTCGCGCAGCGAGGCGTAGCCGGTGGGCTGCAGCTGGTCCACGCGCAGCAGCATGCGTTCGATCTTCTCGTCCTTCTGCGCCGCCTCGATCGCGCGCAGCAGGTCGCGCAGCTGCACTTCCTCGGCACTCTTGTCGCCGAAGGCCTTGGCCAGCGCGCGCGTGGCCGGATCGGCGGTGAACTGCTCGACCAGGCGGCCTTCCGGCGCCAGCACGAAGGTCGTGCGCTCCATCAGCGGCTTCACCCCGCCACTGCCGGCGGCGATGACGAAGACGATGAAGAGGAGGAACAGCAGCCCGAAGAAGATCAGGTTGAGGACCAGCTTGCGGGTGAAGTTCATCACGTCCCACAGGCCGACGAAGAAGGCGACGACCGGATTGCGGCGGGGGGCGGGGGCGACTTGGCTCATGGAAAACTCCGGAAAACTGGCACCACTGTAGCGTGCGGGTGTGAGGGTTTCATGCCCCGTTGGTCACCGTCACCGACGTCGGTGAGGCCTGCCAGCGCCGGCTGCTGCGCTCGAACCGCCCGCCCAGCAACACGGCGGCGGCGGTCAGGCCGACGATCAGCCCCAGCCACATGCCCTGCGGGCCCCAACCGAGCCCCAGGCCCAGGCCGGCGCCCAGCGGCATGCCCAGGCCCCAGTACGAGACCACCGCCAGCCACATGGGCACGCGGGTGTCCTTCAGCCCGCGCAGCGCACCGGCCGAGAGCACCTGGATGCCGTCGGGGAACTGGAACGCGGCGGCGAACAGCAGCAGCGTGCCGGCCAGCGCGGCCACCGCCAGGTCGTCGGTATACAGCGACACCACCAGGTCGTGGCCCAGCAGCAGGAACAGCGCCGACACCGCCTGCGTGGCCAGCACGATCACGTAGCCCGCATGCGCGGCGCGGCGGATGCCCAGCGCATTGCCCGCGCCCACCGCATGGCCCACGCGCACGGTGGTGGCCTCGGCCACACCCATCGGGATCATGAAGCACAGCGCCGACACGTTGATGGCGATCTGGTGCGCCGCCGCCGGCGTGGCGCCCAGGCGCGCGATCAGCAGCGCGGTGACGATGAAGAGGCTGCCTTCCATCAGCACGGTGATGCCGATCGGCAGCCCGGTGCGCAGCAGCTGCAGGATCGGCGCCGCGCGCGGCGGATCGAACTGCGCGAACAGCTGCAGGTCGGCGAAGCGGCGCGCGCGCGTCAGGTAGATCGCGAACGCGATGGCCTGCAGCCACATGGTCAGCGCCGACGCGATGCCCAGACCGCCCGCGCCCATCTCCGGGAAGCCGAACTTGCCGAACGCCAGCACGTAACCCACCGGAGCCAGCACGAACAGCCCGCCGAAGCCGAGGATCATGGTCGGCAGCGTCCAGTGCGTGCCTTCGCTGAGGTAGCGCATGCAGAAGTAGAACGTCAGCGCCGGCACGCCCCAGCGGATGCCGTGCAGGAAGGCCGTCGCGCCGGGAATGATGTCGGGCGCGATGCCGAACGCGGCCAGCGCGTACGGCGCCACGCTGAGGAAGGCGAACATCAGCAGGCCCAGGCCCAGCGACAGCCACAGCGCCTGCCGGAACAGCGGCGCGATCTCGCTGCGCCGGTTGGCGCCATCGAGCTGCGACACCGACGCGGTGAGCGAGATCAGCGTGCCGATCGGCACCATCATCGGCAGCCACAGCAGCGCGGTGCCGACGGTCACCGCCGCCAGCGTGGCGGTGGCGTGGTGGCCGGCGATGACGTTGTCGACGAAGCCGATCAGGCCGGTGGACACATGGCCCAGCACCAGCGGCAGGGCGAGCGTCGCCGTCGAGCGCACTTCCTGGCCGAAGCGCGGGGTCGGGGAGGGAGAGAGGGACATGGAATCGACCGCCGGACTACGGTCGCGCGGTTTCGCGCTGGCACCGGGTCACGGGAGGCCGGTATCTTACCTGCTCGCCCGCCGCGCCACCCGAACGCCCCATGACCCCATCGCACGATGCCGACGCCGTGCACGCCAGCGCGTGCGACAACTGCAGGACGCCGCTGCAGGGCGGGTTCTGCCATGTGTGCGGACAGAACGCGCACAACCCGCTGCGCAGCTTCGGCCATGCGGTGGAAGAGGTGTTCGAGTCGTTCTGGCACCTGGACGGCCGCATCTTCCGCACCCTGCGCACGCTGCTCTCGCCCGGGAAACTGGCCAACGCCTACCTCGCCGGCCACCGTGCGCCGTACGTGGCGCCGCTGCGGTTGTTCGTGATCCTGAGTGTGCTGACGTTCTTCGTGGGCAAGTTCGCCACCGGCAGCGGCGACCCGTTCAGCCCGCCTGCCGTTGCCGACGGCAAGGGCGGCAACACGACCGTCCAGGTGACCGGCGCCGGAGACGAGGGCGTGGATTTCGGCGCCCTGACCGCGGTGGATGACGTCATCCGCCTGCGCGACCGCACCATCGACGGGCTGCTGGCCGCCCGCGCCGCCCTGCCGCCGCCCCTGGCGTTCGCGCGCGAACAGGTGGAGAACAACATCCGCAGCACCCAGGCGCGGGCACGCGCGCGCATCGCCGAGCTGCAGCCCGACCACCCGGCGCTGGCCGAACCCGACCGGATCCCGGAGAACGGGCCGATGCCGGACTCCACCGGCTCGCTGTTCTCGCAGAACGGCAAACCCTGGCATCCGACCGACAACCCGATCCGGGTGGGGTGGCTGCCCGACTTCGGCAACCGCTGGTTGAACAAGAAGATCGCGCGGGCACAGGACAACATCCCGCGCCTGCAGAAGGACCCGGAGCTGTTCAAGAACGCACTGATGGGCGCCGTGCCGTCGGCGCTGTTCGTGCTGGTGCCGGTGTTCGCGCTGCTGCTGAAGCTGGCCTACCTCGGCACCGGCCGCGTGTATCTGGAACACCTGGTGGTGGCGCTCTACAGCCACGCCTACCTGTGCCTGTGCGTGCTGGCGTTCTTCGCCCTGTCCTTCGTCGACGGCCTGCTGCCGGAACAGGCGACGCTGGCGCGCGCACCGGTGTGGTTGGCCGAACTGCTGATCATGTGCTGGATGCCGGTGTACCTGTTCTGGATGCAGCAGCGCGTCTATCGCCAGCACCCGGTGGTCACACTGCTGAAGTACCTGGCACTGGGCATGATGTACTTCTTCCTGGTCGTCACCGCCATGGTCCTGCTGTCGCTGACCAGCCTGGTGAACGCATAGCGGCGCGCTGACCCTGACAAGACACGCGCGCCTTCGTGACGTGCGCCATGCGCACGCGAGGAATCGCGCGGTGGTGGGGTCATCAGGTCGTGCGCGCAGCGCACGCTACGGCGAACGCCTTGAGGTACCCGTTCGATGGTCCGCGCCGCCGCGGGAGCACCGCGCCCTGAATGCCGTTCGTGGTGAGCCTGTCGAACCATGCGCGCGTCGTAGCGTGCGCCATGCGCACGAGGGAATCGCGCGGTGGTGGGTCATGAGGTCGTGCGCGCAGCGCACGCTACGGCGAAGGCCTTAAGAGTCCGTGGCGATTTGATGGGCCGCGCCGCCCCGGGAGCACCGCGCCTTGAATGCCGTTCGTGGTGAGCCTGTCGAACCATGCTCTTGGCGATGGATCATCCGACTGCCGTGCGTGCAAGTTGGCGCGGAAAGCGTGGTTCGACGGGCTCACCACGGACGGAGTCGATCGCTTGGCCATGTGCGCCTCGTAGCGTGCGCCATGCGCACGACCTCATGACCCATCACCCCATCCGCTTCGTGCGCATGGCGCACGCTACGTGGGACGTGGTCGATCCGCCTCGCCGTTCCGGTGCTTCCGCGGTCAGCGGTCGCGCTGCTGGCGCAGCCACGCGCGGCGCTGGCCATCGGGCACGGCGAGCAGGTCTCGACGGAAGGCGTCGCGGTCCTGCGGTGGCAGGCGCTGCGCCAGCGCAGCGAGGTCGTCGCGCTGTTCCGCATCCATGCGCCGCAGCAGCGACACCAGGCCGTCGCGTTCGCCGGGCGGCACGTAGGCGAACAACGGTTGCAGGCGCGGCCAGTCGGCGCCCAGCTCCGGCCCCAGCCGCCATCCCTGCCGCTGCATGCCGTCCAGCACGCGGAACTGGGTCCGCAACGCGGCCTGGTGCTCCGGCGGCAAGGCGGCGATGTCGCTGGCGGCGGCGCGCAGGCGCGCCCGCTGCACCTCGTCCAGCGCGCGCCATGCGGCATAGCGCGCGCGGCGGTCCGCCCGTTCGTCGCGGGGCAAGGCATCCCAGGCCAGGCGCCGCTGCTGCCACGCGGCCTGCGCGCTGGGCGACATCGCCGCCCAGCGGGCCGCGAGCGCGGCGTCCTGCGCAGAGGATGATGCGATGCCCGCCAGCAATGCGATGCCGGCGACCGCAACCAGTGTCCGTCGCCTGTCAGCGCGCTGCATCGGCGTCTCCTGTTTCGGCCGTCGGGGCGGACGCGGCGCCGGCGCCGGCGACATACCAGGCCAGGAAATCCGCTTCGCGTGCGTACGCTTCGTCCTCGGCATCGACAAGCAGCAGGAAATCGGGATGCGCCTCGGGTGAGGTCACCGGCTGCGCCCGTGCGGCGGGCGCTTCCGGCGGTGGCAGTTCGATGGACGCGATCACCGGATCCGGCGGCAGGACGGACACGCCCGGTTCGTCCGTGGGGAGGGCTTGGGGCATCGTGGACGACGGCAGGCCCGCGCCCCGCCACCACCACAGGCCGGCCGCGACCGCCGCCAGCAGCACCCCGGCGGCCAGCAGGATCCACGGCCAGCGACGCGGCGCCGGGGATACGGAAGGCGCGGTGGCCGGCGGCACGACGGCGGCGGCAATGCGCGCGCCGGCCAGGGCCTCTTCGCGCAGGCGGGCGAGTTTCGCCAGCCGGTCGGCCGGCAGTTCGCGCAGGTGCTGCTGGATGGCGTCGGCCAGCAGCCGCCAGGCGGCGGCATCGGGATGTCCCAGCGTGTCGCGCGGGCAGGCGCGGGCCAAGGCATCGCGGTAGGCGCCACTGTCCAGGCCCAGCACGCCGGCCGCCTCGGCCTCCTGCAGGCCACCGGCCAGGCGCAGCAGCAGGGCGGCCCGGTCGGCCGGCGCCGGTCGGGCCAGGGCGGCAAAGGCGCCGGGCCAGCGCGCCTGCGGGCCGTCGGCCCGCAATTGCGGGGTGGCCACCAGCAGTGACCAGAAGCGCGCCGGCCAGTCCACCATCGGCAGGGTGGCGGCCTTGCCCCGGAACGCCCGCAGTGCGGCGGCCAGGGCGACATCGCCGCGCTCGGCATCGCCGCACTGCAGTTCGGCGAACACCGCGCCACGGCGCTCGCAGCCACGCAGGAACGCCGCCAGCGCGGCGGGTGGGAGGGGAGCGGCGGAGTCGGAAGGAGCCATCGTGGAACCGGTTGCGGACAGGCCGATCATAGTGACCCGGCGCCCCCGTACGGACGCTTGACAGGCCGCCGAAATCTGCTCTCTTCGGTGGCACAAGGGTTTCCGCGAAAAACGTTGTGCACAGCGGTCATCGATTCGTCATGCGGACGGACGGCAGGTGCCGGCAAGTCGATGTTTCAGTTCGGTTTCACGCCTAACTCAATGATTCGTATGGATAAAGTGGCGATGGCACTTTTTTGGCCAACCCGACCCGGAGGCTTGCAGGACCGTCGTCGCGCCGTGAAGCATTCGCGCCATGCACAGATTTATCCACAGCAGGTGTGGATAAATCGGAATCTCCTTGAGGGATCGGCACTTGCGTGATTTTCGTCAAGATTTTGACAGGACATCATCGCAACTATGTGAGACCTGACCCGCGTCCGGGCAGGCCGATACACTGCACGGAATGTCGCCTGTCGCCGTCCTGCGAGTCGCCCTGCCCGTGCCGTTGCCACGGCTGTTCGACTACCTGCCTCCGCCCGGCCATGCCGCCTCGCCCGGGGACGTCGGCAAGCGGGTGAGCGTGGTCTTCGGCAACCGGCCGCTGACCGGCTTCGTGGCCGGGGTTGCCCCACCGGCGGACCCCGCGCTGGAACTGCGCCCCGCGGATGCCCTGCTGGATACCGACCCGCTGCTGCTCGGCGAACCGCTGGACTCGCTGCACTGGCTGGCGCGCTATACGCACGCGCCCCTGGGCGAGGTGGTGGCGACCGCCCTGCCGACCCTGCTGCGCCAGGGCGAACCCGTGCCGGACACCCATGCCTGGCACTGGCGCCTGACCGAGGCGGGTCGGCTGCAGCGGGATCGCCTGCGCGCCGGCAGCCGGCCGCGTCGCCTGGCCGACCTGCTGGCCGAACACGGGGCGCTGGACGAGGATGTGCTGGACCTGCACCTGGAGGCCGGCCGCGCCACCGCACGCGGCCTGGGCAAGCGCGGACTGGCCGAGTGCCATCCCGCCGCCGCGACCCTGCCCGCCCCTGCACCACGCGCCGGTCCCGCCCTCAACGACGAACAACAGGCGGCGGCCGACGCGATCGCGGCGACGATGGGCTTCGGCGCGCTGCTGCTGGACGGCGTGACCGGCAGCGGCAAGACCGAGGTGTACCTGCACGCCATCGCCGAGTGCCTGCGGCGCGGCCGGCAGGCGCTGGTGCTGGTGCCGGAGATCGGCCTGACCCCGCAGACGCTGGCTCGTTTCCGCGAACGGCTGGGCGTGCCGGTGCATGCGCTGCACTCCGGCCTCAACGATGGGGAGCGCGCCCGCACGTGGGCCGCCTGTCTGCGCGGCGAGGCGCGCGTCATCGTCGGCACGCGCTCGGCGGTGTTCACGCCGCTGCCGGAGGCCGGCCTGATCGTGGTCGACGAGGAGCACGACGGCAGCTACAAGCAGCAGGACGGCATCCGCTACCACGCGCGCGACTTCGCGCTGGTGCGCGGCAAGGCCCTCGACGTGCCGGTGGTGCTGGGCAGCGCCACGCCGTCGCTGGAGACGCTGCACAACGCCCGCAGCGGCCGCTACGCGCACCTGCGCCTGTCGCGCCGTGCGGGCGAGGCGCAGCCACCCGCCGTGCGCGTGCTCGACATGCGCAAGCGCCCCCAGCAGGCCGGCCTGCTGGCCGACACGCTGCAGGCGATCCGCCAGGCGCTGGATGCCGGTGGTCAGGTGCTGGTGTTCAAGAACCGCCGCGGCTATGCGCCGGTGCTGCTGTGCCACGACTGCGGCTGGAGCGCGCACTGCAAGCGCTGCGACAGCGCCATGACCGTGCACGCCGGCGGCCGGCGCCTGCAGTGCCACCATTGCGGCGCACGCCAGGCATCGCCGCCCGCCTGCCCCGACTGTGGCGGACTGGCACTGCAGCCGCAGGGCATCGGCACGGAGCGGCTGGAAGAGCTGCTGACCGAGCAGTTCACCGACGTGCCGGTACTGCGCGTGGACCGCAGCACCACGCAGAAGCGCGACGGACTGGCGCAGCAGCTGGCGAAGCTGGGCGATGCGCCCGGCATTCTGGTCGGCACGCAGATACTCGCGAAAGGCCACGACCTGCCGCACCTCACGCGCGTGGCGGTCGTCGGCGTGGACGAAGGCCTGTTCTCCACCGATTTCCGCGCCGGCGAGAAGCTGGCACAGCAGCTGATCCAGGTGGCCGGTCGCGCCGGTCGCGCCGGCAAGCGTGGCGACGTGTGGCTGCAGACGCACCATCCCGACCACCCGCTGTTGAACACGCTGATCAGCGGCGGTTACCACGCCTTCGCCGAGGCGGAGCTGGAACAGCGGCGCATGGCCGGCTTCCCGCCGTTCGCGCACCTGGCCCTGCTGCGCGCGGAGGCCCAGCACGTCGACGCCGCGCAGCAGTTCCTGCAGGCCGCGAAACAGGCCCTCCGCCGGCACGATGCGACGCTGGAAATGCATGGACCATTGCCGGCGCCGATGCCGCGCCGCGCCGGACTTCACCGCGTGCAGCTGCTGCTGTCCTCGCCCGAGCGTCGCACGCTGCATCGCACGCTCGACCTCGCCCTGCCGGACATCCACGCCCTGCCGGAAGCGCGCCGCACGCGCTGGTCGCTCGATGTCGACCCCATGGACCTGTACTGATGACGCAGACCCCACGTACCGCACTGACCCCCGCCCAGCGCCTGCGCAGCATCTTCAGCGGCTCGGTCGGCAACCTGGTGGAGTGGTACGACTGGTACGTCTACGCGGCGTTCTCGCTGTACTTCGCCGAGGTGTTCTTTCCCGGTGGCGACCGCACCAGCCAGTTGCTGAAGACGGCGGCGATCTTCGCGGTGGGCTTCCTGATGCGTCCGCTCGGCGGCTGGCTGCTGGGCCGCTACGCCGACCGGCATGGGCGCAAACGCGCGCTGATGCTGTCGGTGGTGATGATGTGCGGCGGCTCGCTGATCATCGCCTGCACGCCCGGCTACGCGAGCATCGGCGTCGCCGCGCCGATCCTGCTGGTGCTGGCGCGGCTGCTGCAGGGCCTGTCGGTCGGCGGCGAATACGGTACGTCCGCGACCTACCTCAGCGAAATGGCGACGCGCGGACATCGGGGCTTCTGGTCCAGCTTCCAGTACGTCACCCTGGTGATGGGCCACCTGATCGCGCTGGGCGTGCTGATCGCGCTGCAGCGCGTGTTCCTGACCGACGAGCAGTTGCGCGAATGGGGCTGGCGCATTCCGTTCGCGATCGGTGCGGTGGCGGCGCTGGTGGCGCTGTGGCTGCGCCGGAACATGGTGGAGACCGAGTCCTTCGCCCGCCGCGAAGCGACGGACGCGCCGGGCCAGCAGGAGCGACAGGGCTCGTTGCGCGCACTGATGCAGCATCCGCGCGCCGTGCTCTCCGTGATCGGCCTGACCATGGGCGGCACGCTCGCGTTCTATACGTACACGACCTATGTGCACAAGTTCCTCGTCAACAGCGCGGGCATGGCGGCGGAAACGGCCAGCCTGATCAATGCATCCACGCTGTTCGTCTACATGCTGCTGCAGCCGGTCGTCGGCGCGCTGTCGGACCGCGTCGGCCGGCGCCCCATCCTGATCGCGTTCGGCGTGCTCGGCACGCTGTTCACCGTGCCGATCCTCAGCCAGCTGCAGGACGTGCAGAGCGCCACGCAGGCGTTCTGGCTGGTGATGGCCGCCCTGGTGATCGTCAGCGGCTACACCGCGATCAACGCCGTCGTGAAGGCGGAACTGTTCCCCGTCGAGATCCGCGCACTGGGCGTGGGGCTCCCGTACGCGCTTACCGTGGCCACCTTCGGCGGCACCGCCGACATGGTGGCGCTGTGGTTCAAGCGCGCCGGCATGGAAACCGGCTTCTACTGGTACGTCACCGCCTGCATCGCCTGCTCGCTGCTGGTCTACCTGTGGATGCCGGATACGCGCAGGACGTCACTGATCGACCGCGACCCGCACTGACCACGCCTTCCACGGACCGCATGCGACAATCGCGACGATCCGCCACGCGGTCCGTGGCAGCGGGAGACGGCATGCAGGCTGCGCACCACTTCGTCATCATCGGCGGCGGCTTCGCCGGCCTCTGGGCCACGCGCGCGCTCGCGTCCGCGCCGGTGCGCATCACCCTGATCGATCGGCACAACCACCACCTGTTCCAGCCGCTGCTGTACCAGGTGGCCACCGCCGGGCTCTCGGCGCCCGACATCGCCGCGCCGCTGCGCCACATCCTGCGCCGGCAGAAAAACGTGGAAGTCCGCCTGGCCGAGGTGGCGTCGATCGCGCCGCAGGACCGGCAGGTCGTGCTGACCGACGGCTCCACGCTCGCCTTCGACACGCTGCTGCTGGCGACCGGCGCCACCCACGCCTACTTCGGCCATGACGAATGGGCGAAGCACGCACCGGGGCTCAAGACCCTCGACGATGCCTTGCAGCTGCGACGCCACCTGCTGCTCGCGTTCGAGCGCGCCGAAGCCGAGACCGATCCCGGCAAGCGCGCCGCATGGCTCAGTTTCGCCATCGTCGGCGGCGGACCGACCGGCGTGGAACTGGCCGGCACGCTGGCGGAGATCGCGCGGCATACGCTGAAGAACGAGTTCCGCCACATCGACCCCGCACAGGCGCGCGTGCGCCTGGTGGAAGCCGGACCACGCGTCCTGGCCGCGTTCCCCGAAGTGCTCTCCGACAAGGCGCGCCGCCAGCTGGAAAAGCTGGGCGTGGAGGTCGTCACCGGCACGCCGGTCAGCGACATCACCGACGACGGCTACCGTCTCGGCGACACCTTCGTGCCGGCGAAGACCGTCGTCTGGGCCGCCGGCGTGGCCGCGTCGCCGCTCGCGCGCTCGCTGGGCGCGCCGCTGGATCGCGCCGGGCGCGTGCTGGTGCAGGCCGACCTCAGCGTGCCGGGGCATCCCGACATCTTCGTCGCCGGCGATCTCGCCGCGGTGACCTCGGACGGGCATCCGGTGCCCGGCGTGGCGCCCGCCGCCAAGCAGATGGGCCGCCACGTGGCGCAGGTGCTGCGCGCACGCCTGTCGGGCCGCGCATCACCCGGCGCGTTCCGCTACCGGGACTACGGCAACCTCGCCACCATCGGGCGCATGGCGGCGGTGGTGGATTTCGGCCGGCTGAAGTTCTCCGGCCTGCTGGCGTGGTGGTTCTGGCTGACCGCGCACGTGTTCTTCCTGATCGGCTTCCGCAACCGCCTGGTCGTACTGCTGAACTGGTGCTGGGCCTACTGGAGCTACCAGCGTGGCGCGCGGATCATCCTGGGCAAGGACGACGATCAGGCCGGATCGACGCGGCAGGCGTAGCAGCCGCGGCGTGCGTTGTGCACGTGCAGGAAGGCTGCGCCGGCCATGTCGAGCAAGCGTTGCAGATGCGGCACTGCGTCGATGCCCTCCACCACGTCTGCGTCGAGCATCGTGCCCGCCGCATCGTAGGCGCGTAGCGACAGCAGGCGATACGGAAACGTCGGGGGCAGCAGATTACGGAACTCCACCGCTGGCGCCTGCATGCCGGCTTCGCTGACGAAGATCGGGCCGCTGCCGCGATACGGGCCGGCGACATCGTGGTGCAGATAGGGAAGCAGCAGCAGGGTCTCGCCCTGGCGCGCGTCACGCAGCGTGACGCGGCAGGGGAAGCCGCGGTCGCTGTCCGCGACCACGCGGCGGATGTTGCGTGCCGCCAGCGCGGCATCGCCGAGGGCGAACAAAGGACGGAACGGTTCGGGCGACAGCCCGCGGATCACGAACGACATGGCATCACTCCTGGGACGTGACGCCATGCTCGCGCCGCTCTGCCGGCGGCGCTATCCGGATCCTGCGCTGCTCAGTTCCCGGCCAGCGGATAGCGCTTGCCGTCGGCCATGACCAGCTCGCCGTCACCGATGCGCTCGCTGTCGGCATCCACGGTGATGAACTCGGCCTCAAGTCGGCCAGCGCCCTTGCTGCCCTTCAGGTCGAAGACGTAACGCTCGCCCTCTGCCGCCCAAGAGGCATCGCGGTCGAAGGCGGCTTCGCGGATATCGCCGATATGGCGCCGCACGACCGGATGCGCCTGCATGGCCGCATTGGCCTGCAGCACGAAGATGCCGCCCTCGCGCGCGAAGGTGTCGGGCACCTCGCCGCGATCTGTCGCATCGCGATCCCACGCAGCCGATTCGCCCGGCATCGGCGGCTCGCCTTCGAACGCGATTTCGCGACCGTCCGCCAGCGTCAGCACGCCCTTGCCCAGGCGTTCGGTGTCGGCATCGACGGTGATGAAGGCTGCCAGGATGCGGCCTCGGCCCTTGTCGCCGACCAGGTTGAACACGAACTCGTCCACGCCTTCGGCCTCGCCGGTGCCGAGTAGGTCCATCTCGAACGACTGCAGCGTGCCGATGTGCTGCTGCACCAGGGGATAGCGTTGCACTGCGGCGCGCGCCTGCGGGGTGAATATGCTGTCGCCGCCGAAGAGGTCGGCGACGCCGGGCCCGTCTTCCGGCTCGTCTTCGCCGCGCGGCTCGCCCTCGAACGTCAGCCGGCGGCCATCGGCCATCGTCAGCACGCCTTTGCCGAGGCGTTCGGTGTCGGCACTGACGGTGATGAAATCGGCCTCGAGTCGCCCACGGCCCTTGTCGCCGACCACGTCGAACACGAAGGTGTTCATGCCAGGCGCCGCACCGGTGGCGTCGGTATCGATCTCGAATGCCGTGATCTGCCCGAGGTGCTGGCGGATCAGCGGATAGCGCTGCGCGGCCTCCTGCGCCTGGCGGATGAAGAGGTTGCCGCCCTCGGTGTCCGCGTCATGGTCGTGCCCGTGGTGGTCGTCCTCGGCCGCCAGCGCCTCGGCATCCCCTTCGATCTCATGGCGGGTACCGTCGGCCATGACCAGTTCGCCGGGCCCCAGTGCCTCCTGGGTCGGGCTGACCGTGATGAAGCGCGCCGTGACGCGCCCCTTGCCGCGCGAGCCTTCGACGTCGAATACCAGCACGTCGGGACCCGGCTCGTCCATGCTGGCCGCGTCATCGAGTGCGACCGTGCGGATGGCGCCGATATGCGCGGCCACCACCGGATCGCCCTGCATCGCCGCGCGTGCCTGCGCATCGTATTCCTCGCGGTCGATGGAGAACCGCACGCCGCCCGGTGCGGCGCTCGACTTGGTATTGCCGTCCTCGGCCATGGCCGGTGTCGCCATGCCGACCGCCGACGCCAGCCCGCAGGTCGCCGCCATCATCCAGGCGAACACTGCCCGCCGCTCGTTGCCCCACCCCATGCCCTGCTCCTTCTGGTTGTCATGCCGCCGCCGGCGGATCGCGCCGTAGTGGATCACATCCCCCGATCGCCACGCCACCAAAGAAAAGAGGCCCCGACGGGGCCTCTTCGATATCGCGTCGCCTGCGCGAAGCTCAGGCCGCGAACAGCGCCTTCATCTTCTTCAGCGCATTGGCTTCGACCTGGCGCACTCGCTCTGCCGAAATGCCGTACTCGTCGGCCAGTTCCTGCAGCGTGATCTTGCTTTCGCCATCCAGCCAGCGGCGCTTGATGATGTCGCGCGATCGGTCGTCCAGATTGGCCAGGCCCTCGCGCAGCAGCTCGAGCTGGTTGTCCTCGCTGTCCGCACGCTCGTAGGCCTGCGAGGGATCCTCGTCGCGCGCGACCAGATAGCTGGCCGGCGACGGCGGCGCATGGTCCTCGTCCTCGTCCGACGGTGCATCGAAACCGATGTCGCGCCCGGAGAGGCGGGATTCCATTTCCATCACTTCGCGTTCGGACACGTTGAGGTCCTTGGCGATGGCGCTGACTTCCTCGGCGTTCATCCAGCCCAGGCGCGTCTTCGACTTGCGCAGGTTGAAGAACAGCTTGCGCTGCGCCTTGGTGGTGGCCACCTTCACGATGCGCCAGTTCTTCAGGATGAACTCGTGCATCTCCGCACGGATCCAGTGCACCGCGAAACTCACCAGGCGCACGCCCATGTCGGGGTCGAAGCGCTTCACCGCCTTCATCAGGCCGATGTTGCCCTCCTGGATCAGATCGCCCAACGGCAGGCCGTAGCCGTTGTAGCCGCGGGCGACATGCACGACGAAACGCAGGTGCGAATGCACCAGCTCGCGCGCAGCGTCCAGATCCTCGTCTTCGCGGTAGCGATGGGCGAGCGCGCGCTCATCCTCCACCGTCAGCACCGGGATCTGGTGCACGGCGCTGATGTAGGCGTCGAGCGAACCCAGAGCGCTGGGAATCGGCAGGTTGTTGGAGACCAAGGCGGTAGTGGGGGTCATCTGGCTCATGGGCAGGGATGTTAGCAGTCGGGGGGTTCGACTGCTAACCGTGCCGGAAGTTCCGTATTGTTCCAGTGATGCAACGGCCGGGGGCGTGCTGGATCGCTGCAGGATTCGATTTAAAGTCAATGACTTACAGTCTCGCTTCCTGGGATGCGATGCGTCCCAGCCTGCTGGCTCACGCGTGCAGAGGTGTTCGTTCAGGTTCTCGGCGTCGCCGGCACGATGGACGGCGGGACCGTGGCCGCCTGCCGCGCCAGCACGGTCGCGGCCAGGACATCCGCACCTGACAGATGGCAGGGATGGAAGCCGGCACGGAGATACTGGCCCAGGTGCCCCAAGGTTCGACGGGCCATGTCGTGCCCGGCGCCTAGATGATGCGCCAGTTGTCGCCACGTGGCCCGCCGCCACACCAGGCGATCCTGAGCGAGCAGCGACGCAGCCAGGCCGGCCCACAGCAGATAGAAGAGCAGGCTGGTCATTACTGCTCCGAGCAGCCGCACCGGATAGCGCGGGGAAATGGCTTGCAGCAGATCGAACGCGACCGCCCGATGTTCGATTTCCTCGGCGAAATGCCATTCCATCAGATCGCGCACACGCGGGTCGGCGTGGGCGAGGATCGATTGCGTCAGGAACTCGAACCCGAGGAACGCGTTGATGTGCTCGACACAACTCACCAGCGACACCCGCAGCCAGAGCGGCGCTACCCGGTCCATGACGCGGAAGATGCCACGGTCCACCACGCGCTCGATGCCGCGATAGGCGTAGCCCTGTGCGTCCAGGTTGCCCCAGTAGCGTTTGTGCGCCACGCCGTGCTGCGCCTCCTGGCGGATGAACGCTTGGCAGCGCTGGCGCAGAACATCGTCCCGCAACCGGGGCATGCACGCGTTGAGTGTGCGGATATAGAACGCTTCATTGGCCGGCACCAGGATGGTGTAGGCGTTGAGCAGCGACGAGACCACTTCGTTGCCCGGCAGCCAGTGCCGCGGAATGTCGAGGGAAAGCGGTGCAGTGAATCGCCGCGCCGTGATGGACTCTTCCATGATCTCTCTCGCCTGCTCGGGTCGGAATGTTGTCTTTCCTTGCACACGTGAACCTGGTCGCCCGGAACGCCGTCAGCCGTTCGCGATCGCCTGGACGTCCCTGATCACCCGCAACAGGTTGCCGCTCCAGATCTTGCGGATCTCCTGCGGCGTGTAGCCGGCGGCGAGCAACGCTTCGGTGATCCGCGGCAGTGCGCTGACGTCTTCCATGCCCACCACGCCGCCACCGCCGTCCCAATCGGCGCCGATGCCGACATGATCCGCCCCGACCACCTTCAGGATGTGAAGCAGGTGCGCCATGTAGTCGTCGAAGGCCGCGCGCTTCGCGGGATAGAGCGCCTCGATCTCGCGTCGCTCTGCCAGGTACCCGCGCGCCTGTTCAACGGACAACTGGCCTTCCGGACCGTACTTCTTGCCAAGCGCTTCCAGGGCCGCTTCGCGCTCGGGGATCTTGGGAATATCGATCAGATAGCCGCCGTAGGCGTTGACATGGATGACCCCGCCCTTGGCGGCCAACTTCCGCAGGCGGGCATCGTCGATGTTTCTTGGGTGGTCGTAGAGCGCGTCGGCACTGGTATGCGAGAGCACGATGGGCGCCCGCGACACCTCAAGCATCTGATCGAACACCGCATCGCTCGCATGCGATGCATCCAACACGATCCCGAGCCTGTTGGCCTCCTCGACGAGCGCTCGCCCGGCCGGACTCAAGCCGTTCCACTCCGCGCCAGCCGGATCGGTGGACGAATCGCCGAACTCGTTGTTGCGCACGTGCGTGATGCCCAGCATGCGCAGGCCCAGCCGATGGTAGGCCGTCAGCAGACTGGGATCGCTTGCGAGCGGAGCGGCATTCTCCATGCTGATGAAGGACACGCGCTTGCCGGCGCGTGCGATGCGCTCGGCGTCATCGGCACTCCGCGCGAGTTCCATTTCTCCCGCGTTCGCCGCCAGCATTTCATGGATGCTGACCAGACGATCCAGTCCATGGTCGCGCGCCGCGCGCCTCCCGGCGTCGTCGCGGCCCCCCTGTGCCGTGTAGATCACCCAGAATCCGCCGTCCAGTCCGCCCGCCTTCATGCGCGGCAGATCCACTTGCGAGAGATCCCCCTCGTGCCGGTGGTTGTCGGCGATGCGCCACCCCGGACGGCGGAGATTGGCCGGCGTGTCCAGATGCGTATCCAGCACGATCGCGCTTTCATGCACGCTGCGCGCGTTCTCTGCCGCGCCTTCCGCGGCCACTACATCGATGCCGCTCAGCGCCAGTGCGCTGGCCAAGGCTACGCGCCACCACGTCATGCATCCGCTCCGTCGGTGAGATGAAGTCCGATTGTTGGCGATAGCGAGACAAGAAAAAACCCCCAGCCTTACGGCTGGGGGTTTTGGGATAAAGCCCCTGGCGATGACCTACTCTTGCATGGCTTAAGCCACACTACCATCGGCGCGGCTGCGTTTCACTTCCGTGTTCGGGATGGGAACGGGTGGGACCACAGCGCTAATTTCACCAGGGAGAGGGTTGGAGCGTCGCCATCCAGGGAACGGATTAAGGCGCCAATCTCTCATAGGGTCTTGTGACGTAGCGGGCATTGGATTTTCTCTGACGATATCGTCGAGTCCAAGGCCACTTGAGGTTATATGGTCAAGCCGCACGGATCATTAGTATCAGTTAGCTCAATGGGTTGCCCCACTTACACACCTGACCTATCAACCACCTAGTCTTGATGGTTCCTTTAGGGGGCTTGTGCCCCGGGAGATCTCATCTTGAGGCGCGCTTCCCGCTTAGATGCTTTCAGCGGTTATCGCTTCCGAACATAGCTACCCGGCAATGCCACTGGCGTGACAACCGGAACACCAGAGGTTCGTCCACTCCGGTCCTCTCGTACTAGGAGCAGCCCCTCTCAAATCTCCAACGCCCATGGCAGATAGGGACCGAACTGTCTCACGACGTTCTGAACCCAGCTCGCGTACCACTTTAAATGGCGAACAGCCATACCCTTGGGACCGACTACAGCCCCAGGATGTGATGAGCCGACATCGAGGTGCCAAACACCGCCGTCGATATGAACTCTTGGGCGGTATCAGCCTGTTATCCCCGGAGTACCTTTTATCCGTTGAGCGATGGCCCTTCCATACAGAACCACCGGATCACTAAGTCCTACTTTCGTACCTGCTTGATCCGTCGATCTCGCAGTCAAGCACGCTTATGCCTTTGCACACAGTGCGCGATGTCCGACCGCGCTGAGCGTACCTTCGAGCTCCTCCGTTACTCTTTGGGAGGAGACCGCCCCAGTCAAACTACCCACCATACATGGTCCCCGATCCGGATTACGGACCTAGGTTAGAACGTCAAGCACATCAGGGTGGTATTTCAAGGATGGCTCCACCGAAGCTAGCGCCTCGGTTTCATAGCCTCCCACCTATCCTACACAGACGAACTCAACGTTCAATGTAAAGCTATAGTAAAGGTTCACGGGGTCTTTCCGTCTTGCCACGGGAACGCTGCATCTTCACAGCGATTTCAATTTCACTGAGTCTCGGGTGGAGACAGCGCCGCTGTCGTTACGCCATTCGTGCAGGTCGGAACTTACCCGACAAGGAATTTCGCTACCTTAGGACCGTTATAGTTACGGCCGCCGTTTACTGGGGCTTCGATCAAGAGCTTCGCCTTGCGGCTGACCCCATCAATTAACCTTCCAGCACCGGGCAGGCGTCACACCCTATACGTCCACTTTCGTGTTTGCAGAGTGCTGTGTTTTTGATAAACAGTCGCAGCGGCCTGGTTTCTGCGACCCCCCTCAGCTATAGCCCGCATGGGCCACCAAAGGGGGTGCACCTTCTCCCGAAGTTACGGTGCCATGTTGCCTAGTTCCTTCACCCGAGTTCTCTCAAGCGCCTGAGAATTCTCATCCTACCCACCTGTGTCGGTTTACGGTACGGTCTGCGTGAGCTGAAGCTTAGGAGCTTTTCCTGGAAGCGTGGTATCAGTGACTTCGTCCAAAAGGACTCGTCTCGGTGCTCGGTCTTAAAGGATCCCGGATTTGCCAAAGATCCAAACCTACCGCCTTTCCCCGGGACAACCAACGCCCGGTACACCTAACCTTCTCCGTCCCTCCATCGCACTCACGCGAGGTGCAGGAATATTAACCTGCTTCCCATCGACTACGGCTTTCGCCCTCGCCTTAGGGACCGACTAACCCTGCGTCGATTAACGTTGCGCAAGGAAACCTTGGGCTTTCGGCGTGCGGGCTTTTCACCCGCATTATCGTTACTCATGTCAGCATTCGCACTTCCGATACCTCCAGCAGCCTTCTCAAGCCACCTTCGCAGGCTTACGGAACGCTCCTCTACCGCGCATAACAAAGTTATGCACCCCAAGCTTCGGTTTCGTGCTTAGCCCCGTTAAATCTTCCGCGCAGACCGACTCGACCAGTGAGCTATTACGCTTTCTTTAAAGGGTGGCTGCTTCTAAGCCAACCTCCTGGCTGTCTGTGCCTTTCCACATCGTTTTCCACTTAGCACGAAATTTGGGACCTTAGCTGTGGGTCTGGGTTGTTTCCCTTTTCACGACGGACGTTAGCACCCGCCGTGTGTCTCCCGTACAGTCTGTCTTGGTATTCGGAGTTTGCCATGGTTTGCTAAGACGCGATGTCCCGCTAGCCATAACAGTGCTCTACCCCCAAGAAGATTCATACGAGGCGCTACCTAAATAGCTTTCGAGGAGAACCAGCTATCTCCGGGTTCGATTAGCTTTTCACTCCTAATCACACCTCATCCCCTACCTTTGCAACGGGAGTGGGTTCGGGCCTCCAGTACCTG
>JAESFW010000053.1_pt1:0-102500 | contig 321012 bp, 274 predicted proteins | sample 9269481 | NCBI WGS metagenome assembly JAESFW01 (sample SAMN14515350, study PRJNA621654) | algae metagenome | isolation source: Lyngbya sp. HA4199-MV5 and co-occurring heterotrophs from soil with... | place: USA: Ahupuaa O Kahana State Park, Hawaii | collected 2009-07-21 | reverse complement strand
TAAAACAAAGTAAACAGTGATACCAATCAAAAAAGCTATTTGACTCAATGGTTTGACGCGAAGTCTTCGCGTGTCTATGGTACGCCGATTGGGGCTTTGCCTTGGCCCCGGGGTGCAACCTTGATGCAAACTCATGGGGGCGGCAACAGCCGCAAGCAACTGTTCCGCGAGCGCCTCGGCGTGCTTCGCGATAGCGCCGTGAAGCGACATCTGCCCGAAGGGCGATGGACGCGCCGCCACTGGATCCATGCCAGCCTGTTCACCACGATCGGCGTGCTGATGGCCACCATCGTGCCCGGCTTTTCCAGCGCGATCCAGGCGCCGGTGTCCGAACCGCGCAACACCCTGCTGCTGGATCTGCCCGACCTGTCGGCCGCGCGCCAGGAGGGCATTGCCGGCGACAGCTGGCAAGTGGTGCGGGTGAAGCCGGGGCAAACGATGGGGGCGATCTTCGAGGAGCTGGGCATTCCGGCCGCCACGCTGCACCGCATCCTGGAGAATGCCGACGCCAAGAAGGCGCTGACCCGCCTGAAGCCCGGCTCCGAAATCGCCTTCGACCTGCCGGTGACCGGTGGCCTGCGCACGCTGCGGTACGACCGCGACCCCAGCCACCGCGTCGAGCTGGTGGTGGGCCAGGACAAGATCACCGAGCGCGTGATCGCGCGCGAGACCACCACCCGCACCGTGGTGCTCAGCGGCAAGGTGGGACGGTCGCTCAACCGCTCGGCGCGCAAGGCCGGGTTGACGTCCGCCAACATCAACTCGATGACGGACGAGATCTTCAAGTACGACATCGACTTCAACTCGGACCTCGGCCCGGAAGACCGTTTCAGCGTGGTGGTCGAACAGACCTGGCGCGAGGGCGAGCTGATCAGCACCGGCCCGGTGCAGGCCGCCACCTTCACCGTCGACGGCAAGCTGCATTCGGGCTTCCGCTTCACCCGTCCGGGCGGCAAGCCGGAGTATTTCACCGCCGCAGGGCGGCCGCTGAAGAAGAACTTCATCCGCATGCCGATCGCGTATGCGCGCATGAGCTCCAAGTTCGGTGCGCGTCGCCATCCGGTGCTCGGCACGATGCGCATGCACAAGGGCGTGGACTATGCCGCCTCCACCGGCACGCCGATCATGGCCGCGGGCGACGGGCGCGTGCAGTTCGCCGGCTGGCAGGGCGGCTACGGACGCACCGTGATCCTGGATCACGGCCGCGGGCACACCACCCTGTACGCGCACATGTCGCGCCTGGGCAAGATCAAGCAGGGCCAGCGCGTGGCGCAGGGCACGGTGATCGGCTATGTCGGCACCACCGGCCTGTCGACCGGCCCGCACCTGCATTACGAATTCCGCATCAACGGCGTGCACCGCAATCCGCTGTCGGTGACGATGCCGCCGCCGGAACCGCTCACCGGCGCGCAGCTCGCTGCCTTCCGCACGTACACGGCCAATGCGCTGGCGCGCATCCGCACGGTGGAAGACATCATCTATGCCGATGTCGGCCCGTCCGCCGAAGACAAGAAGCCGGCCACGGTGGCCGCCGCGAAACCGGCCGCACGCAAGGGCTGATCGCCGCGCATGGCGGGATGCGTGAAAAGGCGGGACACTGTCCCGCCTTTTTCATTGCCTGACGATCCCGCATGACCCACACGTCCGCCTCGACCGCTTCCGAGCTTTATCTGGGCCTGATGTCAGGCACCAGTGCCGACGGCATCGATGCCGCGCTGGTGCGCTTCGAGGGCGAAGGCCGTACCTTGCGTTGCGAACTGGTGCATGGCAACACCTTCAGCTGGGATGCCACGCTGCGCGGGCAGTTGGTCGCGCTGGGCCAGGGTGCGGACACGGTGTCGCTGGACGACCTCGGCATGCTGGACGGGCGCATCGCGCTGGCCTTCGCCGAGGCGGCACTGTCCCTGCTGCAGGCCGCCGGCGTGCCACGCGGCCGCGTGCGGGCGATCGGCTCGCACGGGCAGACAGTGCGCCATCGTCCGCAGGGCGATCCCCCGTTCACTTGGCAACTCGGCGACGGCAACGTCATCGCCGAGCGCTGCGGCATCGCCACCGTGGCCGACTTCCGTCGTCGTGACGTGGCCGCAGGCGGCCAGGGCGCACCGCTGATGCCGGCCTTCCATGCCGCGCTGCTGGGGTCGTCGAACGAAGATCGCGCGGCACTCAACCTGGGCGGCATCGCCAACTTCACGCTGTTGCCGGCCGCAGGCGATGTGCGCGGCTTCGACACCGGCCCGGCCAACGCGCTGATGGACGTGTGGTGCGAGCGGCACACCGGACGCCCCTACGACGCCGATGGCGCCTTCGCCGCCAGCGGACAGGTGAACCCGACGCTGCTCGCCCGCCTGCTGGCCGACCCGTGGTTCGCGCTGCCGCCGCCGAAAAGCACGGGGCGCGAACACTTCCACCTGGACTGGCTGCAGGCGCGCATGGAAGACACCAGCCTCGCGCCGGCCGATGTGCAGGCCACCCTGCTGGACCTCACCGCGCGCACCATCGCCGATGCCCTGCACATGTCCCAGCCCGACACCCGCCGCGTGCTGGCCTGCGGCGGCGGCGTGCGCAATCCGGTACTGATGGCGCGCCTGGCGGCCTACCTGCCGCAGGCGGTGGTGGAGTCGACCGCCGCCCACGGCCTGGACCCGGATTACGTGGAAGCGATGGGCTTCGCGTGGCTGGCCCGCGAAACCCTGGCCGGCCGGCCCGGCAACCTGCCTGCCGTCACCGGGGCGTCGGGGCGACGCGTGCTGGGCACGGTGTATCCGGCCTAGAAGCCCTTGCCCGCCGGGACCTCCCGCAAGGCGCTGATGGCCTCGGCCAGCGCGTTGACCTCGCGGTCATCGAAGCCGCCGCGGACTTCCGCCTCGCAGACGAACAGGCCCTGCTCGAGCAGGTTGAAAATCGTGTCGTGGATCGGCCAGCCACGGGCGTGCGAGACCCGGCGGATGCGTTCGGCCAGGATCGGGTCCACATCCCTCAGCACGATGTCGGTCATTCCATCCTTCCCCTGCTGCCCCGGGGAAACTGTAGCGCAGTCGCTCAAGGCCGCGTATCGGCCGCAGGCATGTCCACGCCCGTCGCGGCCTCGTGCCCGCTGCCGAACCGGATGCGTGGCGACAGCCAGAAGAACAGGGCGACCGCCGGCACCGCCACCAGGGCGGTGATCCAGAAATACACGCCGTACCCGGTCTGTTCCACGATGCCGCCCGACACCGCCCCCAGCAACTTGCCGGGCAGCATCACCAGCGACGAGAAAAGGGCGTACTGGGTGGCAGTGAACCGCTGGTTGACCAGCGCCGACAGGAACGCCACCAGTGTCGTGCCCTGGAAGCCCTGCGCCAGGTTCTCGCCGGAAATCACCAGCGTCAGTTTCCACACATCGCCGTCGGCGCCGATCAGCCACACATACAGCAGGTTGCTGATCGCCCCCAGCACGATGCCGGCCAGCAGCGGCCACTTCACGCCCCAGCGCGCGATCGCGATGCCGGCGATGAACACGCCCACCAGGCCAACCCAGACGCCCCAGATCTTCGACACCGCGCCGATCTCGGTCTTGGTGAACCCCTGGCTGAGATAGAACGGCGCCATGATGCCGCCGCCCAGCGACTGGTCGGAGATCTTGGCGAGCAGGATGAACGCCAGCAGCGCCAGCGCCAGTGCGCTGCCGAACCGGCGGAAGAAGTCGATGAAGGGTTCCACCACGCCTTCCTGCAAGCCGGCGCGCCAGGTGGTCATGCGTATCCGCACGATGTCGGGCTCGCGGGACAGCAGCACCGCCGCCACCGGAACCAGCATGAAGCCGGCCATCGCCTGGTACACCGTCGGCCACGGCACCACATCGGCCAGCATCAGCGCCAGCGCGCCGGTGATGATCAGCGCGATGCGGTAACCCAGCGAATACGTGGCCAGCAACGCGCCCTGCGATTCCTGCGGCGCGATCTCGATCCGGTACGCGTCGACCGCGATATCCAGCGTCGCGCCGGCGAACGCCGTCATCAGCGTGATCCAGACGAACGGCGCCAGCCGGGTCGGCGTGAGGTGCGCCATCAGCAGCAGGCCGACGATGACGATCGCCAGCGCCAGCAGCAGCCAGCCCCGTCGCTGCCCCAGCCGCCCCAGCAGCGGCAGGCGCCAGCGGTCCACCAGCGGCGCCCACAGGAACTTCAGCGTGTAGCTCAGGCCGGCACTGGCGATCAGGGTGATGCTCTTCAGTTCCAGCCCGTTCTCGGTCAGCCAGTACGCCAGCGTGCCGGCCACCAGCAGGAACGGCATGCCGGAGGCGAAGCCGAAGAAGAACATGGTCCACGCCGACGGCTGCGCGAACGCGCGCCAGACCGAGGGTTTGCCGGGCTGTTCGCTGGCAGAGGTCGTCATCAGGTGTAGTCCACCGTGAAGGGGGCATGGTCGGAGAAGCGCTGCTCGCGGTAGATCGAACAGGCCTTCAGACGGTCGCGCAACGAGGGCGTGACGAACTGGTAGTCGATCCGCCATCCCACGTTGTTGGCGCGCGCCGCACCGCGGTTGCTCCACCACGTGTAGTCCTGCCCTTCCGGGTGCAGCACGCGGTAGGCGTCGACCCAGCCACCGTCGTCCACGCACAGGCCGTTCAGCCAGTCGCGCTCGGGCGGCAGGCAGCCGGAGTTCTTCTGGTTGCTGGTCCAGTTCTTGATGTCCAGGCGGCTGCGCACGATGTTCCAGTCGCCGCACAGCACGTAGTGGCGACCGCTGCGGCGCCATTCGTCCAGTACCGGCGCCAGCCAGTCCATGACCTTGAACTTGAAGCCCTGGCGCTCCTCGCCGGACGAACCGGACGGGATGTAGAACGACACCACGCTCAGGTCGCCGAAGCGCGCCTCGATGTAGCGGCCTTCCTCGTCGAAGTCCGGCCAGCCCAAGGCCGTGCGGATCTCGTCGGGCTCGCGCCTGGCGTAAATCGCCACACCGCTGTAGCCCTTCTTGGTGGTGGCGTCGCGGAACCAGGCCCTGTAGCCCGCGGGCAGGAATTCCGGGCCGGCCAGCTGGTGCTCCTGCGCCTTGGTTTCCTGCACGCACAGCACGTCGGCGTCCTGCACGGTGAACCAGTCGAAGAAGCCCTTGGTGGCCGCCGAGCGCAGGCCGTTGGCGTTGAAGCTGATGATGCGCATGGGGGAGCCGGGATGCGGGATTAGGGAGTCGGGATTCGCAAAGCGTACCGCATGGGCCCGAAGGCCTGCGTCCGGACGAGCTATGCTCTTACCCCTCCCGTCATCCCGAATCTCCCATCCCGGCCTCTCGCCCATGTCCGACCATCACGCCCGCTTCCTCCAGCTCGCACTGCACGCGCAGGCGCTGCGTTTCGGCCAGTTCACGCTGAAATCGGGGCGGCAGAGTCCGTATTTCTTCAACGCCGGCCGCTTCGACAGCGGCGCGCGGCTGGCCGGGCTGGCCGCCTGCTATGCCGATGCGGTGGACGCCGCAGGGCTGCAGTTCGACCTGCTGTTCGGCCCGGCTTACAAGGGCATCCCGCTGGCGACCGCGCTGGCCTGCGAGTTCGCCCGCCGCGGCCGCGACCTGCCGGTGGCGTTCAACCGCAAGGAGGCCAAGGACCATGGCGAAGGCGGCCTGCTGATCGGTGCACCGCTGGAGGACCGTCGCGTGCTGATCGTCGACGACGTGATCACCGCCGGCACCGCCATCCGCGAAGCGCTGGGCCTGATCCGCGCCGGCGGCGGCGTACCGGCCGGGATCGTGGTCGCGCTCGACCGCCAGGAAGTGCTGGGCGAACCGGCTACGGCGGGCGAGCGCCGCTCGGCGGCGCAGTCGGTCGCCGACGAAACCGGCGTGCCGGTGGTGGCCGTGGCCAACCTGCACGACCTGCTTGCATTTGCCGGCGAAAGCGCCGACCTTGTCCATCATCGCGACGACCTGCTGGCCTATCGGGCCCGCTACGGCAGCGCGACCCGGGACTGACCGCAGTTGGGGACTGCCATGACCGTCCGTACTTCCTACATGCTCGCCGCCCTGCTCGTGGCCGCGCCCCTGGCGCATGCCCAGGGCAACAAGGGTGCCGCACCGGCCACCAAGAAACTCTTCTGCTGGGAAGAGAAGGGCCAGCGCGTCTGCAGCGATGCGCTGCCGCCCGATGCCGTCAACGCCGCACGCGAGGAGATCAGCGCCGCCAGCGGCCTGCGCACCGGCGGCGTGGAGCGCGCCCTGACCGACGAAGAACGCGCGCAGGCCGCCATCGCGGCCCAGCAGCAGCTCATCGACGCCGCGGCCGCCGACATGCGCCGGCGCACCGACGCCGCGATGCTGCTCTCGTACCGCAGCGAAGAAGAACTCAGCCGCGTCTTCAACGAACGCACGGCCATCGTCGACAACAACGTCCGCACCGCCAGCTACAACGCCATCAGCCTGCGCGATGGCCTGATCACCCTGCTGCAGACCGCCGGCGACCGCGAACTGGCGGGCCAGCCGGTACCGAAGGAGATGGCCGCGTCCATCCAGCAGCGCCACGCGGAACTGGTGCGCACGCGTCGCCTGCAGCAGAGTTTCGAGAAGCAGCGCGCGGACCTGGACGTGGAGATCGCCGACATCCTGCAGCGTTTCCGCGCGATGAAGGGCGTCACGCCCGAACAGGCCGAAGACGCCGCGTTGAACACCGCCACGCCGAAACCTCCCTCTCCCGCCCGCCGGTAAGGCGTTCGCGCGGACACGTACCTGACCGCACACGAAAACGCCGGGCATTGCCCGGCGTTTTCGTAGTGGCCCGACACGCGCGAGCGGTCAGAACGTCATCTTCAGCTCCGGCGCCAGCGCCTGCAGCCGCGCGCGGAACTCGCCCTTGATCCGCTCCAGCGCCGCGTGGTCGTCGGCCTCGAAGCGCAGCACCAGGATCGGCGTGGTGTTGGAGGCGCGCACCAGCCCCCAGCCGTCGTCCCAGTCCGCGCGCAGGCCGTCGATCGTGGACAGGCGCGCGCCCTCGAATTCGGCGCCGGCGACGAAGCGCTCGACGATCGCGTGCGGCGTGCCGTCCACCACGTCGACCTTGATCTCCGGCGTGGACACGCCGTCCGGCAATTCGGCCAGCACTTCGGAGGGCGTCTCGCTGCGGTTGGCCAGGATCTCCAGCAGGCGCGCGGCCGCATACAGGCCATCGTCGAACCCGTACCAGCGCTCCTGGAAGAAGAAGTGGCCGCTCATCTCGCCGGCCAGTTCCGCACCGGTCTCGCGCATCTTAGCCTTGATCAGCGAATGCCCGGTCTTCCACATCATCGGCGTGCCGCCGTGGCGCAGCACCCAGCCCTGCATCTTGCCGGTGCATTTCACGTCGTAGATGATCAGCGCGCCCGGATTGCGCTCCAGCACGTCGGCGGCGAACAGCATCAGCAGGCGGTCGGGGAAGATGATCGCGCCTTCCTTGGTCACCACGCCCAGGCGGTCGCCATCGCCGTCGAAGGCCAGGCCGATGTCGGCGTCGAAGCGCTTCACCGTCTGCACCAGGTCTTCCAGGTTGTGCGGTTCGCTGGGGTCCGGATGGTGGTTCGGGAACGTGCCGTCCACTTCGCAGTACAGCGGGATCACGTCCGCGCCGATCGCCTCCAGCAGCTGCGGGGCGATGTCGCCGGCCACGCCGTTGCCGGCATCCACCACGATCTTCAGCGGACGCTCCAGCTGCACGTCGTCGGCGATGCGCTGGATGTAGTCGGCGGCGATGTCGCGCTGCTGCAGGTCGCCCGGCACGCCGGCCACGTACAGGCGGTTGTCGCGGATGCGCTCGTACAGGTCGGTGATCGCATCGCCCGACAGGGTCTGCCCCCCCACCACGATCTTGAACCCGTTGTAGTCCGGCGGATTGTGGCTGCCGGTCACCGCCACGCAGCTGCCCGCGCGCAGGTGGTAGGCACCGAAATACGCCACCGGCGTGGGCGCCAAGCCGATGTCGATGACGTTGCGGCCCGCCTTGCGCAGGCCTTCGATCAGTCCGCCGGCCAGGTCCGGACCGGACAGGCGGCCGTCGCGGCCGACGACGATATCGGCCAGGTCCTCGTCGCGCATGACCGAGCCGATGGCCAGGCCGATCAGTTCGGCGACCTCGACGCTCAGCGACTTCCCGACGATGCCGCGGATGTCGTAGGCGCGGAAGATGCCGGGGTCCACGTCGACCGCCTTGCCCTCGGACGGCCGGTAGGCATCGCTGCCGTCGCCCTCGTCGGCGACCGGCGCGCGCGCGCCGGCGGCGGGCGGCGGATCGCGCAGCAGCGCTTCGCCGAGGGTCGGTTCATCCATGTCGCTCATCTCTGCTCCCTTGTTTCCAAATCGTCCCAGGCCGATACCACCACGCGCCGCCAGCACGGCCGCGATCGCCAGCATGGCCAGCAAGACAGCCACCACCAGCGCCGCAATCGGCCCCAGGCCCAGCGGGCCGGATTCGCTGTCCGGGACAGCGGTCGCCACGCGCAAACCGGTCTTGCCCACCGCATGCGCCATGCGTTCGGCACCGTCGGCCAGTTGGCTGTTGCCGCGCTGCTGGATCGAATAGCCGCCCTGGCGCAGCGCGAGATAGCCGCCGGCCGGCATGGCCACGCCATCGAATGCTTCGGTCAGCCGTGCCAGCGGCACGCTGGCATACAGCACGCCCTGCGGTACGGCCGCCGCCATGCCGAATACGGTCTGATCGCCCTCCTTCACCACGCGGGCGGCGACGGCGTCGCCCTGCATCCCGGCTTCCAGCAGGGCGAGCCGGCTGTAGCCGAAGGTCGCCGCGTCGGCGTAGGCCGCCGTCAAGGCGCCGTCGAAGATCTCGACCTGGCGTACGCCGGCCCAGCCATCGCGCACCGCGGCCACCGCGGCGGGAAGGTCGTTCGCGGCCAGCGCCGCCTTGACCGGCGCCGAGGCCAGGCGCTGCTCCAGCAGCCGGACCTGGGCGGCATGGCTGGCCTGCACGGCCTGCACCGCCTGGTCCCGCGCGCGCTCGACGTCTTCCAGCTGGCCGGCATCCCGCCACTGGCGGACGCCGCTCCAGGCCAGCAGCCCCGCCAGCAGGCCGAGCAGCACCGCCAGTTTCGGCAACGCGCCACGCAGGTCGCCCACGGGAATCCGCAGGCGGTTCTCGCTCGTCGTGTTCATCGGTTTGTCCCCTGTCACCGCACGCCGGTGTGGCCGAAGCCACCCGTCCCCCGTGCGCTGTCGGCGAAAGTATCCACCACTTGCAGGCTCACGCGCACGACCGGCAGCACCATGACCTGGGCGATGCGGTCGCCGGGCTGGATGGTGAAGCTCTCGTGTCCCCGGTTCCACACGCTGATGAGCAGCGGACCCTGGTAATCGGCATCGATCAGGCCGGTGCCGTTGCCCAGCACGATGCCGTGGCGGTGGCCCAGGCCGGAGCGCGGCAGCACCACCGCGCACAGCTGCGGGTCGCTCAGGTGCAGGGCGATGCCGCTGGGTACCAGCGCCGCGTCGCCCGGTTCCAGCACCAGCGGGGCGTCCAGCGCCGCGCGCAGGTCCATGCCGGCGCTGGCCTCGGTGGCATAGGCCGGCAGCGGCCATTCGTCGCCGAAGCGGGGATCCAGCAGCTTCACTTCCACCTTGCGCTCTGCGCTCATGCGTTCAGTCGCTCCACGATCAGGTCCATCAGGTCGTCGGCAAGCTGCGTCTTCGGTGCGGAGGCGAAACTGCGCTCGCCCTCCTTCCAGTAGGCGGTCATCGCGTTCTGGTCGCTCTCGAACCCGCCATCGGCGATGCCCACGCGGTTGGCCACGATCATGTCCAGCCGCTTGGCGTCCAGCTTCATGCGGGCGTATTCGGCCACGTTGTTGGTTTCGGCGGCGAAGCCGACCACCAGCTTCAGCGCCTGCCTCTGCGCGGCGACTTCGGCCAGGATGTCGGGCGTGCGCACCAGGTCCAGCGCCAGCGATTCGCTGGATTTCTTGATCTTGTCGGCGGCCGGCTCGCGCGGCGTGTAATCGGCCACGGCGGCGGCGCCGATGTAGAGGTCGGCCGGCAGGGCGGCGAACACGGCCGCGTGCATCTGCGCGGCCGAGCGCACGTCCACCCGGGTCACGCCGGCCGGGGTGGGCAGATGCACGGGACCGGCCACCAGGGTGACGCTGGCGCCCCGCCGGGCGGCGCTGGCGGCAACCGCGAAGCCCATCTTGCCGCTGCTGCGGTTGCCCAGGTAGCGCACCGGATCCAGGTCCTCGTAGGTCGGGCCGGCGCTGACCACCACCTTCAGCCCGGCCAAGTCCTGCGGCACCGGCGATGCCTTCGCCGCCCCGCCGGCCAGCGCGGCGACGATCTCGGCCGGCTCGGCCAGGCGGCCGGGGCCCGACTCGCCTTCGGCCAGCGGCCCGTCGTTCGGACCCACCACCTGCACGCCACGGCCCAGCAACGTGGCGACGTTCGCCTGCGTGGCCGCGTGCTGCCACATGCGATGGTTCATCGCCGGCGCAATCGTCATCGGCGCGGTGGTCGCCAGGCACAGGGTGGTCACCAGATCGTCGGCCAGGCCGTGCGCCAGGCGCGCGATCAGGTCGGCGGTCGCCGGCGCGACGATCACGCGGTCGGCCCAGCGCGCCAGTTCGATATGCCCCATCGCCTGCTCGGCGGCGCTGTCCCAGAGCGTGGTGCGGGCCGGTTGGCCGGACAGGGCCTGGAAACTCAACGGGGCGACGAACTGCTGCGCGCCCGCGGTCATGGCCACCTGCACGTCGGCCCCCGCATCGCGCAGCCGGCGCACCAGTTCCAGCGCCTTGTAGGCGGCAATCCCGCCTCCCACGCACAGCAGCAGGCGTTGCCCCGCCAGCCCCTGTGTCTTGTCCGATCCACTCACGTCGGCCCATTCCTACGTCGATACAGGCGATTAGCTTACCCGAACGCCCCCCGCGCCCCGATGCCGCGGCGTGCGCCGTCCGTCGAGGATGGCCACATGCACATACGCGACTGGCCCCAGGACGAACGTCCCCGTGAAAAGCTGCTGGCCCGCGGGCCTGCCAGCCTCAGCGACGCCGAGCTGCTGGCGATCTTCCTGGGCTCCGGCCTGCGTGGGCGCGACGCGGTCGCCACCGCCCGCGAGCTGCTCGCCCACCACGGCCCGCTGCGCGCCCTGCTCGAGCGCCCGCCGGCCGAACTGACCGCCCTGCCCGCGCTCGGTCCGGCCCGCGCCTGTGTGCTGGCCGCCGCGCTAGAGCTGGGCACCCGCCTGCTGCACGCGTCGCTGGCGCGTGGCGACGCCATCGGCGATCCGGAGGCGGCGGGGCGCTACTTCGCCCAACGCCTGCGCGGCCGGCCGCACGAGGTCTTCGCTGCGCTGTTCCTGGATACCCGCCATCGCGTGCTGGCGTTCGAGGAGCTGTTCCAGGGCTCGGTGGACAGCGCCGAGGTACACCCCCGCGAGGTGGCGCGGCGCGCCCTGGCCATGAACGCCACGGCGCTGATCGTGGGACACAACCATCCCTCGGGCTGCGCGGAACCCTCGGCCGCCGACCGCGCGGTGACCCAGCGGCTGAAACAGGCGCTGGCGCTGGTGGACGTGCGCCTGCTGGACCATTTCGTCATCGGCGATGGGCCACCGCAGTCGATGGCGGCGCGCGGCTGGGTCTGATGCCTCCGCCGCGGGCTGAACCGCGCCGATCCCACGCGGCGACCGGGAAAACCTAGAATAGGCGGTTCCCACGCAACACGACGGTCTTCCGTGAAAGCTTCCCTCCGCGCCTTGATCGCCCAGGGCATCGACGCCCTGCGCGCCGCCGGCACCCTGCCGGCCGACACCGCCACGCCGGATTTCGTGGTCGAGCGACCCAAGACCCGCGAGCACGGCGACTTCGCCACCAACGCCGCCATGCTGCTGGCCAAGGCCGCACGCAGCAATCCGCGCGCCCTCGCCACCGCGCTGGTCGCCGCGTTGCCCGCCAGCGAGGACGTGGCCAGGGTCGAGATCGCCGGCCCCGGCTTCATCAACTTCCATCTGAGTCCCGGCGCCTACCAGCGCGAAGTCGCGGCCGCGCTGGCGCAGGGCGCGGCGTACGGGCGCAACGACAGCGGCCAGGGCCGCACCGTGGGCGTGGAGTACGTGTCGGCGAACCCGACCGGTCCGCTGCACGTCGGGCACGGCCGCGCCGGCGTGATCGGCGACTGCATCGCCCGCGTGTTGGCGGCGAACGGCTGGAACGCCAAGCGCGAGTTCTACTACAACGATGCCGGCGTGCAGATCGACAACCTGGCCAAGTCCACCCAGGCGCGTGCGCTCGGCCTGACGCCCGACAGCGAGGGCTGGCCGGAAGACGGCTACCGCGGCGACTACATCGCCGACGTGGCGCAGGCCTACCTCGACGGCGACTCGGTCGAGGTCGAAGGTCATGTGGTCACCGGTGAACGGGATCCGCAGGACCTCGACGCGATCCGCCGCTTCGCCGTGGCCTACCTGCGCCGCGAGCAGAACCTCGACCTGGCGGCGTTCGGCGTGTCGTTCGACCGCTACTTCCTGGAAAGCTCGCTGTACGCCGACCGGAAGGTCGAGGAAGCGGTGAACAAGCTGGTCGCCTCCGGCCACACCTACGAGGAAGGCGGCGCGCTGTGGCTCCGGTCCACCGACTTCGGCGACGACAAGGACCGCGTGATGCGCAAGTCCGACGGCACGTACACCTACTTCGTCCCGGACGTGGCCTACCACCTATCCAAGTGGCAGCGCGGCTACGAACGCGCGATCACCGAGCTGGGCGCCGACCACCACGGTTCGCTGGCCCGCGTCCGGGCCGGCCTGCAGGCGCTGGGCGAAGGCATTCCGCCCGGCTATCCGGAGTACGTGCTGCACCAGATGGTCACGGTGATGCGCGGCGGCGAGGAAGTGAAGCTGTCCAAGCGCGCCGGCAGTTACCTGACCCTGCGCGACCTGATCGAAGAGGCCGGTGCCGATGCCACGCGCTGGTTCCTGATCGCGCGCAAGCCGGACTCGCAGCTGACCTTCGACATCGACCTGGCGCGCGAGCAGAGCAAGGACAATCCGGTGTTCTACGTGCAGTACGCGCATGCGCGCGTCTGCAGCCTGCTGCGCCGCGTGGAGGAGAAGGGCCTGGCTCCCTACGACCAGGCCGTCGGCATCGCCGCGTTGCCGGCGCTCACGGACGAAGGCTCGCTGGCGCTGATGGTGGAACTGTCGCGCTATCCGGAAGTGGTGGAATCCGCCGGCCTCTCGCTGGAACCTCACGCCATCGCGCAATACCTGCGCGAACTGGCCTATGCTTTCCAGGCGTGGTACGACGGCGAACCGATCCTCATCGACGACGACGCCGAGCGCAATGCGCGCCTGTCGCTCGCACTGGCGGTCCGTCAGGCGCTGGCGAACGGACTGGACCTGTTGGGCGTCAGTGCGCCCGAAAAGATGTGAGCGGAGAGCAGTAGATGGCAGCAAGGCGCGGCAAGAACCAGGCCACCCGTAATTCCGGCCACGCGACCCCGGCGTGGGTGTGGCTGATCCTCGGCCTGCTGATCGGGCTGGCGGTGTATTTCATCGTCCCGGGACTGGGCAAGAAGGACGGCGACGGCTTCTTCCGTCCGCAGCCCAACCCGGACGCGCAACCGGCCCCGATCGACAGCGCCGATGTCGAGGCCGTCGTGCCCGACGCCCCTGCCGACGACACGCCCGCCACCGCCGCCACGACCGAGGAGTCCGCGGCGAAGGAAACCCAGTACGACTTCTACACCCTGCTGCCCGGCAAGGAAGTGCAGATGTCCGACGCGGAACTGGCCGCCAGCGCGCGCGAGGAGGACGCCCGCAAGGCGCGTGCCGCCCTCAACGGCCAGGCGACCACGCCGGTCGCCACGGCACCGGCCGATACTGCCGCGGCGCAACCGACGCCGCTCAACGAAAGCGCACCCGCACGCGCGGTAGAGACACCGCGTGCGTCGGACACCGCCGCCGCACCCCGGCCCATCCCCACGGTCGCCAGTGCCGACACCGGCGCGCGCTACATCCTGCAGGCCGGCGCGTTCGGTGCTTCCGGCGATGCCGAGGCCACCAAGGCCAAGATCGCCATGCTCGGCCTCAGCGCCCGTGTCGAATCAGCGCAGATCAACGGCAAGACCGTCTACCGCGTGCGCATGGGGCCGTACGGCACCGCCAGCGAACTGGCCGAAGCGAAGCAGAAGCTCGCCAGCGGCGGACTGCCGGCGATGGCGGTGAAGGCGCAGTGAGTCCCGCGCGGCCGCCCTGGCAGCGCCTGGTGATGGCGACGGCGGCCGCGATGGTGTCGCTGCTCGTCGCCTCGTGGCTGGTCGGGCGCATGCTGCCGTCGGCCTGGCAGGAGGTGGTGCAGACCCGCTGGGGATTCCTCACGCCGGTCAGCTACGTCGTCACCGCCCTCTGCATGGGCCTGGGCGGCGCCCTGGCCGGCCACCGCTTCCTGATCGTCGCCGTCGGCCTGACGTTGGCCGTGTGGGCCGCGACGCTGTCGGTGCTGGCCGGGATCGCCGGCGCGGCCTCGGACATCGCCTATCCGCTCGGTTACCTGCTGCGCACCAACGCGCTCAGCGCGACGCTGTCCGTTGCAGCCGCCGCACTCGGCACCTGGCTCGGCGCACGCTGGTATGCGCGCCGCGCCGCGCGGCGCTGACCGCATTCCGTCGTCCTCCGCCAAGGAATTCCCATGACCCGCACCGCCCTCATCACCGGCGCCACCTCCGGCTTCGGCGCCGCCGCAGTCCGTCGTTTCGCGGCCGCCGGCTGGCGCGTGATCGCGACCGGGCGCCGCGCCGAACGCCTGCAGGCACTGGTGGATGACGTCGGTGCCGACACGGTGCACGCCGCCGCGTTCGACATCCGCGACGAAGCGGCGATGGACGCCGCCCTCGCCGCGCTGCCGGACGGTTTCCGCGACATCGACCTTCTGGTCAACAACGCCGGCCTGGCGCAGGGCACGCTGCCGGCGCAGAACGCGCTGCTGTCGGACTGGCGCACGATGATCGACACCAACGTCACCGCGCTGGTCGTGCTGACGCACCGGCTGCTGCCGCAATTGATCGAGCGCAAGGGCGCGATCATCAACATCAGTTCGGTCGCCGGCGTGTATCCGTATCCGGGCGGCAACGCCTACGGCGGCAGCAAGGCCTTCGTCAGCCAGTTCTCGCTCGGCCTGCGCAGCGACCTTCATGGCACCGGCGTGCGCGTGACGACGATCGAGCCCGGCATGGCCGAAACCGAATTCACCCTGGTGCGTACGCATGGCGACCAGGCCGCCTCCGACAAGCTGTATACCGGCGCGAACCCGATGACTGCCGAGGACATCGCCGAGTCGATCTTCTACGTCGCCACACTGCCGCCGCACCTCAACATCAACCGGCTGGAGATCATGCCGGTGTCGCAGTCGTTTGCGGGGTTCCAGGTACATCGCGACACCCAGGGTAGGTCCGGATAACGACCGTCGTCCCCGCGAAGGCGGGGACCCAGCGACTTCGGGCCAATGAAGGCAAAGACACCGGGTTCCCGCATACGCGGGAACGACGAACATGATCCGCGTTGTCAAAACCATCGCCAGGCGGAGCACCTGCGCCAGCCGCACGGCGATGTCTCCCCGCCGGATTGAACCGTTTCCGCCCGATCCGGCACCTTCACTCCCGACAGACGGATAGAGGGGCCCTCGCGTGCAGCGGGATACGGAACGGATACTGGACGAATACCTCGCTGCAGCCGCCCGCACGGGCGACCGTGCGGCGTGGGAGCGTCTGGTCACGCGTTGGCAGCCGCGTCTGCTGCGCCACGCGTGGCGCCTGACCGGTCATCCGGACCTCGCCCGCGACATGGTGCAGGAGGCGTGGCTCGAGATCGTGCGCGGCCTGCGCCGCCTGGACGACATCGCGGCCTTTCCGGCTTGGGCGTTCCGCATCGTGACCCGCCGCTGCGCGCGTGCGATCCGAGGACGGCAGGTCGAGCGCACTCGCCTGGTGGATGCCGAGCTCGACACGGTGATGGCAGGCGAACAGGACGAGGCGGGCGAACGCGCGTCGGAGCTGGCCATCGTCAGGGCGGAAATGCAGGGCCTGCCCGCGCCCCAGCGCGCGGCGCTGTCGTTGTTCTACCTGGAAGACCTGAGCGTGGCGGAAATCGCCGTCGCGCTCGACGTGCCCCCGGGAACGGTCAAGACCCGGCTGATGCATGCGCGGCGCAAGATCCGCGCGCGACTGGAAGGAAGCTCCGATGGACAAGACTGACGACCTGATCAAGCAGACGCTTTCTGCCGAGGATCGCGCGCTGTTGGCGCGGCATGGCGAACCCGGCTATTTCTCGCAGGCGTTCGGCCTGTTCCGCGGTTCGCTGGGGTGGGTGGTGTGGGTCGCCTACCTGTGCGGGATCATCGCCTTCGCGGGCTTCGGCGTGTCGCTGTGGCGAAGCTGGCATGCGACGGACGCATTGGCCGCCGTGCAGTGGGGCGTGCTGGCCATCGTGCTGTTCCAGTTCACCATGATCATGAAATCGTTCCTGGGCAGCCACCTGGAAGCCAACCGCATGCTGCGCGAGTTCAAGCGTGTGGAACTGCAACTGGCGCTGCTGCGGGACGCCGGAAGGAAGGACCCGTGAGGGCGGAACCGCGAGGCTCGCGATGAGCCTGGAACTGCTGCCGTGCCGGCTGCTCGTGCGGCTGCTGACGATGCTGCTGCAGGTGGTGCCGGCCTGCTGCGGCGGCACCGCGTGGCCTTGAACAGGGCCACGGGCGAACGAGTCCGGCCGCACGTCGCGTGCGCCATGCGCACGTCGCGTGGAACCCCGCATCGCGCGAGGTCGTGCGCGCGGCGCACGCTACGCCAGCGGTTCGTCCGAGAGGTAGGTGTAGCCCGTCAGGCCGGCTTCCAGTGCATCCGCGAGCATCTGCGATTCCGCCGCCGGCAATCCGGCGCCTTCCACGCGCTGGCGATACACCGCACGCAGGTCGTCCAGCCGGTAGCCCACGTAATCGAGCATCACGTCGGTGGTGTCGCCGCGACGCTGCTGGGTGATCAAGTAACCGTGGCCGGCATCGGCACTGACTTCCACCGCATCGGTGTCGCCGAACAGGTTGTGGATGTCGCCGAGGATTTCCTGATAGGCGCCCACCAGGAAGATGCCGAGGCGATAGCTTTCGCCGGGATTCATGGCATGCAGCGGCAGCGAGGAATCCAGGCCCTCGTTCTCGACATAGGTCTTGACCATGCCATCCGAGTCGCAGGTCATGTCGGCGATGATGCCGCGGCGCGCCGGCGCTTCGTCCAGGCGCTCGATCGGCACGATCGGGAACACCTGGTCGATCGCCCACACGTCGGGGATCGACTCGAACACGCTGAAGTTGACGAAGTACTTGTCGACCAGCCGCTCGTTGAGCTCGTCCAGCAGGTCGCGGTGGCTGCGCTCGTCGCTGCTCAGGCGCGCACGCACGGCATGCGCGATGGCGTAGAACAGGTCGTCGATGCGGGCGCGGTGGACCAGGTCGATCTGCCCCAGCGCGTACAGCGACAAGCCTTCGCTGTGGTGGTGCTGCGCCTCGTGGAACAGCTCGACGGCCGGACGCGTATCCAGTTCGGCATGGATCTCGCGCAGGTGGCGGATCACCGACGGTTCGTCGTCGTGCGACGGCGGCACGCGGCCTTCCGGTGCCTGCTCGACTTCCGACACGTTGACCACCAGCACCGCGTGGTGCGCGGTCATCGCGCGACCGCATTCGGTGACGATGCGCGGCGGCGTGAGGCCGTGCTGTTCGCAAGCCTCGGCCAGCGGCTGCACGATATTGCTGGCGTACTGGCCGATGCCGTAGTTGATCGAGCAGTAGCTGCGCGAACGCGTGCCTTCGTAGTCGATGCCCAGGCCGCCACCGACGTCGACATGGCTGATGGTCGCGCCGAGCTTCGACAGCTCGACGAAGTAGCGCGTCGCCTCGCGCATGCCATTGGCGATGTCGCGCACGTTGCTGATCTGCGACCCCATGTGGAAATGCAGCAGGCCCAGCGTGTCCTGCAGGCCGGCCTCGCGCAGCTGCTTCCACAGGTCCAGCACCTGGCGCGGGGACAGGCCGAACTTGGCCTTGTCGCCGCCACTGTTCTGCCACTTGCCGGCGCCCAGCGTCGCCAGGCGCATGCGCACGCCCAGGCCGGGCTTCACGCCCAGCGCACGCGACTCCTCGATGACCAGCGCGAGTTCGGACGGCTTCTCGATGACGATGAACGTCTGCAGGCCCAGCTTGCGGCCGATCAGCGCCAGGCGGATGTATTCACGGTCCTTGTAGCCGTTGCAGACGATCAGCCCGCCCGGACGCGACAGCGCCAGCACGGCCATCAGCTCGGGCTTGCTGCCGGCCTCCAGGCCGAAGCCTTCGCCCGCGTGCGAGGCCAGCGTGCCGGCGACGCCGCGGTGCTGGTTGACCTTGATCGGATACACCGCGGTGTAGCCGCCCCGGTAGTCCCAGTCGGCCTGCGCCTGCGCGAACGCGGCCTGCAGCTTGCCCAGCCGGTCGCCGAGGATGTCGGGGAAGCGCACCAGCAGCGGCAGCTGCGCACCCTGCGCGCGTGCGGCGTCGACCACCTCGGGAAGCGGGATCAGCGGCCCCCGAGCGCCCTTCGGCGACACCACGATGCGGCCGGCAGCGTCCACGTCGAAATACCCTTCGGCCCAGTGCGGGACGGAGTAGGTCTTGCGGGCGTGGTCGGTGGACCAGAGGGGGCTGGAAGTCATGGCTATTCGCTGGGCTGGCGCGTGGCGACGCGTTCGTCGGTACCGCAGCGGAGGGTCCACGGCGGCGCGGACGCGCATTCTACAGGCTGCGGTCACATGGGTCCGTTACAATGCGCGCCCGCGCTCAAGCCCCTCTCCCGCCGGGAGAGGGGTTGGGGTGAGGGTTAGGCGAAGTCCAGATCATCGGGAAGTCGCTGCACTCACCGCACCCTCATCCGGCGCTGCGCGCCACCTTCTCCCGGCGGGAGAAGGGAAATCACTTGCCTCAAGGACATCCCATGACCGCCAACGACACCTGGTTCATCGAACACTTCTCGCACACCGGCTCCGCCATCGGTTTCCGCACCACCGGCAAGCTGGACGAAGTGCAGTCGCCGTTCCAGAAGATCGAGATCTACGACAGCACCGACTGGGGCAAGCTGATGGTGATCGACGGCGCGATGATGCTGACCACGCGCGACAACTTCTTCTACCACGAGATGATCAGCCACCCGGTGCTGTTCACCCACGCCGCGCCAAAGCGCGTGGTGATCATCGGCGGTGGCGACTGCGGCACGCTGCGCGAAGTGCTGAAGCATCCGGGCGTGGAGAAGGCCACACAGTGCGATATCGACGAGCAGGTCACACGCATGGCGGAGAAGTATTTCCCCGAGCTGTGCGAATCGAACAACGACCCGCGCGCCGAACTGCTGTTCGACGACGGCGTGGCCTACATGGCCAACTGCGAGCCCGGCAGTGTCGACGTGGTCATCGTCGATTCGACCGATCCGGTCGGTCCGGCGGAAGGCCTGTTCAACAAGGCGTTCTTCGAGAGCTGCTACCGCGCGCTGAAGCCCGACGGCCTGCTGGTGCAGCAGTCGGAATCGCCGCTGGCGCTGCTGGACTTGATCAAGGACATGCGCGCGGAGATGGGCAAGGCCGGCTTCCAGTCGTTCAAGACGCTGCCGTTCCCGCAGCCGTGCTACCCGACCGGCTGGTGGAGCGTGACGGTGGCCAGCAAGCAGGCGGGCTTCGATTTCGCGTTCCGCCAGGCGGACGCGCAGGCCAAGCCGTTCGACACGCTGTACTACACCGCGCACCTGCACACGGGCGTGCTGGTGGCACCACCGTTCGTGGCGAAGGCGTTGGGGGAGTAAACCGCATCCCGATCGCGACACACAGGGAAAGCCCCGCGACGCGGGGCTTTTTCTTTTCTACGATGTCACTCCGACGTGAACGTCGACCAGCGCGGCACCTGGTAGTGGCGCGCCTGCGCGGCCAGGTAGGCCGCCATGATCAGGCCGAACAGCGCCCCGGCGCCCAACGATACGGCAACCACCGCGACGAATGGCCTGTCCTGCCACGACCACAGCGCCAGCCACATGATCAGGCCCCAGAAGGTGGCGAAGAAGCCGCCCATCACGACCGCATTCACGACGAAACCATTCATGTGGGGCGGCGGGAGCCGGATGCCCGCCTTCCACAGCATCCGGAACATCGGCGGCGCATACGTGCTGCGCCGGATGCCGGACCGTTCCAGCCAGGCAAGCGCTTTCGCCAGACGACCATCGAACCCGCTGGGCTGCGTCATCGCAGAACTCCGTTCTCAGAGCGCATCCGCATCCAACTCGCCGGTGCGGATGCGCACCACCCGCTCCAGGTCGTAGACGAACACCTTGCCGTCGCCGATCTTGCCGGTGCCGGCGGCTTTCACGATGGCCTCGACGACCAGTTCGACCTGGTCGTCGGTCACCGCGACCTCCAGCTTCACCTTCGGCAGGAAGTCCACCACGTACTCGGCCCCGCGATACAGCTCGGTGTGGCCCTTCTGCCGGCCGAACCCCTTCACCTCGGTGACGGTGATGCCGGCGACGCCGGTTTCCGCCAGCGCCTCGCGCACGTCGTCCAGCTTGAACGGCTTGATGATGGCCATGACCATTTTCATGCAGGGTGCTCCCATGGATGCTGGGCGCAGGATAACGCGCCACGGCAGCGCACGGTTGCGGCGCGGGACGTGTCGCGGTTCAATGGCTGTCTCGCCGCCCGGACTTTTCCGACAGCGCTGCGCAGCGAATGCCGATGGCGCGCCTGCGTGCCCGACCCGCAAGCTCGATGCACTGCCGGAGACCCCACATGATCGACCTCAACCACATCGACGACCTCGCCCGCCGCCTCAGCCAGCTGGTGCCGCCCGGCCTGCGCGACTCGCAGGAAGAACTGCAGCAGACCTTCAAGTCCACGCTGCAGGCGGGACTGGCCAAACTGGACCTGGTGACGCGCGAGGAGTTCGACGTGCAACAGGCCGTGCTGCTGCGCACCCGCGAGAAACTGGAAACGCTGGAACGTACCGTCGCCTCGCTGGAAGCCCAGCTGGCCGGCATGCCCGCCCAGTCCTGACCCCTTCGCCATGAGTCTGGCCCTGGTGAACAGCCGGGCACGGGCGGGCGTGTCCGCGCCGCCGGTGCGGGTAGAAGTGCATCTGTCGGGCGGCTTGCCGTCCACGCAGATCGTCGGCCTGCCCGAAGCCGCGGTGCGTGAGGCCCGCGACCGCGTGCGTGCCGCGATCCTGTGCGCGCAGTTCGAATTCCCCACGCGCCGCATCACCGTGAATCTCGCGCCGGCCGATCTTCCCAAGGACGGCGGCCGCTTCGACCTGCCGATCGCGCTGGGCATCCTGGCGGCCAGCGGACAGATCCGTCGCGAGACCCTCGCGGACTACGAATTCCTCGGCGAACTGAGCCTCACCGGTGAACTGCGCGCGGTGGATGGCGTGCTCCCGGCCGCCCTGGCGGTCGCTGCCAGTGGCCGCACCCTGGTGGTCCCCGAACCCAGCGGGCCGGAAGCGGCGTTGGCGCGACAAGGCAACGCGTTCACCGGCCGCACGCTGCTGGAAGTCTGCGCGCTGCTGGAAGGCCGCAAGGTGCTGCCTTCCGCTGTCGCACCACCCGCGCTGCCCTCGACGATTCCCGACATGGCCGACGTGCGCGGACAGGCGCAGGCGCGCCGCGCGCTGGAAGTGGCGGCCGCCGGTGGCCACCATCTCCTGCTGATCGGCTCGCCGGGCTGCGGCAAGACCCTGCTGGCCTCGCGCCTGCCCGGCCTGCTGCCCGAGGCCAGCGATGCCGAAGCGATGGAAAGCGCGGCCATCGCCTCGGTCAGCGGGCGCGGGCTGGACCCGGCACGCTGGCGGCAACGCCCTTATCGCGCGCCGCACCACACGGCCAGTGCCGTGGCGCTGGTGGGCGGCGGTGCGCAGCCGCGGCCGGGCGAGATCTCGCTGGCGCACAACGGCGTGCTGTTCATGGATGAATTGCCGGAATGGTCGCGCGCCGCGTTGGAGGTGTTGCGCGAACCGCTGGAATCCGGCACCGTCACCGTGTCCCGCGCCGCACGGACCGCCGAGTTTCCCGCACGTTTCCAGCTGGTCGCGGCGATGAATCCATGCCCCTGCGGCTGGGCGGGAGACCCCAGCGGACGCTGCCGGTGCGGGCCGGACCTGGTTCGCCGCTACCGCAGCCGACTCTCGGGGCCGCTGCTGGACCGCATCGACCTGCACGTCCACGTGTCCCGGCTGCCACCGCACGAACTGCGGCCGGATGCGCCGGACGGCGAACGCAGCGCCGCCGTGCAGGCGCGTGTAGTGGCCGCGCGGGAACGGCAGCTTGCGCGTTGCGGACGCGCCAACGCGCGCATGGGCCAGGCCGAGACGATGGCGCATTGCCGCCTGTCGGCACGCGACCAGGCCCTGCTGGAGCGCGCCGTCGAGCGCCTGCAACTGTCCGCGCGCAGCCTGCACCGTATCCTGCGCGTAGCGCGCACGATCGCCGATCTTGCGGACCGCGCGGAGATCGCCACACCGGATCTCACCGAAGCGCTGTCGTACCGGGGCATCGACGCGCTCCAGAATCCGTGAGCCGCGTCTCGCGTTATGCGCGGGGCTTTGCGGCGCGCTCCACTCGGCTCAGGGCGACGCGCCGCAGCCCGGGGGAGCACAGATCCGAGGACGCTGCAGGTAATCACGAGCGCCTTCCTTCGCCTGCTGCCGCTCGCGCACCGTGCCGCACACCGTGGTCGTGAGCTTGCTGCCCGTGCGCCGCTCCTGCCAGCACACTTCGCGGTCTTCTTCGGCACCATCCGCCAGGGAAAGCGCGGCGTCGATCTTCTGCAGCGCGTTCCTGAGGCCGATGCGCTGTCGGGGATTTAGCGCGTCGAGCGTCTCCGACGCGTCGGCCAGGTCGAACACGACGCGCTGTTCCTGCTCGACGATCCGCCGCCTGTCGGCGTCGAGCTTCAACGCGCCGTTGGCCAGGTCATCCCTGATCTTCTCCTGCTGCTGCCGGATGTCGGACAGGGATTCCGCGGCTGCGGCCAATGGAAGCAGCAGCATCGTGCCGATGATGGCGGCTGCAAGGCGCGAGCGAATAGGCATGACGTATCTCCTGGAAGACGCGTGACGGCGCCACTACCGGCGCCTCGCCCTAGGCTGCGGCGCGAGGGGCAGGGCGCAGGCCGCGACCCGCCATGTCAGACCGTCAGATGCAGTTGTCCTGTCCCTTGAAGCAGCTCTGTGTCCGGTTGGACACGTCGCGCTGGGCCTGCTCGCGCGCTGCGCGACGCTCGGCGACCGTCAGGCACACCGTCTTGGGACGGTTGCTGCCCACGGGCTTGACGCGCTCGCAGACCATGCGGTCGTCTTCGGCCTGGTTCAGGATCCCCTCGACGCTTTCGAGCGCGTTGAACGCCAGGATACGGTCGCTTTCCGACAGGTCCTGCAGGGACCGCTTGCCCTCCAGCAGCGTGCTGATCTTGCCCTGCTCCGCCAGCAGGGTTTCGCGTTTTTCCGGGGTCAGGTGCTTGAAGCGGCCACCCGGCCTGTCGATTTCTGCCCGGATCTCCTGCTGCTGCTGGAGGATGGCCTGGGCATCCATGTTCGGATGTATGTCGTTGGCCCATGCCAACGGCGGGACCAGCAGGGCGATGACAGCGAGCATCTTGCGCATAAACGTCTCCTGAACTTTGCGGATCCTGTTGTGACATTATCCGGCGGCCCCCTGCGCGTCCAGTGCCGCCGTTCGTCGGCACCTTCCTGAGGTGGCCGATCACCACAGCCCCGTGAGGTTTCCATGCGCCCAGCTCCGACCCGCCTGCCTCTCCTCCTGCTCTCGGCCGCCATCCTGGCCTCGTTCGCTGCCCACGCCGCCCCCTCCCCCGCCGACCGCATCGCCGGCACCGAACTGATCGCGCGCGACGCGCTGTTCGGCAATCCCGAGCGGGCCAACGTGCAGATCAGCCCCGACGGCAAGTACCTCAGCTGGGTCGCCGCCGTCGACGGCGTGCTCAACGTCTGGGTCGCGCCTGCCGACAACCCTGCGCAGGCGAAGGCCGTGACCAAGGACAAGGCGCGCGGCATCCGCAGCTACTTCTGGTCCTACCTGCCCGACACGCTGCTCTACCTGCGCGACAGCGGCGGCGACGAGGACTTCCACCTGTATGCGGTGGACCTGAAGACCGGTCAGGCGAAGGACCTGACGCCGTTCCCGAAGACCACGGCCCAGGTCGTCGGCGTCAGCCCGAAACAGCCCGGCACGATCCTGGTCGGCATGAACGACCGCGACCCGAAGTGGCACGATCTCTACCGCGTCGATCTGGCCACGGGCACGCGCACCTTGCTCGAGAAGAACGAGGCGCAGATCGCCGGCTACATCGCCGACGCCGACTACACCCTCAAGTATGCGCAGCGCTCGCGCCCGGACGGCGGCGCCGACGTGCTGAAGCGCGATGCCAAGGGGGGCTGGGAAAAGTTCGACGACATCCCGTTCGAGGACGTGCTGACCACCAGCCCGGGCGGCCTGACGCTGGACGGCAGGACGCTCTACTTCACCGATTCGCGCGGCCGCAACACGGCGGCGCTGTTCGCCATCGACGTGGCCAGCGGCCGGCGCACGCTGGTGCTGGAGGACGCGCGCGCCGACGTCGGCGGCACGCTGGCCGACCCGGCGACGGGCAAGGTGCAGGCCGTGTCGGTCGACTACCTGCGCGACGAATGGAAAGTGGTCGACCCGGCGATCCGCGCCGACCTGGAGAAGCTGGAAGCGATCGGTCCGGGCGATGTGTCCGTCAACACGCGCACGCTGGACGACACGACCTGGATCGTCGCCTACTCGGCGGCCGAAGCACCGCTGGTCTATTACCGCTACGACCGCCCGACCGGCACGCTGACCAAACTGTTTTCCGCGCGGCCGAAGCTGGACGGCAAGCCGCTGGTGCCGCAATGGCCGGTGGAGATCGCCTCGCGCGACAACAAGACGCTGGTCAGCTACCTCACCCTGCCACGCAGCGCCGATGCCGACAACGACGGCAGGGCCGACGCGCCGGTGCCGCTGGTGCTGCTGGTCCATGGCGGACCGTGGGCGCGCGATTCCTACGGCTACGGCAGCTACAACCAGTGGCTGGCCAACCGCGGCTACGCGGTGCTGTCGGTGAACTTCCGCGGCTCCACCGGCTTCGGCAAGGACTTCACCAATGCCGGCAACGGCGAGTGGGCCGGCAAGATGCACGACGATCTGATCGACGCCGTGCAGTGGGCAGTGAAACAGGGCGTCACCACCGAGGACAAGGTCGCGATCATGGGCGGCAGCTACGGCGGCTACGCGACGCTGGCCGGCCTGACCTTCACGCCGGACACGTTCGCCTGCGGCGTGGACATCGTGGGGCCGTCCAACCTCAACACCCTGCTTAGTACCGTGCCGCCGTACTGGGCCAGCTTCTTTGAACAGCTGGCCAAGCGCATGGGCGACCCGCGCACCGAGGCCGGCAGGAAGTGGCTGACCGAGCGTTCGCCGCTGACGTATGCCGACCGGATCAGGAAGCCGCTGCTGATCGGCCAGGGCGCCAACGATCCGCGCGTGAGGCAGGACGAGAGCGACCAGATCGTGAAGGCGATGACGGCGAAGAAGATCCCGGTGACCTACGTGCTGTTCCCCGACGAGGGCCACGGCTTCGCACGCCCGGAAAACAGCAAGGCGTTCAACGCCGTGACGGAAGGCTTCCTCGCCCAATGCCTGGGTGGCCGGGCCGAGCCGATCGGCAACGACCTGACCGGCTCCAGCATCAGCGTGCCGACCGGCGCCGATGGCGTGCTGGGCCTGCCTGAGGCGCTGAAGCGGCATACGCAGGAAGTGAAGAAGTAAGAGGCTGACAAGGCCACCGTCTGGCGAGTCCCGCGCGCCAGACGGTCGGCCTCCGCTCATTCGCGTCAACGGGGATCACGAGGGGCATCCACCGTGAAGATCCAGCTCCGTACCCTTGGCAGCATTGCACTGTTGCTGATCGCGGTCGCCGCCATCGTGCTGTGGTTGCTGCCCGCCACGCACGCCGCCACGCACGCCGTCCTTGCTCGCGTGAACGATGCGGGCATCTGGAACATCCTGACTGTCGCCATCGCGGCGGTGATCGGCCGGCTGTTGCTGTCGATGCGCAAGCAGTCCGTGCAGAAGGTCTCGGTGCACTCCGTGTTCCGGCTGGAAACCGGACACCCGCAGTATCGCAATGTGATCGCATTCGAAGTCCGCAACCTGCTGGACGGCCCGATCGTGCTTCACGCTCCACATTTCCGCTTCGACCAGCTGAAACCAAGTCGCTTCGCACATGGCGATACCGCAAGCGGGGAGTTCGAGGTCAAGTTCCGGCCTGGCGCGATCACCGGCCTGAGCGACAAGGCGGACGCACGCAGCTGGATGACGTTGTTGTTGCGCCATCGCGAGACCGCCGTGTCCTATGTCCCGATCGACGATGACATCGGCAAGGAGGCATTCCTGGCACTCCTTGAGCGCAACCGGCTGGGCGCGCTCTATCTGGACGTGGTCGAGTTCACCCACAACGGACCCCAGGTGCATCGGCTGCGCGTTCCCATGCGCAACCTCCAGCCCAGCGACGTCGTGCCTCCGCTGGGCCGACCATGGAGCACGGATGCTCCCGAGGCCAGCTGAGGTCCGCACCAAGCGAAACGCCGGCTTGAGCCGGCGTTCCTTCTCGGACATCCATGCGACGGTAGTCAGGCCGCCTTTTCCTTCTCGTAGAACTGCTCCTCCTCGGTGGAGCCCTTCAGCGCGGTGACGCTGGAGCTGCCGCCCTGGATGACGGTGGTGACGTCGTCGAAGTAACCGGCGCCGACTTCCTGCTGGTGCGAGACGAAGGTGTAGCCCTTCTCGCGGGCGGCGAACTCGGCTTCCTGTACCTGCTCGACGTAATGCTTCATGCCCTCGCCGCGCGCATAGTCGTGCGCGAACTTGAAGGTGTTGAACCAGTTGATGTGGATACCGGCCAGGGTGATGAACTGATACTTGTAGCCCAGCGCCGACAGCTCGTCCTGGAAGCGGGCGATCTGCGCGTCGTCCAGGTTCTTCTTCCAGTTGAAGCTGGGCGAGCAGTTGTACGACAGCAGTTTGCCGGGATGCTTGGCATGCACCGCCTGCGCGAACTCGCGGGCGAAGCCGATGTCGGGCGTGCCGGTCTCGCACCACACCAGGTCGGCGTAAGGCGCGTAGGCGATGCCGCGGCTGATCGCCTGCTCCAGGCCGTTCTTCACCCGGTAGAAGCCTTCCGCGGTGCGCTGACCGGTGACGAAGGGCTGGTCGTTGGCGTCGAAGTCCGAGGTCAGCAGGTTGGCGGCTTCGGCGTCGGTGCGCGCCAGCACGATGGTCGGCACGCCCAGCACATCGGCGGCCAGGCGCGCGGCCTGCAGCTTCTGCACCGCTTCCTGCGTGGGCACCAGCACCTTGCCGCCCATGTGCCCGCACTTCTTCACCGCGGCCAGCTGGTCCTCGAAGTGCACGCCTGCGGCGCCGGCGACGATCATGTTCTTCATCAGCTCGTAGGCGTTCAGCACGCCACCGAAGCCGGCCTCGCCGTCGGCGACGATGGGCAGGAAGAAGTCGATGGCGTCCTGCTCGCTCATCTTGCCGTCGCAGATATTCTTCCACTGGATCTCGTCGGCACGCTGGAAGGTGTTGTTGATGCGGCGGACCATCGTCGGCACCGAGTCGTACGCATACAGCGACTGGTCGGGATACATGGTCTCGGACGTGTTGCCGTCGGCGGCCACCTGCCAGCCGGACAGATAGACGGCTTCCAGGCCGGCCTTGGCCTGCTGCATCGCCTGGCCCGCGCTGATCGCGCCGAAGGCGTTGACGTAGCCCTTCCTGGCTTCGCCGTTGACGAGCTTCCACAGCTTCTCGGCGCCGCGGCGGGCCAGGGTGTATTCCGGCTGCAGGCTGCCGCGCAGGCGGACGACATCGGCGGCGGCGTAGTCGCGCTTGATGCCGGCCCAGCGCGGGTTGTGGTCCCAGTCCTGCTGGATGGCGTCGATCTGCTGTTGTTGTGTGCTCATGGCGATGCTCCGTGATGTGGGGTGCTTCAGTTCGTTGCGGATGGCCTGGCAGGACGTGATGGGTGGGCGCTACGAATCCCGATTCCCCCTTCCCGAATCCCGGCCTTCGATCAATCGATGCGGTCGTACGCGGGCAGGGTCAGGAAGTCGGCCAGCTCGTCGGCGCGGCTCAGGTGGTCGAGCAGGGCGATGGCTTCGGAGATGCGCTCGCCACCGGGCAGGCGCGCGTGGTCGCCCAGCTTCGCGGGCAGCGCGGCCAGCGTGCGCTGCAGCAGCGCGTAATCGATCTGGGTGCCGTCGCACAGGTGCACGTCGGCGGTGTGCAGCCACTGCCAGATCTGCGCGCGCGAGATCTCGGCGGTGGCGGCGTCTTCCATCAGCCAGTGGATCGGCACGCAGCCCTTGCCATCCAGCCACGCGGCCAGGTAGCGCACGCAGACTTCCACGTTGCCTTCGAAGCCGGCGCGGGTGATGGTGCCGGCGGACGGCCGGATCAGGTCGTCGCGGGTCACCGCCACGTCCTCGCGCAGCACGCCGCGCTGGTTGGTCTGCGGCATGTGCTCGTCGAAGATCGCCTTCGCCACCGGGATCAGCGCCGGGTGCGCCACCCAGGTGCCGTCGTGGCCGGCGGTGACCTCACGCAGCTTATCGGCGCGCACGCGCGCCATCGCCTGCTCGTTGGCGGCCTCGTCGTTGCTGATCGGGATCTGCGCCGCCATACCACCCATCGCATGGGCGCCGCGGCGATGGCAGGTCTGGATCAGCAGTTCCGAATACGCCTTCAGGAACGGCTGCGTCATGGTCACCTGGCCGCGCTCGGGCAGCACCTTGTCGGCGTGGCGACGGAAGGTCTTCAGGTAGGAAAAGATGTAGTCCCAGCGGCCGCAGTTCAGGCCGACGATGCGGTCGCGCAGCGCGTGCAGGATCTCGTGCATCTCGAACACCGCCGGCAGCGTCTCGATCAGCACGGTGACCTTCATCTGCCCGTGCGGCAGGCCCAGCGCCGCCTCGATGTGGGACAGCGCGGTCTCCCACAGCGCGGCCTCTTCCATGCTCTGCAGCTTGGGCAGGTAGAAATACGGACCGCGGTCGCGGGCCTGCAGCGCGCGGGCGTTGTGCCAGGCGAACACGGCGATGTCGAACAGGCCGCCGGCGATCGGCGCGCCATCGATCAGCACGTGCTTCTCGTCCAGGTGCCAGCCGCGCGGGCGCACCAGCAACACGGCCTGCTCGTGCTGCGGCTTCAGCGTGTAGTGCTTGCCGGCGTCGGAGGTGAAGGTGAGGTCGCCGGCCACCGCCCCGATCAGCGCGCGCTGGCCGGTCAGCAGGTTCTGCCAGGTCGGCGAGGTGGAATCCTCGAAGTCGGCCATGAACACCTTGGCGCCCGAGTTCAGCGCGTTGATGACCATCTTCGGGTCGACCGGGCCGGTGATCTCCACCCGGCGGTCCTGCAGCGCGGTCGGGACCGGGGCCACGGTCCAGTCGCCCTCGCGGATGCTGCGGGTGTCGTCGCGGAAGTCGGGCAGGCCGCCCGCGTCGAAGAAGGCCTGTCGCGAGCGACGGGCCGCCAGCCGGGCCTGGCGCTCCGGTTCGATCGCACGGTGCAGCGAGACGAGCAGAGCCAGCGCACCGGGCGGCAGCAGGGCGTCCTGGCCCGCCACTTTGGCGGTCAGGGCGATGCCGGGGGTGGGGCGGTCGGCGCGCGTATCACGCGGCGGCAGGGCGAAAGCGGTGGCGGACATGGGCGTCTCCTGGCGTCGTGCTGGAGACGCACAGTGCTCCCGCGTCGAATTATTTGACAAAACAGTTTTGTCAATGCACTAAATAAGTCGGCCTTATAGTTGACTAGAACGTGAGCTCCAAAGAAGCGCCAACCCCGCGATTTCCCTACAAATCCGACCGGCTGAAGCCCCTGCGCGCCTTTTGCCAGACGGTGCGTCTGGGGTCGGTGTCGCGGGCCGCGGAGGCGCTTTTCGTCAGCCAGCCCGCCATCACCCTGCAGCTGCAGGCACTGGAACGGGACCTGGGGATCACCCTGTTCGAACGCAGCGGGCGCCGACTGACCCCCAGCCGCGAAGGCCAGGTGCTGTACGAACTGGCCCAGCCGCTGGTGGCGGGCCTGGACGGGCTGGACGCGACGTTCCGGGAAAAGGTCAGCGGGCTGGAGGCCGGCGAACTGAACGTGGCGGCCAACAGTTCGACCATCCTCTACCTGCTGCCGAAGATCGTGGAGCACTTCCGCCAGCAGCACCCCGAGGTGAAGCTGACCCTGCACAACGCCGCCACCGCCGACGGCACCGACCTGCTGCGGTCGGATGCCGTGGACCTGGCGGTGGGTTCGGTGCTCGATGTGCCGGCCGATCTCAGCTACGCGCCGGTCTACCGCTTCGAGCCGATGCTGATCACGCCGCCGGACCATCCGCTGGCGAAGAAGCGCGACCTGCGCCTGGAAGACCTCTCGCCGTACGGCCTGATCCTGCCGCCGAAGCGGCTGATCACCTACCGGCTGGTCGACCTGGTCTTCCAGCAGGCGCGCGTGCCCTACACGGTCGCGCTGGAGGTCGGTGGCTGGGAGGTGATCAAGCAGTACGTCAGCATGGGCATGGGCATCTCGATCATCGCGTCGATCTGCCTGGGCGAGGCCGACCGCGACCGGCTGGCGGCACGCTCGCTGGCGCAGTGGTTCCCCTCGCGCAGCTACGGCGTGGTGGTGCGCAAGGGCAAGTTCCTGTCGCCGCAGGCGCGCGCCTTCATCGAACTGATCCAGCCGCACCTGTTCGAGCGTCGCGACTACGATGAGAGCGGACATTCCGAACGTTGAGCCACAAAGAGACCCGCATGAGCAGCGCCGACCAGCACCACCGCATCGACTATCTCGAATTCACCGTCGCATCCATCGCCGCATCGAAAGCCTTCTATGGCGACGCATTCGGTTGGACGTTCCAGGATTACGGCCCCGACTACTGCGAGTTCCGCGACGGCCGCCTGACCGGCGGCTTCGCGCACGGCACGCCGCAGCCGGGCGGCGCCTTGGTCGTGCTGTATTCGACCGCGCTGGAAGACAGCCTGGCGCAGGTGGAGCAAGCCGGAGGCCACATCACCAAGCCGATCTTCGCCTTCCCGGGCGGACGCCGCTTCCACTTCATCGATCCCGACGGCTACGAGCTGGCCGTGTGGTCGGCGACCTGAGTCAGCGCGTCTCGTACCGCGCCAGCAGCGCGCGGTGGCCCGAGCGCCACTGCGCCAGCCCGGCGGTGGACGTGCCGTACACCGTGTCGATGAAGGCCAGCGACAGCGATTCGGTGGCGCGCTTCACGTCCTCGCTGACTTCGCGCGAATCGAAGTAGCGATGGTCGGTGAACACGTTGTGGGTCCCGTGGCGGTACACCGCCAGCACCTTGTGCGCACCGCCGATGGCGTCGAACACCTTCAGCCGGTCCTCCACGCCGGAGCCGAACCCGGGGATGCGGATGATGTCGTCGGCCGTGGTCACGTGCAGCGTGGGAATGGTGATGCCGGCGAGGATCGGCCGGAAGTCGTCGTCGCCATAGAACGGCGGCGCCGAGATGACGATGGCCGCGCTGACGCGCGGATCGCGCAGTTCGATGGCCTGGCCGTCGCGGACCACGCGCGCGCCGGCCACCATCAGCGTGGTGTTGGCGCCGTACGAGTGGCCCGCCGCGACGATGCGCGCGCGGTCGACCTGCGCGCCCCATTCGCCGGCCAGCACCTGGTCGAGCGCGAAGCGCTGGTCATGCACGCGTGCCACCGCTTCGGCCGCGCCGGCGGCGTGCTGGAAGCGGGACACGAGGCCGAACGGATTGCCCTGCCACAGCGCGCGGTCGCTGCCGACGTGCTGCACGTGGACGCTGGCGATGCCGTGCTTCGCCCAGTAGTGGCCCAGGTAGGTGTAGCCGTCGCGCGCACTGCCGATACCGTGCGAAAACACCACCAGCGGCACCTTGCCGGTACGCGCGGCCTCCGGCCAGAACAGCTTCACCGGCACCGCGCGGCCGCGCGCCGGATCCACCCAGTCCAGGTCCTGCACGCGGTAGCCGGCGCGCATCTCGATGCCGGCCTCGCGGCCGGCGGGCAGGTGCGACGACGCCACCAGCATCGGCGCCAGCAGCAGGAACAGCAGGACCACCACGCGGTGGCGGCGGAACAGAGCGGCAAGGTTCATCGGCAACACATCCGGGACAGGCACATCGCGGGCGCCCACGGCGCCTGCGCACAACACACGGGGCCGCCGCAGATCGCGGCGAGGGTCACTTCTTCTTCGGTCGACCGGCCTTCACCGGCGCCAGCGCATCCAGCGCGTCCGCCAAGGCCTGCGGCGACAGCGCGGCCAGGGCGTGCAGGCCGGCCCGCAGCAGTTCGCTCTTCTTGGCCGGGCGCTGCACCTGCAGCGCACGGCCCTTCAGCACCGCGACCAGCGCGAAGTCGTCGGCCGGCATGGTGAAGCTGTCGCGCACCAGCCTGGCCGGGGCGGCGTTTCCGGCGTCGGAACCGCCGGCTTCGCGCGTCTTGCGGGACTTTGCCATGGCGCACCTGTAAATCGTATAAACGATTTATACCTTTTCGAGGTCGCGACGCCAAGCCCGCGCCGTGCCGACGAGCGGCAGGCGTTCAGTCGCCCCGGCCGGCAAAACCCCGGGCCTCCCGTCCTAGACTGTCGCGGAGTGTCACTTTCCCGCCGGGGTGGATCGCCATGAGCCCGCGCACCGCTTCCGCACCCATCGGCGAACGGGCCGCCGCGCTCGCGGCGGGCGACGCCCGCGCGCTGGCGTCGGCGTTGGCCGTTGCGCCGGCCGACCCGGCGGGCGTGCACGAGGCGCGCAAGAGCGTCCGCCGGCTGCGTTCGCTGCTGGCGCTGGGCCGGCGCGCGCTGGGACGCGAGGCCGTCGACGCGATCGACCACGACCTGCGCACGCTGGCCAGGGCGCTGTCGGCGCTGCGGGACGGACAGGTGGTGCAGGAGACCGCCCGGCACCTGGCGGAGGAGACCACCGACGCCGACGAACGCGCTGCCTGGGAGGCGCTGCTGCCGCGGCTGGCCGAGCGACAGCGGCACCGCCTGGCCGGGGCGCTGCGGGACGATCCGGGTTTCGTCCGCCGACAGGCGCTGGCCCATCGGCAGGCGGAACGGCTGCAGCAGTTGCCCTGGCACCGGCTCCGTCGCGACGACCTGCGCCAGGCCCTGGCGCGCTCGCAACGGCGGCAGGCACGCGCCCAGGCGGAGGCGATACGCTCCGGCCGCGTCGACGACCTGCACGAGTGGCGTCGCCGCTCGCGCCGGTTGCGCATGCAGCTGACCGCCCTGCGCAAGCTGCATGTCCGGCCACCGGCGGACGGCCCACCCGCACCGGGCCTGCGGCAGGTGAGCCGGCTGGTCGACCAGCTGGGCGTGCTGCAGGACCTGGCGCTGCTGGCGCAGGCGCTGGAGGCGCTGGAGACCGCCCGCCCGCCGACCCGCGCCGCCGTCAGCGGACGTCTGCGGACCTCCTCGCCCATCCAGCCGCTCGCCTAGCGCGGCGCCGACGACCGGCCACCCGCGTCAAGAACGTCACCCCGGGGCCGATAGTGACCCATACGGTCCTTCCGCAGCGCACACGGGACCTGTCGGTCCCCGCGGAAGGCCCCGGATCCGGTGTTCCGGCACTCGGCCGGTTTGGCACGAAGCCTGCTTCCCCAGGAAACAGGCCGGGCCGACCGCCCTCCCATCACGCAGGATCAAGGCCCGCAGGTGGATTCCACCCCCCTACACCCCGGTGACGCTCCGGCGCCCCCGCCCTCCCGCCGCCGCGGCCTGCCGCCGCTGGCATGGGCGGCGGCCGTGCTGTTGCTGGGCCTGGCCTGCACGGGCATCGTCGCCCACCGCGAATGGCGCGACCTGCAGCAGCGCGCCGAAGACGCGCGCCATGCCCTGGCCGACGCCGGGGCCTCGCGCCTGCGGGTGCCGCTGGAACAGGCGGCGTCCATGCTGCGCGCCATGCAGACCGTGTTCCTGGCCAACGACCAGATGGACCAGGCGCGCTTCAGCCAGTACCACGCCAGCCTGCGCAGCCCGCTCGCGCCCGGCACCTACACCTCGCTGGCCTTCGCCCGACGCTCGCCGGCGGACCAGCCGCTGGCCGACCACGTGTCGTACCGCTACGAGTTCGTCGCGCCCTACCAGCACAACACCTCGCTGATCGGCTTCGACATGGTCACCCAGAAGGCGAATCTGGCGGCGCTGCTGCGCGCCCGCGACACCGACACGGTGGTGATCTCCGCGCCCTTCCCGCTGCGCCAGACCACGCCGGCCGGGCAGAACCCGCTGGGCGTGACGCTGCGCCTGCCGGTGTATTCCGACGGCCCCACGCCCACCTCGCCCAACCAGCGCCGCGCACGCGAGATCGGCGCGCTGGCCATCGGCATCCGCGTGCAGCCGCTGGTCGAAGCCGCCATGGCCGGTCCCGTGCTGGACGCGTTCCGGGTGCGCGTCTACGACGCCACCGCCGACGCGCATCCGTTCTACGACTCGTCCACGCCCGTGGCCGCCGACCTGCCGGCCCAGGTGCGCCGGCTGGACTTCGGCGGCCGGCAGTGGCGCATCGAGATGCAACCGCGCCCGCAGCCGCTGGACACCGGCCGCCTGCAGGCGGTGCTGGCGGGCGGCGGCGTGATCAGCCTGCTGCTGGCGGCGCTGGCGTGGTCGCTGGCCACCACGCGCCGGCGCGCCGTGGCGCTGGGCGAACAGATGAGCCAGCGGTACCGCGAGAGCGAACTGCGCTTCCGCGCGCTCAACGAACTGCTGCCCGCGCTGGTGCTGCTGGCCGACGCGCGCGACGGCCGCATCGCCTACGCCAACCAGGCCGCGCGCCTGCGCCTGGGCGACCCGACCGGCCTGCCGCTGTCCGCGCTGTTCTCCGATCCGCAGCTGCAGGCGCGCGCGCGCGACGCGGCGGCCATCGGCGACGACTGGGGCAACCTGGAGGCGGTGTTGCTGAGCCCGGAGGGCGGCGCGTTCTGGGCCAGCGCCTCCATCGCGCAGGTCGACATGGAGGGCACGCCGCACCTGCTGATGGTGGCCACCGACATCTCCGAGCAGCGCGAGCTGACCGAACGCCTCAGCTACCAGGCCACGCACGATGCGCTGACCGAGCTGTGCAACCGGCGCGAGTTCGAGCGCCGCGTCGAGGAAGCCCTGAGCGAGCGCAAGGGGCGCGCCGTCTGCGATCCGTGCGCGCTGCTGTACATCGACCTGGACCAGTTCAAGCTGATCAACGACATCTCCGGCCACATGGCCGGCGACCAGTTGCTCGCGCAGCTGGCGCTGGCGATGCGCCAGCAGCTGCGCGGCGGCGATGTGCTGGCGCGGCTGGGCGGCGACGAGTTCGGCCTGATGGCCTTCCACGTGGACGCCGAGGGCGCGCAGGCCCTGGCCGAGCGCCTGCGCGAACGCATCGAGGCGCTGATGTTCGTCTGGCAGGACCGCACCTACACCGTCAGCGCCAGCATCGGCGTGGTGGTGATCGACCAGCAGGAACCCACGCTCAAGGATCTGCTGGCCTGGGCGGACACCGCCTGCTACCTGGCCAAGGAGAACGGCCGCAACCGCGTGCACCTCTACCGCGAGGACAACGAGACCACGCGCCGCCACGGCGAAATGGAATGGGCCAACCGCCTGCGCTGGGCGATGGAACAGGACCGCCTGCTGCTGGACTACCAGGAGATCGTGCCCCTTGACGGCCGCGACACCGCCACCAGCATCGAACTGCTGCTGCGGCTGCGCGACGAGGACGGCGGCATCGTGCTGCCCGGCGCGTTCCTGCCGGCCGCCGAACGCTACGGCCTGATGCCGGCGATCGACCGCTGGGTGATCCGCAACGCGCTGGCGCACTTCAGCCAGCTGCACCACTCGGGCATGCGCCTGGGCACGTGCGCGATCAACCTGTCCGGCGCCAGCATCGAGGACGAAGGCCTGGCCGATTTCATCCTCGCCCGCATCACCGAATACGCGGTGCCGCCGCACGCGCTGTGCTTCGAGATCACCGAGACGGTCGCGGTGCGCAACCTGCTGAAGGTGGTGGGCGTGATCGAGCGCCTGCGTCGCGTCGGCTGCCGCATCGCGCTGGACGATTTCGGTGCCGGCATGTCCTCGTTCGGCTACCTGAAGAACCTGCCGGCGGACCTCATCAAGATCGACGGCAGTTTCATCCGCGACCTCGAGACCGACCCGATGAGCCGCACCATCGTCAGCGCCATCGCCCAGATCGGCCACCAGCGCGGACTGAAGGTGGTCGCCGAATGGGTGGCCAGCCCGAAGATCTGCGACGCGCTGCGTTCGCTGGGCGTGGACTACGGCCAGGGCTACGCACTGCACCGGCCCGAACGCGTGCTGTTCCAGCGCGAGGAACCGCCGCCGCGGCGGCTGGCGGTGGTGCGCTGAGACGCGCGCGGATGCTGTCGAACCTCGGCGGCTGCAGACCTACTCGCGTTCCACCCGGTTGCGTCCGCCGTGCTTGGCGCGGTACAGCGCCTCGTCGGCGAGCAGGAACGCCTGCGCGTAGTCGGCGCCCGCATCGGCGCGCACCCAGCCGACGCTGACGGTCAGCACGCCCCAGGGCGAATCCGCATGCGCGATCGCCAGCGCCTGCACGGCCGCACGGAGGCGTTCGGCGACCTCGGCGACCTCGTCGGTGTCGGCCTGCGACAGCAGGATCAGGAACTCCTCGCCGCCGGTGCGCGCGGCGGCATCGTGCGAGCGGCGCGGCGCACCGGCGACCACGCCCGCGACCCGGCGCAGCGCGCCATCGCCGGCGGCGTGGCCGTAGCGGTCGTTGAAGGCCTTGAAGTGGTCCACGTCCAGCGCGATCACCGCCAGCGGCGCCAGCAGTTCGCCGGCCTCGTCGCCGAGCGGCGCCAGCGCATGCTGCAGGCCGCGCCGGTTGAGGCAGCCGGTCAGCGGATCGATGCGGTTGAGCCGGTCCAGTTCGGCGTTGGCCAGGCGCAGTTCGGCGGTGCGCCGGTCCACGTCCTGCTCGCGGCGCTCGAGCGTGCGTTGCAGCGACAGCGACAGCTCGCTCTGCTCGTCCAGCGCGCGCCGCAGGTCCTGGTGCGCGGCGTCCAGCTGTTCCGCCAGCTCGCCCACTGCGCGCCCGACCGGCTCGAATTCTTCCGGCAGCGGCGCCGCGGCACTGGGCCGCCGGTGCACCGCCAGCGCGTGCAGCGCGTCCGACAGCTGCGCGAGCGCACCGTCCAGGCGCCGCATCTGCCACGCGTACGCCAGCCACACGCCGGCGGCGATCAGCACCAGCAGGACCGCGGTCGCCACCGCGCGACGCCCCACCGTGCCCGTCAGCAGGGTGTCCGGCACCAGCAGCACCAGCGTCCAGCCCGAAGAGAGCGTCGCCTGCGACACCCAGGCCGCGCGGCCGTCGGCCATCGCGTCGCGCACGCGACGCGATTCGGTTTCGCGCGAGCCCTGTCCGGCACCGGCCAGCAGCGCACTGCCGGCCAGCGATTGCTGGAAGCGGTACGGCAGCCCCTCGGTCGCGCGGATCACGCGCAGGTCGCGGTCGAGCAGCAGCATTTCCACGCCACGCCGGCGCATGGCGGCGACGCGCGGACCGGTGAAGGTGTCGACGCGGATGGAACCCTGCACCACGCCGGCGAACGCGCCGTCCTGCTGCCACGGCGCCGCCACCGCCACCAGCGGATCGTGGCTGAGGCGACGGCCGCGGAATGCATCGGACACGAACGGCGCACCCGTCTGCCGGGACATGCGGAAGTAGTCGCGATCGGCCACGTTGATGGCCGGTGCGCGCGGCGGCACCGGCTGCGATGCCTGCACCGTGCCATCCGCATCGGTGACCAGCACGCTGCTGAAGCCGGGATAGCGCCGGCGCAGCTCCGCCAGCCGCGCCGGCCAGTCGGTGTGCTGGTCGCTCATCGAGGCCACCAGCGCCACACCGGCCTGATGCATGCCGACGAAATCCTCCACCGCCGTGGCACTGAGGATGGTGCTCACCTCCAGCCGTTCGCCGACATGGCGCTGCTCGGCCCGGTAGGAACGCATCTGTTCCACCACGCCCAGCAATGCGGCGGGCAGCAGCGCCGCCAGCACCACCGCGCGCGCGAACTGTCGTCTCAGCGATGAGGGACGCGGCACGCGGCCGGCGGGCGGAACGGGGTCGGTCATGCGGGCGAACGGCGGCGCGGGCGGGGGGACTGCGCCGCACTATCCCGCATTTCCGCGCCGAATTCTGCGCCCGGGTCGGCGCTATCCGTGTCCGCTCAGGGCGTCGCGGCGCCCGCTCCGCCCGTCTCCGCCAGCGGCCGTACGTGCTGCAGCAGGCTGACCAGCGTCTTGCCCGGCTCCTCCCACGGGATCATGTGCGCCGAGTGCTCGAACCAGACGCCCTGCTTGTAGGGCGCGCGCACCTCCGCCAACCACGCCGCGGTCGGTTCGGAGGGCGTGGTGTAGTCGTGGCGGCCCATGAACATCACCACCGGAACAGGGAAGTCCTTCACGCCGGTGAAATCGACCTGCAGGAACTCATCCAGCAGCCGGCCCAGGGTGAACACGCTGCCGGCATTGATCGCGCAGCGCGCGGCATCGTCGTAGTCGGGCGACAGGCGCGGGCCCTGGAAGAAGTACCGGGACTCGGCGCGGTACGCGCTCAGCCCGCCGTAGAACTGCGGCCACTTGCGCGCGATCACGATGCGCTCGCGGGTGATGGGCCGGTCGCCGGGATAGGGCGCGATGGCTTCCATCTCGCGCACGGCCTCGGCATTGCCCTTCTCGCGTGCCGTGCGCAGACCGTAGTCGAAGCTCACCCGCTCGTTGGTGCGCACGTTGATCACCTGGCCGATGCCGACATAGGCATGGAACAGGTCGGGCCGCTGCAGCGCCGCGTGCATGGCCACCACCGTGCCCCAGCTGTGCGCCATCAGCACCAGCTTGCGCTGGCGGTAACGGGCCCGCAGGTATTCGGCCAGCGCGATGGCGTCGTCGACATAGCGCTGGATGCGCAGGGTGTCCGCCACCGCCTCCTGCGGATTCAGCACCAGCGTTTTGCCCGCGCCGCGCTGGTCGTAGTTCACCACCGTGAAGTATTCCTCCAGCGGGCGCTGGAACTGCCAAAGCGTCGGGATGATCGGCGACGCCGGACCGCCGTGGACGAACAGCACCATCGGATTGTCGCGGTCCTGTCCGCGCACGTTCACCCACTGGCGGATGCCGCCGATCTCGACCGCGTACTCCTCCTGCACGCCCTCCGGCGCGGTGATGCGCTGCAGGTCGGCGACGATCTCGCGCGCCGGCGCATAGGCGCTGCGGTCGGGGCAGGTGTCCTGCGCACGGCCCGGCTGCGGCGCGCATGACAGCGCGAGCAGCAGCAACGAGGAGAAGGCGGTCTTCATCGGCACGGCTCCGGTGGCGGGAGACCAGTGTCGCCGTCACGACCGTCACGGACCTGTGTCGATGGTCGTGCCGCGTGTGGCGCCGGTCACGCCGTCGGTGCGGGTGGGCCGGGCGGAACGGTCCTCAGAGGTGCGCCATCCACTGCCGCAGCAGGTCCTGCAGGCCGGCGGCTCGCGCCTCGACGTCCTCGCGGTCCACGAACGACCACGTCGCACGATCCGCGCCGAGCCACATCAGCTGTCCCTGCGGATCGGCGATGGCGTCCTTCGGCAGCACGCGCTTGCCCGCGCCCAGGTGCAATACCAGCAGCAGCCGGTCGGCGCGCCGCAGCTGCATCGTCGCGAAGTGGCGGCCGTCGACATGGAAGCTGGGCGCATTCCACTTGATGCCCTCGCCGATGCGCGGATCGGTCGCCAGGATCACCGCACGCAGGCGGCGCAGCGCGGCCTCCTGCGGGTGCGCCAGCGTGCCGAGGAAGGTGTCCACGTCGGTGGCCGGCGTGCGTGTGCCCATGGTGCGGCCTGTGCTGCGTGCGGGAGTGTCGCCGACGGTAACCGCCGTGGCCGCCGGTCGCCAACCCGCCGGGCGGCCGACCGACGGTCGTCCTTCGCCGTGCGGGGTTGATCGCGATCAATGTGGTCCTCCTTTCCTCGGCCTACGGTGGGCTCCCGGAACCCCGAGGAGGTCGCGGATGGACACCACCATGAAAGCCGCCGTCGTACGCGCGTTCGGCGCACCCCTGGCGATCGAGGACGTGCCGGTACCGCGTCCGGCAGCCGGCGAACTGCTGGTGAAGATCGAAGCCTGCGGCGTCTGCCACACCGACCTGCACGCCGCCGAGGGCGACTGGCCGGTGAAGCCGGCGCCGCCGTTCATCCCCGGCCATGAGGGCGTGGGCCACGTCGCGGCGGTCGGCACCGGCGTGACGCACGTGAAGGAAGGCGACCGCGTCGGCATCCCGTGGCTGTATTCGGCCTGCGGCCATTGCGAACACTGCCTGGGCGGCTGGGAAACCCTGTGCGAGACGCAGCAGAACACCGGCTACTCGGTCAACGGCGGCTTCGCCGGATACGCACTGGCCAACGCCGACTATGTCGGCCACCTGCCGGACAACATCGGCTTCGTCGAGATCGCGCCGATCCTGTGCGCGGGCGTGACGGTGTACAAGGGCCTGAAGGTCACCGACACGCAGCCCGGCGACTGGATGGTGATCTCCGGCATCGGCGGCCTCGGCCACATGGCCGTGCAGTACGCCAAGGCGATGGGCCTGAACGTGGCGGCGGTCGACGTGGACGACGCCAAGCTCGACCTCGCCCGCCGCCTGGGCGCCACCGTCGCCGTCAACGCGAAGACGACCGACCCGGTCGCCTACCTGAAGAAGGAGATCGGCGGTGCGCATGGCGCGCTGGTCACCGCGGTCTCGCCGAAAGCGTTCGAGCAGGCCATCGGCATGGTCCGCCGCGGCGGCACGGTTTCGCTCAACGGCCTGCCACCGGGGCAGTTCCCGCTCGACATCTTCGGCATGGTGCTCAACGGCATCACCGTGCGGGGCTCCATCGTCGGCACGCGGCTGGACCTGCAGGAATCGCTGGCGTTCGCGGCCATGGGCAAGGTGGCGGCGACGGTGACGACGGCGCGGCTGGAAGACATCAACGACGTGTTCGCGCGCATGCGCGCCGGCACGATCGAAGGCCGCGTCGTCCTGGACCTGGCCGCCTGAGGCAGGCGATGCCCGCGGGCGTCAATCCTCGGCGGACAACGCGCCGCTCGTCCCGTCGCGCCGAACGGCTATCGCCGCCTGCGTGTCCCTCGCCGGCAACGGCGGGATGCGCAGGCCACGGTGACGGCACAGGTCGAGCGCGGGATACAGCGCGCGGCGGCCGTTGACGAACTCCACCTTCACGTCGTGCACGCACTGGTCGCTGGCCAGCTGCAGCGTGGCGGTGTCGCCCCCGCCCGCGAGCGTGGCGCCACGCAGCAATTCGTTCCATGCCGTGCCTCCGGCCGGTGTGGTCGCGACCGCGACGATGCGATCGTGCGCGCGGTTGACGAGGTACAGGGTATGCGTGCGTTCGGCCGCAGCGGCGGCGATCGGAGCGAGGGCGGCGGACAGGACGAGGGCGGACAGACGGCGCATGGCGTGATCTCCGGCGGGAAGGGCGCCACCGGTGACGCGGGATGACGTCCGGGGCCCCCGCATCTCGCGCCGCCCCTGCTCGCCCGGCAACCGATCCGGGACGAATCGTCGTGCCGTCGTGACCAATCGTAGCGGGTGCCTTCTGCGCCTTCCCGCATCCGCGCCGGCGCCCTACGATGCGCTCGCCGATCAGGAGCTACGCATGAAGATCCGTCTGGGCACGCTGGAGGTCCGCCTGTCCCGTTACCTGGCCCTGTGGTCGCTGGTGGTGCTGGTGTTCGCCATGCAGGGCTGCGTCCACGATGCGGTCAACGCGCATCTGTGGTCGCCGGGCACCTATCTGCGCTGGTCGGCCGTGCAGTGGCTCACGTGGGCCGCGCTGGCGCCGCTGGTCTTCCGCCTGGGCGAGCGCCATCCCATCCCGTTCCCGCTGCGGCTGCGCGCGCTGCTCCGGCATGTCGGCTACAGCCTGGGCGTGACGCTGCTGGCGATGGTGATCGGCGCGTTCGTGTCGGCGCTGTTCGAACCGGCCGGCATCGGCGACCAGTTCACCCAGTTCGTCAGCAAGCACTTCGCCACCGGCCTGCTCGCCTACTGGGCGCTGCTGGCGGTGCAGCAGCTGCTGCATTTCCAGGCGGAAAAGTCGCGCCGGGAACTGGAAGCCACGCGCCTGGCCACGGAACTCGCGCAGTCGCGCCTGCAGGTGCTGAAGACCCAGCTGCAGCCGCACTTCCTGTTCAACACGCTGCACGCCATCATCACCCTGCTCGACGAGGACACGCTGTCGGCCGAGGACATGCTGCTGCGCCTGAGCGAACTGCTGCGCGCGTTCCTGGAGGACTATGACGGCCAGGAGATCCCGCTGCGGCGCGAACTGGAACTGCTCGAGCTCTACCTCGGCATCCAGCGGCGGCGCTTCAAGGACCGCCTGACCACGCGCATCCACGTGGCCCCCGACGTGCTGGACGCAGCCGTGCCCAGCCTGGTGCTGCAGCCGATCGTGGAGAACGCCATCCGCTACGGCATCGGCCAGCACGTCGGCGACGACTGCATCGAGGTGGACTGCCGGCGCGAAGGCGGCACGCTGTGCATCGACGTGCGCAACCACAACAGCACGCTGGACGAAGGCGGCCATGCCGGCGGACACGGCATCGGCCTGTCCAACACGCGGCTGCGCATGCGCGAACTCTATGGCGACGATGCCAGCCTGCGGCTCGACCTGATGGTGCCGCGCGGCGTCGCCTGCCGGTTGCGCCTGCCGTTCCACGCGTTGGACGACGATGCGCTGCCGGAGCACGTGCCCGCATGAGCCTCACGGCGCTGGTGGTCGACGACGAACCGATCGCACGGCAGGCGGTGGTGCGGCGGCTGCGCGAGGATCCGGACTTCGAGCTGGCCGGCGAATGCGGCGACGGTGTGTCGGCGGTGACGGCGATCCGCGAGCTTTCGCCCGACCTCGTGTTCCTGGACATCCAGATGCCGGCCATCACCGGCCTGGACGTGGTGGCGACGATCGGCGCCGCGCGCATGCCGGCCACCGTGTTTGTCACCGCCTACGAGCAGTTCGCCGTGCGCGCCTTCGAGGCGAACGCGGTGGACTACCTGGTCAAGCCCTTCGGCCGCGAGCGCTTCGCGGAGACGCTGCGACGAGTCAAGCAGCGGCTCGCCACGCCGCGCGGCGCCGATGCGGACACGACGGCGCGCATCCTGCAGGCGCTGGCCTCGCTGCAGCAGCGCGACGCCTATCTGGAGCGGCTGCCGGTGCGCGAGGACGAGCGCGTGGTGCTGGTGGACGTGGACGACATCGTCTGGATCAAGGCCAGCGGCAATACGGTGCGCCTGCACCTGGCCGACCGCGTGCACGAGCTGCGCGAGACCATGACGGCCCTGGCCGCGCGGCTGGACCCCCGCCATTTCGCCCGCGTGCACCGCTCGGCGATCATCAACGTGCGCCGGGTCCGGGACATCCATCCGTGGTTCAACGGCTACCACGTGGTGACCATGGACACCGGCCAGCAGCTGCGCATGAGCCGCTACCAGCACGAGGCGTTCCTGAAACTGGCGACGCTGCGGCGCGACGATTAGCCGGTGCCGGTCTGCCGTTGCGCGTCGATCGCGCGCTGCGCCTGCGCCTTGCAGGCGGCCAGTGCGTCGTAGCAGGTGAAGTAATCGCGCGCGTCGGCGAGCCACAGGTCTTCGCTCCAGCCACCGCCCGCGGTCCGGCGCACGCGCACTGCGGGCGACCATGGCTGACTATCGTCGGCGCGCTGCAGCACCACTTCCACCAGATAGCCGCGGTAGCTCGACAGGTCCACCTTCTTCTGCATGCGTTGGCTCCTGTGTCCTGGGGAAGGTCGACGCGGATGGCCCGCACCGCGCGCGTTACTCCGACGCCACGCCGGCCAGCGCCAGCACCCAGCCCGGCACCACCGGCTCGCCCGCATAGAAATCCTTCGGCTTCTTTTCCGCCATCGCCCAGCGGTGCAGCCAGCTGGGCCCGTAGCGGCCGTTGTAGCCGCCCTCGCCGCGTGCGTAGGCGGGGTCGCGCAGCGCCTCGTCCAGCGTCACCACGCGGTAGCCGCGCCGCTGCACACCGGCGACCAGCTCTGCATAGGCGACGGCATTCAACTCGTTGGCGTGCAGCAGCCACACCTGCGGCAGCGCGTACCCCAGCAGCGCCTGCGACTGCGCTTCGTAGTAGTCGACCTTGTTGAGCATGTAGGGGATGTAGCCGCGCCGCAGCCGCTCCAGCGTGGCCGCGCGTGCGGGCGTATCCGGCCGACCGTCCAGCACGTTGGCGTAGGCGAACGCCCACACCCATTCGCCGTTGTCGACGGTCACCGGCGCGATGCGGTACCCATGTTCGCCGAGGAAGGCGGACAGCGTCGCGCGGTCTTCCGGCGTGCGGCCCGCGCGCAGGTAGGGATGGCGGAACCAGCGCGGCACCTGCCCGCGCTCGGCCAGCAGCGGCCGCAGCACGCGTTCGCCATCCAGGATGTCCTGCTGGAACGCCGGCAATCCCACCGCATGCAGATCGGGATGCCCATGCGTGTGGTTGCCGAGCTCATGGCCGGCGTCCAGCCAGTCGCGCAACATCGCCACGCGCGCCGGCTGCACCTGGCCGTCGATCTCCAGCTTGCCCTCGTTGACGAATCCCACCACCGGCACGCCGGCTTGCTCCAGCTGCGCCATCAGCTGTGCGTGGCGCGAGGCCAGGTCCGCCGGCGGCGTCCTGTCCATCCGCTGCCAGGGCAGGTCGTCGATGGTGATGGCGATGCGCCGGTCTGGCCCGGCCGCATGGGCGCCCCATGCCAGGGCCGACAACAGCAGTACACGCAGGAGGAAGGGCACGCGGAATCCGGGCGACGGGAACGACGGCGAGCTTACCGTTCCCGCACCGCGTGCGGCCACCGCGCGCGGACGACCCGATATCTTCATTCCACGTGATGACGTCGTGTCCTGCCGATGCGGCATGATGCGTATGAACGAACACCGCTTCCCCAAGGATCTGCCGATGCGTGCATGGCTGTTGCTGCCCCTCCTGCTGCTGACCTCCGGTGCCGCGTATGCGGCCGATGCCTGCCCGCAGTTGTCGCAACAGACCCCGACGGACGTGGCCACCCGCATCGCGGCGGTCGCCTGCCGCGAGCACCTGATGTGGTACCGCCCCTTCATCGACCGCAACGGCCGGTTGGCGAACGCGCCGATGATGGAAGCCGAGGCGTCGCTGCTATCGATCGGCGACGACCGCGCCTGGCAACGCGTCGCCCGCTACTGGCGCGACAGTGGCCTGCTCGCCGCCATCGGCCACCGCCGTGGTGCGACCGACTGCCTGTATGCCTCCGCCACCGGACCGCAGGCCGAAGCCTGCCGCGGCTTCGTGGTGGACACGCCGTGGTCGGCCGCCTTCATTTCGTGGGTGATGCGCGAAGCGCGGGTGCCGGGCTTCCGCGGGTCAAGCCGCCATTTCAGCTACGTGCAGGCGGCGTACCAGAACCCGGCGACCAACGCCTTCGACGTGATCGACGTGGCGAAGGCCAAGCCGGTGGTCGGCGACCTGATCTGCTACGTGCGCCAGTCCGGCCGCCTGTTCGGCCACGAGGGGCTACTGCCGTTGCTGCGCAGCGGCAGCTCGCTGGACATGCATTGCGACATCGTGGTGGCGGTCAACCCGAACAACGACAACACCGCCTATGCGATCGGCGGCAACGTGCAGCAGGCCGTGACCATGCGGATGCTGCCGTTGAACCGCAACGGCGAATTCTGGGGTGGCCTGCCGCTGCGCATCGGCGACGGCACGCTGTGTGCGCCCGACAACGAGGCGGCCTGCAACATGAACCGCCAGGACTGGGCGGCGATCCTGCGGCTGAAGTCGCCGGAGCAGCTGGCGAAGCTGCCGGGCGCGTTGCCGCCGGCGCAGGACGCGCCGGGCATCGAGGCGACGGAGAAGCAGGAGTGCTGCATCGCCTGCGTGGTGGGGTCGGGCATTCCGCGCTGCCCGAAGGACGCAGGCGCCCCGGCGACCACGACGGAGCCGTAACGCACGCGGCGGACAATGCGTCCGCCTTTTCCGGAGCACCCCTGATGACTGCACGCCTGATGCATCCCACCCCGCTGCGGTGCGTCCGCGCCCTGCCCTTCGCCGCACTGCTGGCGCTGGCCGCATGCGCGACCACGCCCGCGTCCACGCCCACGGGCGGTGCGTTCACCGCCGGCGAGCAAGCCACGGTCACCGGCCGCATCGTCGGCGTCGACACCACGCCGTGGACCTACGACGGCAGCGCGATAGTGAAGATCGCCAGCGCCAATGGCCAGGTCGACGTGCACCTGCCGGCGCGCTGGAACCTGTGCAAGGCGCCGCCACCGGACGACGTGCCATCGCTGAAGGCCGGCGACCGCGTGCAGGCCACCGGCACCGTCACCGAGGAAGGCGCCCTGGTGGTGTGCGAACAGGCCGATCACGCGCTGCGCAGGCTGCCCTGAGCGGCGGCGTCCGCGCTACTCCGCCTTCATCCAGCGCCCGCGGCCCTGCGGCACCACCTCGAAGCGGGCCCAGTCGCGGAATTCACCGGTGCTGCAGGCGCCGGCGCGACCCACGTGTTCGCCGGCGATCACTTGGTAATGCAGCTGGTCGGTACCGGCGTCGGCCGGCATCTCTTCCTGCGTCAGCACGCGCCGCACGCTCCACAGCTTGCCCAGCTTGCCGTTGCTGTAGGCGCGGCCGGGAATGATGTCCTGCGGGTGGGTGATGTTCTTCTCGGCGTGCTGCTTGGCCAGTTCCAGCAGTTCGGTGAGGTTCTCGGTGGTGATGTCGACGTAGGAGTTGAGTTGCTCCATCGCCGCGGCGAAGTCTTCCTGGGTCAGTTCGAACTGGCGCTGCGCGGGCTGGGTGATGCGCTTGGCTTCGCGGCGGCGATGCAGGTGCGCGGGGTAGCGGCGCCACGGGAACAACGCGTTGAAAGCGATGGCCATCGCCATGATCGCCACGACGTTGATCAGGATCGGCATCAGCAGGAAGTGGTAGCCGAGGGCGTGCACATCCGGCCCGCCGATCACGGCCGCCAGTGCGGTGGCGCCGCCGGGCGGGTGGATGCAGCGCAGGTAGTACATGCCCAACACGGCCAGGCCGACCGCGAGGGCGGCGGTCCAGGCGTGGCCGGGGAACAGTTTCTGACAGCTCACGCCGATGAAGGCCGACAGCAGGTGCCCACCCACCACGGCCCATGGTTGCGACAGTGCCCCCTGCGGCACGGCGAACAGCAGCACGGCGGACGCGCCCATCGAGGTGACCATCAGCGCGCCGCCGACGGCACCGGCCGCGTATTCGGGGAACGTCCAGCGGGTCAGCCAGTACACCGCCACGATGCCGAGCAGCGCGCCGATGCCGGAAATCCACTTCTCTCCGTGGCTCGTGGTGTTGCGCTCGATGCCCAGCAGCAGGCGCAGTTCGGACAGGCGGGACGGCGGGCTCATGGGCGCACGGACGACAAGGGGGCGACGCAGTCTATGCGAACCCCGCACCCCTCCGTCGTAGGGTGGGCCTCGGCCCACCGCCTCTGGATGTCAGACGCGCGCACCCAGCAACCCGATCCGCCGGAACCCCATCTCCACCGGCACCACCAACCCCAGCACAGCATCGTAGGGCGGGCCTCGGCCCGCCACCTCGGAGCATCAGATGCGTGCGCTGAGCAACCCGATCCGCCGGAACCACATCTCCAGCGGCACGGTCACCAGTGGCGGCACGGCGGCAATCACGGCCAGCAGGGTCGCCCACCACGGCCAGCGCAGGCGCAGGGCGGACAACACCGTGGCCACGACATAGAACAGGAACGCGCCGCCATGCAGCGGCCCGAAGATCTTCACGCCCAGTTCGTTGCCCACCGGCCCGTACTTGAGCCACATGCCGATCAGCAGCCCGGCCCAGGTGAAGCCTTCGATGAAGGCGGCGACAGCGAACAGGCGCCCGGCGGGCGCGAGGGGACGGGACATGCAGGAACTCCAGTGAGGGAATGCCGGAATGCGATGGCGGCTGCGGCGCTCGCTGGCGGGAAGAAGCTTACGTGTTAAATACATCGAAACTAGTCAAGCCCGACTACTAATCGCGCAAAGTCTGTGCTACTCCAAAGACAATGAGTGCGCATTGGCCAGCTTCCTCAACTCCCCTACCTCAATCATTTCAGGAATTCCTCCGGCAGCCAAAATTCCTTTGTGCACTATCCCCAGAACCTTCATGTCCTGACCCAGCAAAGGTGCGCCGCTCAGTCCTCCCTGAATAGCGCCGTTGATCTGAGCCTTTGCAACCGTGCTTGCTACAAACTTCTTCACAACCTGATGCTTCTGGTGCGCCGCATGATTTCCGTACGCATAGTCAGGATAGCCCACCGAAGTGACTACGTGCCCAGACTCAACTGCTACTCCTATCTTGAATCGATGCCTCTCAAAATCCACCGCACCTGACTTAACTCTTAGTATTGCTATGTCGGATTTCGCACAATGCGCCAGAACGTCGCACTCCTCCAACACTTTCGTCCTTTCGTTCATTACATAGACGTGCGGAAAGAGTTTTACGCCATCGAGAACTACATGGGCTGCGGTAATGATTAGTCCTGATTGGACACAGAATGCCGTTCCTTGATCACTAGTCATAACGTATGTCTTGGTGGGAGCGACATAGCAAAGCACTACAAACACCCCTCTCGACGCACGATCATCCCTGGCTATGATCTCCACACTTGGAACTCTCAGCCTTGCATCTCCATGAAGACGATTGAAACGGTGCGCCAAATCAGCGCTCACAGAGTCTCCAGGATCCCGCACCATTTTGAGGAAAGATAGCTTTCCGTGTAATCGACGCATCAGCATCCGAACCGCAATACCCTGATCTGGTTCTTCTGGATACTCCGACTTAGCAACCTGGTTCCAACCAAACTTTTCGACGGCATAGACCTTCGACTCGACCTTCAAGTACCAGTCTCTTCGCACACTTACTTTCTCGTTGACTACGAGACCGGTGACGATCTTTCTGGCACCTCTTTGCGAGACTCTCAGCTTAGCGAGATTTATCGCGAATCCCTCCTCGCTGATGATCTCCGAGAGCGCTCCTCCGGGAGAGAGATTTCCTACGCTATCGATACGAACCAAGCTTGATAGCTGAGCCAACGGCCGATCAAACGACATACTCAAATCATCTGCATATCTCGAGTAGTCCCCGCCCAGCCTCAGTACGAGCGAGGAAATCCTCTTGTCGAGGCGCGCCAGAATAATGTTCGACAGTACCGGCGAAGTGATCCCCCCTGTCGGCAGAACTCCCTCATGACAGCAAGCTTGCGCAACAATGTTCGCGATGTTCCATTGAAGCGAGAATGGAGATTTTAGAAGAAGCCCTCGGACTCGCTTGAAGGTGATTGAAGAGAAGAAATCTTGTAAATCAATATTGATGAGCGTTCTAGCCCCAACATGAGGAAGGGCGTTTGACCTAACGCTACGGCCCACGACAAATCCATGTGCAAATTCGCCTGCTCGGTAGACTTCATTGAAGACCGACGCGAATTTTTTCTGGATATACCGACGACGCTTGTTGGGCGCCTGGATCAGGCGCACGCCGCCAGATTTCTTCGCGATGGGAAACACTGAGTAGCCTGAATTTCCATACAAATGGCTCTTCAGTAGTGATGGAGACAACCCAAGCAAGTAGCTCAGGGACGCATAGTCATGCGCTTTTTGAAGATCGGCCAACTTCATTGAGTAGCGCACCCCGCCGTTTTCACTCTTACACTGGGCGTCACATAGCGTCACTGTGCGCCGCGTAGCCGTACTAGCTAACCTTGAAATTCCATCTCTGTCTGTAGACGGAGTTTAAACACCTAACGGGGTGCGCCATATGAGTTTGCTCGAATCCAACCCGCTAACGCAAGCCCGAGAAATTGGGAGCTCAGTGACCGGCCCACATTCTTATCAGACCCTACCCTGACTCGGCTTACCCGCGTTGATACTGTGATGCTTGATCGCGCGAGCCAGCTATCCTTCGAACATCTTGACCCACTGCCAGAATGAAGTAACTGCCTCATTCTTCCAACCGTAGGAAGGCGCGAGCACGATCCAACTCTTCTTCGAGCGCGAGACGAAATGCGGCATCCCGCGAGCCCCGCCCATCCACATACCCCAACGTCGACCGCAACTCCCCATCGACCACACTGAGATTCCCCCACCCAATCACCCGCTCACCCCACAGCACCGGCAGCGCGTAGTACCCCAGCTTCCGCTTCGGCGCCGGCGTGTACGCCTCGAACCGATACGTCCACCCCCAGAACATCTCGAACCGCCGCCGGTCCCACACCACCGGATCGAACGGGGTCAGCAGCCGCACCTGGTCATCCGGCTTCCAGCGCCGCGAGCGCGGATCCTCGTCCGCCGGCCAGTACCAGTCCACCCCCTCGACCCGTGCCCTGCCCAACCGCTGGCGCGCCCGCTTCAGCACCCCGGCACGCAGGCCTTCCCACTGCGGCACCCCGCGACGCAGATAGGCCAGTAACTGGCCCAGGCTCGCCGCCGGCAACGGCGCGTACTTGCGCACGATGATGTCGAGCAACGCATCCATGCGCGCCTCCGCCTCGGACATCGCGACCGGTGAGGCATCACCGATACGCGGCGCATAGACCCGTGTACCGCCCTCGCGACGCGCGACCCGCAGCAGGCCGCGGTAATGCATGCCATCCAGCAACTGCGTGCTCGCGTTCGACGAACCGCCAAACCAGTTGGTCGTCTTGCCGTGCCCGAAGTGCGCATCCACCTCGCGCGGGTGCGCCGTGCCACGCTCGCTGACGAACGCCAGCACCGCCTGCGCCTGCTTCCGGTGCGCCGGCGTCCACGCCTCGCGGGCCGTGCGCGGATGCATCAGCTGGTGATGCTCGCGCGGCAGGAAGCCGTAGTTGACGAAGAAGTCCTCTTCCAGCGGCAGCCGCGGATACCGCTTCTCCAGATCGCCGGCGCGATAACCGGCGACGCGGTGGCGCAGCGTCAGATCCTGCGCGCGCGCCGGCGCCCGGATCGGGTCCGCCTGCACGAAGCCCAGCCGCTGTATCGCCCGCGGCAGCGTGGTCGGCTTGAACAGGCTGCGCGCGACGGCATAGCGGCGCAGGTGGTCGAGGGTCAGCGTCATGCCCACGCAGCACGACGCCGGGTGGTGCGGGTACTCATCGCGGCTTGGCCTGCGCGACACGCCGCTTGCCTGCGCCGCCCGGCGCGGCCGGTGCCGCCGCACGCGTGCGCGCCCTGCCGCTCGGCTTGGCCTGCTTGCTGACCAGCGCGAACCGATAGCCCATCGCATCGGCCACTTTCAGCACCGTGCCGAAGCTCGGGTTGCCGCTGCTGGACAGCGCCTTGTACAAGCCCTCGCGCGTCAGTCCGGTATCGCGCGCCAGCTGGCTCATGTTGCGCGCGCGCGCCGCCACACCCAGCGCATGCACCAGGAACGCCGGATCATCGCCGGCCTCCTCGAAGCAGGCATCCAGATAGGCGGTGATGTCCGCCTCGGACTTCAGGTATTCCGCCGAATCCCAGGGCGTGGTCTTCAGTGCCATGTCAGTTCTCCAACGCGTCCGCCAACGCCAACGCCAACGCCATCTTGATGTCCGCTCGCTGCGATGCCTTGTCGCCGCCACACAACAGCACGACCCAGGCATCGCCGCGGCGGGCGAAGTAAACGCGGTAGCCCGGGCCGCAGTCGATCTTCATCTCGCACACCCCGCCGGTCAGCACGCGGTGCTGTCCCGGGTTGCCGAACGCCAGCCGATCGATCCGCGCCTGGATGCGCATCCTCGCCTACCGGTCGCGCAGTGCGACGAACCATTCCTCGAACAGCCGCGTCTTCCTGACCTCGATCATGCAGCGTCATCGATGACGTCGATCTGGCCGGAACTGTGAACCGTGGTTCACGGGCTGTCAATCGGTCGGGCAACAAAAAAGCGGCCATGGGCCGCTTTTTTATCGGAGACACGCCAACCGTGCCGACTGCCTTCGCCCCCACTCCAGAGCACCGGACGTAGAGTCGAGCTTGCTCGACTCCGCGATGGCGATCGTCACGCCGAGGAATCGCGAAGCAGCGGAGCAAGCTCCGCTCTACGACTGCTCCCTCCCCCGCACGCGGGAGAGGGAGTGTGCGACATCACACGGTGACCGGGTTCGCCTTGTCCACATCGATCTTGTACTGCTTGATCGCGCGGGCGACGTCCTTGCCGGTCATCTTGCCTTCCTTCGCCAGCGCAGCGATGGCGGCGTGGGCGATGTAGTAGCGGTCCACTTCGAAGTGGCGACGCAGGTTGGCACGGGTATCGCTGCGGCCGAAGCCGTCCGTGCCCAGCACCGTGTACGAGGCCGGCACGAACGCGCGGATCTGGTCGCTGTAGGCGCGCACGTAGTCGGTCGCGGCGATCACCGGACCCTGGCGGCCTTCCAGCAGTTCCGTCACGTAGGGCTTGCGCGGCGTCTTCGCTTCCGGGTTCAGGCGGTTCCAGCGCTCGGCGTCGAAACCGTCGCGACGCAGCTCGTTGAAGCTGGGGCACGACCAGATGTCGGCGGTGACGCCGAAATCCTTGTCCAGCAGCTCGGCCGCCGCGATCGCCTCGCGCAGGATGGTGCCGCTGCCCAGCAGCTGCACGCGCAGCTCGCCCTTCTTCGGCTTGCCTGCGTCGGTGAGCAGGTACATGCCCTTGATGATGCCCTCGGCCGCGCCTGCCGGCATGTCCGGGTGGGTGTAGTTCTCGTTCATCAGGGTGACGTAGTAGTACTCGTCCACCTGCTCCTGCAGCATCTTCTGCATGCCGTGCTGCAGCACCACCGCCACCTCGAACCCGAAGGTCGGGTCGTAGCTGCGCACATTGGGGATGCCGCCGGCGACGACATGGCTGAAGCCGTCCTCGTGCTGCAGGCCTTCACCGTTGAGCGTGGTGCGACCCGCGGTGCCGCCCAGCAGGAAGCCGCGCGTGCGCATGTCCGCCGCCTGCCAGGCGATGTCGCCGATGCGCTGGAAGCCGAACATCGAGTAGTAGATGTAGAACGGCAGCATCGGCACGTTGCTGACCGAATAGCTGGTGCCCGCCGCCATCCACGACGACATCGCGCCCGGCTCGCTGATGCCCTGCTGCAGCACCTGGCCGGACTGGTCCTCGCGGTAGTACATCAGCTGGTCGGCATCGACCGGCTTGTACTTCTGGCCGAACGGCGCGTAGATGCCGATCTGGCGGAACATGCCTTCCATGCCGAACGTGCGCGCCTCGTCGGCGACGATCGGCACCAGGCGCGGACCCACCTGCTTGTCGCGCAGCGCGATGTTCAGGCCCTGCACGAACGCCATGGTGGTGGAGATCTCGCGGTCGCCGGTGCTCTTCAGCAGACGGTCGAAGGCCTCCAGCTTGGGCGTCTCGAACGACTCGCTGGCCTTGCGGCGGCGCTGCGGCAGGTAGCCGCCCAGCGCGGCGCGGCGCGCCTTCAGGTACTGCACTTCCGGCGAGTCCTCGCCCGGGTGGTAGAAGGGGATCTGCGACGCTTCTTCCAGCTGCTTGTCGGTGACCGGGATGTTGAAGCGGTCGCGGAACGTGCGGATGGCCTCGTCGTCCAGCTTCTTGGTCTGGTGGGTCGGATTGAGCGATTCGCCCGCCGAGCCCATGCCGTAGCCCTTCACCGTCTTGGCCAGGATCACCGTGGGCATGCCCTTGGTGTTCACCGCCTCGTGGTAGGCCGCGTAGACCTTGTGCGGATCGTGGCCGCCGCGGTTGAGGCGCCAGATGTCGTCGTCGGACAGGTTGGCGACCATCGCCGCCGTCTCCGGATACTTGCCGAAGAAGTTGTCGCGCGTGTACTTGCCGCCGAACGCCTTGCAGTTCTGGTACTCGCCGTCGACGGTTTCCATCATCAGCTTCTTCAGCACGCCATCGGTGTCGCGCGCCAGGAGCGGATCCCAGTAGCTGCCCCACAGCAGCTTGATGACGTTCCAGCCGCCGCCGCGGAACACGCCTTCCAGCTCCTGGATGATCTTGCCGTTGCCGCGCACCGGGCCATCGAGGCGCTGCAGGTTGCAGTTGACCACGAAGATCAGGTTGTCCAGGCCTTCGCGGCCGGCCAGCGCGATGGCGCCCAGGGTTTCCGGCTCGTCGCTCTCGCCGTCGCCGATGAAGCACCACACCTTGCGGTCGGACTTCTCGATCAGGCCGCGGTGCTCCAGGTACTTCATGAACTGCGCCTGGTAGATCGCCGCCAGCGGGCCCAGGCCCATCGACACGGTGGGCGTCTGCCAGTAGTCCGGCATCAGCCATGGATGCGGATAGGAGGAGATGCCCTGGCCGTCGACTTCCATGCGGAAGTTGTCGAGCTGCTGCTCGCTGATGCGGCCTTCCAGGAACGAGCGCGCGTAGATGCCGGGCGCGCTGTGGCCCTGGATGAACAGCAGGTCGCCCGGATGGCTGTCGCTCGGCGCGCGCCAGAAGTGGTTGAAGCCGACGTCGTACAGCGTGGCACCGGAGGCGAAGCTGGCGATGTGGCCGCCGAGGTCGCCGGGCTTGCGGTTGGCGCGCACGACGGTGGCCATCGCGTTCCAGCGGATGATCGAACGGATGCGCCATTCCAGCGCGGCGTCGCCGGGGCTCTTGGCCTCGTTCTGCGGCGCGATGGTGTTGACGTACTCGGTGGTGGGCGAGAACGGCAGGTAGGCACCGGCGCGGCGGGTGACCTCGACCATGCCTTCGAGCAACTGGTGAGCACGCAGGGCGCCGTTCTTCTCGATCACCGCCTGCATGGAATCGATCCATTCGCGGGTCTCCTGCGGATCCGGATCGCTCTGCAACATGTCGTTCAACCAGTTCATTCCCACTCCTGTTGCGCCACGCGTGGGGCGCGGCGGTGCCGTTCTTGTAGAGCCTTGAAGTGTAACGCACGCACCCCGCGCGGGACCTGGCTACGCAGGCGTATGGAGAGGACATTGCGTGCCTGTCCCGGGACAACCACCACACCAAAATCAGACCTTTCGCGTATTGCGATGCAGCACGCGGCGCGGGCGTATGATCGGCGTCCAGGGGAAGGCAGCGATCGGGATCGGCATGCGCAATGCAGTGCCCAACGATATCGTGCCAGTGCAGGATGCCGGTGCCGCGCACTGGCGCAGCAGCCTGCGCACGCGCATCGCGTTGTGGGCGGGCCTGGTCAACGTGGTGCTGCTGGTGCTGCTGGTGCTGGCGCTGGCGGGGTTCGCGCGCCGCATGATCCTGGAGGACGCGCGCCGCGACACCCACGCGACCGCGCAGGAAGCCGCCCAGCGGCTCGACGGTGCGCTGCACGTGGTGACCATCACCACGCAGGGCATGTCCGACCTGGTGGGCAGCGCGCAACTGTCGCCCGACGAACTGGTCACCACGCTGCGCGCGATGGTCAAGGCCACGCCGGGCTGCGCCGGCGGGCTGCTGATCCTGGAACCGCGCGAACGCGGCGATGTCGCCTTCGCCCGCTACGTGGCCAGCGACGGACGCGACCGCGACTTCGTCGCCGACGGTTATCCCTTCCGCGACCAGGGCTGGTACCAGCGCACCGTCGCCTCGCCCGGCGGCTGGTGGTCCGAGCCCTACCTCAACCGGACCGCCGGCGACGTGTGGATGGTCACCTACAACATGCCGCTGCGCGAACCCGGCCGCGGTGCGCGCACGCGCGGCATGGTCAGCCTGGACCTGCCGCTGGCCAGCCTGACCGACCCGATCGACTCGCTGGCGCACCTGCCCGGCTGGCGGGTGTCGCTGGTGGCGCCGGCCGGCACGCTGGCGCTGAATCCCGAGGTCGGTGTCGAGCGCCTGGAGACGCTGGACGACTACATCGCCCGCGCCGGTCGCAGCGACCTGCGCGAGGCCGCGCAGGCGGTGCGCGTGCGCGGTCACCTGCAGCACGTGCACGAAGACGCCATCACCGGCGAGCGGCGCTACACGGTGGTGGAACCGATCGGCGACAGCGGCTGGAGCCTGCTGGTGGCGCAGTCGTACGACCTGATCACCGATCGCCTGGCGCAGGCGCTGTGGCTGCTGGTGGCGATCGGCACGCTGCTGGCGCTGGTCTGCATGCTGGTGGTGAGCAAGCTCGCGCGCCACATCAGCCAGCCAGTGGAAGGCCTGTCGGCAGCGGCCGCGCGGCTGGCGCAGGGCGATTACGCCACGCCGGTGCCGCACGCGCAGCGGCGCGACGAGGTCGGCCAGATGGCACGCACGCTGGAGCACGCGCGCGGCTCGATCCGGCAGCAGCTGCGCGAGATCGAGGACATGACGGCGGCACGGCAGAAACTGGAGAGCGAGCTGTCGATCGCGCGCGAGATCCAGCAGGCGATGCTGCCGCCCGGCCGGGTGATCGACCGCGAGCACGCGCACCTGGAAGCCTATGCGCGGCTGGAACCGGCCAAGGCGGTCGGCGGCGATTTCTACTGCTTCATCCAGACCGATCCGGACGGCCTGTGGTTCGCCATCGGCGACGTCTCCGACAAGGGCGTGCCGGCGGCGCTGTTCATGGCGCGCACGGTCACCGTGCTGGAGGTGGCGGCCAGCCTGCATCCTTCGCCGGAGCGGGTGCTGGCCGAGGCCTCGCGCCGACTGGTGCAGGGCAACGACGCCTGCATGTTCGCCACCGTGCTGTGCGGGCGCGTGGACGTGCGCAGCGGTGCCTGCGTGCTGGCCAGCGCCGGCCACGACGCGCCGCTGCTGCTGCACGCCGACGGTCGCCACGAGGAGCTGCCGGTGCAGCCGGGGCCGCCGCTGGGCTTCGAGGTGGGCGATGTCTTCCCGCTGTGGTCCGGACAGCTGCCGGCCGGCGCCACGCTGCTGGCGTGGACGGACGGCATCACCGAAGCCTTCGATGTCGACAACGTGGCGTTCGGTCCCGAGCGCATTCCCGGCGCGCTGCAGCCCGGCGCCACCGCGCGCGAACAGTGCGAGGCGCTGATCGCCCGGGTTCACGCATTTACCGACCCGGCCCCGCAGTCGGACGACATCACCGCGCTGGCCATCCGCCGCCGGCTGGACAGCCCCTCCGCTTCCCCCGAAGCTCCGTCAACCCAGGAGACCGCCGATGCAGATGCGCCTCTTCATCCCGCGTGAGCACGCACGCGTGGACGACCTCAACGCCTCGCTGGAAGCCGTGCTGGCCAACAACGGCGTCAGCCGCGCCATCCAGGGCGACGTGCGGCTGATCGTCGAGGAACTGGCCAGCAACGCCATCGAGCACGGCGACCCGTCGCGCGTGGACGCGCAGGAACACGAGCTGTGCGTGGACATCGCCATCCGCGACCACCTGCTGACGCTGGAGTTCCGCGAGAGCGGCGCCCCGTTCAACCCGCTGGAACAACCGGCGCCGGACCTGGACGCCGACATCCTGGACCGGCCGACCGGCGGCCTGGGCCTGCACCTGGTGCGGCAGGTGGCCGAAATGGCCTCGTATCAGCGAATGGGTAACTACAACATCCTGCGCCTGTCCCTGCGCATCCCCACCGAGGAGACCTCCGCATGAGCCTGTCCATCGAGTTCCATCCTCCCGGCAAGGGCAGCCAGCGCGCCGACCTGCGGGGCCGCCTGGATACGCACACCTACGAAGACCTCGACGAGGCGCTGGCGCCGCTGCTGACCCGCCAGCTGCACTCGCTGGTGCTGGACCTGTCCGGGCTGGAATACATCAGCAGCGCCGGCATCCGCTCCATCTTCAAGGCGCGCAAGACGCTGGCGCCGCATGGCGGCAAGGTGCTGCTGGTCAATCCGCAGCCGCAGATCCAGAAGGTGCTGGACATGGTCAAGGCGGTGCCGCTCAACGAGATCTTCTCGTCCACCGCGGAAGCCGACGCCTATCTGGACCTGATGCAGCGCCGGGTGCTGGAGGCGGGCGAAGACGACGACTGAGCGTCGCCTTCGCGCCGCACGCTCACCTCACATTTGATTTACGATCCAGCCTCGCCTCCCTGCCTGCCCGGGCTCCCCCACCCGGCAGATCCGTTTCACCGAGATGCCCGATGACACTGGAGATTGAGGTCTACCCGCCGGTCAACGGCAACCAATACGTGTTGCTGTTCGGGCGGCTGGACACGCAGAGCCACGCGCAGCTCGACGAAGCGCTGGCACCGATGCTGGCCGCGCGCCCGCAGGCGCTGGTGCTGGACCTGGCGCACCTGCACTACATCAGCAGCGCCGGCGTGCGCAGCATCCTGAAGGCGCGCAAGGCGCTGGCCCCGCACGAAGGCCGCCTGCTGGTGGTGCATCCGCAGGAACAGATCCGCAAGGTCATCGAGATCGTGCAGGCCGTGCCGATGGACGAGATCTTCGAGTCCAGCGCCGATGCCGATGCCTACCTGGATGCGCTGCAGCGTCGGATCCTGGATGGCGAAGACGAGGGTTGACAGGTAAGAGTGATTGGGAATGTGGGAGCGACGTCAGTCGCGATGAGGCTTTACCGGTAGCCCATCGCGACTGACGTCGCTCCCACAACAGCCGAACGCCTGCCAAAGAAAACGCCCCATTCGGGGCGTTTTCTTTTCCTCATGCCGGATCGCTCAACCCGGCCCGTTGCGCTCGGCTTCGCGCTGCAGGCGGATCTGCGCATCGACCGCGGCGATGGCGGTCATGTTGATGACGCGGCGCGGCGTGGCGCTGGTGGTCAGGATGTGCACCGGCTTGGAGATGCCCATCAGGATGGGGCCGATCGCCACGCCGTCGGTCACCACGCGGACCATGTTGTAGGCGATGTTGGCCGCATCCAGGTTGGGCAGCACGAACAGGTTGGCGCGCCCGCTCAGCGTGCTGCCCGGCATGATGCGGTTGCGCAGGATCTCGTCCCACGCCGTGTCGCCCTGCATCTCGCCGTCGACGTTGAGGTCGGGCTTGCGCTTCAGCAACAGTTCGCGGACCTTGCGCATCTTCAGCGAACCCGGCGTCTCGTGGCTGCCGAAGTTGGAGTGCGACAGCAGCGCGATGCGCGGCTCGATGCCGAACAGCTTCAGGCGGTAGGCCGCCTGCAGCGTGGCTTCGGCGATCTGCTCGGCGGTCGGGTCGTCCTGCACGTGCGTGTCCAGGAAGAAGTACGCGCCCTGGGTGTTGATCACGCCGGTCATGGCCGAGGTCGACTGCACGCCCGGGTCCAGCGGGATCACGCTGCGCACGTAGCCCAGCTTCTTGTGGAAGCGGCCGACGATGCCGGTGATCATCGCGTCGGCTTCGCCACGCGCCACCATCACCGCGGCGATCAGCGTGGGCCGCGAGCGCATCAGGTTCTTCGCCGCCGCCGGCGTCACGCCGCGGCGCGAGGTCAGCGCGTGGTAGTGCTGCCAGTAGTCGTTGAAGCGCGGGTCGTCGTCCTGGTTGGTGAGCTCGAAATCGACCCCGGCGCGCATGCGCAGGCTCAGCCGCTGGATGCGCGCCTCGATCACGTCCGGCCGGCCGATCAGGATCGGGAACGCCAGGCCCTCGTCGATCACCGTCTGCACCGCGCGCAGCACGGTCTCTTCCTCGCCTTCGGCGTAGACCACGCGCTTCTTGTCGGCGCGCGCGCGGTCGTAGACCGGCTTCATCATCAGGCTGGTGCGGTAGACGAACTGGCCCAGCTTCTCGCGGTAGGCCCACATGTCGGGGATCGGACGCAGCGCCACGCCACTGTCCATCGCCGCCTGCGCCACCGCGGCCGCCACTTCCACCAGCAGGCGCGGATCGAACGGACGCGGGATCAGGTACTCGGGGCCGAAGCACGGCACGTCGTCGCCGTAGGCGCTGCCCAGGTCGGAGGCCTCGCGCCGCGCCAGCTTGGCGATGGCGTGCACGCAGGCGACCTTCATGTCCTCGTTGATGACCGTGGCGCCGACATCGAGCGCGCCGCGGAAGATGTACGGGAAGCAGAGCGCGTTGTTGACCTGGTTAGGGTAGTCGCTGCGGCCGGTGCCGATGATGACGTCCGGGCGCACGGCCTTGGCATCGGCCGGGGAGATCTCGGGATTGGGATTGGCCAGGGCGAAGATGACGGGCTTGTCCGCCATCGTGGCCACCATCTCCGGCTTGAGGATGCCGCCGGCCGACAGGCCCAGGAAGATGTCCGCGCCCTCCACGATCTCGGCCAGCGTGCGCTTGTCGGTGTCGCGCGCATAGCGCGCCTTGTCCGGGTCCAGGTGCGGGCGACCGGTGTAGATCACGCCGTCGCGGTCGAAGGCCAGGATGTTCTCCGGCTTCAGGCCCAGCGCCACCAGCATGTCCAGGCAGGCGATGCCGGCGGCGCCGGCGCCGCTGGTGGCCAGTTTCACGTCGCCGATCTTCTTGCCGATCACTTCCAGCGCGTTGACCACCGCCGCGCCCACGATGATCGCCGTGCCGTGCTGGTCGTCATGGAACACCGGGATCTTCATCCGCTCGCGCAGCTTGCGCTCGACGATGAAGCACTCCGGCGCCTTGATGTCTTCCAGGTTGATGCCGCCGAAGGTCGGCTCCAGCGAGGCGATGATCTCGACCAGCTTGTCCGGGTCGGTCTCGTCGATCTCGATGTCGAACACGTCGATGCCGGCGAACTTCTGGAACAGCACGCCCTTGCCTTCCATCACCGGCTTGCCGGCCAGCGCGCCGATGTTGCCCAGGCCCAGCACGGCGGTGCCGTTGGTGACCACGGCCACCAGGTTGCCGCGCGCGGTCAGCTCGCTGGCGGCCCTGGGATCTTCGACGATCGCCTCGCAGGCGTAGGCCACGCCCGGTGAATACGCCAGCGCCAGGTCGCGCTGGGTCAGCATCGGCTTGGTGGGAGACACCTTGATCTTGCCGGGCGGAGACAGGCGGTGGTATTCCAGCGCGGCCTGCTTGAAATCGTCGTTCGTCATTGCGGAAACGGTGCCTGTGATGAAGGCGGGGGAGCGGCGATTCTACCCCTTCCCCGCCGGGGCCGGACCCGGCCGGTTGCGGCGCTGCGTCACGCCATGGTCATGCATCGCCCGCTCACGGCGCGATGAAACGGCAGGTATCGCGTGCCTGCGACACGCGACCGCAGGTCTCCGCGAACGCGGTGGGAGCGGGCCGTTTGCCGCTGTCCAGCCACTGCTCGAGTACCCGCAGTGCGCTGGCGTACGTGGTGTCCTGCAGGCGGCTGTGGTCGCGCTCGTCGGTCAGCGCCTGCAGCAGCAGGTGGCCGCGGCCGGCGGCGTCCACGGTGGCCTTGTAGGCCGCCTCGGCCTGGTAGGACACGGTGGGGTCGTGGCGCGCGTGCACGGTGACCGTGGGCAGCACGATCAACCCGGACAGGTCGGCATCGTAGGCGAGCTGCGCGACGGCGGCGGGATCGGCGTGGAAGCGCTCGATGCCGGCGTTGAGTGCGGCGTCATCGCGCGAGCCGCGGTACTGCGTATTCGCATTGTCGAACGGATTGCGGCCGCCGAGCCGCTTCTGCACCAGATCCTGGAAGTGGAAGGTGCCCCAGGCGAGGTGTGCGACCAGCTGCTGCTCGGCCACGCCGGTGACGGCGAGGATGTCGCGCAGGTTCGCCGCCTGCGCCGGTGTGCGCTCCGCGGCCGGCCGGTCGACGCCGGTGCAGGCATCCACGCGCTTGCGCAGGTCGTCGCGCGTCATCTTCGCGCCGGCAGGCAGGCCCTGCCACAGCGGATACTGCGCTTCATCGGCGGCCGGATGGTTGCGGCAGTAGTACTGGTAGACCGCGCGCAGGTCCGCGCGGAAGCCGTAGCCGCGCGTGCCGCCGAACAGCAGGCCGTTGGTGGTCAGCACGCCGTCGTAGTTGGGGCGCCCGTCGAGGTCGAGCGCGTACAGTTCGGCCGCCTTCGCCACCACGTTGCCGCCCCATGACTGGCCATGCAGCAGCGTGCGCTCCGGACGACCCCAGCGCGACCAGAACACGCGACGGCTGACGTCCACATCGGCGGCCGCCATGCGCACGCCATAGCCGCCGCGGCGGTAGGTGCTGCCGATCCACGCATAGCCGCTGCGCACCATCACCGCGAAGCGATCGAGGTCTTCCGCCGAATCGCCCGCCTCCGGTGTACCGAGTCGCGGGCCACCGTGCGCGTGCACGATGAGCCGGCGGTTCCACGTGCGCGGCATCGCCACCAGCAGCCAGGCACCGTTGCCGTCCTGCGCCTCATGGCAATCGACCTGGGCGCCGACCGACGCGGGACAGGCGACCGGCGCGAAGCTCGTCACGCCGTCGGCATCGGCCGCCCCGGCAGGCAGGGCGGCCGTGCCGAGTACGGCGACCACGGTGGCGATCCAGCGACGGCTCATGCTTCGCATCGTGCCTGCGTCCTCCTCAGAACGAGCGGCTGATGTTGACGTACCAGTAGCGCCCCCACGGATTGTGCAGCGAACCGCGGTAACCGCCATCGGCCAGCGACGGGCCCTCGTCGGTCAGGTCGCGCACGCCCAGGCGCACGGCGGTGCCGTCGGCGAATCGGTACTGGCCGTAGAGATTGTGGGTCAGGCGCTGGTCGACCACCCACGGATCGCCCGAGATGCCCAGCAGCTGCGGTTGCTCGAACGAACTCATGTACTGCGCCGAATAGCCGACGCGCCAGGCGGACAGGTTCCAGGTCAGCGAGCCGCTGGCACGCCATTCCGGCCGGCCGTTCTGGCCGATCAGCTGGGTGGAGTCCGGCAACGGGGTCAGCGGATCGATGGTGCCTGCCGCGCGCGCCGCATACAGCGTGTTGACGATGTCGCCCGGATCGCGGGTGAACTCCAGCAGGCGCGTGGCATTGAGGTTGACCGAGAACGAACCGAAGCGCGTGCGCCGCAGCGACCAGTCCACGCCGAAGTCCAGGCCGCCGGCGGTCTGCGGCTGCAGGTTGATGAAGCGGTCGTTGATGGCGACCACGCGGCCCACCGGGTCGATGCCGGTGCCGGCGAAGGCGTCGATGTCTTCCTGCGTGGGCGCCTCGCGCACGACCAGCGGATTGCTGCCGCCGCCCACGCGTGCCAGGTAATCCACTGTCAGCGCGGTCTGCGCCCCCAGCAGGCCGACGATCTGTTCCTGCTTGATCTTCCAGCGGTCGACGGTGAAGGTGAAGTTGCCGAAGCGCTCGGGGATGAAGGTCGGCTGGAACACCACGCCGAACGAGGTGTTGGTGCTCTCTTCCGGCTCCAGGTCCGGATTACCCGCCACCAGCAGCGACGCGCCCGAGGTGCTCTGGCCGCATTCGCTGAACGAGGCGATGCGGCCGGCGCGCAGGTCGGCTTCGCAGCGGATGTGGTCCACGCCGCTGGCCAGGCGCGCGTACTGGGTGGCGTTGGTCTGCTCCAGGTTCGGCGCACGGAAGCCTTCCGAGTACGAACCGCGCAGGCGCACGCCGTCCACCAGGTCCCACGCCAGCGCCACCTTGGGCTTGGCGACCGAACCGAAGTCGGAATAGTGCTCGTAGCGTCCGGCCAGCTGCATGTCCAGGCGATGCACCAGCGGAATGCCCATGTCCTCGGACACCAGCGGCACCGCGAATTCGACATACGCCGAGCCGACGTTGCGCGAGCCGCGCGTGTCGGGGTTTGGGCTGACCGCCGCGACATTGCTGAGGTTGGTCTCGCCGGTGACCATGTCGGTGAACGTGTAGGTGCCGTCGAGGTTGGCGTCGCGGTCGTCGCGCTGCGTCTCGCGGCGCGCTTCCGCGCCGAAGGCGATGCCGACATCGCCGGCCGGCAGCGAGAACAGGTCGCCGCGGCTCATCTTGAAATCCGCCATCGTCAGCGTGGTGCGCGACTCGCGTACCAGGTCGAACACGATGCCGTCGATCGCCGCCTGCGAACTCGGCGAACAGTCGCCGTAGGTCGGCGTGGCCACGCAGCCGCCACTGAACGGGTTGTAGGCGTCCGGCGTGGCCAGTGCCAGCTGCTGCTGCAGCAGGGTCATGTTGATGTTGGGCGAACGGTCTTCGGCTTCGGCCTCGGAGTACAGCAGCGCGGTTTCCCAGCTCCAGCCGTTCCAGTCGCCGCGCAGGCCGGCGAGGAAGCGCGCCTGGTAGTTCTCCACGCGCACGCGCTGGAAGCCGGTGTCGACGTAGCGGTAGTTGCTCATCTGCACCGGCAGGCCGGCCGCCGGCACGCCGGTCAGCCCGGGCAGGCGGTTCGGGTTCGGCGTGCCGTCGGGCAGCGTGGCCGCGCCGAACGGGTTCCAGTAATTGGTCGCCGGAATCCACAGGCTGTTGAGGTTGACCACCGGCGGCTGCGTGGCCTCGCTGACGGCGTGATAGAAGCCGACCTCGCCGAAGGCCTCGACGTTGTCGCCCACGTCGTAGTGACCGGTCAGGAACAGGTTGATGCGTTCCACCGACGGCCGCACGCTGGTGCCGTAGCGCGTGTCGTAGCGCATCTCGCGGTTGGTGGTGTTGAAGTTGTGGTTGCCGCTGGCCAGGCAGAGATCGTTGCCCAGGCTGACGCCGCAGCCGAAGCTCGACGGCTGGATGCGGAACGCGCCGGCCGTGTTGGTCACCGCCGTACCGTTGGAGCGGATCACCGCGCGCGGGCCCACGCTCAGGCGCGCCCACGGCGTGTGCGAGGAACGGCCATCCAGCGCGGCCAGGCCGGCGAAATCCGGGTAGTCGGCGAACAGCGCACGCAGATCGTCGGTCGCGGTGAAATCCTGGTCCTCCGCCATCAGTTCCGAACGGTCGGTGTAGTTGACGAACGCCGACACATTGCCGCGGTCGAAGTTGCGGCCGGCGAACAGGTTGACCTCCCACTCGTTCATGCCGGTGCCTTCCGCACCGCCGTAGCGCGTGCTGGCGCTGACCCCGTCGAAGTCGGTCTGCAGCACGGTGTTGACCACGCCGGCCACCGCGTCGGCACCGTAGATGGCCGCTGCGCCATCGAGCAGGATCTCCATCCGGTCCAGGCCCGACACCGGCAGCGCATTCGAGTTGAAGCTCTGCACCGGCACGGTGCCGGTGTCGGACGTGCCCTGGCTGGTCGGGTGCTGCACCAGCCGGCGGCCGTTGAGCAGCACCAGCGTGTTGCCCACGCCCAGCGAACGCAGGTTGACCGAATTGACGTCGCCGCGCGCGGCATTGCTGGTCTGCGGGTTGTTGGATGCATCGAACAGCACGTCGCCCATCTGCGGGATGGTGCGCATCAGCTCGTCGCCGGAGATCGCACCGGCAGCATCGATCTGTTCCGCGCCCACCACCATCACCGGCAGCGCATCGGTCGTGGACGCGCCCTGGATATGCGAGCCGACCACGACCACCGCGTCGAGGTTGGTCGCCTCTTCGGTGGTGGCGGATTGCGGCACCGGTTCGGCCGGCGGCGTGGCGTCCTGTGCCGCCGCGGCGTGGATCACCGCCAGCAAGGCCAGTGTCAGGCTGCTGCGCAACGGGGCGCGGCGTGGATTCAAGGCATGCATCGTTCAGTCCCTCCTCTGAAGACGTGGTGTGGCCGGCGTCAGTCGGCCGTGAGTCGTGTCGGGTCGCCCGGGCCTGCGGCCGGATCCGGCGCGGCGGCGATCGGGGCGGATGGCCCGCCCAGCGCACGCGCCAGCGCATCGCGGTCCAGCGCGTTCTCCCAGCGCGCGACCACCAGCGTGGCCACCGCGTTGCCGGTGAAATTGGTCAGCGAACGGCATTCGCTCATGAAGCGGTCGATGCCCAGGATCAGCGCCATGCCGGCGACCGGCACTTCCGGTACCACGGCGAGCGTGGCGGCCAGCGTGATGAAACCGGCGCCGGTGACGCCGGCGGCGCCCTTCGAACTCAGCATCGCCACCAGCAGCAGCATGATCTGGTGGCCGAGGCTCAGCTCGGTGTTGGTGGCCTGCGCGATGAACAGCGCGGCCAGCGTCATGTAGATGTTGGTGCCGTCGAGGTTGAACGAATAGCCGGTCGGCACGACCAGGCCGACGACGGACTTCGACGCGCCGGCGCGCTCCATCTTCTCCATCAGCGACGGCAGCGCGGATTCGGACGACGACGTCCCCAGCACCAGCAGCAGTTCGGCCTTCAGATAGCGGATCAGGCGGAAGATCGAGAACCCGCACCACCACGACACCAGGCCGAGGACGACGATCACGAACAGCAACGAGGTGATGTAGAACGAGCCGACCAGCCACGCCAGGTTGACCAGCATGCCCACGCCGTACTTGCCGATGGTGAAGGCGATGGCGCCGAACGCACCGATCGGCGCGGCACGCATCAGAATGTGGACCAGGCGGAACACCGGCGTGGTCAGCGCCTCCAGCAGGTTCAGCACCGGACGGCCCTTCTCGCCGACCAGCGCCAGCGACAGGCCGAACAGCACCGCCACGAACAGCACCTGCAGGATGTTGTCGCCCACCAGCGGGCTGACCAGCGTCTTCGGGATGATGTCCATCAGGAAGCCGACCAGCGACAGCTCGTGCGACTTCTGCACGTAGTCCTGCACCGCGGACTGGTCGAGGTCGGCCGGGTTGATGTTCATGCCGGCGCCGGGCTGTACCACGTGCGCGACGACCATGCCGATCACCAGCGCCAGCGTGGAGAAGAACAGGAAGTACGCCATCGCCTTGGCGAACACGCGGCCCACCGTGCGCAGGTGGGTCATGCCGGCGATGCCGGTGACGATGGTCAGGAAGATCACCGGCGCGATGATCATCTTCACCAGCTTGATGAAGGCATCGCCCAGCGGCTTCATGGATTCGGCCAGCGCCGGCTCGAAATGGCCCAGCAGCGCGCCCAGCACGATCGCCACGATCACCTGGAAGTACAACTGCCTGTAGAGCGGCTGCTTCGGTGGCGGCACGAAAGGCGTATCGGCCAGATGCATGGCGGAACTCCGGGGCGGATGGCGTCGCCCACGGGATCGGGGCCGGCATGTTGTACCCCTGCATCGCCGCGGTACCGATAACCTATTGGTACTAGCCGCCGCGCACGCAGCGGCGCCGCCGTAGACTTGCGCCATGCTGCGCGCCCGCCGCCACCGCCTGATCCTGCTCGCCGCGCTGGCGATCCTCGGCGGTACCGCGCTGGTGATGGCGCTGGCCTACCACTGGGCCGGCGCGCGTGCGCAGCGCGCCGAGACCGCGCAGCTGGATCGCCAGCTGGACCTGCACGCGCAGGCGCTGCAGCAGCGCATCGACCGCTACCGCACGCTGCCGCAGGTGCTGGCGCAGGATCCCGACCTGCGCGCCGCGCTGACCGCGCCGGTCGACGATGCGCGCCGCAACGCGCTGAACCGGCGGCTGGAAGACGCCAACAGCGTCACCCGCTCCTCCACGCTGACGCTGATCGACCGCCGCGGCATCGCACTGGCCGCCAGCAACTGGCGCGAGCCCACCAGCAACGTCGGCGAGGACTACAGCTTCCGGCCGTACGTGAAGCAGGCGCTGCGCGACGGGCGCGGCCAGTTCTACGGCATCGGCCTGACCACCGGCGAGCCCGGCTACTTCCTGTCGCAGGCGATCGCCGGCGACGACGGCGAGGTCACCGGCCTGGTGGTCATCAAGATCGAGCTCGACGCGCTGGAACAGGAATGGCTGCAGACCCCGGACATCGTGCTGGTCAGCGATGCGCACGGGGTGATCTTCCTGGCCAGCCAGGATGCCTGGCGCTATCGCACGCTGCGGCCGCTGACCGATGCCGACCGCCGCGAGCTCACTGCCACGCGCCAGTACGCGCGCCAGACCCTGCGCCCGCTGCAGGTGCAGGACCTGTCGGCGGCTGAGGAGGGCGCGCGGCGCGTGCAGCTGCGCGATCCCGCGCTGCCCGGCGCCGTGCTGTGGCAGTCGATCGCGCTGCCGGCCGAAGGCTGGCAGCTGCATCTGCTGCACGACGCCTCGGCGATCACCACCGCCGGACGCAGCGCCGCGCTGGCGGCCGGCGGCGGCTGGCTGGCGCTGGCGTTCCTCGCACTCTTCATGCAGCAGCGCCGCCGCATCGCCCTGCTGCAGCGGCGCAGCCGTGAGGAACTGGAAGCGGTGCTGCAGCAGCACGCGCAGGAACTGCGCACGGCGCAGGACGGCATCGTCGAAGCCGCGCGCTCGGCCGACGCCGGCCTCAGCCGCAGCCTCGAACACCTGCCGCAGGGCGTGGTGATCATCGACGCCGACCTGCGGCTGGTGGCATGGAACTCGCGCTACATGGAGCTGTTCCGCTTCCCGCCCGACCTGATCCACGTCGGCCGGCCGATCGAGGACGTGTTCCGCCACAACGCGCGCCGTGGCCTGCTGGGACCGGGTCCCATCGAAGACGCCATCCAGCGCCGCCTCGACCACCTGCGCAGCGGCAAGCCGCACATGCGCGAGAGCGAGAAGGAGGACGGCGTGGTGCTGGAGATCCGCGGCAATCCGCTGCCGGACGGCGGCTTCGTCACCAGCTACGCCGACATCACCAGCTACAAGAACGCCGCGCGCGAACTGCGCTCGCTCGCCGACGCACTGGAACACCGCGTGGAGGAGCGCACGCGCGCACTGGCCGAGGCCACCCGCGCCGCCGAGAACGCCAACCGCTACAAGACACGTTTCGTCGCTTCCGCCGTGCACGACCTGCTGCAGCCGCTGAACGCCGCGCGCATGTTCGTCTCCGCCTTGCGCGGCCGCCTGCACGACGACGACGCGCGCCGCATCGCCGACCATGTGGACAATGCGCTCGCCGCGCAGGACGCCATCCTCAACAGCCTGCTCGACATCGCCCGGCTGGAATCCGGCGCGCTGCCGACGCGGGTGCGCGATTTCGCGCTGGCGCCGCTGCTGGACACGCTGGCGCGCGAGTTCGGCATGGCTGCGTCGGAGCGCGGGCTGATACTGGACAGTGTGCGCACGCGCGCCGTCGTGCGCAGCGACGAGGCGCTGCTGCGCCGCATCCTGCAGAACTTCCTCTCCAACGCGATCCGCTACACCCCGCGCGGGCGGGTGCTGCTGGGCGTGCGCCACACCGGTGATCGCATGCGCATCGAGGTGCACGACCAGGGGCCGGGCATTCCGGAGAGCCTGCAGGCGGAGATCTTCGAGGAGTTCCGCCGCCTCAACGACGGCGTGGCCAACGACCGGGGCGCGGGCCTGGGCCTGGCGATCGTGGAACGGATCGGCCGTCTGCTCGGCCACCGCATCGGCCTGCGCTCGCACCTGGGGCGCGGCAGCGTGTTCTGGGTGGACCTGCCGCGTGGCGTCGCCGGCGCCGTCATCGCCGATGCGACATCGCCACCGGCCGAGGTCGACGATGGCTCGCCATTGCGCGGCCGCCACGTGTGGTGCGTGGACGACGACCCGCGCGTCTGCGACGCCACGCGCGCGCTGCTCGAGCGCTGGGAATGCGAGGTCGGACTGGCGGCCGGTCCCGACGCCGCGCTGGAGGCGGCGACCGCCGGCGGATCGCCCGACCTGCTGCTGCTCGACGTACGCCTGGGCGACACCGACGGACCGACGCTCTACACGCGCCTGTGCGAACGCTGGGGGAGTGCGCCGCCGGTGATCCTGGTGACCGCCGAGCGCGACGAGGCGCTGCGCGCGCTGGCGCTGGAGCGCGGCTGGGGTTTCCTGGCCAAGCCGGTGAAGCCGGCGGCATTGCGTGCGCTGATGACCCAGCTGCACGTGCGCCGCGCGCGCTGAGCCGCCTCACTCGACCGGCGGACCTTCCGGTTCCAGCGACTTCACCAGCACCGCCGCCTGGGTGCGGCTGTGGCATTCCAGTTTCTTCAGGATGGCGGTGACATGCACCTTCACCGTGTTCTCGGCCAGGCCTAGCTCGTGCGCGATCTGCTTGTTGAGCAGGCCGTCGGCCAGGCACAGCAGCACGCGGAACTGCTGCGGCGTCAGCTGCGCCAGCCGCGCGGCGAGCGCTGCGTCCTGCTCCGAGCGTTCGACCGTCAGCGGCGGAAACCACGCGCCGCCGTCGAGCACCGCCGCCACCGCCTCGCCGATGGTCTCGGCCGGCGAGGACTTGGGAATGAAGCCCGCCGCGCCGAACTGCTGCGCGCGCCGGATCACCCGCGGATGTTCGTTCGACGAGATCACCACCACCGGCACTTCTGGATGTTCGCCGCGCACATGCAGCAGCGCGGAGAATCCGTGCGCGCCCGGCATGCTCAGGTCCAGCAGCACCAGGTCGGTGTCGGGCCGCGCCTCCAGGGCCTGGCCCAGGCTGGCGGCGCTGGCGGCTTCGGTCACCGACGCGCCGGGCAATGCCTCGCGCAGCGCGTGGATCACCGCGGTGCGGAACAGCGGGTGGTCGTCGGCAACGAGGATGGCGGGCGCGCTCATGCCGCCAGTGTGCCATCGGCACGCACGGGCGCGGCTAGCACTTTGTCGCTAGGGCCGGGCCGGCGACCGAGGCATCGGCGGGAATGCCGGCATCGCGGTGTGTGGCTCACGACAGCGTGGGCGCGTCTTCCGACAGCTTGTCCAGGCGGATGCGGTTGGCGAACAGCGAGAACGCCAGCATGCCGGCCAGCCCGTTGGCCCGGCTCACCCAGTCGGGCAGCCAGCGCGGCGCCGCCAGCACGCCGGCCTCGAACATCGGCTCGAACGTCGCCACGTCCTCCAGCGTCATCTTGCCGGCGAACAGCCGCCGGCACAGCCGCAGCCGGTCCTGCTGCAGGGAACGGCGGAAGAACGTGTGCACGCCGATCAATCCGCGCAGGTAGACCGTGTCCTTGGTGAACGCCGCGCCGCCCGACGTGGGCACGCCGCGGAACACGCGCTGCGCTGAGGAAAAACTCTCGGCCGGGTTCTGGCCCGCATCGGTGAAGTAGCGGAACACCTCGATGAAATCGGCGCCGGCCAGCGCCATCGCCACCGCTTCGATGCGCAGGCTGATGCGCTTCATCCGTTCGATGTCGATGCTGCCGGTGATCTGCTCGGCGAACGTCGCCAGTCCTTCCTGGGTGGCGGTGACGCGCGGCGAGGCCAGCGCCAGGCTCGGCAGCACGGTCTGCTGGCGACCGTTCAGCGCGGTCAGCGAATGCACCAGTGCTTCGTGCTGCAGCAGCTGGCGGCGGTCGTAGTCGCTGAAGGCGGCGCCGTGGCGAAGCCGGATGCGCGTGGCGCCGGCCGCGGCCTTGGCGATCAGCTGGCGGTCCAGTTCCACGGTGATGACGCGGCCGTCGAAGAAATCGTCCAGGTCGGCCTGCAACTGCAGCTGCAGCGCGGTGGCGGACACCGGCACCTGTTCTTCCGGCGCCAGCAGTTCGTGGTCCAGCTCGTTGGCGATGGCGATGAAGTGGCCGGCCGCGTCGCGCGTGGTCGGCCCGCCGCCGGGCAGGCAGGCTTCCGGCGTACCGAACAGCGCGATCGAGTGCGTGGTGACGGCCGAGGTGCCCAGCGATTCCAGCAACTGGGCGGCGATGTCCCAGCTGTGTACGGAATCGCGCAGGTAGCCGCCCAGCGGATGCTGCGCGTCGGCCGCGGCGGCGATGGCGGCCAGCTCGCGGCGCGCCTCGCCGAAGTCCAGGCGCGGATACGCGATCACCGGCAGCTGCGGCTGTCCGCGCGCGAATCCGTCGAGGAACGGCGCCTGCACGTCCGCCGGCCAGCTCGCCAGGCTGAGCAGCTTGATGCCGCGCACGGCCTTGACCAGGCGCGCATCGAGCGCGGCGTGATGGGCGATGTCAGGCTGCATGGGGCTCCTCCCTGCCGCCACTCTAGCGCGCCGGTCCGCACAAGCGGTGGAAGCTCGACTATGCTCGGGGCTCTTCAACGGTTGCGGGGGCAGCATGCTGGAGCTCGATGCAGTGCAGACGCTGGCCTTCGCCGGCCTGGCGCTCCTCCTGGGTTATGCGCTCTGCCGCGTGGTCCCGCTGTTCTCGAAGTACAACCTGCCCGCGCCGGTGATCGGCGGGCTGGTGGTGGCGCTGGCGGTACTGGTCGCGCGCCGCTACGAGGTGACGCTGTTCACGCTGGACACCAGCCTGCAGACGCCGCTGATGATCGCCTTCTTCACCACCATCGGCGTCAACGCCAGCGTGGCCCTGCTGAAACTCAGCGGCCGGCAGGTGGTGATGTTCCTGCTGTTGGCCAGTGCGTTCGCCGTGGCGCAGAACCTGCTGGGCATGGCGGTGGCGATGGGCTTCGGCCTGCATCCGCTGTTCGGCGTGCTGGCCGGGTCCACCACGCTGACCGGCGGCCCGGCGACCGGACTGGCGTTCGCGCCGCTGTTCGAACAGGCCGGCGTGGAAGGCGCCGCCACGATCGCGGTGGCGGCCGCGATGGCCGGCATCCTCTGCGGCGGCCTGCTCGGCGGGCCGGTGGCCACGGTGCTGATCCGCCGCCACAAGCTGTACGGCGGCGTGCGCCTGGGCGCACCGGACGAATCCTCGGCCGAACCCGCCGGTGCGCGCGACACGGTGGACTTCGCCACGCGCGAGCACGCCGCGCTGAAGAGCATCGTGGTGATCCTGGTGGCCATGTGGGCCGGCGCCGGCGTCAGTCAGGGCCTGGCCGCGATCGGCCTGACCCTGCCGGCCACCGTCGGCGCGATGATGGTCGGCGCGGCGATCCGCTACCTCGACGACCGCACCGGCTGGATCGGCCTGCCGGTGGCGACCACCGACCTGATCGGCAACGTCTGCCTGGCGCTGTTCCTGGCGGTGGCGCTGATGAACCTCAAGCTGTGGGAACTGGCCGGCCTGGCCGCGCCGCTGCTGGTCAACCTGGTCCTGCAGGTGGTGCTGGTGGCGCTGTTCTGCGGCGTGGTGTTCCGGGTGATGGGCCGCGACTACGACGCGGCAGTGATGGGCGGCGGCTTCATCGGCTTCATGCTCGGCACGACCGCCAATGCGATGGCGGTGATGCGCACCCTGGTCGAACGCTACGGCATGGCCCCGCGTGCGTTTCTCGTCGCACCGCTGGTGGGTGCGTTCTTCATCGACTTCACCAATGCGCTGATCATCACGGGGTTCATCAATCTGTGGGATTGAAGCGGCCTTTGCTCTCGTAGAGCGGAGCTTGCTCCGCTGATCCTCGAACCGTCACCCTTGAGGCCAGACATCGCGCAGCCGAGCAAGCTCGGCTACGACGGGCTATCGCTTCCCGTACTTGTCCGTCAGCCGCCTGTTCAACGCCTTGTTCTGCACCTTGGCATTCGCCTTGTCGGCCAGGCGCGAAGCGAGCTTGTCGGCCGCCGCGGCGACTTCGTCGCGCAGCTTGAGGTAATTGAGGAAGCGGCCTTCGTCCAGTTCCTCGCGTTCGATCGCCGCGCGCACGGCGCAGCCGGGTTCGCGGTCGTGCGAGCAGTCGCGGAATTTGCACTGCTCGGCCAGCGCCTCGATGTCGGCGAAGCCGCCGTCGGCCAGGTCTTCCTCGCCCGTGGGCTTGAGCTCGCGCATGCCGGGCGTGTCGATCAGGCAGGCGCCCGCCGGCAACGGAATCAGCGCGCGGTACGTGGTGGTGTGGCGGCCGCGCGAATCGCTCTCGCGCACTTCGCCGGTCTTCATGCGCTCGTCGCCGAGCAGGGTGTTGGTCAGCGTGGACTTGCCCGCGCCCGACGAGCCCACCAGCACCACGGTATGGCCCGGCGCCAGCCACGGCGCCAGCTGCGCGACGCTCTGGGGGTCCTTGGCGTTGACGGTGAACACCGGCACGCCCTGCGCGGTGAGGTCGGCCAGCACCTCGATCGCGTCGTCGGCGTACTCGGTACGGTCGGCCTTGGTCAGCACGACGACCGGCTGCGCACCGCCACCGCCGACCAGCAGCAGGTAGCGCTCGATGCGGCGCGGATTGAAGTCGGCATCCAGGCCGCAGACGATGAACACCGTATCGATGTTCGCCGCGATCACCTGCTGGTGGTAATGCTCGCCGGCGGCACCGCGCTTGATGCCGGTGTGGCGCGGCAGCAGCGCGACGATGCGCGGGCGCTTCGACGCCGCGTCTTCCAGTAACACCCAGTCGCCGACGGCCGGGCGCTCGTGGGCGGGAAACCGCGGGCGCTGCCACTCCGGCAGCGATTCGGCCTTCACCCCCACGCCGGGCGCATCGGCGACCACGTAGCCGGAGCGGTGCTGCTCGCTCACCCGCGCCGGAGTGGCGTGCGGATGCGCGGCCATCGCCTCGCGCCATGCCGCATCCGTCGGTTCCCCCGTGTACGGCCAGCCGATGGCGCGTAGAAGGGTGACGTCGGACACGTTGGGGAGGGGGGTTTCGGGCATGGCGCGCATTCTAGACGCGGGCCGGCGGCAGCGGGCCAAGGCGGGCGAAATATCCGTTAAGCTGCCCCTCCTTCCGTTTTCCGCCCGCCTGCGGTCGCCGCCATGTCCACTCCGCCCGTCAAACCGCTCGCCACCCGCGAGCGCCTGTCCGAAGTCCGCTACGAGATCCGGGGCGAACTGGCACGGCGGGCCCGCGAGTTGGAAGCGCAGGGGCAGAAGCTGATCAAGCTCAACATCGGCAACCCGGGCGCATTCGGTTTCCGCGCACCGGAACACCTGCAGCGCGCGATCGCCGACGACATGGGCCGCACCGACCCGTACACGCACCAGCAGGGCCTGCCCTCGGCGCGCGAGGCCATCGCGGCGGCCTACGCCAAGCGCGGCACGCCGGACGCGCACCCGGACCGCGTGTTCGTCGGCAACGGCGTGTCGGAACTGATCGACCTGTCGCTGCGGGCGCTGCTCAATCCCGGCGACGAAGTGCTGGTGCCGTCGCCCGACTACCCGCTGTGGTCGGCCGCCACCATCCTCAACGACGGCCGCCCGGTGTACTACCGCTGCGATCCGGACAACGACTTCCTGCCCGATCCCAGCGAGATCGAACAGCTGGTGAGTTCGCGCACGCGCGCCATCGTGCTGATCAACCCGAACAACCCCACCGGCGCGACCTATCCGCGCGAGCTGCTGGAACGCATCGTGGCCATCGCCGCGAAGCACCGCCTGCTGCTGATGGTCGACGAGATCTACGACCAGGTGCTGTACGACGGCGCGACCTTCGTGCCGGTGGCGCCGCTGGCCGGCGACGTGCCTTGCATCACCTTCAGCGGCCTGAGCAAGGTGCACCGCGCCTGCGGCTGGCGCGTGGGCTGGGGCGTGGTCTCCGGCCACGGCGACGTGGTGCGCGACTTCCTGCATGCGATGGACCTGCTCAGCGCGCTGCGCCTGTGCGCCAACGTGCCCGGCCAGTACGCCATCGAGGCCGCCGTGAACGGCCCCGACACGATCAGCGCGTTGTGCGGAGCCGGCGGCCGCCTGTACGAGACCCGTCGTGCGGTGATCGAGGCGTGCGACGCGAGCCCGCACCTGGAACTGGTGAACCCGGCCGGCGCGCTGTACGCGTTCCCGGCGGTGATCGGCGATGCCGCGAAGAATTTCGACGACCACGCGTTCGCGCTGGAACTGATGGATACCGAAGGCGTGCTGGTGGTGCCGGGGTCCAGCTTCAATGTGCCCTACCGCCACCATTTCCGCGTCACCCTGCTGCCGGAAGCGGCCACGATGCACGACGTCTTCGCCCGCATCGACCGCGCCCTGTCGCGTCGCGCCGACGCCGCCACCAAGGTCGTGCCGATCAAGGGCAAGTCGCGGCCGGCGGCGGCGTAAGCCGGATGTCGGTCGTGGGGTTGCTGTGGGAGCGACGTAAGTCGCGAGACGGCATCCGGAGGGTCCATCGCGACTTACGTCGCTCCCACAGGCAGGCTCCATGACGACCATCGCCGCCCCCCATACCACCGCCCTCACCACCGAGCTGCGCTACCTGGCGCTCGGCGATTCCTACACCATCGGCGAAGGCGTGGACGACGCTGGCCGCTGGCCGATGCAGCTGGCGCGGCAGCTGCGCATGGAGGGCATCCTTGTTGCTGATCCGCGCATCATCGCCACCACCGGCTGGACCACCGACGAGCTGGAGGCGGCCATCACCGCCGCCGAGCCGCTGGGCGAGCACGATTTCGTCAGCCTGCTGATCGGCGTGAACAACCAGTATCGTGGCCGCAGCGTGGAGGAGTACCGCACCCAGTTCGCTGCGCTGCTGTGGCGCGCCGTCGGCTTCGCCCGCAACCGCCCCGACCGCGTGCTGGTGCTGTCGATCCCCGACTGGGGCGTCACGCCGTTCGCCGCACAGTCCGGCCGCGACCTGGCGCAGATCGCGCGCGAGCTGGATGCCTACAACCTCGCCGCACGCGAGGTCTGCGCGCAACGCGGCGTCGCCTTCGTCGACATCACCCCGGTCAGCCGCGCGCGCGGCGCCGAACCGGCGATGCTCGCCGCCGACGGCCTGCACCCGTCCGCCGCCATGTATACCGAATGGACGCGGCTCGCGTTCCCGATCGCGCATCATTTGCTCGCTTGAGCCCCTCTCCCACCGGCGACCGTAGGAAGTCCCTGCGGGAGAGGGGGGTTGGGGTGAGGGTCGGCGGAGTGGCGACAGTTCGGCGGCCCGCACACCCTCATCCGGCGCTGCGCGCCACCTTCTCCCGAAGGGAGAAGGGTTAGGGACCGCAGGCTGCGCGATCGCCCACGCAGCGTGCGCCATGCGCACGACGCGAGGTGATGGATTCATGCGCAGCGCTGACAGATCCATGCGCCGTGCGCGCAGCGTTTGAGCCCCTCTCCCACCGGGAGAGGGGTTGGGGTGAGGGCTGGCGGAGTGGTGATGGTCCGGCGGCGCGCACACCCTCATCCGGCGCTTCGCGCCACCTTCTCCCGGAGGGAGAAGGGTTAGGGCCCACGGGCTGCGCGATCGCCCACGTAGCGTGCGCCATGCGCACGACGCGTGGATCGACCGCTAACGCATGGACTCTCACCGCGCCATGACCGCCGCGCGTGAACCTGTCATCGCGGGTCGTGCGCACGGCGCACGCTACGCGGCCGCAATATCCGTCATGGGTACCGGATCCGGTTCCGGCAACACGGTGCGATAGCCCTGCGCATCCAGCCACGCCAGCAGCTGCGCCAGGATGGCCACGTTGTGTCCGTGCGCGGCGCCTTCATGCAGCAGGACGATGGCGCCGGGGGCGATGTCGCGGGTGATCCGCGCGAACACGTGATCCGGCTGGCAGTCGACGCCGTCGAAGCCGCGCGCGCTCCATGCCACGCGCGCCAGGCCGTGGCGCTTCAGCGACAGGCCGACGAAGGGGTTGGTCATGCCCACCACGCTGCGGTACCAGCGCGGCGTCTCGCCGGTGATCGCGGTCAGGATCGACTGGTTGCGTCCGATCTCCGCTTCCAGCGCGCCCGGCCCCAGCCGCCAGAACCGCCTGTCCGGATGCGTCGCGCTGTGGTTTCCGATGCCGTGCCCGCGGTCGTGAATGGCCTGCACCACCTCAGGGTGCGCCAGTGCGCGTTCGCCGACCAGGAAGAAGGTCGCCTTCGCCCCATGCCGGTCCAGCAGGTCGAGCATCGCCGGGGTGTCGGCCGACGGACCGTCGTCGATGGTCAGCCACACCACGGCCTCGGCGGTCGGCAGCCGCGACAGGGCCGGGCAGAACACGGTGGCGCGCGGATACAGCGTGGCCCAGACCACCAGCAGGTGCGTGGCCATCATCGCGGGCAGGCCGACCGTCCAGCCGGACCGCCACCACAGCCAGGCCACGCCCACTTGCGACAGCGCCAGCAGGCCCAATATCAGTCCGGGATGGCGCGGCGGACGATGCAGTGTTCCTGGCGTGCTCATGCCCCATGATGCCACGGGGCGTAAAATCCCCTTCCCGCTTACCGGTAGCCGTTCATGTCCCTCGACCCCGCCCTGCGCTCGCGCATCGAATCCCTCTTGCAGTCCAACCGCGTGGTGCTCTTCATGAAGGGCCAGCCGACCATGCCGCAGTGCGGCTTCTCGGCCAAGGCGGTGGGCGCGCTATCGGCGCTGGGCGTGGACTACGCCCACGTCAACGTGCTGGCCGACCAGGAAATCCGCGAAGGCATCAAGGTCTACGGCGACTGGCCGACCATCCCGCAGCTGTACATCGACGGCGAACTGGTCGGCGGCAGCGACATCATCGAGCAGATGACCAACTCCGGCGAACTGGCCACGCTGCTGGGGCTGGAAGCGCCGGACCGTACGCCGCCGGCGATCACCATCACCCCGGCCGCGGCCGGGATGCTGCAGAACGCCGTGGCCGACGCCGGCCCGGGTGCCGCGCTGGCGCTGTCGATCAACGCGCAGTTCCAGCCCAACTTCCAGCTGGCGCAGTTCGACGCCAACGCCATCGCCGCCGAATCCGCGGGCGTGCGCGTGCAGTTCGACCTGGCCAGCGCGCGCCGCGCCGACGGCATCACCATCGACTGGGTCGACGACATCCGCGGCAAGGGCCTGGCCATCGACAACCCGAATGCGCCCAGGCCGGTGCAGGCGCTGTCGCCGATGGACGCCGATGCCAAGGTCCGTGCCAGCGAGGTGCTGCTGGTCGACGTGCGCCCGGCCGACGAGCGCGCCATCGCCTCGGTGAAGCTTCCCTTCAAGACCTTCGACGGCAACGGCCGCGCCGAGCTGGAAGCGCTGCCGAAGGACACCGCCCTCGCCTTCCTGTGCCGCAGCGGCGGCCGCAGCCAGCAGGCGGCGGAAGAGTTCCGCGCGCTCGGCTTCTCGAACGTCCACAACATCACCGGCGGCATCAACGCCTGGGCCGACGACGTGGACGGCACGATCAGCAAGTACTGAGTCGCGTCGGGCAGGACCCGGAAGGGCGGGCTCTGGCCCGCCTTTTCATTTGTTGGGCGCGGCACCTTGGAAGGTGTGGGAGCCTGGAAGGTGTGGGAGCGACGTAAGTCGCGACGGCCCCACCGTTCGCCCCGGTCGCGACTGACGTCGCTCCCACAACGGAAAGATGCCTCGTAGGGTGGGCCCTGGCCCACCTTACTTCACCCGGCGAATCCGCCCGCCGCCAGCCGCGTAGGGTGGGCCTTGGCCCACCGCCACGGAACGCGCACCACGTACCTCGCCCCGCATGGCACCGGTGGGCCAAGGCCCACCCTACGTCAGCCGGAGAACCCGCCACTGGCGAGGTAGTCGCGCTCTTCCTGCGTGGAGATGCGCCCCATCGCCTCGTTGCGATGCGGGAAACGGCCGAAGCGGGCGATCAGGTCGTAGTGCAGCTGCGCGTACTTGATGTAGTTGGCGTCGCTGGTGGCATGGAACAGGTCCAGCGACCGCTGCTGGTCCTCCAGCGCTTCCGAGTGTTCGTACGGCATGTAGAAGAAGATCTTCAGCGCCGGATCGACCTGCGTGTCGAACCCCGCCTCGATGGCCCGCGCGGCGTAGTGACGCGCCAGCCCGTCGGTGGCGTAGGAATGCGCGCTCTGGCGGAAGCAGTTGCGCGGAAACTGGTCCAGCAGCAGGATCAACGCCAGCGCGCCGTCCGCATCGCCCATCCAGCCTTCCAGCTCGCGCCGCGCCGCGCGGAAGTGCAGCCCGCGGAAACGCTGGTCGAACTCGGCGTCGAACGCATCGTCGTTGGCGAACCACTTCTCGTAGCCGGCGTTCTTCCAGAAGGTGATGACGTCGTTGGCTTCGTTCATGGACCGCATCCTACCTCTTAATCTCATCTGGCTTACGGCCAGCCCATATCCAACCCTCACGCATCGCTATTTCCTTCTGCTCCTCGGAAGGGCGGACTGCCTCATGAAGAAGAAACTCTTTGCCTGCAATGGCACAAACGACCGCATCATTGATGTGACCATTGTTCAGCAGATTGACGTCGATGCCCCCAAAGCAACAGTGCTGGGCCAAAACGTCGCTTGATGCATGCTTAAGCCCCCAGGAAAGACGTGTCGCTGCTGGATACACCTCAATTGCTCGCACGCCTTGCCACGGATTTTGGTCCCACGCGAGTTCAATAGAGCGTCCAACGGAGATTGATAGCTCACCGAGAAAATCCAACGCCGACTTCGACGTTCTGGCAATGCGATCAGCACCCACTTCAAGGGGGCGCTTTTTCAATCGCTCGCAAATCTCTTTGTCGGTAAGTCGCTGAAAAAGATCGTTCGCCGAATGGTTGAGCGTGGCACCCGCCTGATGATCATGGAGAGCCTCTCGCAACCTCACTGGCCAGCCTAAAGGTGCATCGAGACAGATTAGGGATTGAGCTTTTCCTTTGATCCATGTTGCGACAACGTCGACCGGCTTGACACTGGACGAGCCAACCTTCGCGTCAACCAACGTTAGGTGTTGTCCGTCAAAAGAGCCGAGGGCCATTCCCACTTTTGACGGCTTTGTTGCGCAATCAACCCCTACAACAGTGATGGGGTTGTACAGCTCGCTGACCACTGCTCTACTCACTCATCGAACCGAAGATGCCGCACCGACTTCCCATTGCGGCGGATCAACTTCAGCGCCTCGATGCCCACGGTGATGTGGTTCTCCACGAACGAGGAACTGACCTTCGCGTCGCTGGCTTCGGTCTTGACGCCTTCCGGGATCATCGGCTGGTCGCTGACCAGCAGCAGCGCGCCCACGGGGATGCGGTTGGCGAAGCCGGCGGCGAAGACGGTGGCCGTTTCCATGTCGATGGCCATGCAGCGCATCGCGCGCAGGCGCTCCTTGAACGCGGTGTCGTGCTCCCACACGCGGCGGTTGGTGGTGTAGACCGTGCCGGTCCAGTAGTCGTGGCCCAGGTCGCGGATCATCGTGGACACCGCGCGCTGCAGCGCGAACGCGGGCAGCGCCGGCACTTCCGGCAGCAGGTAGTCGTTGCTGGTGCCCTCGCCGCGGATCGCCGCGATGGGCAGCACCAGGTCGCCCAGCTGGTTCTTGCGCTTCAGCCCGCCGCACTTGCCGAGGAACAGCACCGCCTTGGGCATGATGGCCGACAGCAGGTCCATCATGGTGGCGGCGTTGGGGCTGCCCATGCCGAAGTTGATCATGGTGATGCCGTCGGCGGTGGCGCTGGCCATCGGCCGGTCCAGGCCCACGATGGGCGCACCGGTGAGCTGCGAAAACACGTTGAGGTAGCCGCCGAAATTGGTCAGCAGCACATGCTCGCCGAACCGGTCCAGGGGCACGCCGGTGTAGCGCGGCAGCCAGTTGTCGACGATCTCGCTCTTGTCCTTCATGGAACCCTCTTTTTCTTGTTGTTGTGCGGCGATTCTGGCACGACTGCGACGCACGCACTTGGCAAGCGGCGGCTCCGCCGGTTAGGTTCCCGGTCTGTTCCGGGGGATACACCATGCGAATGACCTTGCTGGCCGGGCTGGTCCTGGCCTCACTGGGCGGTAGCGCCCTGGCCGCCACACCGACGTCCCGCTTCACCCAGGATCCCTACCCCAGCACCTACACGCCGCTCGCGTCCGGTCCCGTGCTGCTGGCCAACGCCACCGTGCTGACCGGCACCGGCGAACGCCTGGACGGCGCCGATGTGCTGCTGGCCGACGGCAAGGTGGCGGCGGTGGGACGCGGCCTGTCCGCGCCCGAAGGCGCCACGCGCATCGATGCGACCGGCAAGTGGGTGACGCCGGGCCTGATCGACGTGCACTCGCACCTGGGCGTATACCCCAGCCCCGGGGTGAAGGCGCACAGCGACGGCAACGAGATGACCGCGCCGGTGACGGCGAACGTGTGGGCCGAGCATTCGATCTGGGCGCAGGACCCGGGCTTCCACACCGCGCTGGCCGGCGGCGTGACGTCGATGCAGATCCTGCCCGGCTCGGCCAACCTGGTCGGCGGTCGCGGCGTGACGCTGAAGAACGTGCCGTCCACCAGCTACCAGGGCATGAAGTTCCCGGGCGCGCCGTGGGGCCTGAAGATGGCCTGCGGCGAGAACCCCAAGCGCGTGTACGGCGGCAAGGCCGGCCCGGCCACGCGCATGGGCAACGTGGCCGGGTACCGCGCGGCCTTCATCGATGCCAGCGAATACCTGAAGAAGAACGCGCCCAAGCCGCAGCAGCCGAAGAAGAAGCGCTGGTGGGAACGCGCCAGCGGCGACGACAAGGCCGACAGCGGCGGCGACAGTGGCGGCAAGCGCGACCTGAAGCTGGACACGCTGGCCGGCGCGATCAACGGCGAGATCCTGGTGCACATCCACTGCTACCGCGCCGACGAGATGGCGACGATGCTCGACCTGGCGAAGGAGTTCGGCTTCAAGGTGGCCGCGTTCCACCACGGCGTGGAGGCGTACAAGCTGGCCGACCGGCTGGCGCAGGACGGCGTGTGCGGCGCGCTGTGGGCCGACTGGTGGGGCTTCAAGATGGAGGCCTTCGACGGCATCCAGGAGAACATTGCGCTGGTCGACCGTCCCGCCAACGGCTGCGCGATCGTGCATTCGGATTCGGACGAGGGCATCCAGCGCCTCAACCAGGAGGCGGCGAAGGTGATGGCCAACGCGCGCCGCGCCGGCATGGGCGAGATCGCGCCCGAGCGCGCGATCCGCTGGGTGACCAGCAATGCGGCCAAGTCGCTGGGCATCGCCGAGCGCACCGGCACGCTGGAGGCCGGCAAGATGGCCGACGTGGTGGTGTGGAACCAGAATCCCTTCAGCGTGTACGCCAAGGCCGAGCAGGTCTACATCGACGGCGCGCGCCTCTACGACCGTAACGACCGAAGCAGGCAACCGGTGTCGGACTTCATGCTGGGGCAGGAGGTGATGCCGTGAAGCGCATCCATGATCTTTCCTCCCGTCATCCCGGCGCAGGCCGGGACCCAGCGACTTTCGATGGGTGCTGCGGTACTGACAGCAAAAGGCACTGGGTCCCGGCTTTCGCCGGGATGACGGTGAGATCACTCGCCGTCGCAATCGCACTGGCGTCGACCTCTCTCACCGCCTTCGCCCAGAACATCCTGATCCGCAACGCCACCGTGCACACCGCCGGTCCGCAGGGCACGTTGAAGAACGCGGACGTGCTGGTGCGCAATGGGGTGGTGCAGGCGGTCGGCACGGGGCTGGCCGTCGCCGGTGCGACGGTGGTGGAGGCGAACGGCCGTCCGCTGACGCCCGCGTTCTTCGGCGGCATCACCGAGATCGGTGTGGAGGAAGTGTCCGGCGAGTCGTCCACCGTCGATGCCGCGGTGACGCTGGAAGACCAGCCGATGCGTCCCGAGTTCGACGTGACGCTGGCCTACAACCCGGCGTCGGTGCTGATTCCGGTGTCGCGGGTGGAAGGCATTGGCTTCACGTTGCTGGCCGCGTCGACCGGCGGTTCCTTCATCGCCGGCCAGGGCGGGGTGATGCGGCTGGACGGCAGTGCCGATCCGGTCGGTCCGCGCGCGCTGTTCGTGCGGCTGGGCAGCGGCGGTGCGGAGCTGGCCGGCAAGTCGCGCGCGGCGCAGTGGATGCTGCTGGACCAGATGGTGGCCGAAGCGCGCGGCCGCGTGCCGGTGGATTCGCCGCATGCGCTGCTGACGCCCGCAGGCCGCGCCACGCTGGCGCGCTACCTGGCCGGCAATGGCCGCATCGTGGCGCAGGTGCACCGCGCGGCCGACATCCGCCAGTTGCTGCGCTGGGCGCAACGCGAGAACGTGCGCATCGCCATCGCCGGCGGTGCGGAAGCGTGGAAGCTGGCGCCGCAACTGGCGCAGGCGAAGGTGCCGGTGTTCGTGGACGCGCTGGCCGCGCTGCCGGCCGACTTCGACCAGATCGGCGCGTCGCTGGAGAACGCGGCGCGGCTGGATGCCGCCGGCGTGAGCGTCAGCTTTTCGCAGGCCGGCGACGCCTCGCACAACGCACGCAAGATCCGCCAGCTGGCGGGCAATGCCGTGGCCAACGGCCTGCCATGGGAAGACGGCCTGGCCGGACTCACGCGCGTGCCGGCGGAGGCGTTCGGCGTGGGCGACCGCGTGGGCATCATCGCGCCGGGCAAGTTGGCCGACCTGGTGTTGTGGAGCGGCGATCCGCTGGACGTGGCCCACACGGCGGAACAGCTGTGGCTGGGCGGACGGGCCATTCCGATGCGCTCGCGCCAGACCGAACTGCGCGACCGCTACCTGCAACAGGCCGGACCGCTGCCGCGCGCGTACACGAAGTAGGCGCGGCGCCTCAGTCGACGGTGGCGTCCACGGGCGCCTGCAGGCGCTCGCCGCCATGCGCCGGCGCGTCCTCGGCGACGACGCGGTCGCCGCCGGCGCGCTTGGCCACGTACATCGCCTGGTCGGCGCGCGCGATCAGCGACGCCACGGTATCGCCGTCGCGCGCCTGCGCGGCGCCGATGCTGGCGGTCACGTGCACGGCCACGCCCTCCACATGCGCGCAGTCGTGGCGGATGCGCGCGCAGACGTCTTCGCCGATGCGCATGGCGGTGCGCAGCTCGACGCCGGACAGCACCAGTACGAACTCCTCGCCCCCCAGCCGGCCGAGCTGGTCGCCGTACTGGAACTGCTGGCTGACCGCGCGCGTCACCGCGCGCAGGCAGGCGTCGCCGATGGCATGCCCATGGCGGTCGTTGACCTGCTTGAAGTGGTCCAGGTCGATGAACAGCAACGAGACCGGGATGTGTTCGCGCAGGCGTTCGATCAGCGCCCAGTCGAGACGGTGCTCGATCGCGGCGCGATTGAGCATGCCGGTCAGGCCATCGCGCTCGGCATGCGCCTTGGCGCTGTCGCGCTCGCGGCGGAAGGTCAGCATGCGGTCGGCCAGGCCCAGCGCGAGCACGACGGCGGTGAACGCCAGTACCCACGGCAGGCCGTATTCGAGCCACGGTTCGGGCCGTTCGCCGCCGCTGAAGCGGAACGCGCGCGTCATGGTGAAGACCAGCAACGGCACCCAGGCGATCAGCACGTAGGCGGCGTGGCGCTGTCCTCGCCACCAGGCCACCACCAGCGTGACCAGCGCGACGGCATTGGTCAGCAGGAACAGGGCGTTGGCGACGCTCGGGAACCAGGCCTTGTCGGCGGGCCACGGCGACAGCAGCAGCACGAGCGTGGCACCGCAGCCGTAGACGCCGATGGTGCGCATCGCCAGGGAGAGCCGCGGCGCGGCCTGGCGCAGGGCGGCGTAGTCCAGCCACAGCAGCACCAGCAGGATGGTGGCCAGCGTGCCGGAGAGCCAGATGCCCTGCGCGCCCAGGCCCGCCAGCACCGACAGGCCGGGCCAGGCATACGCTTCGCCGTAGGAGCACATCGCATACAGCCACTGGAACAGCATGGCGCCGGCGTACAGCAGGTAGACCCGCTCGCGCAGCATGGCCCAGAACAGCAGCATCACCATCGACACGCCCAGCACCATGCCGATGGCCGGCAGAACCAGGCGCACGTGCCACAGGTCGGCAGCCGCGTAGGCGGGGGCGGATTCCACCGCGATCCGCAGCGGATAACGCGCGCCTTCCACCTTCACGTCGACCGGCCCGTCGCCGGCCAGCGGGAACACCAGCGCACGCCGGCTGTAGCGGGGATCGAGGTCGGGACGGAAGATGTCCTGCCGTAGCGGCGGGCCGCCGGCGGGGTCCTGCACGGTCACGCGCGCGGTGTACGGGTGGTAGAAGACCAGCAACGGCTCGACAACGCCGGGCCGCGGATGCACCCGCCACTCGCCGTTGCCGACCGCGCGCACCTCGGCGGCGGCGCCGTCGAAGCGACGTTCCGAAAACAATCCGGCACGCTGCCCGGCCTGCTGTTCCAGCGCCCCTGGCTGGATGCGGTCGATCCGCGCGATGTCCTGCCCACGCGCGCCCACCGGCAGCAGGGCCAGCAGCAGCAGTAACCACCCCCACCGCTGCGTCATGTTGCCCCTTCCCTATGCGGCGAGTGTCGGGCCGGGTCCCGGACGGAACAAGCCATGGCCGGATCGATCTGTGACCCGGCTCACACAAGCAGTGCGGGCTGTACCCCGTCGCGCACCTGACCATCGGCTCGTTTTGCGAGCGGACCGGCGCCCGGAAAGAGTGACGCGCCGCACACTTCATGCGTTTATCCAGCGACTTGCCCGCTGTTCTCCGCTAGTTTTCCGGCGTTGGCTACATATGCACATGCGACGAATGCCGGGAGGGGCTAGATGCGCATTGGAATCGTCGTGGACTCGGCGTGCGACCTGCCGCTCGAGTATCTGGAACAACACAACATCGTCATCCTGCCGATCACCGTGCGCATCGGCGAGGCCGTGCTGGCCGACCATCGCGACGAGCAGGCCACGCTGAGCTTCCTGCACGCGCACGTGGCCGAGCGCGGCCACGAGGCCGAGACCACGCCGTTCACCGTCAACCAGATCCGCGACCTGTTCCTCGGCCGGCTGGTGATCGACTACGACCACGTGTTCTGCATGACGATCACCAAGACGCGCTCGCCGATCCACGAGAACGCGATGCAGGCCAGCTTCGCCATCCTCAACGACTACAAGCCGGTGCGGCAGGCCGCGGGCCACAACTCGCCGTTCGCCCTGCGCGTGATCGACACGCAGAACCTGTTCGCCGCGCAGGGCATCACCGCTGTGGAAGCCGTGCGCATGCGCGACGCCGGCGCCGGCGTGCAGCAGATCCGCGAGCGCCTGGAGGAACTGGCCAACAACACGCACGGCTACATGATCCCGCGCGACCTCTACTACCTGCGCAACCGCGCCCGCACCAAGGGCGACCGCAGCGTCGGCCTGCTCAGTGCCGCGCTGGGCAGCGCGCTGGACATCAAGCCGGTGCTGTACGGCCATGCCGGCAACACGGAGCCGGTGGCCAAGATCAAGGGCTTCGAGAATGCGGTGGAACAGATGTTCAAGTTCACCGGCAACCGGGTGATGGCCGGCCTGATGACGCCCACCCTGTGCCTGAGCTACGGCGGCGAACTGTCGGAACTGCGCGCCCTGCCCGGCTACCAGCGCCTGCGCGACATCTGCGAGAACAACAAGGTCGAGGTGTTCGAGAGCGTGATGAGCCTCACCGGCATGGTCAACGTGGGCAAGGGGGCGGTGGTCGCCGCCTTCGCCGCGCCGCCGGCTCCGTTCAAGGTGGCGTAACGGCCGGCTAACGCGCCGGCGATACGCTATCCCCCGGGTTTCAACCGGGGGTGCCATGGCCGTCCGTTACTACATCAGCCTGCCCGATCCCGGCCGCGCACGCGGCGGCGATCCGGCTTTCAGTTTCGACGCGCATGGCGCGGACGAGTTCGCCGCGCAGTTGCAGCACGCGCTGCGCACCAGCCAGCTGTTCGAGCGCTGGCGCGCGCGGCAGGAAGAACCCGACGAAGTGGATCCCGGCCTCGGCGTGACCGACGACGGCGCCACCGTGCGCGGACAGCAGGACGACCTGAGCATCCTGCTGGTGGCGACTTCGTCGATTCCCGGCCAGGTGCTGAAGCATCGCCTGCGTCTGCTGGCCGGGCACGCGTGGGAGCTTCGCGACGTCTCGGCCGCGTGAGCGGCGCGCGACTGCCGGTCCTGCTTGCGTGGAGCGGCGGCAAGGACGCGGCGTGGACGCTGCACGTCCTTCGCCAGCGCGATGATGTCGAGGTGGTCGGCCTGCTGACCACGATCACCCGCGAGTACGACCGCGTCTCCATGCAGGGCATCCGCCGCAGCGTGCTGCACGCGCAGGCCGGCGCCACCGGCCTGCCGCTGATCGAGGCGATGATTCCAGCCGCCTGCGGCAACGACGACTACGAACGCGCAATGGCCGATGCCTTGGCCGACGCCGCACGACGCTGGCCCACCCTGCGCACGGTGGCGTTCGGCGACCTGTTCCTGGAAGACATCCGCACGTACCGCGTGCGCCACCTGGCCGGAATCGGCTGGGAGGCGATGACGCCGCTGTTCGGCGCCGACACGGCGGCGCTGGCGAAAGAGATGATCGAAGGCGGCTTGACCGCGCACCTGTGTTGCGTGGATACGCGGCAGCTCGACGCCCGCTTCGCCGGCCGTGCATTCGATGGAACCCTGCTCCGCGCGCTGCCACCCACCGTCGACCCCTGCGGTGAGAACGGCGAATTCCACACCTGCGTGTCGGCCGGCCCGATGTTCGCCACGCCACTGACGCTGACCCAGGGCGACACCGAACTGCGCGACGGACGCTTCGCCTACACCGACTACACGTAGCGTGCGCCGCGCGCACGTGGGCACGGGTGTCGGATCGTTGCGGTCATGCGCATGGCGCACGCTACGCATCGTAGGGTGGGCCTTGGCCCACCGTCGCCATCACGGGGGAGGCAATGACCCCGACGGCGGGCTTGAGCCCGCCCTACGCGTGGAGCGCCTTCGCGTGGTGCGCGATGTGCTCGCCGATGAAGCTGGCGATGAAGTAATAGCTGTGGTCGTAGCCAGGCTGCAGGCGCAGCGTCAGCGGATGGCCTGCGACGTCGGCTGCCGCCTGCAGCAGTTCCGGCTTCAACTGGGTCTGCAGGAATTCGTCGGCGTCGCCCTGGTCGACCAGCAGCGGCAAGCGTTCCGGCGCTCCGGCGATCAGGGCGACGGTGTCGTACGCCTTCCATGTCTCGCGATCTTCGCCGAGATAGGCACCCAACGCCTTCTCGCCCCACGGCACCTGCGAAGGCGCGACGATCGGCGAGAACGCCGAGATGCTGCGATAGCGGCCGGGATTCTTCAGCGCGATCATCAATGCACCGTGCCCGCCCATCGAATGACCGCTGATCGCGCGCGCGTCGTTGACCGGAAAGTTCGCCTCGACCAGCGCCGGCAGTTCATTGACGAGGTAGTCGTACATCCGGTAGTGCGCGGCCCACGGCGCCTGTGTGGCATTGACGTAGAAGCCGGCACCCTTGCCGAGGTCGTAGCCGTCGGCATCGGCCACGTCATCGCCCCGGGGACTGGTATCCGGCGCGACCAGGATCACGCCATGCTCGGCGGCGTAGCGCTGCGCGCCCGCCTTGGTGATGAAATTCTGTTCGGTGCAGGTCAGGCCGGACAGCCAGTAGAGCACCGGCAGGGTCTGCGTTGCGGCCTGCGGGGGCAGGTAGACGGCGAACCGCATCGTGCAGCCGAGGGTGCGGGATGCGTGTTCGTAGACGTCCTGCCAGCCGCCGTGCATGGCGCGGTGTTCGATGCGCTGGAGTGTCATGGTGGTTCCCGTGTTCTCTTCTCCCGCCGGGAGAAGGTGGCGCGAAGCGCCGGATGAGGGTGGGCGAAGCGGGAAGGGCGAACATCCGTGGACGCTGCAGCAGGCGCGAGGTCCGAGCGCCGCGAAGCCGCCGGACCCTCATCCCAACCCCTCTCCCGAAGCGAGAGGGGCTCGAGCGTCAGTAATGCACGACCGACCGGATCGACTTGCCCTCATGCATCAGGTCGAAGGCGTCGTTGATGTCGTCCAGCGGCATGGTGTGCGTGACGAACGGCGCGAGTTCGATCTCGCCCTTCATCGCGTCCTCGACCATGCCCGGCAACTGCGAACGGCCCTTCACCCCGCCGAACGCGGTGCCCATCCACTTCCGTCCCGTCACCAGCTGGAACGGGCGCGTGCTGATCTCCTGTCCCGCGCCGGCCACGCCGATGATGACGCTCTGGCCCCAGCCGCGGTGCGCGCATTCCAGCGCGGCGCGCATGACGTTGACGTTGCCGATGCACTCGAAGGAATGGTCGACGCCCCAGCCGGTCATCTCGACGACGACCTGCTGGATCGGCTTGTCGTGGTCCTTCGGATTGACGCAGTCGGTCGCGCCGAACTGGCGGGCCATCTCGAACTTCGACGGATTGGTGTCGATGGCGATGATGCGGCCGGCCTTCGCCTGGCGTGCGCCCTGGATCACCGCCAGGCCGATGCCGCCCAGGCCGAACACGGCGACCGAATCGCCTTCCTGCACCTTGGCGGTGTTGTGCACGGCGCCGATGCCCGTGGTGACGCCGCAGCCGAGCAGGCAGACGTGCTCGGGATTCGCCTCGGGATGGATCTTCGCCAGCGACACCTCGGCGACCACCGTGTACTCGCTGAAGGTGGAGCAGCCCATGTAGTGGTACAGCGGCTGGCCTTCGTAGGAGAAGCGAGACGTGCCGTCCGGCATCACGCCCTTGCCCTGCGTGGCGCGCACCGAGGTGCACAGGTTGGTCTTGCCACTCGTGCAGAACAGGCATTCGCCGCACTCGGCGGTGTACAGCGGGATCACGTGGTCGCCCGGCTTCACGCTGGTGACGCCTTCACCCACTTCCACGACGATGCCGGCGCCTTCATGGCCCAGCACGACCGGAAACAGGCCCTCCGGATCCTCGCCCGACAGGGTGAACGCATCGGTGTGGCAGACGCCGGTGTGGGTGATCTTCACCAGCACTTCGCCCTTCTGCGGCGGGGCGACATCGATCTCGACGATCTTCAGCGGTTCGCCTGCGGCGAAGGCGACGGCGGCACGGGATTTCATGGGCGGCACTCCTGCTTGCTTGAAAGGGGCTTACTTGAGATAGGACCGCACCAGCGCGACGGCGGCATCGATGCCGGCCTGGCGCCGTTCGGGCGTCGAGGCGGGATGCGCGAACTCCTCGCGCAGGTGGCTTTCCAGGATTTCCGACATCAAGCCGTTGACCGCACCGCGCACGGCGGCGAGCTGCTGAAGCACGGGTGCGCAGTCGGCGCCTTCCTCCAGCGCGCGCTCCAGCGCATCCAGCTGACCGCGGATGCGCCTCACGCGCGTGAGCGCTTTCTTCTTGTCGGCGGGCGAATGCGGCATGGCGACGACCAACTATAGTGGGGGGGAGTATAAGGGGACTCACCCACAAAACAAGATCGGGATTTTCCCGTGAACGGAAGACCATAGTTGCGACCAAAGGGCCCAACTATGGTCAATCCGGGAGGACCAAACTATGGTCCACGACCGTTGACAGGCGCTGCTATAGAGCTCGGTATCGCGGGGTCAGTTCTCTTGGCGGGTTCAGGCGGTGATACCGAAGCTGCCCCCGATTGAGAGGTAATTGGACTCAGCTGACGGCGCCTGCCCGACCTGACAAAGTGTCGCAGGCCTCAGATGTGCTTTCGGCCATAGCTGAAGATCTACTGGGGCCTTACGTTAACGGCCTACTCCGCCGATGTCGGGGTGACGCGCTTCTGATTCCTGACTAATCGCTCCGCTCGTTGAATACGGACGCGCTCTTTCAATTCCATGAACGCCAGGGGCAGGAATACTGGGATGGTGACGAGCAGGTCGATGAAGGGCGATGTCCCGTGCCAAACGCCAAAAACGCTTAGCAGTAACGGGCTGCAGGCCAATGTGTACATGACCATGTAACGACCCAGATAAACCAGCTTCCGCGCTCTACGCCGCCAGGCCAAATGGTACGGCGCTTTGAACTGCAAAGAATCGTGGGGAGTTATGGTCCGGAGATGTTCCAACTACTTGAAACCAAGTGAGTAATCGTTGCTGGCCTGGGACGGATTCTCCAGGCCCCACAAATATTTGAGCGTCCGGTATTCGAGCGTTGAATTTCCAGTCAGCGCATGACAGCCGCGCTGCTTCAGAAATTCTGAGTCTGAGGGTACTGTTCGCAGGTCACCCATGAATTCGCGCGCGAAACAATAGTCCTCGCGCAGTTGACTGCGTCTGGCCTTAAGCAGTCCTAGGATCGTTACCCATGCTGTGATGCCGCCAAAGCCTATTGCGGAAAGCTTTGCTGCTACCTCAACGTCCATCCGTTCTCCTACTACCGTTCGGATTCCTCAAGCTCCCCGCCTGACGACTGATGGTAGGTTTAGGCGACCTGACCACGCCAACGAGAATAGTCCAGATCTCAGCGAGGCAGTGTTTGAGGATGGGGGACTGAGTCTCTAGCCGGGCCGAATGTCCGATGCGCGCCCGCGGCAGGAGTAGACTTGTCCAATTGGGCCGCTAGGGTCGTGGATCAGATATGAGCAGGCAAGTCGATTACAGGCTGTATGACCTGGCACGTTCGGCCATTCTCACGCGCATGTCAGGTCTAGGCCATGAGCAGGAAAAAGCACGCCAGCGCCAAGAAAATGCTCAGGTGGACGAATTTCGGGCAAAGAAGCTGGCGCTGTGGGTGGAGCTGCAAGAGCTTACGCCCCGCGAGCCCAAGATCTGTGCAGCGGTTGTAAGCAAATACTCCACCGATATGCTGCGCGCCCAGCGCGTTCTTAACCATTTGAAAAACCTTCAGACGCCCTAGTCCGTTCCGACACGCGCCCGCGGTCGAGACACGGCCGGAATTGCGCAACCTGGTGGGCTCTGAGTGGAGAGTTATACCCCCGCGGGCTCGTTTCCAAAGCAAATGCAACTCGCCTAGAATGCTTCCACTTGATTTAGGCTAGCCGTCAAGGGGCCCGTCTTGAGTCGTGACGGGAAGCGGCTATCTTTGGGATGTTAGAGGTCATCTGCGAGGGAGCGCATGGCCCTGGAAAATGCTGCTACCTCTGGCACGGACCCGAAAGCTGCCAAGGCTGCGCTTACTCGCGCCTTGGACGAGCTCATAGCTCACTTTGAGCGCGAATCTCTGGCCCTGCCGCCAACAGATGCAGCGATCAAACAGTGGGCCCATCAGTCGGTCCAACTGGCCCAACAGATTCGGGATGTGCCGTGGCACGGCAAGAGCGCGTTGATTCGGCGCTTGCAGCGCTTTCAGCTGCAGCTGCAGCTGCGGCAAACCCGGCACGCCAGACGGCGCCTGATTTCCGACCGCACCCTCTGGGAGGGCGTTTACACGCCCAACGCGGGCGAAGCGGCCGATGCGCTCAAATTTGCTCGCCATCCGCTGGCTCACGCCATTCAGGGGCTGATTTCTGCATCGTTGCCCGTGGCGGCGGCACTTCCTGCCGACCCGGTGCTGGACCTTCCCGTTGACCGCGTGGCAGAGCCACCTGCTGCGGCTGTAGAGCCCATCACGCCGCAGGCTCGCAAGCCCACTTGGCGCAAGCTGTCCCCCACGCCCCGCACCGCAACGCACTCAACCCGCGCCGATCCGGTCATGGCGTTGGAGGCTCGGCTGGCGATCCCGGACAGTCTCGACCGGGCTAGAACGGTGGCCATCGACTGGCTCGCCCGCAAAGGGATAAGAGTCGCCGACGGCGGACAAGACGGCTTCGAATTACGCTCCGCCGATGGCAAGAACACGGCCATAGCGGTGGCGTGGGCAGGGGTGTGGGCCCTGCAGGTGGAGACGGCTGATAGCAGCCTGCCGGGCCGGCGTTGGCGCGTAGAGATGGTGTTGGTACAAGCTCAACCTACGCCAGGGGTGGCCATCCGCCTCACGGCGATCGCGCACGCTGATCAGCCTCCCCCGCCGGTCAGCGTACCGGGCCTGGTCCCCGACCTCATCGCTGAGGTTGGCCTGCTCGACGTAGAGGCCAACGAACAGTGGTTTGCAGAGGCAACGGTCGTAGACAGCGTTCCGGCGCTCAAAGCGATGCTGAATTCGCTGGAATCGCCACGCCGCCGGTGCCCTGCAGTGGTGTTGTCCAAGTACTACCGGGATAGCCCGGTCACCTTCCTCGTCCCGGCAAAGCTCAAGCGCCTGCGAGGGCTCGCCAAGGTCTGCGTCATCTCGCGCGAAATGAGCTGGCGCCTGACGGACGCACTTCTCCTGTTCCTTGGCGGCGGATATGCGGGTTCTCGCTTGCGACTGCACTTGGATCGTCGCCAACCAGTAAGATGACGCATTCCTCAAGCCGACTCGCATAGCGGCGCTGCCTGCCACGGATCAGGTACGCGATTAGGCGAGATGAGGCCCTATACTGACCCGAAGCTGATCGAAGCGATCTGCCTAAGTCAGCCGACGCCGAAGTACTGGCTACTTTCGTTATCGCTGTGCTTCATGGGATGGCGGTACAGACCAAAGCCAGCCTTCGGCGTCCGATGCTGGCAGTCTCGCAGATCAAGCGCTATCAAGCTGGCTATCTGCAAAGTCCGAATCTTAGTAGACGCGGCTCCCGCGTCTAACGTTTGAAGGTCCGATGTCCGCTTTAGCTCGGAAGCTGCCGTGACTATTGAGCACCTCAAACCATGCTCAGCGCAGCGTGAGCCGCGCTGAGCCGGCGCTGTCTGCCCTGAAGTGCAGCGCTAGACATTGCCCCGAGGAGAAGCAGTAGCCGTCTGCAGCATCGAAAGGCATCGCTCTCTGATTTCCCAGTAGGAGTTCACGATCGCAAGCTTTAGTTCCCGGCTGAGCTTCTTATCGTCAATGGCTTGGCGCGCAACCCTCTCACGCGTCAGCGAGTCGGCCGTCAAGCGTCCATCTTTACCAGCCAACCTAGAGATCTTTGCAAAGGCCGCATCGACGCGCTGTTGCACCTCCTTTTCTTTTGATCTCGCGAGGCAGGATAGACCGTACCGTCGCCAGTTAGCCGTTCGATAGCGAGCTTCAGCATGTTCGCTTAACCCAAGCTCCTGGGCTAGAAGCCACAGGGAGGGCAACGGCCGGCTATTAGGGGACTCTATAAGCTCGCTGAGGAGGGCTTCAAACACCTGCGAGCGAACCTTTCTGCTATCGACCCTTAGATCGATGAGCCGGAAGGTCTCCCACATAGACAGGAAAGGCTTAGATGAGCCCCCTAGCGGGTCATGGAGAGCTTCACACAGCCGGACCCCCTGCAGCGCGCACATGTTAAGCAAGAGCTCGAAGTCGAGCGAAGGAGCATTTGTTGCGGCCCCCACCCTGGCAACTACTTGCCTTGCTTTCTCTGATGCATCATCAGCCAAGAGAACTCCCGTTAGGATTGTCGACGCCAGCATCGTGAATGACGAGTCCTTCAATCTCGCCGAGTTCGGGTCGCCACAGAACTGCAAGATGTCGAGCATTTGTGATTGCGCCCAGGCTTGCTCCGACGACATCTTTGACCATGCCCCTTTCCCGCTTAGCGACGCTCTGCAGTGAACACAGTGACGTCTCGATGCGTACGAAATCCTTGTACCTTGCGGCTGGCCGCACCACTGGCATTTCGCAAGAAGAATGCAGTCATGTAAAGGACAGCGGGTCACAAGATGGAAATGCCATGCCAACATCTCATACGAGGTTTCGTGATCCCAGTCCCTCAAGCACACTGGGCACCAGCGCCTTTCTCTTTGAGCCAAACCCCGTAGTCCGCGCTCAGTGATCCCGCCGAGGTTGTAGACAGTGCCGCAGTGCAAACTCTCGACGCCGGTAGCTCTCTTAAGATCTGCTATGGATGACAGATACACATACCCTGGTCCACAGATTGCCGAGACAGGAGGCATACCGCTGGCACGCCAGCCAGCCAAGACATCGCATGCCCGAATCCCGGCAATCCATGTGAGCCTCGCCAAATAGTGATCGAGCGACTCGACCGCACTGGTGCCGAGGCCATGCAGCTCGAGTGGAGGAAGTGGCGTCCAAGAATATCCGCGCCCTGGGCTCTTCACTCCCAGAATTCCTTGATCTGAGATGACCGGGCAGAAACTGAACCAGCGGCCATAGCCTCCTCAAACATGTGGATGTCGTTCCACATGGTTTCGAGGTCGTTCTGGGAGTAGATCGAGCGCTCTACACGGGACCAGTTTATTGCACCACCACCTTCCTCCAAAGCGAGTGCCGACGCACGCTCAAGAAGCTTGTCGAGCTCTCCGATGACGCCCCCGGTGGCGGCAAGAACTTCCGCGTCGTAGCGCAGCAGCGCTCGCACATCACAGTTCGGGTAGTGCGAGGCACGTGAGCGGATCAGCGTCGCGAAAGCCTGTCTATCCTCTGGCCGTCTCTCACTGTATGGCGGCACCCAGATGACATCTACGCGACGTCTTAGCTCAGAGTGAATCGACCACATCCTCACTACTTCTGGCACGCCCGTCATGATGAAGCTTATGTTGGCCTCCTCAGCAAATGCCATAAGATGTAGCGTATGATCGGTGGGCCGTTTGTTTGCCCGATTCTTAAGAAACGAGTTCGCCTGATCGATTGATATCACGCCGCATGCTCTTGCTCGGAGCATCTGTTCGACACAGTCCCATGTGTCCGACTCAGTAAGCTTTCGCCCCTCTCTGGCGCCCCACCAGTCGCCCGCCGCTTCAAGCCCCTTCAGGACATCTGCCGGAAGCGTCGACTTTCCGTTGTCTTCAAACCAACGCAGGGTCGGCACACGCAACTGCTTGAGTAGGGACTTCGCTAGAGAGAAAGAGCTGAAGTAAGACTCTGAAGGAAGTCTTGCGCTGCATTCAATGGCGGGGATCTTGCCCTTCGGCCAATGCTTTGGATGTCCATATACTTCCCGCATGACAGAGCGGCGAAGCGTGGTCTTTCCGACACCCGTGGGGCCGATTATGAATATCATTCGGCCCGGCATTAGATTGTCCAACGCCGCACCAAACCGCTTCCGTGGGCGACTGTAGTGCGGATGAAGGGTAAGCGCCATGACTCAGCCCTCACTGTCAAAGAGGGGGCCATCTAGATCGGGCTTACACGTCTTTTCCTTTATGTTCCCTGGTGTATTCTTCGGACGAATCGCATCATCGACCTTCGCCAAGCTATTCGTCTTAGCTTGCTCAATTCTGTCGTGGAGCTGCTTCCGAAGTAGCCTCTTAACCTCTCTACTCAGCCTACGCGCAGTTGGTGCGTAGCACATATCAAAGATCCTCTCTAAGCGATCCTCGCTCGCCACACTCTGTACACGTCGATGGAAGGCTTTTAGCCAGCGGTCACCGATCCTGATGTATAAGATTGCAGGATCCTCACAGTCGATTAGCGCTTCTTCAACTTTTCGGCGCCCCTTAATCTCGGTTTGAAGCTCCATGCTGGTATAGACCCCCTCCTCGATCCTGATCGATCCTCTTTCAGTCAGCCTGATAGCCCCTCCCAAGGGAATAGCAGTGGAAAGAAGGAAAGCGTCATTGATCTGTCGCTTCGCGCCCATGCAGCCAAATTGATCCAAGCTTGCTTGACGCCGCTCAATGGGTGAAAGGTTGTCACCGCCCGGAGAGTGAGGCATATCGCCATAGACATACTTCTCGATGAGCTCGTTCACCTCAAGAAAGCTCATTCTCGCCGTCTTGAGACTCTTGTACTTTCCATCAACCGATCTCCCCTTGCTGTCCGGAAGGGTGCTTCCAAATAGGCGATGTGACACCTGAGTGTTTGCATATTTGTTCGCTGACTCGGCAAGTTGATTCCATGCACTTCCAGCGGTTGGCGAGTAGCGCACGGATATCGTTCCCTCGCAGAACTTCTCCATCCACTTCGACGTGTTTTCCGGCCCTCGGTCGACGTGAATGGTTCTGGGAAGGAAGCCGTGACGGCGTACGATCTGCCGCATCAAGATCGCCAAGCCCTCGGTTCGAGAGGGGCCGAAGATCAAGACGAATGCGAGTGGATAGCCAGAACAGCCATCGATCGCAATGTAGAAAGTTGCACTGAGATGCAGTATGTCGCCGGTGGATCCGTCGACCATTCTCATATCGATCGGCGTTGAATCGATATGGGCAATCTCGCCATAACCAAGTGGTGCTGCGGACGTGTACCTTGGATCCGTGTTCCTTCGGACACGCTGGAACGACCGCATGCCCCCAGACGCGAGTGCATGCCGCTGAGGGTTCTGCTCCCTTATTTCTTTCATAAGCGCCGTGAGGCCGGCAACCGGAATTCCCAGTCGCTCACACTCGCCAGAGTAGATATGGCATGCGTCTCTTTGGCAACTTAACCGCCCCCTGTTCCAGTACTCATCGACAACTTTCCTTCTAAGAGCGACGTACTGGTCGGGCAGCCTCGGAATCTTGTTGCCAGAGGCGTGGTACCGGGTCAGACATGCGGCAAGGGCTGACGCACCCTCACTCCTCGCCTGCTGAACGATCTTCGCGAGCCGCTTTACGCTCTTGGTCGGCGCAAGATCCAGCCCACCAATATACCGATCAACCCTCTCCAGGCGCAGCCTTGCCTTCTCCAGATCTGTCCGTGATGCGGTCAGTGTTTCATCGCCAAGCTCCTCAAGCGATCTGAGCCGGTCCGACACTTTGGCGGCGACAGCGTTTGCATACATCTCAGCTTGGCTTAACGTCGGAAAGAGATAGAACTTCGATTGCTGGCTGATGGACACTGACTTGCAGGGGCCGAATGCATAAGCCTGCGCCAGCATTAGGAGTGCGACTCTACTGGTGAAGCCAGCCGATATGTTCTGAAGCTCAGCAATGCTTTGAGGCCTCTTCTCGATGAGACGTCTCGCTGTGTCACAGGCTCGCATCTCATAGTCGGTGCAATCCAGGCGCTTTGCATCGTAGATTGCGGTCAGATTCTGCAGATAGATGGCCGGGTGTCTTGGTCCTACCCAAACTTTGAACTGGATTCCTCGTGCTTTCGCCCACTCCTCGTAAGGCGTGCATGTCCATCCTCCCTGTACTTGAGACCAGTCGGGATGATGCGCGCTGAGCGCCTTGTGGAGCCACTCTTCCTGCTTGCACTCAACGAGCTCGATTGCGCACTTTCTGACTACGAGAAAGTCGATGTGAGCGGAGCTTACGTGTGATCGTCCATCCGGTCTTACCCTGGTTATCCCTACACATGGCACCTGCGTGTAGTAGCCCAGGACATTGGGGTCTTGCTCAAGTTCGTAGGCATGAATGAGCTCACACGTGTGGCTCTCGACCGTTCTATGACGGCGGTTCTTTGCGAAGTCGAACCTGGTTACGACGTTGGTCAGCGCGCCCGCGCCTACACGCTTCTGGCACGACCCATTGATTGCCTCCTCCACGCTTCGGACATTCTCGTGTGTAAGGCCCGCAGCGGCGTAGATGCCACGGCGCGTATGCTCATCTGGTCCACCAATCTCCATCTTGTCCACAACGACCTCCCACCGGTCTAGCCGGCTTAGGCATAGGGAGCCCGTGCCAAGCGCTAGAAGCGCTTGACAGGGCGTTCAATAAGGGGGAGATTCCGGACTTAGCGAATGTGTACGAAATCAGATTGCCCGCTCGGTTGGCGCCTTGCGGGCTTTCTTTTTCCCCGCGACGGGGTGTCTCAGCTCGTATCCACGCTATCCTCCTGTTTTCCTTAAGCTTTCCAAAGCGCTAGCTAGCTCGACGATGTCCGCTGGATAGCGCAGCCACATGCCAAGCGTGCAGACACGAGCACCAGACATTTCGTGTCGCCCGCCGTTGAGCCCAGCCTAGTTGCAAAGCTTCATCTTCCGCACCCAGAATTAATTCGCCTTTTGAGGTGCATTTATTTGATGAATACGGTGCATTCGGAACTCACCGAGTTGGCCCCTGCTCGGCGAGGGCGTCCACCCAAGTCAAAGGTCGATTTATTTAGGGAGCGCGTGCTCCTGGCCGTGCTCGCACAGCTCCCTAGTGACGCGTCACAGTGTCGATCTGACAGGAGCGCTGCGCTTCGCGGCGGCGTCCTTACTCGAAAGCGCGAGGCCCGCATCGCCGATCACTGCCCAGTCTTTGCTGAAGCAAGCCGATGGCCGTTTCACTTGCTGGAGACGAGGAGCTATACACCATCTAGACTTCGCGAGCTCATAGAGACCTACGAATGTGAGCCGTCATACCTACTGTCGCATCGGCGCGTCGAACTGCCCGCCTGTAGCGACGGGCAAGTAATTTTCTTCCCCGCGAGAGACCCTGCATCACTCCTTTGGAGGGGCGATTTGTACGGGTACCTAGCCCTGCTTACGCAGTTTCGGTTATCGGAGTTGAATGGCGATGTGCCAACGCAGTGGACAACGGCGAGGTATTTGGCGCGCTCCATTCCCGGCGCGTGTCAACATCCCGCCATTGCTCAGAACGCGCGGACGCTGATTTCTCTAACTATGCGATTGCTCAGACACCTTCCTCATCCCTGCATCCCAGTGAGGATTGATCGTCATCAGACGCTCGCACTCGTTCGCCGCGGATCGAGCTACAGAGCCGGCTCTACTCTTGACCCTCTTGTTCATTACTCCGTACGCACGTGCACATCCGACCAAGCGACGTTTCTGATTCCGCACTGTTGATAGATGGCAGGCCGTATCGCGTCGTGACACTTGAGTGGAAATTTCCCTTGGCGAGCGCTGCCCGGGCGACTTCGAAGCCTCCCCGCAGCTGACGGTGATGCTGAGGCTAAAGCATTCGATCACGGTCTAGTCGCTGTTGCCCGGAGCGGGGTCGCCCGCCACTTATACACAGGCGGGTGCGACCGAGGCAACCGTGTCGGCCGCCAGGGGCGTCATCAAGCCCAAACTGAGGTACGACCCCAAGGCCGCCCACAATGCAGTGTCGGACGTGCGTGCCGTCGAAAAGCTTGCGGCGGGCGCGCCATTGGGACCGGAGACACTGGGACTGTGCAACACCGCAGGCTGGCTCGATTCTGGGACGCACTCGGTATCACGTCCGCCCTCTGGAACGGCAATGACGCGTGTACCCTGGGTCAGAGGATGACTTCGCGGCTTTTTTCCATCCTGACCGATTCCCAATGCCGTGAACTGGCGGAGATTTGGGCCGGGTTGAGGCGGGTGACACTGTTCGAAGAGGATGCGACTCGCTCAGAGAAGTGCGACTGAGTGGCCTTGCTCGTCCACCCCACCGCTTGAGCGCGCCGGGCGCCGGGCGCCGCCTTTGATCATGATGCCGCTATGTTGCGGGGCTAAAGGGCCCCAGAAACGCCGCTTGCAATGAGAGCGTCACGTGTGTGTCCGCAGCCTCAGGCACACCAATTGGCGGCGTTTAAGACTCGGCCACATAATGTGACGATGTCCCTAATTCAGTCCAATAATTGACTTATGAGCGGACCAAAGTCTCATTGCATGCGGCATGTGCGTGCTCGTCTGCCACGCAGGATGGTGAATCGTAGTAGAGCGCGCTAGTCTCCGCTCTGCTTAGCATGGTGCTCCGCAATGACGTTATCGCGGTAATGGGGCGGCCGGAATAGCGGCCGAATCGCAACAGTTGTCGTGCTCAAGGAATAGCTATGGAAGTCGTAGCGCGTGCATTGAGATTTGTGCCCTTTCTCATGGCTGCTTTACTCGTAGCGAACATGCCGGCGGAAGCGCTCGCACAAGTTCCCGAGCTTAATGTCGCTGATGTTACCCGCGCCGAAGGTGACAGGACTCAACCGTTGTTGTTGATCGTCAGACTAAGCGCCCCCGCTCCTCCAGGCGGCGTAAGGTTTTCCATACGATCTTCAGACGGCACCGCGACTCTCGCTGATGGCGATTATGTGGAAGTGAATAGCCAGCCCGTCATATCGGAAGGCGACGACTTCGCGATTGTCTTCGTGCCCATCGTAGGCGACACACGAGTTGAGCCTGACGAGTTCTTTTCTGTGAGTATTAGCGCGGCAATTAACGCGACCGTAGGAAATTCTGAAGGCATCATTACACTACTAAACGACGACCCCCAGCCGACCCTGACGCTTCAGGTGGATCGCCAGACGGTGGATGAGAATGAGGGAGTCGGATTCTACTATACAATTAATATGGACCGGCCGCCGATCGTGCCGATTAGTGTCAACTTAGGCTACGCCGGATCGGCATCCGCGGGCGACGACATTAGCGGCCCAGCAATAGTTGCGATCCCCGCTGGCGCACTCTCAGCCACATTTGTGGTCGACGTACTCAACGATTCGATCGTCGAATCGAGTGAATCGGTGGAGGTATCACTTCTCCAAGGCGATTCCTACTTCATAGGTAGTCCGGACACCGTCGTGTCTACGATCACCGACACCGATCTCCCGGCCGCGACGATCTCAGTAGCACCCAACTCCGTGGTTGAGAATGCTGGCATTCCATTGGTCTATACGATTGCCTTAGACCAACCGACACCGGCCGCGCTGACGTTCCCTCTTGACTACAGCGGAAGCGCGACCAGTGGTAGCGACTACACCGCGCCCACCTCCCTGCTGATCCCGGCCGGCGCCAGCTCAGTGAACCTGGATCTGACACCTACGGCCGACGCTGTCATCGAACCCGATGAGACGGTCATCGTCACGGTGGGCAGCGGCACCGGATACCTGCTCGGTACGCCTGCTCAGGCGACAGGCACCATCGCTAATGATGATGTGCCGGCCCTGTCCATCGCCGATGCGTCTACCTCCGAGGGCGACGCCGGCACCACCAACCTCCAGTTCACTGTCACCCTATCCCAGCCGGCAGGGCCGGGGGGAGTGAGCTTTGACATCGCAACTGCCGACCTAACAGCTACCGCAGGAGAGGATTACGTCGCTAACGGCCTTTCCGGACAGGCCATCCCCCAGGGACAGACCAGTCTGGACTTCAACGTGCAGATCAACGGCGATCTGCTGAATGAGCCGACGGAATTTTTCACCGTCAACATCACCAATGTGATCGGGGCTACGGTGATCGATGCTCAAGCCCAAGGGACCATCGTGGATGACGACGACGCGCCGACCTTAAGCATTGAGAGCCGCTCGGTCACCGAGGGCGATAGTGGAACTCAGAGCCAATCCCTTGCCGTGACACTCAGCGCACCCAGCGCCCAGCCAATCAGTGTTGGCTACGACACCCTTGATGGTGCCGCCTCGGCAGGGTCGGATTACGTGGCTACCAGCGGCAGGCTGACCTTCGCATCAGGCCAAACCTCCCAAAGCCTGGTCGTGGACATCCTCGGTGACACGAATGTCGAAGCAGATGAGGCCTTCCAGATCCAGCTGAGCGATCCAGTCAATGCCACTATCGCCTCCGGCACCAGTGCGGTAACTATCATCAACGACGATGTGGCCCTGTCCATCGCCGATGCGTCTACCTCCGAGGGCGACGCCGGCACCACCAACCTCCAGTTCACTGTCACCCTATCCCAGCCGGCAGGGCCGGGGGGAGTGAGCTTTGACATCGCAACTGCCGAC